>Ga0182015_10007872_pt1 | contig 10309 bp, 8 predicted proteins | sample 712P3MmetaG_FD_120478 | JGI IMG/M metagenome (GOLD analysis project Ga0182015, IMG submission 120478) | Permafrost microbial communities from Stordalen Mire, Sweden - 712P3M metaG | ecosystem: Environmental > Terrestrial > Soil > Wetlands > Permafrost | place: Sweden: Stordalen | collected... | reverse complement strand
GCCCTGCTGGGCGGGAGCGTCTTTGGGACGATCCTCGGCGCGTTTACCTTTGGATTGCCGGCGCTGGTTGTCGGCATTGCCTCCGCGGTCTACGCCATGCGACGCCGCGATGGCAAGTACCGGTTGGCCACGCTATCGGCTGTCATCTGCCTGTTCGGATTCGCCGGCGGTCTGATTACCAGCAGCTTCATTTTCAATGTTCCGCTCGGGGGGATGCGATGATCCGCTTTTCCTGTCCGGGTTGCGGGCGCAAATTCAACGTTCCCGATAAATACGCGGGGAAGAAGGCCGTTTGCAAAAGCTGCGATCAGATGGTCGTCGTTCCGCAGCCCAATTCCCGTTCATCTGTTCCGGAAGTTCCGACCGTGAGAATGCCGGCCGCGCCGATTGCCAAGCTGCCCGTGCGCACCCGCCGGTTAATCGCCGATCTTCACCAGATGCGCGAAGCGTTCGCCGACGGCGCGATCATCCGCCTGCTTGAAACCACGGGCGATCCGGCTGAAACTTACAAAATCGAATTTAATATCCGCGGCATCGAATCGATCCAATCAGAAAAGCCAGTCTTTCGCGAGCAACACATCGCCGAAATCCGTCTCATCAGCGACTATCCGCGGCTTGCCCCGGCGTGCCGGATGGTAACGCCGATCTTCCATCCCAATATCGACGATTCCGCGATTTGCGTGGGCGATCATTGGGTGGCCGGGGAGCATCTCACCGATCTCGTGATCCGCATCGCGCAGATGATTTCGTATCAGGCCTACAACATCAAAAGCCCGCTTAACGGAGAAGCCGCGATGTGGGCGGATATGAATCCGGAATCGTTCCCGATCGATGCGCGCGATCTGTATCCGGCGATGGCGGTTTCGCAGAAGTAAATGCAAGAAAGAAGTCTCACGCAGAGGCGCAAAGGCGCAGAGAATTTTCTTCGCGCCTTTGCGCCTCTGCGTGAAACTTCTTTTCTGTCAAGCCGCCCAGATTTTCATTACAACCATCGTCCAAGTGCCGAAGGCAAGCAGGCTCACCAGAAGGATGAGATAGAGCCACTGCATGTAGCGGTCAAATTGTGCGGTTCGGCGTGAATCGCGGCTGAGGAATTCAAGGAAACGCATGCGTTTGGCGATGCTGCCATGGCACCAGCTTCGGGCGGCGATGGGGATGTTGTTCACGGCCGCGACGCGCTCCAGCGCGGAACAAAATACCGCGGCGCCGTGGCGGCCAACGTGATCGGCTGAAGGAATATTGCCGGCCGGCGGCGGCTCCTGGATGGCGGTGGCTTGCCGCGGCGAGACGGGGGCTTCGAGATATTCCGTGAGCAAAGCTTCCACATTTTCCGCGGGGACAACATCCACGGCGGGCGCGCCCTGAATCGTTCGCGCGGCGAAGACATCGGCCTGCCTTTCAAACTTTCGGCTGACGTATCCAAACACCAGCGCGAACAGACCGATGGCCGCGCCGAGCATGATCGCAAGCTGCACCGAGTCGGCGAGCCAGGGATGCTCACCCTGCAGCGAGGCGATGGCGTCGGCCAGCATCTGCCCGGGGCCTGCCAGCGCGAACATCATTGTTGCGATGGCGGCCATCAGCCAGTAGAGATGGCGATGCATCACGTGGCCCAGCTCGTGGGCGAAAATCGCTTCAATCTGCTCATCGTGCATCGTTTCCAGAAGCAGATCGCTTAGCAGCACGTAGCGAAAGCGCGGGACGAATCCCATCACGGCGGCATTGCCCATCTGGTTTTGAGTCTTCCAGAGCAGCACATCATGAAATCGGACGCCATGCCGGCGGGCGATGTCGAACAGGCGGCGGCGCAGCGGGCAGTCGGGCAGCGTTTCCGAATGGAGCACGTGACGCAGAAGCTCGGGACTGAATATCAGGAAAATTCCCAATGCCGGCAGCGTGATGAGCGATTCGCCTATTTCCTGCCGGTGCGCCAGAAGCGGAATGTGCGCGAAGATCGGCGGCAATATAAGCGACAGCGCATCGTGCAGCGTCAGAAGCAGGATAGCCGGGGCTATCGTGAACAAAAGCTGCAACCGGAGATTGACGAAAAAATAGGTCCGGAAAGAGGGCGGCGGTTGCAGGGGAAGATTTTCGTTGAGTTGAATGAGGATGTTCTGCTCGCGCAGCGCGCGATCGGCTGGGAACTGAGCCCACCACAATCCCATCCAGGTGAGGAACGAGGGTAGGCAACCCAAAATCAAACCCGGCATCTCAATTGGCAGACCGCTGAGCGGTGTTTTATCCAGGGCGGCTTCGACGACGCCTTTCCATCCCAGCGCGAAAACCCCCACGCCAAGCCACGCGGGAATCAGGATGCGGCTGGAGTAGATGACCGCGTTGAACCGGCGCAGCCGGCGCTGAACGTGGGTGAAATGCGCCGACCGCGCGACGAAGCGGCTCCAGACGGCCAGAACGAGAACCAACAGCGCGTAAACGCCGAGGAAAACCGCGCATGCGGGCAGCGGGCGGATTCCATCCAGCGCCGGCGCGGCGGGACAGGACATCCAGATCACAAAGATCAGCAGGGGCAAAAATCTCGACATCGTTATTGCTGCTATTCTATCCCGGCCAAGCTATCGAAGTTCCATGGGGTTGTCGAGAAATTTTCCGATATCGGGAGCCCGCGCCGAAAATAACGGCCATCGCCGAATTTTGTTATCTTTTACCTTCGGCCGGACATTTGAATGAGAATGAAAGGCTTGTGAGTCAGGAAACGCGCAATGCACGCCATCGAGATGGAGAATGTGACCAAGACATTCGGCGCTCATTCTGCCGTCGAAGCGCTCTCGTTGCGCGTGCCGGTGGGGAGCGTTTACGGATTTATTGGCCCCAATGGCTCGGGGAAAACAACTACCCTGCGGATGATCATGCACATCATTCATCCGGACCAGGGTCGGATCGCCGTGCTTGGCGAGCAAAGTTGTGCCGCCGCCAACGATCGTATCGGATATCTGCCGGAGGAACGCGGGCTTTACCGGCAGATGAAAGTCGTCGAGTTGCTTCGCTTCTTCGCGCAACTCAAGGGACACGCGGCGACGCGGGCTGAAATCAATTCATGGCTCGACCGAATGGACCTTTCCGACTGGGCCGATCGCAAGGTGGAGGCGCTTTCCAAGGGAATGAGCCAAAAGGTGCAGTTCATCGCGACCGTGATCGCCCGGCCGCAGTTATTGCTGCTGGACGAACCGTTCAGCGGGCTGGACCCGATCAACGCGGAAGTCGTGCGAAAGATTCTGCTGGAACTGGTGCGAGCCGGGACGACCGTGCTTTTCTCGACGCATGACATGGCAGTCGCCGAGACGCTGTGCGACTGGATTCTGATGATTTACAAGGGGCGGAAGGTGCTGGATGGGACGCTGCGGCAGATTCAGCAGGAACACGGCAGCGACGTGCTGCGCGTGGCGGTCGACTGGACGGACGGATCGAACCGGCAGCTTCTGGACCTCCCCGGCGTCGCGAAGGTGACGGACTTGGGAAACATGCAGGAGCTTCGCCTCCTGGCCGGCGCCGATCGGCACCGGATTCTGGAACTCCTGATGCAAAGAGGAAAGGTCGAGCATTTCGAGCTGACTCGACCGAGCCTTAAGGATATTTTCCTTCAGATCGCGGATGGGGACGAATCATGAACGCCCGCAAGACGCGGATTATCGCCGCCCGCGAATATTTCGCCGCCGTGCGGAGTAAGTCGTTCATTATCAGTTTGGTGCTTCTGCCCGTTTTTATGAGCGGTGGAGTGATCGCGCAGAAAGTCGGGCAAAAAATCGGCGACACATCGACCTACCGAGTCGCCGTGATGGACTGCTCGCCGGGCGCATCTCTTTACGGCACGATCGCCGACGCAGTTCGGCGGCACAACGAGCGAGAGATTTTCGACGGGTCCGGCCGGCAGATGCGTGGAAGATTCGTGCTGGAATCGATTGCGCCCGTCGATTGGAACGACCCGGCAGCGCTGGACCGCGAGCGTCTGAGCCTGTCCGATCGCGTCCGCAATGGCCAATTGCTGGCGTTTGTGGAAATCGGCCCGGCGGTATTAAGTCCCCCAAAATCCGGTGCTGGGGACGCGGCGACGATTCGATATTCAACCAACCGGCCGATTTATATGGACTTTTTCGCGCTCTTGCAGCGTGCGGTGCCATCCGAAGTCGTGCAGAAAAGATTCGCAAACGCCGGCGCTGAATATCAAAAACTTCAACAACTGACCACGCCCCCGCCGGTCATCCAATGCGGACTGGTCGAAAGCAGCAACGGAAAAATAAAATATCAGTCGCAATCGGGTCAGATCGCCAACATCGCTGTTCCTATTGTAATGGTCATGCTGATATTCCTCGTAACTTTGATCGGAACCAGCCCGATCGCCGCAAACGTCGTGGAGGAAAAGCAACTTCGCATCGCCGAGGTGTTGCTAGGCAGCGTGACGCCGTTTGAGCTGATGATCGGCAAACTGCTCGGCGGCGTGGGTGTATCGCTGACGCTGGCCGCGATTTTCTTCGGCGGAGCGTACTATCTGGCCTATTCCTTCGGAATGTCTGGTTATGTCTCGGTGCAGTCGATCGGCTGGTTTTTCTTCTTCACCATTGTCGGGACGTTCATGTACGGCTCGGTGTTCGCGGCGGCCGGAGCGGCTTGCTCGAATTTTAAGGAAGTCCAGAGTTTCATCATGCCCGTGATGTTATTGATTGCTCTTCCCATGTTCGTGCTGGGCCCTGTGCTCCAAAACCCTTCGGGGGCGGTGGGGATGACGTTGTCATTTTTTCCCCTGTCTGCGCCAACGGTGATGGTGATGCGCCTCGTGATTCCGCCGGGCGTGCCGGTGTGGCAACCGATTGTCGCGGGAGCGTCGACATTGGCGGCGACCGTTGCATTTGTCTGGGCGGCGGGGCGAATCTTCCGGGTTGGCATTCTCATGCAGGGAAAGGGCGCCAACTACGCCGCCGTGCTGCGATGGGTTTTGCGTGGTTAATCGTTAATTATTCCTCCTGCGCAGGAGCGGCGGTCTGATCGGCGCGAACGAAATCTCGGACGGTGGCGGCGGCAATCAGCGTCAGTAAAAGAATCGCCGGCCCCAGGCGGAGGAAAAGCCGCGGGAGGTTGCGGCGCGGCTTGAGAGCGGGAAGGTCGCCGAGGAGCGCCAGGAATGGCGCGGCCAGCAATAGGGCGGCCAAAATCTGCTGGGCATTTGTCAGATTATCGTCGGTGTAAAAATATCCGTGAACGAGCAGCAATTGCAGGATTACGACAATCATTTGCGAAAAGCCGCGGGAAAATGAGATGCGGGGGCTGACGGCGCCGAGCACGACGCCGGACATTGATATCAGCGCAAGCACTCCGGCCAGCGCGCCGGAGCTTTGAATATGCCAGCCGAGAGCGAGAACGATTGCGCTTACGCCGCTGATTGCTGTTAACAGCAGGGGCGTGGTGATTCCAGGGGCGCGATCGGCGAGGCCGTCGAAGAGGATAAACCATGTCAACGTAATCAGCGTTGAAAGATCGATCCAGGGCGACAGGACATTTGTAGTCTGATGGATCAGGATGAGCCGAACCGCGATTTGCCAGAGAATCACAAGAATCAGGCCGCGAAGCCAAATGGGGGGTTTGAGAAGCGAGTCGGCCAAGGTCAAAACGCCGGCGGCGATTGCGAAATAAAATGGGAGATAAATGACGTTCCTTGTCGGGGGCCAGCCGATGCGGGGCTCAACCACCGCATAGGCGATGCAGAACGCGGTTGCGATCAGCGGCCCAAACACCCAGCGAGCGTCCGGGGCCAGTTTCCAGGCGATGCCCGCGACCAGCGCGAGCGCAACCGCCGGCGCAACGAAACCGCCGAGGATTTGCCAAAGAGTGAAAGTCATCGCCGGGTTATGGATGCCTTATTGTGCGATTGCTTCGATGGCGACGACGATGTGAATGTCATTGCCGATGACCGGTTCCGGGTCGGCGGTCATTCCAAAATCGCTTCGATTGATTTTGAAATCGGCGCGGAATCCGGAGCGTGTTTCACCGCGCATGCCTTTGCCGGTGCCGGTGAATTCAATCGGGACGGTGACGGATTTGGTGACGCCGTGGAGGGTGAGGTCGCCAGTGACGTTGATCATGTTGTCGCCGGTCTTGCTCACGCTGGTGCTTTTGAACGTGAGGGTTGAAAATTGTTTGACATCGAAGAAGTCGGGGCCTTTGAGATCCTTGTCGCGGTTGGCATTTCGCGTGTCGATGCTGTCGGCGTCCACGGTCAGGTCGAAGGTGGTCTTGGACAAATCGCTGGCATCGTAGCCGACCGTGCCGGAGGGGCCGGCGAAGGTTCCATAGACATAGCCGGCTCCGAGATGATGGACGTCGAAGACGACGAACGAGTGGACAGGATCGGCTTTGAGATCGTCGGCGAACGCGACGGAGGAAAATGCCACGCCAAGGATCAACATCGCCATCATTGCCAGTAAACGCTTCATAGAGCTCCTTCGAAAAAGGTAATTGAAATTTTCGATTCATGTTAGATCGCGCCAAATCAAGTATCCATTCCTAGCGCATAAGGACCGATAATTAATGCTCACGGCGACTGCGGGTGTCGTCATCAATCGATCAACAGTTTAGGCAATCCACAATTTCATAAAGAGCGATTATCTCTTCTATGTAAACTTCCCAAATTAACAAAGTCTCATGTCGATTTGACCGATGTCTGGGGCAGCCGAAACGTTACCAGGAGAGCATATCCATGAGCCAGATGTCGATAATGAAGGCCGAGTCGCGATCAACTGTTTCTTCCAAGAGCGGGGCGGAGCGGCGGGAGCATCGCCGGCACGACATGGAGACGCAGGATATCGTCGTTGACCGGTGGGACGGCGGGCGGCGCTCGGGGAAGAATTTCGGCAAGATTGTCGATCTTTCGGCGGGCGGACTGCGGATTCGCACCAGCCAGGAGAATGTCAAACCGGACAATCAGATCCGCGTTCGGCTGGAGTTGCCGGCGTATGCGGGGATCAGCCCATTCATCAATGCCCAGGAAAAGGGATTGGCTCCGAAGAACGAATGGGTTGGTTGGATGACCGTCAGCCGGGTAGCGAAGATCAACAAGGACGAATACGACGTTGCCGGGCGACTGGCGGACATGGATGAGATCGACCGCGGCATGCTTGGGCTGTATCTGTCGACGCAGCCGCTGGCGGCTTGAGCGCGGGATGATCGCGCTGCAAACGAATCAACAACCCCACCGGCCCCCGGGTTCTACCTTTCCGACTCGAGGGCCGGACTTTTTTTACGACTTTCCAACCACCAAAATCATAAATGAGCCGGGGAGCGCGCGGGGGCGCTGACGACGGGGACGGCCGTTTTCGCCGGCGGGGGCGGTGGATGGGGCGGTCGATGGCGGCTGGAACAGGGCAGTGCAGAGAATAATATTGCCGGTCTTGGCGTCGAGGGCACAGGTTCTCGCGCCCATTTTCGTTTTAACATTCTGCTCGACGGCGAAATCGCTGGGGCTATTTTCCTTGACGATGGTGAGGGTGCCGTCGCCGTTGGAGCTGAAAGCTTCCAGGGTATCGGGGTTGAATGTGCCGGCATCGGTGCGGTTGCCGGTGGGGAGGGTCGTGAGAATTTTGCCGGTGTCGGCATCGAGGACGACCATTTTGGCGTTGCCGCAGCAGGAAAAAACGCGGCGATTTTTGGCGTCCAATCCCATTCCGGAGGGGCCTTCACCGTCGCCGAGGGGATAGCGGGCGGTGACTTTCATGGCGGTGGGATCAACCACGACGACCTCGCTGGTGCTTTCGAGATTAATGTAGACGTGGCCGTTGCCATCGCTTTCGCCCTGTTCGGGCTCGCCGCCGAGATCGATGGTTCCGAGGACGGCGCCATCGGCGGCGTTGATGATGGTTTCATTGGGCGCTTCGTGGCTCTCTACGAAAATGTGCTTGGAGAAGGGCTCGTAGAAAATGCCGTCGGGACGGCCGGTGACGGTGATTTTCTGGATGACATTGAGCGTTTTGGCGTCGAACATGGTGACGGAGGGATCGCGGCCGTTGCTGGTGAAGCCGTGACCGGAAATGGGATCGATGGCGACGCCATGACAGCCGTTGGTGTCGGGGATTTCACCGACCTTGGCGAGGGTATCGGCATCGAAGACGTCGAAGCGATTGCCGCGGGAGATATAGAGCTTGCGATTGTCGGCATCGACGTGGAGGTAGTCCCATCCGCCGTCGCCACCGACGGTGACGGATTTGAGTAGTTTGTAGGGGCCGGCGTCATCCGCGAAGGCGGCTGAGGGAATCAAAGCTGAACACGTCAAGACAAGACCGGCGATCAATCCGAGACGCAGTTTCATGATGGATACCCTCTTAATGAAGTCCCTGTTACCTGCTGCTATCGAAATGTTTTTTACATGGCGTATATGAAAGCACCATGAATCGATCGGCGGCGGCGGTAGAGAATACCGGCTCCGACGAGCAGCAGCATACCAGTGGAAGCGGGCTCGGGGACATTGGCGAGACTGATGCCGTTGGCGGTGGCGAAGGAATCCAAGGCGGCCAAATCGGCGGCGGAGACGGCGGATTGGCTGGCGAACTGGTTGAAGTTGGCGGCGAGAAGGACGAAGTCGTTGCCATTGACTTTTCCGTCGTAGTTGAAGTCGCCTTCGTCCCAGCCGTTGGTGACGGACTGGTTGAAGTTGGCGGCCATGAGATTGAAATCCGTGCCGTTGACTTTGCCGTCGAGGTTGGCGTCGCCGAGGAGGGTGTACATGATTTCGATGGTGCCGGAGGAGAGATTGGCGGGGTTGCCGGGGTCGGCGGAGTCGGCGTAACCGATGGCGTAGCTGGCGGAATTGGTCTGGGCGGTGCTGGACGTGATGCCGGTGCCGTTCCACGATCCGCCGTTGTAACCGCTGATAATCATCGCGGCGATGGAGGCGATGGGGTCGGGGCCGGCGCCGTAGTTGATGATAAACTGGTTGTTCGTGATGTCGAGCTTCGAATTGGAGGCGACCGTCAATGCTCCCTGTGTGCTTAGTCCGGTATTGGGATTCAACTGGAAGACAACCGGGTTGCCGTTAGTGGAACCAATTAAAAGGCTGCCGTTGCCGCTGATGGGGCCTGCGGTCGAGCTGGCGTTGATGTAGATCAATCCGTTGGCGACCAACGATCCAAGGCCAGCATAGACGGCGTTAATACGTGCAGTAGAGCCGGAGTTGAGCGTGAGCATTCCGTCGTTTGTGAAACTCGCGCCTGGTTCGATTTCGATGTTTCCGCTTACATTGATCGCACTTTGATTGGTCGCCGTTCCGCTAAGCGCCAGAAAGGATCCACTGCCAACGGAAATTGCAGCTCCCGGGGCGTTCGTCCAATTGGCGGCCTGAATAGCGAAACTGCCGTTGTTCGTGCTTATCATCCCGTTGTTAGTGAAGTTTGTGACGGTACTTTCCACATTCATACTGTAATCTTCGTACTCGATGCCGCCATTGGCGGTCATGGTTCCGTTATTGTTGAAAGCGTCGAGGTCTTCGATATAAATGTCCGATTCTTCCCCGTACGAACTTAACGCTCCATTATTCGTGAGCGTTCCATGATTGTTCAACCCGTAGATAATTACTCCACCCTGGCCAGTCGCCAATCCGGCCTCAATATTTGTATTGGCATCGATTGTGAGTCCTACGGCCCCGGATGAGGTTGGACCACCAATTTCTAAAGGAATAGAGCCGTATGAATCCACGATTAGATTGATATTGCTGATATGTTGGCTGGCTCCATCGAAGATTATCCTCTGGTAATTGATAATGCTGATCGCCTGCCCGGTGCCGGTCAGATTATTCAGAATAGTCAATGGGGCGGAAATGTCTTCCGGCGTTGAGATATTCGGAGTGTTCAAAGTTACGCCATTAAGCGTGCCACCATAGTAAAGGATTAATGGGGATGCGCCGGTCCCAATTAGAGTGCCACCGGAGATAGTGCCTCCGGCCAGCTCCCACGGACATGTCAGTTCATAGGCATTGCCCGCCCCGATGTTCAACGTTCCGCCGAGCGCTACACCGCCGGTTGGAAGATTGACATTGCCGATTGCAGAAGGAGCGAATGTACCATCGAGGATAATTGATCCCGCGCCCGAGATATTTCCCTGATTGGTCCATGAGCCGGAAAGCACGAGGTTGCCATAGGCGGCAATGTTGACGTTCGCGCCGGATGGAATAGGAACATTGTTGAGCGTGCCGTTGATGACATTTACATTTTGGCCGGGCGCAACGGCAAGAGTTCCGTTGTTGATCGTACCGCCGTTAAGCGTCCATTTTCCCTGAGATCCCCAAGGTACTGTGCTGCCCGAATTGTCGAGG
>Ga0182015_10007871_pt1 | contig 10310 bp, 7 predicted proteins | sample 712P3MmetaG_FD_120478 | JGI IMG/M metagenome (GOLD analysis project Ga0182015, IMG submission 120478) | Permafrost microbial communities from Stordalen Mire, Sweden - 712P3M metaG | ecosystem: Environmental > Terrestrial > Soil > Wetlands > Permafrost | place: Sweden: Stordalen | collected... | reverse complement strand
GACCACGATCAGACCGTCGATGGTGCGTTGTGGCGAGGTGACGGCGACCATCATTTCAGTGGGTACCGGGCACACGGCCGCCTGTCCGTTCAGGGGCTCACGGACGATTGAGGAGAGAAAGCCAGAGGCGGCGGCGTTTGGTTTTCCCGGACGCACCGTGACCGTCACCAACCGTGCGCTTCGGCCATCGATGAATCCCCGGCGAGTGTAGTCGGCCACCAGTTGTTCGCAAATGAATTTCTGAATGCCGTATGAGGTCTGCGGCACGGGCAGCGTCTCATCATGGATGAACCGCGGCATCGGCAGGTCATCATCGCCGCCGAAGACAGCCATCGAGCTGGAGAAGACAAATCGCGGTCTGCCCGTGTCCCGCAAGGCATCCAGCAGGGCGCGGGTGGTGTCGAGGTTTGCGTGAAGACCGAGATCGAAGTCTGCTTCGCACTCCGCGGATACCGCGGACGCAAGATGGAAGACCAGATCAAACTCTTGCTGGCGCAGCGCATCGAGCTGCCCCATCAGCGGGCCTGTATAGGTACGAACGCGCGCGTCGCGCGCCACGTCTGGCGCGGGCGGCGCCAGATCGGCTAACGCCAGCTCGCCCAGCGAGCGGCCGGAAACGTGTTCGCGGTGCAGCAGCGCGCGCGCCAGCCTGGTTCCTAAGAATCCGCCTCCTCCAGTGATGAGCACCTTGATCGTGTCTGGATACATGTCCGCCGTTCCCACCCCGTCATGGCGCCTCTACTCGGGCACCCTCGACCCACAAAATACTACACCCCGCGAAAGGCAGCCCCAGGGCCGTTTCGGCCCAGACCGCCGGCATGGGTCTGGGGCCTGGCCTAGGGCCCACCTAAGGTGATGAAAATGTGCTGAAGGGTACGGGCGTCAGAGTCCGCGTGAGAACTGGAGTTTAGGAATTTTCCGTGGCAGGGAAGTGGAGGGACCTGCGGTTTTGTCATCCACTAACGAATGCAACCTGAAAGCGCCACCCTACGACTTGTCATCCCGACCGAAGCGGAGCGAAGTGGAGGGACCTGCGGTTCCCTCATCCACGAACGAATGCCCCCTGAAAGCGCCGCCCTCAGACTTATCATCCCGACCGAAGCGTACCGGATTTCCACCTCGCGAAACCAAAGACGTATGCGGCTTTCCTTAAAGAAGCCGCATGAACTTCGCCAATGCCACCAACCTCAACAGGGAATCCGGGGAGCGTAGCGCAGGGATCTGCAGTCAACCCAGGCTCCCACTCTGAGCCAGCCTGGCTGCTTTTGCTTTATCGTTCACCTGTCCTACCGCCCGCAGGGCGCTCAGGGCCGCTCCTTCTTGCCATGCGACCAGATGGCTCACGTGATCGCCTGCGAAGATGATCGGTCCATCGGGTTCAATCAGTGTTTCGTAGCCCGGATTGATATGCGTCCGTGCCGCTGCTGCAGATCGCTGGTCACCCGTCTGCCTGGTTAAACCAGCGAAGGCCCGCTCCTGGCCCGGTCCATAGCTACGTATCCAGGACCCCTCGTTATGCGGTATCTTTCCCCAGCTCACATACATCGGCTTCTCCAGTTCCTTGCCGTGGCCGGGATGCAGGCGCTCTATCGATTTGCGGCTCTCTTCAAATTTCTGTGCCACGGTGAGCCCTTCCAATGGGGAGCGCGATTCTTCGGTATATCCGCTCACTAATACGCCCCTGGGTGTAAACATCCCCGCGGACGGAAACCAGATCGGGCTGCATCCCGTTTTGACGAACTCCAACCCACCGTAGATGTGGTAGTCCTGTTCCCAGAATCGCCGGCTCTCCCACGCGATCTTGTAGGCGCTGGCATAGGTACACTCGTCAATCACTTTCTTGTAGGGAGCGCTGCAGTCGTTCGGCGTCCTCTTCAAAATGGTGAGGGGCATTGCGCAGATGCAGTAGTCCGCCTCAATCATCCTGGCCGAGCCGTGATTCCGATAACCGACCTTGACGCCCTTCGCTGTCTTGCGAATCTCAGTGACCGGCGAGTCGTACTTCACCACGCTCCCCAACGCCTTGGCGAATGCGTAGGGAATGCGATCCATTCCACCCACTGGCTGAAACATGGTCGCCTGCATGTCGAACTGCTCATCGAACAGGATGCCCTGCCAATAGTCTTCCTCCAGCAGCGTGTGCATATCGATCGGCTGACTCAATATGCCGGCATCATCGCCTGCACCCGCCATCTGGGAGTATCCGGCGCGATCACTGCCGCTGTACTTGCCCGCGTCGTCCAGTGGACCGTAGGTTTCCAGGAAACTCAGCATCCGCTCCCGATCTTCTTTGCTAAGGTCCTGATCGAGGGCTCCCTGGTGGATGGCCTTTTCCAGCAGCTCGCTTACGTGTCCCCGGGTATCATTTTCCGCTTGCCGCAATACCATCGGCCGCCCGCCGTTTGCGTTGTCGTTTTGCAGCAACGCGGAGCGCGTCATATTCACTTCCACTTCCAGCGGCACACCCAGCTTTGTGCAGTAACTCAGCATGGTGTGATGAACTGACGGAAGGCGGGCTGGGCCGAAGTTTTGGTAGTTGCCCGGATCCCACGAGCAGCTCTGCGTAGTGCCATCGAGGAAGGTCACGGTGTCGCCGCCGCGCACCGTCCAGTTCCGTCCTCCCGGCCTCGACCGGGATTCCAGCAGGGTGCATTCGTAGCCCAGCGCCCGAAGCTCATACGCAGACACCAGCCCGGCGATGCCCCCGCCCACGATGACCACCTTGAATCCCTTGCCCCATCCAGGCGCAGCCTTGACCGGCCCCGCCTGCGCGGCCGATGCTTCCATCAGGCCCATGCCCTGCATCACCAGGAACGCGGCGCCGTAGCCGCCGGCCCGCCCGACTCCTCTTAGAAAATCTCTTCTGCTTGTAGCCATCACGTTCTCCTTTTCGAAAAAGAGTCAGGTGCATCTGCCGTAACGAAAAAATGGTTTTGCGGTAGGGGCCGACAAGACAGGGTGCGCCGCCCCCGGGGCGGGGAACATCAGTCACAACTGGGGGTGACAATGGCCCGGGGGCGACTATGGGAACGGGAAGGGCCGAGAGTCAAGTCTACCGCACGATCCTGACACTCCGATGCCGGCACTCCGATGCACTCGATCCCGTCCGCATGCTCGGACTACGCATCGGGAATTCGAGCGGGCCTGGGAGAGGAAAATTTGCCAGAATCCGGATGCGGAAAACGGTAAAGATACAAATCGGCCAGGGTTGATAAAGGGGCTTCGGGTCGATATAACCATGGGCGGCACCCAAGGTTGCACATTATCCTGTAGATCATCAGGACCAACGGTAAGGAAAAAGGCGGCGACTCTCCATGCGATTTACACGGCGCGACACATTGAAACTGCTGGGCTATTCGGCAGCTTGGGCAGGGACAAGAAGCGCATTTGGCCAGACGCCCGATCTGAGCATCACCCCAGGGCCATTCCAGGCGAGCCGCGGCTCCCTCGACGCCTACCGCGTTCCTGACTGGTTTCGCGATGCAAAATTCGGTATCTGGTCTCATTGGGGACCGCAGTCCGGCGTGGAAGACGGTGACTGGTACGCGCGGAATATGTATATCCAGGGCAGCCCGCAGTACGAGTACCACGTCAAAACCTATGGACATCCATCCAAGGTCGGCTTCAAGGATCTGATTCCCCTGTTCAAGGGAAGCAAGTGGGATCCGGAGCATTTGATGGAAATGTATTCCAAGGCAGGCGCCCGGTATTTCGTCAGCATGGGCGTGCACCACGACAACTTCGATATGTGGAACTCAAAGTATCAGCCTCACTGGAACGCCACCGCTACTGGTCCCATGCGAGACATTGTTGGTCTTTATAAGGAAGCCGCAAGGGAGCGTGATATGCGCTTTGGCGTCAGCGAACACCTCTCCAACAGCTTTGACTGGTTCGCGCCGTCACACCTCAGCGACACCTCCGGTCCTCTGGCCGGAGTTCCCTACGATGGGGTGGACCCGAAATTCGCCGATCTTTATCACAGCTACGCTGATATGCCCGCGGACTTTGCCAAAACCGCGAAGGCCATGGGGCGCGTCGCGCCCGACGCATGGAAGCAGCAATACTTCAACCGCATCAAGGACCTGATCGACCAGCATCAGCCCGATCTTCTGTACACCGATGGCGGCATTCCGTTTGATGAGTATGGGCTGAGCACTGTGGCCGAGTTCTACAACACGAGTGCCAGCCAGCATCAAGGCAAGGTGGATGCGGTGTATTGCAGCAAGGTAGCCAGCGACTGCGAGATAGGCACCTGCCTGCTCGACCATGAGCGGGGTGTAGCCGACGCCATCTCCGAGGTTCCGTGGCAGACCGACACCTGCATTGGCGATTGGCATTACAAGCGGGGGCAGGAATACAAGACACCGAAAAAGGTGATTGATATGCTGGTCGATATCGTCAGCAAGAACGGCAACCTGTTATTGAATTTCCCGCTGCCCAACAGCGGGGAACTGGATGCTGACGAAATGACGGTGCTCACCGGCATCACCCGTTGGATGGACGTCAACAGTGAAGGCATCCATGGCTCGCGCCCTTGGAAGATCTACGGCGTTGGACCCTCGACGGAAACGACCGTTGACCAAACCGGCTTCAATGAAAATAAGCAGCCCGATCTCACCGCACAGGATGTACGCTTTACGGTCAAGGGTAAAGTTCTCTATGCCTTCGTTATGGGCATACCGGTGGGTGAATTCCTGATCAAACCACTCGGCGCCAACAGCCCGCAGCAACCGGGTAAAATACTGGATGTGCAATTACTTGGCTACCGGGAAAAGCTGCGTTGGAAACAGGACCACCAGGGTTTGAAGATCCGCATACCCCCGGCCCATATGTCTGACATCGCCATCACCTTTAAAGTCATGATGGCCTGAATGGGGAAATGCGAGAGGTTTGCATGCGAATGAAGTTTCTGGCAAACGCCCATTGGCTGGCCGCGGGTGCGGCAGTATTGCTCGCTAGTTCTCTTCCGCTCCGGGCGCAGGGGGTAGACAACTCCATGCTGCTGCATCCCCCGGCAAACAGTTGGCCTCTCTACCACGGTACGTACGACGGGCAGCGTCACAGCAAGCTGGAGCAAATCACGCCGCAGAACGTGGACCACCTGAGTCTTGCGTGGGCCTTTCAGACCGACCAGGCCGGAGAAATCAAATCCACTCCGCTGTTGGTAGACGGAGTGCTGTACTTTTCTATCCCCGACAACGTTTGGGCCGTGGATGCACTTTCCGGTCAGGAACTGTGGCACTACACTTACCCGCCGAACCACGGATTGCACATTGGCAGCCGCGGCGTGGCGATGTACAAGGACTGGCTCTATTTCCTGGCGCCGGATGGGCACCTGGTATCGCTCAACTCCAAAGATGGCACCGTGCGCTGGATAGTCGAGGTAGCCGACGTCAACAAGGGATATTGGACCAGCGTGTCCCCGCTGGTGGTGGGCAATCATCTGCTGGTCGGGACTTCGGGCGATTTCGACAACCTGGTGGGCTACCTCCGGTCGGTCGATCCTGAGACGGGGAAGATGCAGTGGCAGTGGAATGCCACTCCACCCATCGGCACGCCGGGGGCGCCGAGCGGCGGCAATACATGGATGACCGGCACCTACGATCCCGAACTCAACCTGCTGTACTGGGGAACAGGAAACCCGACGCCGGTGCTGACTGCTTCCACCCGCCCGGGAGACGATCTCTACACCTGCAGCATCGTGGCCTTGAACCCCGACACGGGAAAGCTGGCGTGGGCTTTTCAGCCTTCGCCCCACGATACCCATGACTGGGATGCGGCCGAGACACCGGTGCTGGTGGATGGAATGTTTCAGGGAAAGCCGCGCAAGATGTTGCTGCAGAGTTCGCGCAACGGCTATTTTTTCGTGATCGACCGGACGAATGGCAAGAGCTTGCTCACGGTTCCATTTGGACCGGTGAACTGGGCGCTTGGCGTGGACAAGCAGGGTCGGCCTGTATCCAATCCGGCGAAGGAACCAGCGCCCGACGGTCGTTTGATTGCGCCTGACGAGGGCGGAATGACGAATTTTCGGTCTCCCAGTTTTGACCCTAAGACTGGCTTATTCATCGTATCGTCCCACCCCAGCTACAGCCTTTATTTCGCCAAGCCCGCTGATGGTACCTACGGTTGGGCAGGCGCCGACTATGACCTGTGGAGCAAGGGCGCCATCGAGGCGATCGATTACCAGACAGGCAAGATCCGCTGGACGCATGAGCTGGGTCAGGGATCGCCGAGCGCGGGTGTCCTGACGACGGCTTCCGGGCTCGTGTTCACCGGGGATCTCAAAGGTAATTTTCTCGCGCTCGAGACCAGCACCGGAAAAACCCTTTGGCACGCCGCTACGGGCGGCAGGATTGCCAACTCGCCGATCAGCTATGAGCTGGGCGGCCGCCAGTATGTTTTGACCAGCAGCGGCAGCCTGCTTTTCGCATGGACCCTCCCGCAAGCTGCAACGCAAGCACGGCCCGCGGCACGCATCGGCCAATAAACCTATACGTAACTTTATCTGTATTGTTTCAGGTTATGCTGTCAGGTTATTGTGTCGCAGGCGCTGCGTCGTTGTAGGAATGCCACGCCCAACCCAGGTAGTGTGGATTACCGCGCGACGTTTGCTCGAGGATCTTGAGCATTTCAGGGAGCCGGCTCTCGTAATCGGGAGTGCGCAGACCGATCGTCATCCTTGCAAGGTTGGACCCGCTCAGCCCGTCATAGGCCATGTTTAGATACTTTTCGCTTGCCTGGCGAAGTTTATCGGCCTGGGCGGCGGGGCTTTCTCCGTCGCCGGGGTTGCTCAGCTCGTAGAGCATCAGTGTTAAGCGTGGCAACGTAGACATCAGCGCCTGGCGTTGGCCGGCGTCGCCTTTGAGAAATTTATTCGGAATGTCGGCATTCACTGTGAGCCTGTTCTGCTCGGCCAGAACGCGCACCTCACGATAAGTTTCCAGAAGATTCGACAGAAACGCCAAATTTCCCGGTCCCTTATTCTCTGCTCGTTGTTGCGGCTCTACGTCGAGGTGGAGACCATCGAATCCATTGCGGGGATGGTTCCGGTCGAATGCCAGCACCGCCCTGACGTGGTCGAGTAGTTTGTCGCGGTGGGCGCCGGGCTCATCGGCGTCCACGCTCGATAGCAGCGCCTCCACCCGGATCCTGGATTGATGCAGGGAAGCGATGAGCGCGGCGATTTCAGCTTCTTCCTCCGGATCGATCTTGGTGGGGGAAAAAGAGACGTAGACCTCGTTGACATTCTGCGACCGGCAGAAATCACGTAAGCCGTCAACGCTGCCAGGCGCGGCGAGAACGGAGGCCGTTTTCCATACCCAGACTCCATGCACCAGGCTTTGCTGGGCCCGCGCGCCCATGGTAGATGCGGCGGCGATCGCAACCAACAGCAGATAAACCATGATCCGGGCTGGCCGGCGATGCTCCATCGCGTACCCTCACAAGAAGCGCAACCACGCTACCATGGCCGGAAACACCGTTACAAGTTTCGCACTTGTGCAGTGCTCCCGGGCTAGGTAGGCTGGTTGGCACTGGGAGGTAGGGAGAATGTTGCGGTTGAGTACGATGTGTGCAGTGACTGGGTTGATGATTGCGGGGGTGGCGCTGGGGCAGGCAACCGGCAGTCCATTCGCGAGCGAAGTGCAAGGGAACTACGCTCGCATCAAAGTGAACATAATCAAAGCGGCGGAGAAGATGCCGCCGGAGGATTACAGCTACAAGCCAACGCCGGATATTCGGATCTTCGGGCGGGTAGTGAACCACGTGACGGAAGCGCAGTTCCACATCTGCGGCGCCTCCAACGGCACCGCGGATACGCCAAAAGTTCCCGCGGACACCGCGGATAAGGCAACCATCGTGGAAGCGCTCAAGGCATCGTTTGCGGAGTGCGATAAAGCGTATGCCGGCGTGACCGATGCCAATATGGCAGAACTGCTTTCACTGGGACCCAACAAGCGGTCACGATTGACCATGTTGTGGGGAAATGTCGCCCACGACAATGAGCAGTACGCGACCCTGTCGTTGTATCTGCGATTGAAGGGTATCGTTCCCCCCAGCAGCGAAAAATAGCAGGCGCTCAGGGGGTATAACAGTTTGGGGTGAGGGCGCACTGCGGCCTCATTCCAAACAAACCCCTCGGCCTCCGGGCTCCGGCTAATGTATATCTCCAAAATGCACATCTTCCGGCTTCGAAGCTTCGTCGAGTAGCTGGATCGTGGTGGCGGGTCCAAGATTTGCAGGTCCAGTCCACGCGCTCAACGCCCACACCACCTGCTTCGCCGGTGTTAGCTCCAGAGCCTGCAGGGTTCCCGGACCGTTAACCGGCGATTTATTCCATTCATTGACCCAACTATTGACGAGCGTGTTGCCGTTCGGTAGCCGCCACGCTTGCTGCAGGTTGGCAAAGGCATAACCCGGCACGTCGGACGGGCTGAAGCTCCAGGCAGTATCCCCACGGCGTGTTACCTCCCGCACTCCCAGGCGGTCCGTGATCAGCACGTTCCCATTCTCGAGCGGCGTAACCCCCCACGGACTTATTGCCGGGAACGACCATAGCTCCCTCCCCCCGGAGTCGAGCTCAACCACCTTGTTCAGTTGCATGGAAGCCACCAGGAGCGTGCCCTGGCTGGTGAGGCGTGCGTGACGGAACTGCGCGTGCACGCTGACCGGGCGCTTCACCTCAAGGCTGATCTCTTTCTCGGTTATGCCGGTAACCAGGTTCACGACTCTGAGCAAGGCGGGGTCGCCATTCTGTATGTAGAGCACGCGGTCCTTGCCAATTGGTACAGCGGTGTGGACTTCGTTACCTGGCGGAGGGACATAGTTCCAAACAACTTTCTTTTCCTGCGTGATCTCGGTGACACCGAATTGATGGGCAAAGAGAATATTGCCGTTGGAAAGCATCACCGCATCACTGATCTCACCTTTGCCCGCGTGGTCGTCGTAACTCCACGCGATCTTTCCCTCGCGCACGATAAAGATTCTGCGGTCATGCGATTCACCCGCATAAAGAAAGGCGTGCTGGCCCAGCCCCTTGCCAGGAAGTTGTGCGGGGGAAGGGACGCTGGTGGTGGTGTCGACAGGAGCCTGAGCGCGGAGCTGGACCATGGCTCCCGCGACAACGAGAATCATGGCCGGCCTTGCTGACCGGAAAAGGTTCATTTCAGGGCTTCTTTTTCTCGGGCTTTTTGGCAGAGGGTTTTTCTTCGGAGCCGCCGCCGGCGGCATCTGAAGCTGCAGCAGCCTTGCTGGCCGGGCACGACCCATCCACTGGTTTCACAGCGACCCGCATCGTTGCATAAGTCAGGCCGGGAACAGCATCGTCCTTTCGCGTTTCCAGAGGTACCGTGGTTTTTGCATCCTTGCGAACCAGCCAACCTTGGGTCAGATCGAGGTTCGGCATCTCGTTGCCGAGTTGCTCGGTATCTTTCTTCGCGACCATCACGTAATCGCCATTGAGCATGCCAATATACGAATCGTCGCGGGAGGGTTCGGCGAATGCCTGTTGCGTGGCGACCGCCGTGGTGAGATTGCCATTCATCACAAAGCGAGTGCGGTTTTCCCAGTAGCCGAAGGCTTCACTAAAGGCACTCATCGCGGGCACGCTGACGGCCGGCAACACAACCATCGGTGCAATCAGCTTGGCCCCGGTAATCATAATCTTCAATACATTCAGGAACTGCGAATCGTTGGGAGGTTGCGTAACATTCACCGCGAGCTTGCCCGTTCCCCTGGTGAGAAGGATATTGCTGGTGGCACTCACCGCCTGGTCTGATTTGAATCCAAGCGCGTCGAGGTTGGGGATCTTACCGCTCGCCGCCGGCTTAAGAGATGCGATGGCGGTCCAGGCAAGCGGCGCGAGAAGATTCATATAGGCGTGGGTCTGGGCGGCGTCGATACGCAATTGTTGCCCTCTCGACTTGTCACTCGTGGATCCCGGCCGGAACTGCGAGAGTTGAATACTCAGGGCTACGTCTCCGTCATGGTCGAGCAACTCATCGTGACCAATATCGGTGGCGTAGCGCAGCAACTGAGTGTCGGACTTGTAGTGCAGATACTGCGTCTCGGCCGCGGGATCCGCCAACCCTGCACTCCCTGCGCGTGCGCCCTTATGGTAGCCGGCGCTGCCGATGTTAACGCTATCGAAGAACCCATTCCAGAATTCGTATGCGTCGTGCGGTCCTTCTTCGCTCATTGCCTGACCCGGCAGGGCACGAGCAGCCTCTGGGTTGAAAAGAGCCGAGGCAAAAGCGAGAGCAAGCGCATTGCCCGAAAACGTCCGGCGGGAGATCGACATGGGAACTCCT
>Ga0182015_10007870_pt1 | contig 10310 bp, 9 predicted proteins | sample 712P3MmetaG_FD_120478 | JGI IMG/M metagenome (GOLD analysis project Ga0182015, IMG submission 120478) | Permafrost microbial communities from Stordalen Mire, Sweden - 712P3M metaG | ecosystem: Environmental > Terrestrial > Soil > Wetlands > Permafrost | place: Sweden: Stordalen | collected... | reverse complement strand
GGATCTCATCTTCGCCAAGGCAGACGGCACACCGATCTCATCGTGGCTGTTCAGCTCCGCGTTCCGGAACTTCATGAAACGCTGCCCGGTGCGGCGCATCCGCTTCCACGATCTCCGCGACACGCACGCCTCGTTGCTTGCCAAAGCCGGCGTGCCGATCGAGGTTATCTCGAAGCGGCTGGGCCACAGTGACATCAGCATCACGTACGATCGCTACATCACCGTCTACCGCGACCGTGATGCCGAGGCGGCGGAGGCGTTCGGAAAGATCGTGACCTGAAGACCTTCTAACAAATTCCGTTAGACGGCCGTTAGAATTGAGGCACTCACGGCTGCCAAATGCACGAAAAACCCGTACAAGATAAGGAGATTTCTGGTAGCGCCAACGGGAATCGAACCCGTTGTGATAGTCCGGTGTGATAAGATTACATGCGGTAGAATTGCGACACAGTATGGATTTTAGCATTTCTGATCAGGAGGTCGTAGTGCCCACTGAGGGGCCGGTTTATGGTCCTTAGGTTGCCGTTAGGTTGCCCCAGGCTCCTGTGCCGTCCACCGTCCACCCGTGAGAGCGCCGCCGCAAAATCGCGCGCTTTGAGGTCTTCAATCAACGATACGCGCCGGTTGCCATACGCCCTACAAGGCTGCTGAATTCGCTTAATCCGTCGCGGCCTAAGAGAACGTCTACGGGTCGCATCCCATCTTCAGGCATGGGATGGTTCAACCAGCGTACGCCGTATTTGCTGTTGCCGAACATCTCGCACATCTGATTCCAGGCATGAACAAGATCGGCGAGCCCGCGCTGCGCTTCTTCTCTCGTGGGGTTCCTTGCGTAGCGTTTCATAGCTCTGTCCAAGGACGTCGGCGATCTGCCGAAGCCGAAGGCCGTAAAGGTCGGCGACCAAGCTCGCGCTGATGCGTCCCGATTCGGCGTCGACGGCGAAGATGGGTTCGGTCACGACTTCACCTGGCCGGCAAAGATGCCGCCAAGCGCCTCGATGACCAACTCTGGCCCGTGCGCGCTCAGACGGGAGACGAGCTCGTCGAGCCGGCGCGCACGTCCCGGATCGTTTCGCGGCTCGATATAAAGCGGGCCGACCTCTCCGGTGTATTGGCCGAGCTGCAGATTGCCGCCGGCACGTACGTGCGTGTGATAGAAACGAAAGCCGGAGGGCCCTGGAGTGAAACTGATGCGCCGCGTTCCGCGAGCTGGAATGTACGGCGTGCGTTCTTCAGCTGCGCCGTCGACCGCAGACGGTATGACTTGACCGTGCCAATGGAACTGCTCGGGAACTTCCGTTTCGTTGATAAAGTCGACGGTGATTGGCCGGCCGGCTTGCAGGTGTAGCAACGGTCCGGGAAACTGACCGTTGTACGTCGTGGTGTTGACCACTCGGCCTGGAGCAAGTTCGACGGCCGTCCTCGCGATGCGGATCGTGTAATCGGCGTTGTATTGACAGTCATCGATTCCTTGGGTAGCATCGAAGTATGTCAATGCAAAGGTGCTGCCCGCCGACAGAGGTGGCGGACCTTCACCTAGAGACCGAGGCCGCGCTCTTCAAGGCCATCGGTGACCCCCACCGACTGACCATCCTCGCCACGCTTGCCCGCGTCGAGGGGGAGGTTTGCGTCTGCGACTTCACGGACGGCTTGCCGCTCAATCAGCCAACCGTTTCGCATCACCTTCGCATCCTGCGCGAAGCGGGGCTGGTCGCGTGCGAACGCCGCGGCACCTGGGTCTACTACCGCCTTGCGTCAGGCGCGTACGAGCGGCTCGGTGACGCGGTGACCTCCGTCCTCCGAGAGAAAGTGCTTGCATGAGGACGCACCTCAATCTCGCTACCGTGGATCTCGCCAAGAGTGTGAAGTTCTACTCGACCCTGCTCGACGCGAAACCAACGAAGCTCCTCGGCGACTACGCGTTGTTCATCACGGATCAGCCCGGACTCGAGCTCGCCCTCGACCTAGCCGATGAGGTTTCGCCAACCCAAGATGCGCATTACGGCGTGTCCGTCGAGAGCGCGGAGGAGGTGGAACACGCCATCGCGCGACTCGAGCGGGCCAGTCTCGCCTCATCCATCGAGCGCGAAGAGACGTGCTGCTACGCAAATCAAACCAAGGTCTGGGCTATCGATCCCGAGGGTCGCCGTTGGGAAATCTACACCGTCCACGACGAGACGGACGAACGCGACGATGCCAATACGACGTGCTGTTCCGCGGGTGACGAAACGCGTACGTGCTGCGTCGCCGAATGAGCTTGCTCAAGCGAAGCGCTGCCGAGGTATTGGGCTCGGCCTTCTTGCTCGCCGGCGTTGTCGGCTCCGGTATCATGGCGCAGCGGCTCTCGGGCGGCAACCTCGCCATCGCATTGCTCGCCAATACGCTTGCAACCGGCGGCGTCCTCATGTGCCTCATCGCCGCGCTTGGGCCCATCTCAGGCGCGCATTTCAACCCGGCCGTCTCCCTTGCAGACGCCATGCGCGGCGGCTTGCCGTGGAGCGAAGTTCCCGTGTACGTCGGCGCACAGATAGGCGGCGCAATTGCCGGCGTCGCAGCGGCGAATACGATGTTCGGCCTTCCAGTCTTCTTTGCGTCGCATCATGCTCGCGCCGGACCGGCTCAGTGGTTTGCCGAGTTCGTTGCAACGTTCGGCTTGCTGCTCGTGATTTGGGGATGCGTCCGCTTCCGTTCGGCCTTTACTCCGTTCGCCGTCGCCAGCTATATCGTCGCCGCGTATTGGTTCACGTCATCCACTTCGTTCGCCAATCCGGCGGTAACCATCGCGCGGTCCCTCTCGGATACGTTTGCGGGTATTCGCCCGCAGGATACTCCGGGATTCATTCTCGCTCAGTTGCTCGGGGCCGTCTGCGCGACCCTCGCCTTCCAATGGATTGCGCCGCTCGAACGGCGCGATGCCGAAGGCGTTCTTCTTCGCCATGGCGGAGGGTCGGATGCAGTCGCATAAACCATTCGTCCTGTTCGTTTGCCGGCACAACACCGGTCGCAGCCAGATGGCGGAAGCCTATCTTCGGCACTTCTCGGGCGAATCGGTGGACGTTGCATCCGCTGGAACCACGCCCCACGAGGCAGTGGAGCCTGTCGTGATACAGGCGATGGCCGAGGTTGGAATCGATGTCTCGGCAGCGCAGCCGAAGCTAATAGAGCAAGGCATCGTTGACCGCGCTGATCTCGTCATAACGATGGGCTGCGACGTTCATGGCGTTGGGCGTGTCGACGACGACTGGGACTTGCCCGATCCAAAGGGCCAGCCACTCAGTCGCGTGCGAGAAATCCGAAACATGATCAAACATAAGGTACAGCAGCTAGCATCTTCTCTGAAGCAGCAGACTTCATGAAGCGCCGGGTACTGTTCGTCTGCGTACGCAATGCGGCACGGAGCCAAATAGCAGAGGCTCTTCTCAACGACATCTGCCCCGACGACTTTGAGGCCGCTAGCGCAGGACTCGAACCTGGCGAACTAGATCCGCTTGCCGTCGAGGTCATGCGCGAGGCCGGCATAGATATCTCATGCAATCAAACGAAGAGCGTATTCGACTTGTTCAAGACGGGCAAGCTCTTCGCGTACGTCGTGACGGTCTGCGACGAAGCCAGTGCAGAACGCTGCCCGATCTTTCCTGGAGTAACGAAGCGCCTCCATTGGAGCTTCGCCGATCCGGCCGCCCTTCGAGGCTCATGGGACGAGCGGCTCGTGCCGGCGCGAATCATTCGCGATCAGATCCGCGATCAGATAACGGCCTGGTGCGATGAAATGTGCGCGCAGCCGCCTATCTCCGTCTGAACGGCCTTAATGTTGAGTTCATGTAGAGTTAATGCACGTTGTGTTAACTGCAAATGACATGAAAAAAGCCATACGCATCGCCGCCTCGATTGCTTTTGCTACGGTCATTGCGGCAGGGCTCGCCCTTCGGGCGGCAACGACGCCGACACATGCCGATCTCGCACGCGAACTGCGGGCACACGTGAAGTACGTGTTCGTGATCGTTCAAGAGAACCACACCTTCGACAACTACTTTGGCACGTATCCCGGCGCCGACAACCTGGCGAGCGCCCAAGCGCAAAGCCACGGTTACCGGCAGTATGACCCGATCGGCCACGCTTGGGTGACGCCGTTTCGGATCACCGATCCCGACACCGCCGGGCCCTCTCAAGCGCGCGACGTGATTACTGCAAAAATGGACGGCGGGAAGATGGACCGCTTTGTCGCAGTGCAAGAGCAAAAGTCCGAAAAGGAGTATTCGCCGTCCGACGCTCGCCGCGTCGGCTTGGTCGCGATCTCACACTACGACTGCGACACCATTCCATACTTGTGGAAGTATGCTCACGCGTTCGCGCTTTACGACCACTTCTTCGAAGGAATGGCAGCGCCATCAACGCCCGGCAACATCGAAATCATCGCGGGGCAGGAGGGACAATCACAGGCGGCGCGCTTTCCCGCCGACGCAAACGGCGGCAGCATAAAGAAGCCCGGCGATCCCATTTACGGCGACATAGAACCGGCATTCGGGCCCTACGAACCCGGGGCGGACAAAGAACACCAGATCGACCAGCGCTACGCGACGCTGATGCTTTCGCTCGGCGGGACCTCGGACTCGGCCGCGACCGAGGACATCGATGGTGTCAAGCGCGATCTCGCTCTCACGGCGAGTTCCGGTCGTGCGCCGATTCCGTGGGGCTGGTATCAAGAGGGGTACAACGGTCCAAACAGCGCTGCCGACGCGGGCTACGAATCGCACCACAACGCCCCGCAATATTTCGGCTATCTGCGCAACAACGATGTTTTCTGGAGCCACGAGCACAACGTGCAGGCGCTGCTGGCGCAACTGCACGATGGCAGCCTACCCGACCGCGGCGTCTTTTACGTTAAGGGCGCCTCGCGGAATCAATTCGGCTGGAAGCCGGTTGACCAAGATCCTGTGGTGCAACAAAACACGCTCGGCGACGACGACCATCCCGGCATTGGCGACAGCGACCACCAAGTTGGCGAAGCGTTCGTGGCGACCTTCGTTAATGCAATCGCGCACAGTAAGTACTGGAAAGATTCGGCGGTCATCATCACGTGGGACGATGCGGGCGGATACTACGATCACGTGCCGCCGCCGCAGTTCCAGCGCTGCTCCGACGGCAAGCCGTGCGGCGACGGGCCTCGCCTTCCATTCATTTTGATCTCGCCATACGCGAAGTCAGGCGCCGTCGTTCACGATTCGGGCGATACCGTCTCGCTCGTGAAGTTCGTGGAGACGCTCTTCGGGCTGCCGGCACTGGCTTCGCTGCCCGACGAGAAGCCTTACGTCCCGGAAGGCCCGCGTGACGCCAGTCCAGCGCTCACTGATTTACTCAGCGGCTTTGATCCCCAGCGACTGGCCGGCGACCGCCCGACGATTCCGTCTTCAGCTGCTGAGATTCCGGAGAGCGTCGTCAATATGATCCCGACGCCGATGACCTGCTCTTCGCTCGGCATAAAGCCGGTCCAATTGCCCGGCGGAGATGCGGCTCCGCCCGGATTTTTTCCGCGCACCGCGCGGTTCGTACCATAACGCACCCGTCAGTCTCCGCCGAACGCGCTCGGCGCGGGAACGACTTTGCCGGTCAGAATATCTTGAACAAGGATCTCTGGATAACCCACGGCTTCGTAGCTGCTGTCGTCCCACGCAAGGACAACCAGATCGCGAAGCTCTCGCGCACCGTCGGCGACGCGCGCCGTCACGAACTCGACCGCCTCTGAACTGCCCTGACGAAATCCGCCAAGCTGTTGGATCTCGTAAAGTTGTGTCACGTGTGACGTCGTGAATGACAGATAGCTACCTACTGCTGAGAGGATCTCCGTCTGCGTCAAGAGGTGATCGAGCGCCCGATGGCCGCCCGCCCGAACCAGCCGCGCGACAGCACCGGCGCGGACATAGTCGCGAACGAAAGCACCTTCAAACGCCGCGTGAATGTGCTCGCCGGTATAATGATTTGGATTTTGATAGTCGCCCCAGCCGTTGTAGTGGACGGTGACGTGCAACGGTTGGCTCCCGTCACCAACGAAATGGCCCCAGACCCCAATGTCGTGAATTACGAGCGCTTCCCGCAACGTGCGAGCGGCCATAAAACTCTCACGGACCTCCGTTCCCACAGCATGTCGCTCGAGAAAGTCGAAAGCTCGCCAATAGGCAAGGTCCTTGCGAAGCTGCTCCCATCCGTCGGCGATCGCGTAGGGTAGATATCCGACGCGGTACGGATCGCTGCCAAGGAGCTCGAGTGCACTGGCGTACTCGTCCATATCCGCCGGCAGGTGGCGTAAGCTGATCTTTCCGCCAATCGTGCCGTCGTCGGCGATATCGACGTAATGCGCAGGATCGCTGTCATGGTCCCATGAGAACCCGGCGCCCTTGAGACGGTCTTCCTCGGGGCCGAGCGCTTCAATCGTCACGGTAGCTTGATCCGTTTGCAAAAACATCGGCACGTCGGACGGCAACGTGCGCATCGCAACGAGATTGATCTCGCGATGGCCCGTAGCTCCCCATGCGAGCGCAACATTCGGTGTGACCGTGAGAATGCCGACCAAAAAGGAGGCGGTGAGGATACGTTTCATAAAATCTCCCTGTGGTCGGAACGTCGGAGATAAGTTCTAAGGCTTTTAGGATGTACCGGCCCGCCCATTCGGGTTACAAGAATCGTTCAACGCGGCCCTCTCGACGACATATCAGGGCTTCGATAGTTCGGTGCTATGCTAGGACCCCGAGGTTCAGCACCTGGATAACGTGCTTTAGAAGGGTCCGCTCGGAAGCCGTTGTCGATCTCGATCAGGCTTCACTTCTACGTTTGCGCTCACGTACGCGACTCGCGCTGACTCGTACTCGGTTGAGTCTGCATCGCGGACGACCGCAAACCAAGCGTCCCCATGCATTCTGCTGTAATTTGCCGGCAGTCAAGATGGCATCAAGCACGTCCTGTCGCGATCTAAGGGGAGTGTCTCGATCAGTCATTTTCTGACTTCTTCTCCGCCTGGCATGTCCTTAGGGAGTCGCGGCGGGACCCACAGCTTTGGTCAGCAGGAAGAGATAGCGCGCCGGACCGAGGACGTTTCCGATCGTTCCCGCCGATTGCCCGTTTACCAGTGGCACGGTTACACCGCCGCCAAAGACCGGAAAGAGCCCCGAATAGGTATTGAAGACGTTGTACCCCGAAACTTGAAAGGCAAGATCGCGGTTGAACGGATAGTTGATCGAGAGATAGGCGACGCCGAACGGCGGCCGGTTGAACGAGTTGTTCTTACCGTACAGGGTGTCGCCGAAGAGCGCGAACGCACCGTTGCGAAAACGATACTCGAGTTGCGCGTTGCCCTGCAGATATGGGACGGACTGGTTTGAAACGCCGTAGGTCGTCGAGCCGGTATTGTTGACGAACTCGCCGATGTAGTTCTGCCCCGAAATGATACCGAGGTTGTTGTTGTAGGTTTTGGGAACCCCCGGAACGCAACCCGGCGCACCGCAATAGAAGCCGGGCGGGAGATTGTAAGCGTAGCCGCGTTGCGTCGACCCCGCGATCGAAAATCCCCAGCCAACCGCCGGGATACGCTTGAGCGAGAGCTCGATTCCCTCGTAGCGCGCGTTGCTCAGATTGACGTTCGTGGACGTGTAGAGCGGAACGCCCTTGGCGCCGCAGACCGAGATCGGGCAAGTGCCGCTTAAGTACGTCTCGGTGAGAAACTGATTGAAGAGATCCGTCAAATAGAAGTCCGTGCTCGCAAACGTCACGCCGTCTTTAAACGCGTAATCGCTGCCAAGATCGTAGCCGAAGGCCGTCTCGGGTCGCAGCGTGCCGGAGTTCAAAGTCTGCGTCGCGTACGAACCGGGCCCGGAGTGCGCCGGCGGAATGATCTGGTTGGCCTGGCTGAGCAGATCGAGAAACGGTGGTGCGATCGAGGAGCCGCTCGAAAACCGTACTGCAACGCTTGCCTGGGGCCGCCATTCCAAACCAATCCGATCGTCAAAGTGTCCGGTCGTTCCCGATTCGAAGCTGACCGGACTGCTCGACACGAACGAGTACGGCGTTGCGGTCGTCCATTTGGAGAGGGTTCCATTGGGTAGACACGTCGTCTGATAGCCGGTGCTGTTGACGGACGAGGTCGCATTGACGCAGTTGGTTGGATACGTGCTGGTATACGTGTTGTCGTAGAGCGCCACGGTGGCGGCCAACCGCGGAGTGATCTGCTCGCGGTCGCGGACGTGCCACGTCGTGAAATCCTGCGAAGCGCCGCTTGGAATTGCCGTCTGCGTATTGAGGCAGTAGCCTTGGAAGTCCCCGAGTTGGCACTGCGAGCCGGCATAGCCGACGTCCTGATAGTAGTTCACCGAAGTAGAACGCGTCGTGTCCACCGCGAAGGCCAGCTCGTTATTCGCACTAAACGGATGCCCATATTCGAACGAGTAGCCGGTGATCTTATCGATTTCCGGCTCGTTGAAATAGTCGTAGACGTCCACATTCTGCGTAACGCCGTTGAAGACGAACGAGCCGGAATACGCAGACTCCGTACCGTAGATGTTGCTGGATTGCGAATACGGGGTTAGCGGGTTTGGAAAGCCGGTCGTCTGCACCCGATCGATGGTCGCATGGTAGTAGCGCGCCACCAGCGTATCGTTGCCGATGGCGCTGCTGAGCTCGGCTTGGAAGATCGGCTCGTTGTTCGTTTCGTACTGAGGCTGCGCGTCGTACGGCGCGCTGAGAACGTCGATACCGCTTCCGGGCGCTAGCGCCCCGCGATATGCCGAGCCTGGAGTAAAGATCGATGGTATGACCGACGAGGTATTGCCGCTTTGATTGGCGCTGCTCTGACTGCCGAAATAGCTCGCCGTAAAGAACGTTCGATCGGCCACACGATACCGCACTTTATAGAGCTCTGCCACATTATTGTAGTCCCCGCTGACCGTCGTCGTGCCGACGAAACCACACGTGTTGTAGGCGCGCGAGTAGAAGAGGTCCTTGCTCGTTCCGAACAACGGATTTAAGCTGTTGCATCCGTACGGATACAGGTTGACGCCGTGCAGGAATATCGAGCCGCTGCCAGGGTCGAAGTATGCGGGCGCGTAGTGCAGCGCCGATGGGTCGGCGAGACCCGCGGCGCCAAAGACGAAGCCGAGCCGATCGTTGAGAACGGTGTCCGAAACGCCCAGGGCCCAAACGCCGCCGTTTCGGCTGCTGGCACCGACCGTGTAAAACGATTCGGCGTCAGGTGTCGGATCCTTGGTGCGGAAGTTGACGGTACCGTTGATCGCATAGTTTACCTGCGGCGCCATCGCGCCGGGCCCTTTGATGACCTCCGCGTCTTGCAACAGATACGGGTTCAAAAAGGTGGTAACGTAGTCGCCGTACAGTCCGACCGAGAGCGGATGGCCGTCGATGAGCGTGGCCGTCTCGTAGGAGAGCCCGTCGCGAATGTTCGGGAACGTGATCGCTCCTGGGACCGCCCCGTTGGCGGAGGAGCCGGGGAATGAGATCTGGATGCCTGGGATCTCGTTGAGCACCGCGGTTACTTGGGTCGCGCCCTGTTCCTGGAACGTTTGCGCCGTGACGATATTCACCGACACCGTTGACGTGTTGAAGGGGGACTCCCGCGTCGCCTTGACGGCGCCGATCGTTCGCAAGGAGGTGAGCGTCGCGAGGTCAATCGTCACCGAAACGTTGGCGGATTCGCCTGCTGCAAGCACTTGGCTCGCGACCCCGGTTTGATAGCCGCCCTTCGCGATCGAGATACGGTAACTACCGGGGGGGAGATCGTTGAAGAGAAACTCACCCTTGGCGTTGCTCTTCGTTGATTTGCTTACGGGCCCGGAGATGCTTATCGTCGCCGCCGCGACGGCGCCGCCCGTATTGTCGGTGACGCTGCCGGCGATCGAACCCGGCGACGGCCCTTGCGCCGCCGCCCGCGCCGATGAAAGGAGTGCGCACAGAGCCAGCGCGATTGCGATCTTGCCTACGTTCCTCACGCTTGGGTACCTCGAAACGGCAACGGGCGAGAAGGCGGCGCAGCACGAGCCGCCGCTAGGTATACGCTAAGTGGCCGAGCGTTAAGGAGTCTTTACAGAAACGTTAAGGCGAGCTAGTCGCGTTGTGCCGGATCTTGAGGGTGACGACCGTAGACCGGAAGGTTAGTATCGAAGAGGCTTTCGAACGAGCCGGGGGCTTTGACCGGAATGTATGGCCGCGGCTCCTGCGTGAAATCGAAGCAGTCCGCGAACCGGTCCGAGCGTGCGTCGCTGGTTCTTAGGCTGCTCAGGCCGTAGGTGTGTTCGATCAAGTGCAGGAGG
>Ga0182015_10007868_pt1 | contig 10311 bp, 9 predicted proteins | sample 712P3MmetaG_FD_120478 | JGI IMG/M metagenome (GOLD analysis project Ga0182015, IMG submission 120478) | Permafrost microbial communities from Stordalen Mire, Sweden - 712P3M metaG | ecosystem: Environmental > Terrestrial > Soil > Wetlands > Permafrost | place: Sweden: Stordalen | collected... | reverse complement strand
GGCGCACCTTGGCGCGCGTGATCTCGACGCCGCAGCGGTCGCAGATCATTCCTTTGAAGCGAATGCGCTTGTACTTACCGCAGTGGCACTCCCAGTCTTTGGTCGGGCCGAAGATCTTCTCGCAGAAAAGCCCGTCGCGCTCGGGCTTGAGCGTGCGGTAATTTATCGTCTCGGGTTTTTTGACTTCGCCGAACGACCACGCCCGGATTTGCTCCGGGGACGCGAGGCCGATGCGCATTGCGTCGAAGTTGTTGACGTCGATGAGGTTCAAAGGATGGGACTCCGCCCGGCCCACCTCGCCGCCGCCTACGCAGGGAAGACACGCCCCACGTCGTCACGTAGGGGCTCCCACCGTCGCTGCTGGCTCGGGGCACAGAGGGTGATTTTATCACGCCGCCCCCCGCTTGTCACGTAGCGTCAAGCAGGCGGCCTTGCGCTCATCTGGTCTGGGCAGGGCGTTCCCCGACCTGACGGACGAAGACCAACGTCATCGGTAGCCGCGCAGATTGGCGAAGGGATTACCGTCGATGTCTTCGATCTTCGCGAGAACGCGAAAACCGGTTCGTTCGAACCGGTGATCGCTGTCGACGGCGGCGAGGGTGCCAGGAAGCGAGCAACGCGGGTCGTCGACGCCCTCGATCACCCGAAGCGGTATACCGTCCAGATAGAAGCGTACGAACGTCTGCAGCTGATACGACGCCGGCCGTACGTTGAAGCAAATTCGGCGATAGCTGTCACGATTCTCGCGAATCGCCGCAAAGAGAGCGCGCGTTCCCGAATACCACGCATTTGAATTTTGGTGGACGTAACGCGTGAAGTAGAACCGAGCGAAGTAGACGGTCGAGAAGATCGCAGCCGTCGCGAAGATCGTGCGAACGCCAATGCCTGCAATGCGAGCGGTGCGTGACCGGCGCAAAGAAGCGGCCCAATCGAAGAGCAGTGCGATACCGACGGCGGCGAGAATGCAGAAGACCGGCGCCCCCGCGAGCGTGCGCGGCGCGTTGGGCGTGCCGGGTATGCCTTGGTTGGTGAGCGCCCCGCCGAGCGGATATGCGGCAAGCCACAGCCAGGTCCACATCAGCGCCCAGCGCGGGCGAATGTATCGCGCACTCGCCGCGAATCCGAGCGCTGCGAGCGGAATGACCCAGCCGAAGAATGCGCCCACGCCGTCGAGATAGCGCCACGTGATGCCGGGAGTCGGGTCGCCCGTCGTCACCAAATACGACCAGTTGAAGTGCGCGGCGTAGTTGACGAAAAACGTATGTATTGAGCTCGCCGAGACGCCGCCTGCGAACGTGGCCATGCCGAGCGTATGAGAAATGGTGTCCTCATCAAAGAACCACATCCAGAGTGCGGGCGCGGCCACCAGCAGCCAGATGGCGCACGCGCCGGCGACCGCGAGCGCGCCGCGCCATGACGCAAAACGGCGTAGATTGAAAGCCAGAAGCGCGCCGCCGAGAAGCAAGGCATAGAACCAGCCGGCCATGTAGGTATACGCGGTGAGACCGAGTACGAGCGATGCAGCGAAAATTAACCGGATCGGTATCGTTGACGAGCGCATCGCGCGCAGCATCATATACACGCCCCCGAGCAAGAACGGCAGCTCCGAGGCCGGCTCCCAGCCGACGCGCGCGAAGTGCACGAAGATCGGTTGCGTCGCCATCAAAACCGCTGAGATCAATGCGACATCACCTCTTCGCGTCAGCTCGAAAGCGATGCCGTACAGCAGCATTATCGCGATCAGTCCAAAGATGGCCGCCGCCAGCCGCAAGCCCAACGGCGTACGCCCGAAGATCAGGCCGGGCCCGTACGCGGCAATTGCATAGACTGGCGGATTGCGGGTCGCCGGCGAGTAGAAAAACGGCCATAGCGTACCGTCGAGGTCATGCCCGGTCGTTGCGATGCTGTACGCCGAATTATAGAGATCGATCTCGTCGGCGTCCAGCTCCGTTGGAACACCACCAATGTCGTAGAGCCGTAACGCCGCGGCGACCAACAAAATGACACCGAGCGCCACGGGAGCGGCGTAGCGCTTCACCGCTGATAGCACTGCCGACTACGAGCGTCGCCCACTTGGTGGCGGCAATTACGTGGGCTGCTGGGCGACGATCCGGTCCATCTCCAGCAGAAACTTCGCGTTCCTCGCACACTTAGCACTTCCACCTCATGAGCTAGGAACGAACGCCCAGGTCGCTCCCTGGTACAACGCTGCTCGCTTCTGGCAGGCAGAGGGCTCCGGCGTCACCGACGGGGCCCTCTTTACACCAGTGCTGCCGCGGCTGCCGCCTACTTCTTCGTACTTCCCGAGCGCTTGCGTGAAGGGACCTTTCCGCCCTCAGCGCGAGCCTCGCTGAGCCCGATCGCGATAGCTTGCTTACGGCTGGTGACCTTCTTCCCCGAGCGGCCGGATTTGAGCTCGCCATGCTTCATCTCGTGCATCGCGCGCTTAACCTTCTTGCCGGCCTTGGCCCCGTATTTGCGGGTCGCCTTCTTTCGCGCTCCGCTCTTTTTGCGGGTAGACGTCTTTTTCCGGGTGGACGTCTTTTTTCGGGTGGACGTCTTTTTTCGGGTGGACGTCTTTTTTCGGGTGGACGTCTTTTTTCGAGTGCCCGTCGTCTTCTTCTTACGGGCGACCATGTCAGACTTTGGCTCCTCTGCCGGTGATCAGGTTGAACACGATCAGGACCAGGACGACGAGCAAGAGGATATGGATCAATCCGCCGCCGATGTGAACCACGAAGAATCCAACAATCCAAAGCAAGAACAAAACGACGATGATCGTCCAGAGCAAACCTATCATGTATTCTCCTTCATAGGTGTGAGCGTTGGAACTCTCTTTCCCCAATCCTGTCCAACCAAAGCCTTCCCCGGTAAAGCGCGCTTACACGCTCGAGCCTAGGGAAACGCGCAAGGGGCTTTCTCGGACGACCCGGCTAAAGGTGACGTGACGCGGTCAAACCGGCGATCTTGATGCAATATTGAAACGACTAGACAAGGGCGAGCTCGGACCCACCGCGGCTGCCGCGGAGCGCGACCTGCAGTCCGTTCGTGTCGTCATTTCGCGGACGGCCGACGTCCTCTGGCAAGCGGATACCTCGGGAGCGGTCACCGGAATCACCGTTTGCCGGCCGGCCCTGCCCGAGCGTTCCGGCGAGCTCGACGAAGCCGAAGTCGCTCAAATCGAGATTCTCTGGCGCAAGGCGGTCCTGTGCGCGAAGCGGTTCAGCGCGGTCTATCACGTTCGCACCCCAGGGAACCCCACGCTACGCAACTTCCTCATCCAGGCGATCCCGATCTTTTCCAGCGACGACGAAGTGCTCCATTGGTCGGGGCACGCCACCGAGGTCGATCGGTTTGCCGATGCCGGGACGCGGTTCATCTCCGAGGCGACAACCGTTCTCTCTTCGTCGCTCAGCCGCTCCACGATCGTCAACCGGCTCGTTGCGGCGTCGATCGAGGAATTTTGCGATGTTTGCGCCGTCCACACGGTCGAAAACGACGGTACGGTTACCTTGGAAGGCTTCGCGGATGGGCGACAAGGCGTCAAGCTCGCGCACGAAGCGCTCGACCAGCCCGTCGGCGACGCGTTGCGCGCGCGTCAACCGGTCGTGTTACTCTCCGGAACGTTGCGCGAGCCCACCGACGAGAAGCTTCGAGAGTTCGCCCACATCTCCAAGATGCGCTCGGGGATCATCGTGCCGCTGTTCGTCGGCACGACCTGCATCGGCACGTTGAGCTTCTTGGAATCGGAGCGCCGTTCGAGCTTTGCGGCGCGCGAACTGGACGTAGCTCTCGTGGTCGCTCGTCAACTGGCGATGGCCCTGGAGAACATCAGAACGTTCGAGCGGGAGCAGAAGATCACCGAGCGGTTCCGGTTCTTGGCGCGAATCACCGAACGGCTCTTTGCGACGCTTGATTCCAAGAAGACGCTCGCGCTGCTGCTCGATGGACTTACCGAGCGGTTCGCCGATTATGCGCTCGCCGCTAAGCTGACCGAGGGCCGCCTTCGCACGATCGCGGAGACCGGAACGAAGGCCGGCTTGCGCCCCGAGAGCGAGCGGGAAATAGTTGCCTCTCTCCTCGATCGGCGCTCGATCCTGAGCGGCGCCACGTTCGAGGCCGTGCGCGGCCCGCGGCTGCGATCCGGCCCCCTCGACGAAACGGCTCGACCGCGCTCGTGGATAATGGTTCCGCTCCTCTCGGGCGATTCAATCTACGGCGCGATCGTCTGTTGCTCGAACACGCGTCAGTACGATTCCAGCGATCTCGAAATGCTCGAAGAGATCGGGCGGCGCGCGTCGCTTGCCGTCGCGCATGCCGACGGTTTGGTCCGCGAACGGCGCCTCATTCAAACGATCCAGGAAGCGACGCTCCCCGCGCATCTTGCCCGCGTCGAGGGTGCGAGCCTCAGCGCGATCTACCGTCCGGCCGCCTCGGAAGTGCAGGTCGGAGGCGACTGGTACGACGCGTTCGATATCGACGACCACCGCGTCTTGCTTACCGTCGGCGACGTTACCGGGCATGGCCTCGAATCATCGATCGTGATGGGTAAACTGCGTCACGCCATCAATGTCGTTGCGTTGTACGAAAACGATCCCGCGCGCATTCTCGATGCGGCCGAAGGAATTCTCTCGCGGCGTTATCCCGGTTCGGTGGCGACGGCCTTCGCCGCCATTTTCGATACCCGCACCCGCACGATCTCGTACGCCAACGCCGGTCATCCCTATCCGTTACTGCGCCGTCGCGATGGAACGATCACCGAGCTGGAAGCCGAAGGCCTTCCGCTCGGATTGCGCACCGCCGGGCCCCCGGCCACGCCGCTAACGGCGCGCCTGGACGATGCTACTCTGTTGACTTTCTACACCGACGGCTTGATCGAAGCGACGCGCGATGCGCTGGCCGGTGAGATATTGCTGCGCGAAGCGATCGCGAGCGACGCCGTCTTCTTCGTCGAAAACCCCGCGGAGTTTCTAGAAACCTACTGCCTACGCCGTCGGGCGCCCGATGACGTCGCAATTTTGGTTCTGAACTTCATTCAATCGCAGCGGTGGACGATTGAGCCCGGAGACTGGCACGCAGCGCGACGCGCCCGCCGCGAGTTCGTCGCTAGTCTCGAGGCCGCAGGCTCCGCGCAGAGCGACATCAAGGCTGCCGAGCTCATCTTCGGCGAACTTACCGCCAACGTCGCACAACATGCCGCGGGGATGATCGATATCGCACTCGATTGGAACGCGAAGAACGCCGTGCTGCACGTCATCGATCGCGGCGAAGGCTACGCGACCGGCGAACGAACGGAACCGGGCGATCTACCGACCGAACGCGGCCGCGGACTCTGGTTGGTTGGACGCCTCGGCGCGCAGTTGAGCGTCGAGATACTGCCGGGTTTCGGCACGCACGTGCGCGCCGTTCTCCCCGTGTGTCAGGCCTGAGAGTGCTCCTGCGCTTTGGCGAGGATCTCGTCGGCATAGCGCGGTAGCGTGCTGCGCAAACGAAGAATCGTCTGTTCGGCGGTCGGAACGAGCGTGTCGAGCGATGCGAATCTTGCAAGCGTCAGCGAGCGCAATCCGTCGTTGTGGTTACCCAGCACGTCGTCCATCGCGCGCCGCATCGCGTTGTCGAAGTTATGCGCGACCGCGGGGACGACGCGCGTGTGAGAATCGAGTAGTGGGTGCACGCACGCAAGCTGGAAATCTTCGCTGAGCACGTCGATCGGGTAGGCGCAGAAAATGTCGAAGCCAACCGAGTGGATTAAAGTGTTCCACAGCGCTTCTAGAGCGATTGCCGCAGCAAACGACTTCTGCGACCAAAGAACGCCGACCATTTCGCCGTAAGCGCGCAAACGGCCGTACTTTGCGTGGAGCTCTCTGGCGACTGCGCCGCAGCTAGCGTCGAAGCGTTGGGGGTTAGGCTGTCCGTCGCTATCGAGGAGCCCAGCTAGCGTTTCCTTGTCGTCCAGGCAGACCAGATGACCGGGAAGCAGTCCGCGGCTAATGGCCTCGCGGCGTTCGGGGCCTGCGATGACGACCGCAGCGCCGCCCTGGCGAAGCGATTCGTTCAAAAAACGCGCGACATTACGGCCGAGCCGAGCGTCGTCATTGCCGTAGAACTGAATGAGGTGCTCATGCCCCCGTTGCTCCGAGTTGAGGTTCACGTCAACCATCGTACGTTTCTTTACCCATCGAGTCAAATCCGCACCACCCGCCCTTAAGCTAGAGTGCGCTGCTATGGATCGGGCAGGTCTTTTCAAATATGAGTAAACCCCGTTCGCCGCCGGCCAGACTGCCCGAAAACTGAAGCGTCCCTACCACGACGAACACCAGTACGATCGCGAACAATACCGGCGTAAAGTCAAATCCACGCGACGGCCGTTCCCACGAATCCCGAAGGCCCATACTCCTTAAAACGCCCCACCGCGCCGTTTGGATGTACGTCCAGGCGGCCGGCTCGGGGTAAGGATGCGGTCGCCGTCGTACTAGCAAGCGCGATGCTTTTGCTTGGGATCGAAACGTCGTGCGACGATACGGCGACGGCCGTCGTGCGCGACGGGCGCGACGTCTTGTCGAGTGTCGCGACGAATCAGGACGAGTTCCACGCCAAATACGGCGGCATCGTTCCCGAGATCGCGAGCCGGCGACACGTCGCGCTGCTCTCCGCGGCGGTCGAGGACGCGCTCGAGCGCGCAGGCACGACGCTCGAAGAAATCGACGGCATCGCCGTCACCGCCGGGCCGGGGCTGATTGGAAGCCTCGTCGTGGGCGTTGCCGGCGCCAAAGCGCTGGCCTTTGCATCGAACAAACCACTCTACGCCGTGAACCATTTGCATGGACACGTCTTTGCGCCGTTCCTCGATCGACCGGAGAGGCCGCCGTATCCCTTTCTCGCGTTGCTCGTCTCCGGCGGGCACTCGCAGCTCGTCGCCGTCGACTCGGCCGTGCGCATGCGCGTTCTCGGACGCACGCACGACGACGCCGCGGGCGAGGCCTACGACAAAACGGCGCGCCTGCTCGGCTTGCCCTATCCCGGCGGCCCCGAGCTCGACCGTCTCGCCCGCACGGGAAATCCGAAGGCCTATGCATTTCCTCGCTATCGCCCGGCAGGCGACGCGCTCGATTTCTCGTTCTCCGGTTTAAAAACGTCGGTGCGCTATTTTCTCGAATCCGCAGCCGGTCGCGAGGCCGCGCCTGCCGACGTCGCCGCGTCGTTTCAAGCCGCGGTGGTCGATGCCTTGATGGCGCAACTGCAATCGGCTTTTGGACGAGCTCGGTACAATGCCGTTGTCGTCTCCGGCGGCGTCGCCGCAAACTCGGCGCTCGCGTCCGCGGTGACGACCTGGAGCAGGCGCGATAGCGTGCCGGCTTTCATTCCTCCGCCGAAGTACTGCAGCGACAACGCCGCGATGATCGCCGCGGCGGCCTTCTATCAGAAGGACGCCACGCGCGCCGATCCGCTCTCAATGACTGCCAACGCGAATCTTCCCTTCGTGCTTACGGCACGTGCGGGCCATATTTGAGCGCATAACTCGCTGGGAATGGTTGTGCGCAGTGGCTTACCGTATATAAGGTTCCCCCGACGAGCATGGAGGAGAACACGCACAGCTGCCCCGAGGACGGCAGGCTCGTAAAGATAACCTGACCCGCGTGATTCGTTCTCAATATGCGGATGACGCCGGTGGGTCCGCCGTTGACGATTGACCGGGAAAGCGTCACGGGCTGGTCGTAAAGGCCACCTCCCTTCAACATCAGCGTCACCATCGTCGAACTCGGGTTCGGCGCGTTGCTCGTAGACGGGGTCGACGATCCCGAGCTGCACGCCGCAAGTGCAGCAAGTAAACTGATGATGCCCAGGCGACGAACTATGCAAGTCATGATACTTCCTTTCTCAACCTTCGATGGAACCATGCCGCCGCCGGCGTTTCTAAGGCCCGCTTAACCGGGGACGTTTTCGGGGATGAAGCGGCCCGCACACGCGATTAGAGCGAGAGCTTGAACACCGTCCCCGCATTGCTTGCGCCGCCCTGATAGGTCGTACCGTAGACCACGCCGTCGAGCGCTACTAAACCAGCGTAAGGATATTCACCATCCGATCCGCTTTTAAAACTGTAGAGCACGTGATCGTCGCCACCGGACGGGCTCTCCGAGAAGACGGTTCCCGTGCCGCTCGAGCCGCCTTGATACGTCGTGCCATACAGCGTGCCGTTTTGCGCGATCAGTCCCGCAAACAATGGATGTGCACCGTCCTTATCGGCTTTGAACCGGTAAAGCACGTCCTCTTTTCCCAGCGTGCTTACTTTAAAGATGACTCCCCAGCCGGATGAAACTCCGCCTTGATACGTGGTGCCGTACAGCCTCCCGTTGACGCGAAGCAGTGGCGCGTACGGATATTGACCGTCGGACCCACCCTTGAAGCTGTAGACGATGTGCTCGGCGCCCGACGTGCTCACTCTGAAGACGGTTCCCGAACCGGCGGTGCCGCCTTGATACGTCGTTCCATACAGCATGCCGTTCACGGCGATCAGCCCGGCGTAGGGATGCGCGCCGTCCTTGCCGGCTCTAAACGTATAGAGCACGTGCTCCTCGCCGGTCGTGCTGGTTTTAAAGACGACTCCCCAGCCCGGGGCTCCGCCTTGATACGTCGTTCCGTAGAGCGTGCCGTTCACATTCAGCAGCTGCGCATACGGATACTGGCCGTCCTTGCCGCCCTTAAAACTGTACAGCACGTGCTCGACGCCCACCGCGCTCACCGAGAAGACGGTCCCCGAACCGCCCGTGCCGCCTTGATAGGTCGTTCCGTAGAGCCCGCCGTTGACCGCGATCAGCCCCGCATTTGGATGCGCGCCGTCCTTGCCCGCTTTGAACCGGTACAACACGTGCTCATCGCCGGTCGTGCTAATCTTGAAGATCGTTCCCCACTCGTCGCCGCCACCGCCGCCGTAGGTCGTACCGTACAGCGCGCCGGCCAATGGCGTCAGGCTCGCGGTGGGAAAGCCGCCGTCCTCACCCGACTTGAAACTGTAGAGTAGCGCGTAACCGCTGGCGTCGGGCAACGCCGACGGAGGCAGCGGCGAGAAGGAGTTCGTGCCGCGCGCACAACTGGCGAGAAACGCGCTGCAAATGATTACGACGAACAAACGCATGAATACAGGCCTTTCTACATCTCGAAAGCGACGATTTCGTTGGCTTCCCGATGGTTCGTCCAGAACCGCGCGCCATCGTACGCGAGCGCGCGGGCCGCAAATGGAATGCGGGCGAGGTCCGTAAAGGCGCCGGTGCCGTCGCCACCGATTTTTCCCAGGAAATAGTCATCGCTCTCTTCATCGTCGGTCGTCACGACAAAGAAGTTTCCGTCCACATAACACTGACCGCAGATTCCGCGCGGCAGCACGATCTCGCGCACGACGTTTCCCTGTTCGTCGAGGCCGAGAATCCGGCGATTGTACCACTGACTGACGTAGAGCCACGTTCCGTCGTAGCTAAGCTGCGAACCGGTTTTGTCGGGACATTCGATCGCGTGCTGCGTTTTGAAACCGTGCCCGGGAACGAAACGGCGGATGATGCGATCGTCTTCCTCGCCTTCGCCGCAGATGACGCGTATCTCGTCGCCGACGACCGTCATGCCCCACGGTTTCCCCGGCGTCTTCTCTTCTTCGATGACGGTCCATTGACGCGGATCGATCGCGTAGAGGCGATTCGTATCGATCGATCCCATCCAGAGTTTATCACCGTCGAACGCAAGCGACTGCGGGCGCGGCGCCGGCGAGGGCAGCCGCAGCGCTTCGGTTACAGGATGCACGCGCGAACCTTGTCCTTTTGGTCGCCGGCAACCTTTCGGCCGCCCAGCGAAGGCCAGTCCCTGCCACTAAAAGCAATCGAGGCCCGCGTAACGGGCCTCGATTGTTCTTGCGTTTACGTAAGCTAGTGCAATGGACTGAGCCTTTCACTTACGAGCTAATGGTTTCCACGAATCGATTCGACTTAAACCATTTTCGTCCCCGGCCCTGAATTTATCCTGAGCGCTTCGCGCAGCAACGATACGGCGCGCGACACCTCCTCTGGCGAAATGATCAACGGCGGCGCGAACCTCACGCTATTCCCGCCGGCGCTTCCAATCAAGAGACCGCACTCTCGCGCCGCTGCGACGACCGCCCCGGCTTCATAAGGCGCCTGTACGGTCAGGCCAATCAGCAGTCCCATCCCGCGCGGCTCTCCAAGAATCTCCGGCCGAGAGCGCGCCAGATCGGAGAGGCCTTCGAAGAGCTGCGCCGAGCGCTCCCGGACGCGGCCGTCCAAGTCGAGCTCGTCGCGAATTCGTAAG
>Ga0182015_10007867_pt1 | contig 10311 bp, 9 predicted proteins | sample 712P3MmetaG_FD_120478 | JGI IMG/M metagenome (GOLD analysis project Ga0182015, IMG submission 120478) | Permafrost microbial communities from Stordalen Mire, Sweden - 712P3M metaG | ecosystem: Environmental > Terrestrial > Soil > Wetlands > Permafrost | place: Sweden: Stordalen | collected... | reverse complement strand
CGCGGGGCGCCGGGCGGTTTGAGGCCCAGGTTGTGCAAGGTTTTACAAGGTTTATGCGATCCTGCTAAACCCCGTATAACTCTGTAAACTCGGCCTATCGACCCGATCCGCAACCCATATTCGCCTGGGGCCGGTTCCCGTCCTCCTGCGCTCACCGGTCGCGACAGAGAGATCGAGGACTTCCGGGTGCTGCTTGCTCGCTTGCGTGACGGGCGTTCGGAGAAGAGCATGCTGATCACCGGTCTGCGCGGCGTAGGCAAGACCGTTCTGCTGAACAGTTTCGAGGCGATAGCCGAGGAGGATGGCTTTCGTAGTGCCAAGAGCGAGATCACCCATGAGACCGAGTTTCGTCCGCTGATCGCCCGTATGGCGCGCCGCGCGCTGCTCGCGATCAGCCCCGCCGCCCGGATGCGTGAGCGCGCGTGGAGGGCGGCCGCTGTGTTCAAGGCCTTTACGCTGCGCACCCCGGAGGGGTTCGAGATCGGCGTCGACGTCGACGCGCTCGTCGGCCGCGGTGACTCCGGCGATCTCGGCGAGGATCTCTCCGACCTGTTTGTGGCGCTCGGGGAAGCAGCAGCGGAGCATGAGACCGGTGTCGTGTTCTTGCTCGATGAGGTTCAGTTCCTCGCTCCCATCGAGCTGGAGGCGTTGATTGCTGCGTTGCACCAGGTCGCCCAGCGCGGGTTGCCGCTCACGCTTGCCGGCGCTGGTCTGCCCCAGTTGCCCGTTTTGACCGGGGCTGCCAAGTCCTATTCCGAGCGGCTGTTTCGCTTCCCTGCGATAGACCGACTCGCCGCTCAGGCGGCCCGCGATGCGCTCGAGCTGCCAGCCCGCGCGGCCGGGGTCGACTATCAACGTGAGGCTACCGAGCGGATTCTGGCGCTCACGGATGGGTACCCCTACTTCCTGCAGGAGTACGGCAAGCATGTCTGGAACGTGGCGGCAGGACCGACGATCACGTCCGCTGACGTCGAACGAGCGCACGACTTCGTCCAGCTGCAGCTGGACGAGAGCTTCTTCCAGGTGCGCATCGGCCGGGCGAGCCAGACAGAGCTCGCTTATCTCTCCGCAATGGCGCATGTGGGGCGAGGTCCCTATCGCTCTGGTGATATAGCCGCCAAGCTGGGCCGGGCGGGCCCCGCTAGCGTGGCGTCGACTCGTGGGCGCCTGATCGAGAAGGGACTCATATACAGCCCCGCGTATGGCTTTAGCGACTTCACGGTGCCCCACTTCCAGGAGTTCCTTCGCCGCCGCTTTCCGCTTGCGAGATAGTCATGACCGTTCGGGTTGTGTCTGCGCTACTCGTGCGGCGATGCGCCGTCGAGCTCGATGTCGATGACATGCGCGAGCCGGTGGAGATCTGCGTCGTGGGCGAGCAGCGCCGCGCCGTGGCGCCAGGCGACGGCGGCGATCATGCAGTCGATCATCCCTCGTGGCGTGACGCCCGCGGCGCGGCAGCGCCGGTAGATCCTCACGGCGGCGTCGAAGTCGCTGGCGGCGTCGAAGCTCAGCAGGTGGAAGTGCTCGAGCAGGCGCCGCAGGGCGGCCTCGCGGCGGTCGTCGCGCGCGCCGGCGAGCACCTCCACGATCACGGGCTGGGTGACCGCGACGGGACCGTCGTCCGCGATCAGTTGCTTGAGGCGAACGTTGGGCGGGCTGCCGGTCGCGCGGTCGTACTCGACCCAGACGGAGCTGTCGACGAGGATCACGCGTTTGCGTCGGGCGGTACGTCGGCGGGCAGCTCGGCGATCGCGTGAGCTCCCTCCATCGCGAGCGCTTCCTCGCGTGTCATGGGCTGGCCGGCGAGGCGTCAACGAGCGCACGTTGCGGCGGGCGGTGAGCCGGGGGACGCTTCGCGGTAGTAGGCGGGCTTTGAGCGTGTCGTCGATCTCACCGAGAAGCTCACGCGGCTTGTCGGTCGTCGAGTCGACATCGTTGCGATCGAGGATGCGGAAGCCGAGGCTTCTCTGCTTGCCGAGATCGTGCGCGATGGGCGAGTGCTGGTCGATCGCGAGGATCTGTGGCCACGGCTGCGTCGGCGGGAGGCGGGGCTGCGTCGCCGTGGCGAGGAGGATGACGCTCGGCGCTTCAAGGAGGCTTTCGACACCATCGATGACATGGACGCGTACAACCGCGTGCAGGCGGTTGAGCGTGCCTTGGGCCGTGTTCAGAACTTCGTTGCGGATCTGGCCCAGGCGGGTGTGAAGCTGGCGCAGTTGCCGCAGGCGCCCGGCGGGCACGGGTCTCCGGCTCAGCAGGCGTTTGCGGCGTTACGCGACGCGGGGGCCATCGACGGCGAGTTGTGCCGGCGGTTGACGCGAGCACAGAATGCTCGATCGATGATCGAGCACAGCTACGTCCAGACTCCGGCTGGAAATGTTCACGAGGCTGCCGAGCTGGTGTGTGCGAGCGCCCGCGATTTCATCGGTCGATACCGCGAGTGGGTGGAGCCCTACCTCGAGGCGGACGATCGCTAGCTGCCAGCGACGCGCGGCACACGCGACGCGATCACGTCGAGGATCCGCTCGATACATGGGTGATGCCAGCCCTGCTCGAGTGCCTCGTCGCGCAGCAGCGGCGCCTGGATGGCGACTCGCTCGCTGAGATCGCGACGCTCGCGCTCGAACCCCGTGGCGCTCAGCGAGAAGTTCTCGGCAAGGTCGGTGAAGTGAGTCGAGGTGATCGAGTCGGGGTCGAGCTCGCCGCCGATGCTGAGCGCCAGGTGTGTGTCGAGCTGCGGGTAGGCGGCCGTGCAGCCGACGTCATACAGCGGCGCCAGGTGTATGCCTTGGACGCTGTGGATCAGTGAGATGTTCTTGGCGTGGGCGTCGGCGTTGCCGATGAGGAAGTTGAAGACCGCGGCCTGCGCGCCCGCGAGGCGATCGAGGCCGGGTGAGGGGGAGTGCTCGTCGAGCAGCTCGGCGAGCGCCGCGTAGGAGGGCAGCGCCCAGCCGTCCCGCTGGTACTTGAAGTCAGGCGTGAGGCCGAGCGCCTGGCAGAGATCCTCCTGATGTACGCGCTGGGGCGGGAAGCTCGAGAGCTCCCGATCGAAGCGTTGCACGACGAGGCACGGGCGGCCGGCGAGCTCGATCAGCTGCACGTCTGCGGCAGGCAGGCCGCAGCGCTCGGCGAGGCGCATGCAGAAGCACTCGTTCGTCGCGAGCCCGGGGTAATCGCGGTTGGGCGGCTCGGGCTTGAGGATGTGGCTGCTGGGCATGCCGTCGAGAGGCTTGCCGAAGACGCCCGCGTCGTCGCGTACGAGCACAGCCTTGTTCTGAACGCCGGCGAGGCTGAGCCGCAGGTGCTGATCCTCGGCGTGGATGCCGAGCGGGTGGCGTGGGAGCTCTTCGATCAGCGCGTCGAGCTCACGGTCATCCAGCCAGCGGACCGATGGGGCCTGTGACATTCGCGCGGCCTCGAGGATCTGAAGTGCGCCGGCGCAGTCACGGCCAAGCTCGGACAGCAGGCCGTACGAGTCGCTGGCGGCGAGCTTGAGCTGGCTTGCGATTCGTTCGCGCACTGCACCCTCCGGCAGCAGCGCGTCGAAGAACGGGCGACTCTGCGCCGGCGTGAAGGACTCCTCGGAGATCGGCAGCGAGAGCGAGATCGCCCGCACCGGGTGGGTGTATTCGAAGAAGTACTCGCGCGAGCGCTCGTCGACGCGCTGCAGCCGCCCGATCTCATCCCGATCCCAGTAGACCCCGAGGCTCATCCGGCGCTCCGGCGGCGCACATCGAGCTCCAGGCCCAGCGCGGTTAGGATGCGCGTGAGGACGTCCAGCCTGACCGTCGGCTCGCCGTTCTCCACGCGATGAATCGAACGCACCGCGACATTCGCGACGAGCGCGAGCTTGGCTTGATCCATTCCCTGCCGGCGGCGCTCCTCGCGAACGCTTCGTCCGAGCCGCGCGGATGTGGGCTCCATCGATTTCATCTGCGTGATCGTGCATATCGTAGCCCATATTTCTAGTTCCGGCCTGAATATGTGCGATCGTGCAGATTCTGCTGCACGGCGCCTACGATCTCGCTCCCCGGTTCTATAGGGGTCTGTCTGCGAACAGAGATAGACCCGGAGCCTGGAGCGTAGCGATCGGCCCTCTTCCCAGAAAAGGAGTGACATGGTCTCTTTGCAACGTGACGGGAATGTCTTCGCGCTCGACATGGGCGACGGCGACAACCGCTTCAACGCGGACTCGCTGGAGGCGTTGGAGGGCTGCCTGACCGAGGTCGAAGCGGGCGCTCCGTGCGCGCTGGTCACCGTGGCTTCGGGCAAGATCTGGTCCAACGGCTTGGACCTCGAGTGGATGGGCACGCAAGCCGAGGCGGTCCTGCCGTTCCTCGCACGCGTGCACGAGCTGCTGGCGCGCGTGCTCCAGATCGGAGTGCCGACGGTCGCCGCGCTGCAGGGCCACACCTTCGCCGCCGGGGCGATGCTCGCGCTCGCGCACGATCAGCGCGTGATGCGCGCCGATCGCGGGTTCTTCTGCCTGCCCGAGGTTGATCTCGGGCTCGGTTTCACGCCCGGGATGAGCGCTCTGATCGCAGCCCGCCTGCCGTCCGCTACGACGCACGAGGCGATGACCACGGGGCGCCGCTACGGCGGCGTCGAGGCGGCCGCGGCCGGGATCGTGCACGAGGCGGTGGCTGAGGAGCAGGTTCGCGCGGTGGCATGCGCGCGCGCAGCTGCGCTGGCCGGCAAACAGCAGACCTCGCTCGGGGCGATCAAGACGCGCCTGTACGAGTCGACGCTCGCGGCTCTGCGCGGACCTCTGGAGCTGTGACGAGCGAGAGGACGTCGCGAGCAGGCTGCCGATCAGGATCTCGATCTGGCGCGTGGGGCGAGGCTGCTCAGCGGCCTTGCCAATCGCGCTCGGCGGCCCATTCGGCAAAGCGCTTCCAGCGGATCTCGGGGTAGCGCTGCCGGAGCGCGTGGATGTCGACTGCGTAGCCGTCGCGTGCGAGGAACGAGTACATCGCGGCGAGGTCAGGGCTTCGCTGCTCGAGCTGCGCCGGCAGTAGCTGCTCGTGACGGACGCCGATCGCCGCCGCCATCGCTTCTGGTGTGGGATCGTCGCCGGCCACCTCGATCCGCTCGCCGATGTGCTCGGCGGGGCGCGCGAGGATCGCCGCTACGAGCGCGCCCAGGTCCGCCAGCGCGACCTGCTGCAATGGCGTCTGTGGGGGCAGCGCAAGTGGTAGTCGTCCTTCTCTGATCGCCTCAGCCGAGCTGAGCACGTTCTCGTAGAAGTAGCTGGGTGCGACGACGGTCCAGGCGAGCGTGGACTCCTTCAGGAGCTCCTCGATGCGCGCCTTGCTCCTGAAATGCGGCACGTTCGCGTCGGTCGCGGAGGCGACAGAAGCGAGCATCAGCCACGGGAGTCGCACCTGCGTCGCAGCCGCGATTATCTGCTCGCCTTGGCGCACCTCCTCCTCGGGGCCGCCATCGAACGGCGTCGTCACCGCATAGGCCGCCTGCATACCGTCGAGCGCGCGGCGCACGCTCGACGGCTCGCCGAGGTCTCCGACCGCCAGCCGCGCTCCATCCTGCTCCAGGGCGAGCGCGCGCGGGGAGCGCGGATCGCGAACGAATGCTGTTATCGAGTGGCCGGCGCCGAGCAGTGCGCGCGCGACGGCGCCGCCGTGGGTACCCGTCGCGCCGAACACCAGGATGCGCTGATCCACCATGGCTGTTGCGAGCCTGATGGGAGGGCTGGGCGAGGGCATGGCCTGGTCTTCTGGAAGATAACGCCGAGTCGGCATCGTACACCTTGCGTGTACGGGGCTCGTGGAGCCATACCTCGAGCCCAGCGCTACTCCGGCTCGTCTACCTTTTGCGGTGGTCGATGCGTCGCGTTCCAAGAACTCCGGGCGGTGAGCGTCTCGGCTCGAGCAGTCAGCCGGTCGCAGGCGAACGGGCAGCGACGCCCTCGGCGTGGGGGCCGTTTCGCTCGCGAGATTTCACGAGGATGGCCTCGACGCAGTTCGTGAGCAACGTCGGTGGCTGGATGCAGACGGTCGGGGCGCAGGAGCTGATGCTGACGCTGACGACTTCGGCGACGATGGTCGCGCTGATTCAGACGGCGGCGGGCCTGCCGGTGGTGCTGCTGGCTGTGCCGGCGGGTGCGATCGGCGACCTCGTCGACCGGCGCCGCCTGCTGCTTGCGTCGCAGTCGTCCATGCTGCTCGCGGCAGTGGTGCTGGCCGGCCTCGCGCTCGCCGGGGAGGTGACGCCGTGGGTGCTGCTTGCGCTGATCTTCGCTGTCGGCGCCGGCCAGACGCTGACGTCGCCGACGTGGCAGACGTTGCAGCCCGAACTGGTCGCGCCGGAGGACCGCACGCAGGCGATCGCGCTGGGCGCCGTCAACCAGAACCTCAGTCGAGCTGTCGGTCCCGCTCTGGGTGGCGCGCTCTATGCGGCGACCAGCGCCGCGGCGCTGTTCTTGGTCAACGCTGTCAGCTTTGTGCCGGTGATCGGCGCGGTCGCCCGCTGGCGCGGCGGTGCGCGCGCGGCGAGCGTCGTCGCACCCGAGCACGTCGGTGAGGCGATACGCGCCGGATGGCGCTACATCGCGGGGAGCCCGGCGCTGCGAGTGATCCTGCTGCGTGCTGGCTTGTTCATGTTCTTCGCCAGCTCGATCTGGGCGCTGCTGCCGCTGGTCGCGCGCACGCGTCTGCATCTCGGCTCCGCCGGCTACGGGCTGCTGCTCGGCGGCGTGGGCATCGGAGCGGTCGCTGGTGCGGTGGCGCTGCCACGTCTGCGTGGGCGCGTGACGCCCGGCGCGCTGATGACCGGCGGAACGCTGCTGTTCGCGGCCGTGACGCTGTTGCTCGCCTACGTTCGTGTCAGTGCGCTCGCGGCGCTGGCGCTGATCCTTGGCGGCGTCGCGTGGATCCTTGTCCTCTCGACGCTCAACTCCCAGTACCAGACGACTTTGCCAGGCTGGGCGAAGTCGCGTGGGATGTCCTATTACCTCGTGATCTTTCAGGGCGGCGGCGCGCTCGGCAGCGCCGCGTTCGGCGTGATCGCACAGGACGTCGGGCTTTCGAGCGCGCTCGTCGTTGCCGCTGGCGGGCTCGCGGTCGTCGCGTTGGCTTCGCTCGCGCTGCCGTTCAGAGCGATCTCCTCGGATGACCTGTTGCCGGCGGGCGATTGGCCCGATCCGCGGCTCGTCGGCGCGAGCGCGACTGATGGGCCGGTGCTGGTGACGATCGAGTACCGGCCGCGGCAGGGGCTCGAGCGCGACCTCGTCGACGCGCTCCACGACGGCCGGCACGCCCGCCGTCGCACGGGTGCCAGCGACTGGCGCCTATGGCGCGACGCGAGCGACCCCGGACACGTGCTAGAGCAGTTCGTCGTCGGCTCCTGGGATGAGCACCTGCGCCAGCACGAACGCGTGAGTCTACGCGACCAGCGGCGCCTCGAGGCGATCGAGGCGATGACCGATCCAGATCAGCCCACGGTCGTGACCCACTGGCTGGCGCCGCACCTCGACCGCGACGCTCCCGCGTAGCGCCACTGCCCCCACGCGACGTTGAGGGAACGCGAGACCGTCTATCTGCTGAGGGAGCACGCGGGAAGCGCCACGTCGCAGGGCTGGGCGTGGCGCTCTCACATTGCATCGTGAGATGTGGGTTCTAATCCCGCCCACCCCGTCCCCGACCCGAATGCATGCTTATGCAACGCCGCTCGCTGGCGGGGTCCGCCGGTCTGATCAAGCAGCTCGGGATGGGGTGTCCAGCTCCACTCTTGTAGGCGGCGGGTCTAGAAGGTCGTAGGCAGCCTTGACGAATAGACCCAGTTGGTGCAGCGGGGGGGCATCATGGATGGTTGCATCCAGATCGATGGCCAGTCTCCTGTGGTCCAGTTCTTCGAGCTGGGCTGGCAGCTCGGCCCTGGCAAGGGGAAATTGCCCATCTTCCTACAGACGCCAGCGCGCGATGAGGCTCAATGCCGTTCGAACCTGCTCCACGGCAGCGTCATGGTCGCCGCTCTCCACCATGGCACGGGCGATCGCGAGGGACTTGCGGGCCTGTTGCTCCTTGCGAGCTGGATCGGGCCAGAGCCGCTGCTCGGCAACTAGCCGCATGCTCTCTCTAACGATGCCATCGTCGAAGACCACACAGCCGAACCGCAAGGACCAGTGCGTGAAGTCATCGCCTTCTCGCAGGCGAAGATTTAGCAGGGTAGGCGAGACCACATGGAGATCTAGCTCGCCGGAGAGGTCGTCCGTCGCGATGGCTTCTCCGACCAAGTGATAGTCCAGATCGCTGATAGCGGTACGGGCTCCCCGTGCCGTTGATCCGGTCAGCAGCAGAGCGGCTGCCCCCGACTCGCGGGCGCGCTTCGTGACGGCATCGTGGAGTGCGCGAAGGTCTTGAGGAACCGACTCGCGTGCGCTCTGATAGCGGCCTGGCTCCGCGGGCATCGATGCATCATTGAGAGTCCGCAATGCCGGAGCAAAGTCAACTGGCACCGCCTGTTGAGCGTAGAGCTCCTCAGCAGCGTCGGCCTTCTTCCAATGCTTGGGCTCGATCGTGACTCCATGTTGATCGGCGAGTGCGGCGATTGCAGCCTCGAGGGCAGCAAAAAGCCACGTGACGGCCTCGGTGTAATCGTCAGCCATGACAGCCGGCAGCGCACGTGCCAAGTGCTCGCGAGCTAGCTGCGACTTGTCCTTCGGGGACACATGAGCATGGTACGCCGACGGGTTGATGGGTTCAGGATCGACGATGCAGATCGTGCAACTCAGTGTCGCCTGATCGCATCAGCGGCGCGCCGTCGCGCCTGCAGGCCGACCGGCTCCATCAGCACCTCGAGCAGTCGGTCCAGGTCGGCTACGGGGTTCGCAGGTCGTCCCGCCCTCTCCGTTTTTCGAGCTAGGCCCGCATGGTCGCCAAAGCTCTCTACGCCAGCCAGATCAGCGGCACGAACTATCGTCGAACTCGCCGTGACCGCGAAGGAACAGCTTCTACAACGGGCCCCTGGCTGGAGCGAGCGCGACGCCGAGATCGCGCTCGAGGCCGTTCAGCGCGAGCACGCTGGTGACAGCACCGGCGAATGGGGCGACATGTCCAGGCTTCATGAGGTTGCGTTCGGAGAGACGATGCAGAGACTCGCCGAGGAGGAGCGCGCAGCCGGACACGAGCCGTGTTGAGGCGGGGCGATGGCATGCCCCGCGACTGTGTCCTGAACGCTGATCACACGGACACGATCGCCAAGGGCCTCAGCGACCAAATCGTTCCTCGTGGAGCTGCCGGATCAGAGGCCCCGGAGATTTCGAGAACTTTCCCGACCACCCCGTTTTCGCCGGGTTTGAGATCGTTGTTCGAACTTGCGCTTCAGGAAGACCGGGCGCCTGCTTGATGGTGCTTGAGACTCCGTCACTGAGTGGGCATATGTCTAGCGACGCGCGCGGCCGCTGCTCGACTGCTTCGGCGCTGTAGCTCATCGGCTGTCTCGCGAAGTATCTGGTCGACGCGGCTCTTGGTGCATCCGATCGCTGTTGCTATGTCTCGGCGACTCAGGCTGTTGCTGAGCGCAAGCGCTGCCATGCGTTCGTCACGCTCCCAGTGAGCTCGTGCGATGCGATTGGTCAGCTCGATGCAAGCGATCGAGAGCGGACGGATGACCGACTCTAGCCGCGCGCCTCGATCCCTGAGGTGGCTGGCGTGTTCAGCCAGGGCCGCGCGCGGGGGGAAGCGCGCACGAACGTCGCTGCCGGGATGCTCGTCGCCGAGCAGCAGTTCCGGCGGATCATCGGCTACCGCGACCTCGCCAAGCTCGTGGCCGCGATCGAACGCCACACAGCACAAGCCGCCCTTCCAACCCCCGCCTCCATCCACGCCGAGGCACCACAAACCATTACTGTCTGACCCTCAAACCCCGGAGGCCGCCCTCAAAGTTCCATGACGATCCGGACATCCTCTTTCCGCAGCGCTGGCACGCCAACGAGTTGGGTCATGAGAAGCTCGAGCTCGCCGAGATCGGTCAGCTGCGCCCCCGAGTCGGCATATGCTGCCGGGATCGCTCCTGACGAACTCGCTTGATCTGGCGCAGAGACGCAAGATCACTTACCGCTCGGCGCGCCGCTACAAGCCGAGCGCGCTCCGGGACTCCCGGCGCATATCGCGTGCCTGCCCGAACGTGCGCAGCAAATTCCAAGTCGAATGCTGGTGATCGGGATTACGCACTTCAACGTCGCGGTCTAGATAGCCGCGACGGGGTGCCTATAGCGAGGACTGATGCGGCATCTGGATCAGCGGTGACAGTCCGGTGACAGTCTCCCGCCCGATTTGTCTAGAAGATGTACAT
>Ga0182015_10007865_pt1 | contig 10312 bp, 9 predicted proteins | sample 712P3MmetaG_FD_120478 | JGI IMG/M metagenome (GOLD analysis project Ga0182015, IMG submission 120478) | Permafrost microbial communities from Stordalen Mire, Sweden - 712P3M metaG | ecosystem: Environmental > Terrestrial > Soil > Wetlands > Permafrost | place: Sweden: Stordalen | collected... | reverse complement strand
GTAAGCCCGTCGTGTCAGGAACCCACCGAAGGCATCCCCGCTTAGCGGGTGAGCCAGTAGGAATCCCCTCCCTTTAGGGAGGGAAGGATCTCAATTTCCGCCCAGCAAGAGTTTGGCGATGGTGGCCAACTGCATGTTGGAGGTTCCCTCGTAGATCTTGCCGATCTTGGCGTCGCGCCAGTATTTCTCGACCGGATAATCTTTGGTGAAGCCGTAGCCGCCGTAGATCTCGACGGCCAGCGAAGTCACGCGCTCGGCTACTTGCGAGGCGAAGAGCTTGGTCATCGCCGCTTCCTTGACGAAGTTCACGCCTGCATCCTTCATTCGGGCCGCGTTGTAGACCATGAGGCGGGCCGCTTCAATCTCGGTCGCCATCTGCGCGATCTGAAATTGGATGCCTTGAAACTGCGCAATGGCCTTGCCAAATTGCTTGCGTTCGAGCGCATACTTCGCAGCAAATTCCCAAGCCCCCCGGGCCAGACCGATCATCTGCGCGCCAATGCCGATGCGGCCTTCGTTCAAGGTTTCGATCGCAATCTTGTAACCCTTGCCCGGCTCACCCAGAACATTTTCTTTGGGCACGCGGCAGTCTTCGAGAATCAGCTCGCAGGTCGAGGAGGCGCGAATGCCCAGCTTGTCTTCCTTCTTGCCCACGCTGAATCCGGGGAAGTCTTTTTCGACCAGGAACGCGGTGATGCCTTTGTATCCCGCGGCGGCATCGATGGTGGCGAACAGGACGAACAGTCCGGCTTCCTTGCCGTTGGTGATCCACAGCTTACGGCCGTTGAGCACGTAGTCGCTGCCCTTGAGTTGGGCGTGGGTCTGCAAGGCAAAGGCGTCCGAGCCGGAGCCCGCCTCGCTCAACGCATAGGCGCCAACCGTTTCGGCGGCCATCTTCGGCAAATAGCGTTTTTTCTGTTCAGCATTACCCCATCGCAGCAAGGCATTGTTGACCAAAGTATTCTGCACATCCACCACCACGCCGGCGGATGCATCGACGCGCGATAATTCCTCTACCGCCAGGATCGCTTCAAAGAACTTGGCGCCGCCTCCACCGTATTGCTCCGGGATTTCGATCCCCATCAACCCGAGCTGAAAGAATTCGCGGATGAGATCTTTCTCGAAGATGCCCTTCTCGTCCATCTGCTTCACCAGCGGACGGACCCGCTCGTCGGCAAACTGACGGATGTTGTCGCGGAAGAGAATCTCGTCTTCGGCGAGCGTGGTCAGGGGCGTGGGGACAGCAGATTGCAATGTGGTTTCGGGCATGCGAATACCTTCAAACAGAGAATGGCAAACCCTGAATTCTAGCACTCTCTGAGATCGTTGCTCGTGGAAAGGGGCGTAAGGCTAGCCGCGGCGGGAATGCACCAACTTCAACCCATCCCCCTGCAGAATGCGCTGGATCTGATTCCGGGCATGCACTGACCATGGCCCGGTGGTATCGAGCTTGATGTAAGCCTGCCAGTGTTTCAGCGCCTTGCGCGGCTCGCGGATTTTTTCAAAGGCGAGGGCCAAGTTGTAATGCGCATCGGCGTAAGTGGGAGCGAGCTGAATCGCCATCTTGTAGGTCTGGATCGCCTCTTGCACCCGCCCCGTCTCGTCCAGAACGTTGCCCAGATCGAAATAGGCCAAGGCGTAACGGGGATCGGCCTCCAAGGCGGCGCGGTAGTGTTTTTCCGCCAAGGCGAAATCCTGCCGGTTGTAATAAAGCGTGCCCAGATTGATGTTCGCGGCCGCGTGCTCGGACTGAAACTCGAGTACTTTCTGGTAGGCAGCCAGCGCTTCAGTCTGCGTCGCCGGATCCTCTTCGAGCGCAATGCCGCGGGCAAACCAGGCGGCAGCATCGTCTTCGCAGGGACTGGAGTCTGAAGTGGGAATGGGGGTGCTGGTTACAACTTTTTCTCGAGCGGCGAAGTCCATCACAAACTGTCCCGCAATCGGCTCGAGCAGCCTGCCCTCATGACGGAACGCGACACGATGATTGTTGGTGGAGGAGGCTCCGGCATCGAGCAGAGGATTTCCCATGCCCGATGCCTGCTTTTGCATGGCTTCGAGCGATTGCCGGATCACCGCCGGCCGCACCCTCATTGCGCACAGGTCGCGAACCTTCTTGACCTTCAGAAGGTCGGAAAAGGAATAGGCCGGACAGGCAGCAATCAGCCCCGCCCGCTCCCAGTTGGCCAACTGGCGCGGCGTGAGATGGAGAATTCTAAGTAAATCAACTCGACTGTACACGCCTCTACACGAGTCTTGCGCGGGTGCGACTGCGCAAGCAGGTCCCCATCGTCATTATCCGTAACTTGCGGCTATAAACGCAACTCCAAATGCTTGTGGAAATCTGTGGAGAACCTGGTTGATTTACATGCAACAGAAATGGGGCGGCGCCCAGGCGCAAAGTCATTCCGAAAGAGCCTGCCCAGAGCGGAGCCGAAGGGAATCTCGGGCTTCGCCTACACCACGACTGCCGCCTGATACTCCTCGTACGTCCCCTTGAAGTCCGTAACCTTGTGGTCGCTCCCAAAGTGCCAAATGCGGGTTGCAACCTCGTCGATCAGGTCGTGATCGTGGGTAACGAGGAGCACAGTTCCCTGATAGCGCTGCAAAGAGATATTCAGTGCATTGATCGCTTCGAGGTCGAGGTGGTTCGTGGGCTCATCGAGCACCAGCACGTTCGGTTTCTGCAGCATCAGTTTGCAAAAGAGCAGCCGCGCCGCCTCGCCACCGGAAAGAACGTTGGTGGATTTCGTGGCCTCCTCGCGGGCAAACAGCATCTGTCCCAGCAAGCCGCGAAGTTCTTCGCTCACCGCCGCCGGATTCCATTGATGCAGCCATTCCAGCACCGTCGTGCCGCCTTCGATCAGGCTGCGATGGTCTTGGGCAAAATACCCGATCGCCGCCTCGTGCCCCCAGATTACTTTTCCAGAATCGACGAACGGTCCATCATAGCCGCTGGTCTTGCGCAGTTCGGCTTCCGGCGTGGTCGGCGAATTTGCCAGCAGCGCATTCACCAGCGTAGTTTTCCCGGCTCCATTGCGCCCCATCAGCGCAATTCTTTCCCCGCGCGTGATGCTGGCGGTGAAGTCGCGGATGACCTGCTTGTCGCCGTAAGTCTTGCCGAGATGCTCGATTTCCAGAATGTGTTTGCCTGAGGGCCGCTTCTGCTCAAACTTGATGTAAGGCCGCTGGATGTTCGACTTCGCGAGCTCCGTCACCTGCAACCGCTCCACTTCCTTGCGGCGCGACTGCACCTGACTTGACCGCGTCCCAGCGGCGAATCGGGCGATGAATTCGTTCAACTGCGCAATCTTCTTTTCACGCTGCGCGTTCTGCGATTCGATCTGCGATCGTACCTGCGTCTTCGCCACCACCATGTCATCATACGACCCGGTGTAAGTGATGATGGTTTCGTAATCGATGTCGGCAATGTGCGTGCAAATGCTGTTCAGGAAGTGCCGGTCGTGCGAGATCGCGATCACCACGCCGTCGTAGGCATTCAGAAATCCCTGCAGCCAGTGGATGGAATCCAAATCCAGGTTGTTGGTAGGCTCATCCAGCAGCAGCGCCTGCGGGTGTCCGAACAGCGCCTGCGCCAGCAGCACGCGGACCTTCTGTCCGCCCTGCAGTTCGCTCATCTTGCGCGCATGTACTTCGTCTGGAATGTCCAGACCTTGTAATAAGATCGCCGCATCGCTCTCCGCCGTGTACCCGTCCTCTTCGCCGACGATGCCTTCGAGTTCGCCCAGCTTCATGCCATCTTCGTCGGTCATTTCGTGCTTGGCATAAATCGCGTCGCGCTCCTGGATCGCCGCCCACAGGCGCTTGTTGCCCATGATGACCGTGTCGATCGCAGTAAAGGCATCGAAGGCAAACTGATCCTGGCTCAACACGCCGAGCTTTCGCGGACGCACCACCGTCCCCTTCTGGGGCTCCAGTTCGCCGCTCAGCAGCTTCATGAAAGTGGATTTGCCCGCGCCGTTGGGCCCGGTCAGGCCATAGCGCTTGCCCGACGTAAACGCCGTTGAGACCTCATCAAACAGTATTTTGGCGCCGTAGCGCATGGAGACATCACTGACTGAAAGCATGATTTCGAGTATCTCTTCTTCTGGGCTTCCGGGAGGCTTCTTCAGGAAGCCTTCTTCTGGACTGCGGGGAATTCCGCCAAAACGGTACGCAGCTGGAGTTTATAGAATATCACGCCGCAGCTTACCAGCTTGTCATCTCTGACATCTCTGACAGCCTCGACCACGGCCTAGTGTCCCCCGCTGAGCTCCCGCACAATCGCCCCGACAAACTGTTTGGCATCGCCGAAGAGCATGAGCGTGTTATCGAGGTAGTAGAGGGGATTGTCGATCCCCGCAAAGCCTGGGTTCATGCTGCGCTTGATCACCATGACGGTGTGGGCTTTATCGACATCGAGGATGGGCATGCCGTAGATGGGGCTGGAGGCGTCATTGCGTGCGGCCGGGTTGGTGACGTCGTTGGCGCCGATCACCAAGGCCACGTCGGTCTGCGGGAAGTCCCCGTTGATCTCATCCATTTCGATGAGGCGGTCGTAAGGAATGTCAGCTTCGGCCAGCAGCACGTTCATGTGGCCGGGCATGCGTCCGGCGACAGGATGGATGGCGAATCGAACTTCGACTCCCTTTTTGGTGAGGATGTCATAGAGTTCGCGGACCTTGTGCTGCGCCTGCGCCACCGCCATGCCGTAACCGGGAACGATGACCACTTTGTTGGCGGCTGCGAGAATCGCGGCCGCTTCCTCGGGCGTGGCGCTGTGCACCGGCCTGGCTTCCGCGTCGCCTGCGGCTGCGGCCTGCACTTGCCCGAAGGCTCCAAATAGAACGTTGGTGAACGACCGATTCATTGCCTTGGACATGATGACCGAAAGAATCAGTCCGGAAGATCCGTCGAGCGCGCCGGCAATGATCAGCAGCTTGTTCTCGAGGACGAAGCCCATGGCGGCTGCGGACAATCCGGCATAGCCGTTCAACAGCGAGATGACAGTCGGCATGTCGGCGCCGCCGATTGGGATCACCAGCAGCACGCCAAACAGCAGCGAAACGCCAACGATCAGCGGGAAGAGCTGCTTCGCCTCCGGATGCAGCACCAGATAAATCGCACTGACTACGGCGACGCCGAACAGAAGGAAGTTGACGAGATTCTGTCCTTTATAAGTGATAGGCCGCTGGGGCAGGATTTCCTGCAACTTTCCCGCCGCCATCAAGCTGCCGGTAAACGTCAGCCCTCCGAGAATCACTTCCATCGAGAGCACCGACATCCCGAACTTCGAACTGCTCTGCGTTCCCAGATAAAATTCCGCCGTGCCGACCAGGGTTACGCACAATGCGCCGAAAGCGTGGCTAAGGGCGGTCCTCTGCGGGACAGCGGTCATGTGCACCATGCCGAGCGGGATGCCGATGCCACTGCCCAGCACGAGCCCGACGGCGATCCACTTATAGTCGACAATGCCGTGGTGCAGGAGTGTGCCGGCGATGGCCAGCAACATACCGAATTCACCCGCCCAAATTCCGTGTCGGGCGGTCCTGGGCGAACTCATCCACTTCAGCGAGAGGATGAACAGGGCGCTGGCAATCAGGTAGATGGTTTCGATTGCGTACTGGCTTCCGGCAAACTCGTTCATGGCTTACTCAATAAGATTTATTGAATATGATTTCGTTCCGCGACTTACTTCGTCGGACGGCTGCTCTTGAACATCTTGAGCATGCGGTCGGTAATAAAAAATCCGCCGACCACGTTGCTGGTGGCAGCGACAATGGCGATCGTGCCCAGCACCGTCGCAAACGTGCTCTTGCGCTCACCCACGAGCACAATCGCACCCACGACGGCAATGGCGTCGAGTGCATTGGTTAGCGACATCAGCGGAGTGTGCAGCAGGGGGGAAACGTGGCGGATGACCTCGAAACCAATGAAGCAGGCCAGCATGAAAATGAACAGCGAATCGATCAATTTGTCGCCCATGTGTTTCTCCAGTTCTCGGTTCTCAGTTTTCGGGAAACCCGCTCCAGAACCCGATGCTTCCAGAGTCCTGTGCCCTGAATTCATCCCCCTGCCGCGACCAGCGCCGGCAGTTTGAAAAACTCCCGCACCCTCGGGTTCACGATTTCCCCGCTACGCGTGACCATCGTCTCGCGGATAATCTCGTCCTGCCGATTGAGTTGCAGCTTGCCATCTTTCACCATATAAGTGAGAAACGTGGCCACATTGCGGGCGTACATCTGGCTGGCGTGGTAGGGGACGCTGCTGGCCAGATTAATGGCGCCGATAATCGTAACGCCATGCGCTCTCACCGTTTCCCCTGTGCGGGTCAGTTCGCAGTTCCCTCCGCGCTCGGAGGCAAGATCGACGATTACGGAGCCGAGCGCCATCCCCTTGACCATCTCCGCGGTGATCAGTACTGGCGACTTCTTGCCGGGAATCACGGCGGCGGTGATGACCACATCGCTCTCCGCGACTACGCGGGTGAGAAGTTCGCGTTGCCGGGCGTAGAAAGTTTCGTCCTGGGCAGTGCCGTAGCCGCGGGCATCCTGCGCATCCTTGGCCTCGATGGGCAACTCGACGAAGCGGCCGCCCAGGCTCTGCACCTGCTCTTTGGAGGCGGCACGCATGTCGTATGCCGACGCCACCGCGCCCAGCCTGCGCGCGGTCGAGATGGCTTGCAGTCCCGCTACTCCGGCGCCGATAACGAATATCCGAGCCGGCGTGATGGTGCCCGCAGCCGTCGTCATCATGGGGAAAATTCGGATGGATGTTTCCGCGGCCAGCAGCACCGCCTTGTACCCGCAGATCGTCCCCATGGAGGAAAGCGCGTCCATGCTTTGCGCGCGCGTGGTGCGCGGCACCAGTTCGACAGAGAATGCCGTAACGCCGGCTGCCGCAATCTGCTGGACTATTTCGGCAGAACCGAAGGGGCGTAGAAACCCAACCAGCAATTGATCGCGACGCAGCAGGGGAAGGTCAGCCTTTCCGGTCATGTCATTCGAACCGTAACAAAGCACCTGCACGATAATGTCGGCGGCGCTGAATACGGCGCCGCGATCGGGAACAATCTTTGCGCCTTTCTCGACATAAACCGAATCAGGATAACCGGCCGGCTCGCCAGCGCCCGGCTCCACTACCACTTCGAGTCCGGCCTTGGCGAGTGTGGGGATGACGGAGGGAACGAGCGCAACCCGGCGCTCTCCTGGATAGCTTTCCTTCGGAACTCCAACAATCACGCGGTTGTCCTTTCCTCAGGGAAAATCATGCTCTGAGCCTGCCGCTTCAGCGTTCCCGTAACGCTTCTGCGACGATCCCCTTCGTCCGCCCTAGCCAACTGCAAATACTACAGAGTCGGGCGTAGTTCCACAGTGACGCTCGTCACAGGGCAGTGGAAGCAGCGGCCGACGGACTCAAAACAGTACCAGAAAGGCGAGGCACTGAAAAGCCGCACGCCAGAGGACCAAAGGGCCGAAAACGGCTGGAGCCGGCCATGGACTTTGCGACAGGATTTTGTTGACCAGTGGCCGGACCGAGCCAAGTGGACATCAGGGTTCCGGCAATCGACCGGACATTCCCCTGGTGAGGGAGTTGGGTAGCCGTGAAAACCGCATCGCTTGAGAGCCGGTCGTTTCTCGGAGTGCCACCGCGAGACAACCACCGGCTCTCGCCTTCAACAGCTATTGCGGGGGTGGTGGGGCCGGCTGGCCGGAGCCGGAGTCGGGCGGGCCGCCGTGACGGTTTTGCATCCATTGCTCATGCTTGGACTGCATTTCGTCCCACTTCTTCTGCTGAGTCGAATCGAGGAGCCCGCGGATCTGCGTGTCGGTACTGTTGCGAATCTCCATCATCTTGGCGTGGCGATCCTGCTGGGAAAGAGAGGTGTCTTGGTGCAGGCTCTCCATCTGGGAATGTTCCGACTCAAGGGCATCCTTCACTTTCGCTTGCTGGTCGGAGCTGAGTTTGAGATGTTTGGTCAGTTCCTTGGTCCGCTCAGCAGGGTCGGGCGGGCCGTGATGCCGGCCACCGTTGTCCCCCGAGCTCGGGGGTTGCTGATCGTTGGACGGGCTATTCTGGGCTGTCGTGAAAGGCGCGGCAATGGCGATGAGGCCGGCCGCGACAAGAACGAGCAGGGACTGCTTGAGCATGGGGATCTCCTTTTCAAAACCTATTCCAATGTATGAATGGAATTATGAGCCGAGGGTTGCGCAAGAAAACTGAATTGCGACAATCTTTGCAAAACTTTACGAAGAGTAGCTTCGATTCGGGAATCCGACGCCCCGCAGCCTGACTCCACTGGCTGGCCCGCGCTTGCCATTCCGTTAAACGCCAGACTGGTCGAACACATCCTGGTCGAAGGTGAGGTTTCCGGGTTGGCCGAACGGGACGCGAATTGAACGGGTTGTAGCTCTCGGCGCGGAGCTGTAGTTAGGGTGCCCGTGCTTCCAAAGGGCGCGTCGGGAAAGAAACAACCGGTCGCGCAACCACTTCGACGGGCCGGGAATCAACAACTGGGACATGTCTGCGTGCGCGGATTGCTTAACAGCGCTGGAGCATCCTCCGGGGACCGAGAGTGCTCGATCGAAACGGCAAAGCGAACGCGTGCGAGAGACGGAGAAGCTTAGTGCGGCAAGATCTCCTTCAATGCCCACTCAATTCTATCCACCTCTTCGCGGATGACTCGGATCGACTGCTGGTTTTTCATCGGGTGGGCCAACGGAGTGATTGCTTCCAGAGCCCCGCGGATTTGATGATTCCGAGCACAAATGAAGTTAAGCCTGGCGCTCCTCTGCTTGCGATTGCGGTAAACATCACCAACGAACTTAGTGGCGAGCCAGGCAAACACCAAACCGAACAAAGCCTCGATCGGAATGCGATCGGTCGCACCGTCAAACTCTGAAAACAAAAGTCGGTAGACCGCCTCCCCCATGCCAAACGATGCAAACAATACGGTTGCCCCGAACAAATAAACTTTTAAGCGCTCCATTGGTTGAAAGCGTAGGGAGTCGTCGCTTCCGTCAGGTGTGGGCACAACTTCGATCCTCATGATTCCCCCAAAATGATCGGTCACCGTCTCCGGATTCTAGCCCGAACTACAGTACCGGTTTCTCTGAATGATAACTTGAAATTGCAACCGACGCGACCGCCATTTTTATTTTTTGTGGCTCGAATCGAAATGCCCAGTGCGGCCCCTCGCCGTCCGATAGGACGACGGTAAGGTGGACGTCTACGAAGACCAGCACAACGTTACTCTAAAGATGGAAGCCCCGGGCATCGACGACAAAGGCAACAAAGATGTCCGTATCGAGAATAACCTTCGACCAACCCACCTGTTCGAAAAGAAGAGTGCGCCCGAGGTCGATTTTAGGCATGGTAAGCCTCTTGCCCTGACGCCGCAGACCTGCGTATTGTTAAAAAGTGAAATTTCCGCGTTGTAGTGGAATTCTGCTCCACTTCACTTCTCTGCCGGGCCGCTTCGGCATCGGCGATCTCGGCCCCTCCGCCTACGAATTCGCAGACTTCCTCTTCGCTGCGGGACAGAAGTTGTGGCAAGTGCTGCCATTGAATCCCACCGGATACGGCGATTCTCCGTACCAGTGCTTCTCCGCTTTTGCCGGCAACCCGCTGTTGCTGAGTCTTGAGCGCTTGCGTGATCAGGGTCTGCTTCAATCGTCAGATTTGAATCTGTCAGATTTGAAGCTGGCTCAGTCGCCGACGTTTCCCGAAGACTTCGTCGATTACGGGGCGGTGATCAAATACAGGATGGCGACTTTACGCCGGGCCGCGCAGGTTTTCTTCGCGGACGGCTCCCACACCGATCGTGCGGCGTTCGACCACTTTTGCGAAAGCGCCGGTTCATGGCTCGACGACTACGCGCTCTTCATGGCCTGCAAAGATGCGCACCAAGGAGCGATGTGGACTTTGTGGGACGCGCAGATTCGCAAGCGAGACGCGCGTGCCGTGAGCGAGTGGTCGAGGAAACTGGCGCCGGAACTGAAAGCCCACAAGTATTGGCAATTCGAATTCTTCCAGCAATGGCAGCATCTGAAGACTTATTGCCAGCAGCGCGGCATCCGTTTCATGGGTGACGTCCCGATCTATGTTGCGCACGACAGCGCGGACGTGTGGGCTCATCCCGATCTTTTCTACCTCGACGATCAGGGCCGCCCGACCGTGCTTTCCGGCGTGCCCCCGGATTATTTCAGCGCCACCGGACAGCTTTGGGGGAATCCGATTTATCGCTGGGATTTGCTCGCCGCCAACGGATACCAGTGGTGGATCGAGCGCTTTCGCGCTTCGCTCGCGGTTTTCG
>Ga0182015_10007864_pt1 | contig 10313 bp, 9 predicted proteins | sample 712P3MmetaG_FD_120478 | JGI IMG/M metagenome (GOLD analysis project Ga0182015, IMG submission 120478) | Permafrost microbial communities from Stordalen Mire, Sweden - 712P3M metaG | ecosystem: Environmental > Terrestrial > Soil > Wetlands > Permafrost | place: Sweden: Stordalen | collected... | reverse complement strand
GATTATTCGATTCCGACTTACGCGATCAAGGGCGAAGACAACGCCACGTATTACGCGCATATGAACGCAGCGGTGGAGCATGCGCCGCACATCACGATGGACGATGGCGCGGATTTGGTGACCACGCTGCTGACCAAGCGCACGGACTTGGTGCCGGGCGTGATCGGCGGCACGGAAGAGACGACTACCGGCGTGATTCGGCTGCGCGCGATGGCCAAGGACGGGACACTGAAATATCCGGTGATCGCGGTGAACGACGCGCTGACCAAGCATCTTTTTGACAATCGCTATGGTACGGGACAATCGACGCTGGACGGAATTATGCGCGCGACGAATATTTTGCTGGCGGGGCAGCGCGTGGTGGTGGCGGGCTACGGGTGGTGCGGACGCGGACTGGCGATGCGCGCGAAGGGGTTGGGCGCGGACGTGATCGTGACGGAGATCGATCCGACGCGCGCGATCGAAGCCGTGATGGATGGATTCCGCGTGATGCCAATGCCGGAAGCGGCGAAGATCGGCGATATTTTTGTGACTGTGACTGGGAATAAAAATGTGCTGGCGGGCGAGCACTTCGAGAAGATGAAGGACGGCGCGGTGCTGGCGAATTCGGGACACTTCAACGTGGAGATCGATATTCCGGCGCTGGAAAAAATGTCCAGCACGAAAAAAATCGCGCGGCCTTTTGTGGAAGAATACGCGCTGAAGGATGGGCGCAGGCTTTATTTGCTGGGCGAAGGCCGGCTGATCAATCTGGCTGCCGCGGAGGGGCATCCCGCCGCGGTGATGGATATGAGCTTCGCCAATCAGGCGATGGCGGCGGAATATCTGGTCAAGCATTCGTCGGAGCTGGGCAAGCAGGTATATGGCGTGCCGGAAGCGATCGATCGGCAGATCGCCAAGCTCAAGCTGGAGTCGATGGGCGTGCTGATCGACAAACTTTCGCCGGAGCAGGAGCTGTATTTGGCGTCGTGGTCGGAAGGCACGTAACGAATACAATTTCGTCCGGCTGCGCGCGGGGCGTCGTCTTCCGCCGCGATTCAAATTCAGCAGGAGAGCACGCATATGAGCGGCAACGGCACGAACGGACTTCCTTCCAATCTCACGGGGCACACGGCGCTGGTAACCGGAGCCTCACACGGGCTGGGCGCGGCGATGGCGCGTTCGCTGGGGGCGCGCGGCGCGAAGGTTGCCGTGAATTATTTTTCGAGCGCCAAATTGGCCGAAGGCGTGGCGGCGTCGATCCGCGACGCCGGCGGGGAAGCGGCGGCGTTCCGCGCCGACGTGCGCGACGCCGATCAAATCAAGCGCATGGTCGAAGAAGTGGGCGCGAAATACGGGCCCATCGACGTCCTGGTGATTAACGCCACGGGGCCGCAACCGCTGATTCCGATCGAAGAAGTCACCTGGCGCGATTGCCTGGATCAACTGGAATTTTTCGTGAAGAGCCCGCTGCTGCTGGTGCAGGCGGTGTTGCCCTCGATGAAGGAACGAAAGTACGGGCGCATCATTCAGATTGGCTCGGAGGTTTTCGAGCTGGGCCATGAGCGCTTTTCGAGCTACGTTTCGGCGAAGGGTGCGCAACTTGGCTTGACGCGCTCGTGGGCGCGCGACCTTGCGCCGCTGGGCATCACTTGCAATATGGTTTCACCCGGCTGGATTCCGACCGAGCGGCACGCCAACGATCCGCAAGAAGCTAAGGACGCATACGCCGCGAATACCCCGATGGGCCACATGGGCAAGTCCGAAGACGTGGGCGAGGCCGTGGCGTTTCTGGCCTCCGACGCCGCGAAATTCATCACCGGGCAGAAGCTTTCCGTGAACGGCGGCAACACCCTGGAATAACGCGTACGCTGCGCGTATTGCGACTTCGCATCGCGGCTTGACGCCAGGGCGCGCATCCCGGAAAATGTTTCTTTGCTGGACCTCGCCAATTTCGCAATCGAAACAGCCAAGCTGCGCGGCGCATCCTACGCCGACGCGCGCGTGATGGACATTCGCTCACGCGAACTTTCCACGAAGAACGGGCAAGTGGGCTCGCTGGCTGAATCCGAATCCATGGGCATCGGCGTGCGCGTATTGCTGCACGGCGCGTGGGGATTCGCCGCGACGGACCGCATGACGCGCGAAGGCGTGCAGGCGTGCGCGGCGGAAGCCGTGGCCATCGCCAAGGCTTCGGGCCTCGCGAAGCGCGCGGACGTGGAGATGGTTCCCGAGCCGGCGCACGTGGATACTTGGCAGAATCCGTTCGTCAAAGATCCGTTTCGCATTCCGTTGGAAGCGCAAGTGGATTTGTTGCTCGCGGCCGATCGCGAAATGCGGCGCGTCAAAGGCGTCACGGTGGCCGAAGCGTCGATGAATTTCCGGCGCATCGATCAACTTTTCGTTTCCAGCATCGGCTCGCGCATTCATCAGGTGAAAATGCATGCCGGCGCGGGCATTGTGGCCACCAGCTTCGCGGGCACGGAAATTCAGAAGCGATCGTATCCGAGCAGTTTCGGCGGGCAGCATCAGCTGGCCGGATACGAATTGGTGGAATCGTTCGATCTTGTGGGCCATGCGCAGCGCGTGGGCGAAGAAGCTGTGGCGCTGCACAAAGCCGAGCAATCGCCGGAAGGCACGAAGACGATTATTTTGGAGAGCTCACAGCTCGGGCTGCAAATTCACGAATCCGTGGGCCATCCGATCGAGCTCGATCGCGTGTTGGGCATGGAAGCGAATTTCGCGGGGATGAGTTTTCTTACGCTGGATAAACTCAACACGCTGCGCTACGGATCGGACATCGTGAATGTGGTGGCCGATGCGCGCCTGGAGCACGGACCGGGACTGGGCACGTTCGGCTACGACGACGAAGGCGTGCCGGCGCAATGCACGGACATTATCAAGAACGGGCTTTTTACGGGCTACCTCTCGAATCGCGAGACGGCGCCGGCGATTGGACTGAAGCGCTCCGGCGGGACGATGCGCACGGAGAGCTGGAATCGGTTGCCGATTATTCGCATGACGAATATCAGCCTGCTGCCGGGCACGTGGAAATACGACGATCTGATTGCCGATACCGACGACGCGATACTGATGGAAACGAATCGATCGTGGTCCATCGACGATCGGCGCTACCATTTTCAATTTTCCACGGAAATCGGCTGGGAAATTAAGGGCGGCAAAAAAACGCGCATGCTGAAAAATCCCAGCTACAGCGGGATCACCACCGAATTCTGGAATTCGTGCGACGCGATTTGTTCGCGCGATCATTGGACGTTGTGGGGCACGCCGAACTGCGGCAAGGGGCAGCCGATGCAGACCATGGGCACGGGACACGGCGCATCGCCCGCGCGCTTTCGCAACGTGAAAATCGGCGCGGCATTCGCGAAACCATGAAGACGGCTCATCGCAAAGCTCGCTCGAAGGCCAGCCGCGTCTCCGGACCGGAAGTAGCCGCGGCGCACTTGCCGGCTGAAGCCGAGCTGCATCGCATCGCCGAGCGCATTCTGCGCCTCTCCGATGCGGACGAGACCGAAGTGGACATTACGGCCAACGCCGACGCGCTGACGCGCTTCGCCAACAACACAATTCACCAAAACGTCGCCGAGCTTTCGCACACCGTTTCGGTGCGCACGGTTTTCGGCGGACGCACCGCCCGCGCGACGACCAACAAGACCGACGAAGAATCGTTGCGCCGCGTGGTGGCCGCTTCCGGCACGCTCGCGCGCAGCCAGCCGCGCGATCCCGATCTTCTGCCCATGCTGGCCGGCCGGCGGAAATACGCCAAGGTTTCGCGCTTTGACGCTGCAACCGCGAACGCCACGCCGGCGGACCGGGCGCGCGCGGTGGAGCGCGTGGCGAAGCTTGCGGCGTTGCGCGGACAGACCGCCGCCGGAATTTTCACCACGGGCGGATCGGCGTCGCTGCTTGCGAATTCGCGCGGATTGGTCGCGGCGTACCGGCAGACGCGCGCAGAATTCTCCGTAACAATTCTTGAGGCGGATTCTTCCGGCTGGGCCAAAGAGAATTCTCCGGCGCTAGCCGCTGTCGATCCGCAGGAACTGGCCGAGCGCGCCAGCAACAAAGCGATCCTATCTCGCAATCCGCGCGCGCTTGATCCCGGGCCGTGGACCGTGATCCTTGAGCCGGCCGCGGTGCTCGATCTTGTTGGATTTTTGTTTTACGATTTCGCCGCGACCGCGGTGCGCGATAAACGCTCGTGTTTTACCGGGCGCCTCGGCAAAAAGTTGATGGGCGACAATATCACGCTATGGGACGACGCGTTTCATCCGCTGCAAACCGGAACGCCGTACGACGGAGAAGGAGTTCCCCGGCAGCGCGTGCTGCTGGTCGATCGCGGCGTGCCGAAGAATCTGGTCTATTCGCGATCGAGCGCGAAGAAGATGAAGACGAAACCGACGGGCCACGGTTTTTCGCTGCCCAACGAATGGGGCGAAGCGCCCTTCAATCTTGTGTTCGACGGCGGCAGCGAATCGGTGGAGGAAATGGTCGGTTCCACCGAGCGCGGGATTCTTGTTACGCGGCTCTGGTATATCCGCGAAGTGGATCCGTATGAAAAAGTGCTCACGGGAATGACGCGCGACGGCACATTCCTGGTTGAAGGCGGTTCGATCGTCGCCGGCGTGCGCAATTTCCGTTTCAATCAGAGTGTGCTGGAGATGCTGAGAAATGTCGCGGCGCTAAGCCCAGCCATTCGCTCGACCGCGGAAGAATCGTTCGAGATGGTTGTCCCGGCCATGAAAGTCCACGGCTTCCGCTTTTCCGAAGTCACAAAATTTTAGATTTCGCCGGCGAAAATCATTGCCGCGGTTGCGATGCCGGCGCGGAGGCGGGTTGCTCGCCGGCCAGCGCCTGCTGCACCTGATCGCGCGTTTTGCGAACCTCGCCGGCCATCGGTCCCGGCGGGTTCAGCGCCAGATAGCTATCAAGATCCTGCAAGTACGCGGCGTAATCGCGTAGCGCGCCGTGGATATTCGCCACGAGCAAAATAATCCTGGGATTATCGGGCGCCTGACTGCGAGCCTCGAGCGCGCTTTCCTGCGCTCCCTCCAGATCGCCGAGCCCCAGCAGAGCACGCGCAAGTTCAAAATATCCGTGCCACGACGACGCGTCGAGCGCGATGCATTGCCGCGCAGGACCCTCCGCCTCCAAATAGCGGCCCGTGGAATTCAGCAATCCGGCGAGCAGGTACAGACCCACGGGGTCTTTTCCCGCGCTGAGGTCGATCGATTTGCGCAGGGCTTTTTCGGCGGCGGCCGCGTCCGAGAGGGCGAGGTAGGCAGCGCTCTCCATGGCGTAAGCTTCGTAATAATCCGGGTAATCCTGAATCGCGCGGTCGAATTCATCGATTGCGCCCTGATAATCCGTTTTGCCGCTCATCAGATCGCAGGCCTTTTCAAATTCCTTCTGCGCTTTCGCGGGCACGCCGAGCTGATGAACAGAGACGGACGCGCCTGGCGCAGTGGGCGCCGCAATCTCGGATTTTTTCAGTTCGACCATAACGAAAGCGGAACCGCGGTCGATCGTGACACCTTGATCGAACAGATCGAAACCGTCAGTGTTGATCTGAATGTCGTATCGGCCGTTGCGCACGCCCGAGAACGTAAATTGTCCTTCGGTGGTGGTGAGGGCGAATGCCTGAGGCGTCCCCATATTCAGAAGGTTCACGTGAACTCCGCCAATGGCTCGGTTGGTTTCCCCGTCGCGCACGATGCCGTTGATCTGGAATACGAAGCTGGTGGGGTTGGGACCGCCGCTCATCTGGCCCAGGCAAGGCCACGAGGCGGCAGCGATGACCAGACCCACGATTAGAAAATGACGAGGGCGCATGCTCCATCCGGACGAAAACAGCGATGGGAGCAGCATAACACCGCGATAGGCGCTAGTCGAAGATTACAGTTTTCTTGCCGTAGACCAGGATACGATTTTCAAGGTGCCAGCGCACCGCGCGCGAAAGCACGATTTTTTCGAGATCGCGGCCTTTTTGCGCCAGATCGTCGACGGCATCACGATGGGAAATGCGCGCGACGTCCTGCTCGATGATGGGGCCGTCGTCCAAGGTTTCGGTGACGTAGTGCGCGGTGGCGCCGATCAATTTTACGCCGCGTTGAAATGCCTGGCGGTGCGGCTTGGCGCCCACGAAGGCGGGCAGAAACGAATGATGAATATTGATGATGCGTTGGGGATATTCGCGCACGAATTCCGGCGAAAGAATCTGCATGTAGCGCGCGAGGACTACGAGATCGATGCGCTCGAAGCGCAACAGATCGAGTTGAGTGCGCTCGGCGGCGGTTTTGTCTTCGGGCCAGACGGGAATCATGTGGTAGGGGATGCCGTGAAATTCGGCGTCGCGCTGCGCATCGGCGTGATTGCTGACGATCAGCGGAATTTCGCAGGGCAATTCACCGGTGCGGTGGCGATAGAGAAGATCGACCAGGCAGTGATCGTGTTGCGAAACGAAAATCGCGACCCGCGGTTTTGTGGCTGAAAGCGCCATGCGCCATTGCATCCGGAAGCGTTCGGCCAGCGGCGCAAACTCGTGCTCGAAATCGCCGGCGGCGATCGCGAAACCTTCCAGCTCCCATTCCACGCGCATCAGAAACAGTTTTTCCTCGGCGTCCTGATGCTCGTCGGCGTGCACGATGTTGCCGTTGTGGCGAAAGATGAAATCGGCGATGGCGGCGTTGATGCCTTTGGCGTCGGGGCAACTGACCAGGACGATCGCAGTGGGTTTCATGGCTGCTCGAAACGCAGGCTGGAGATGGCGCGCGCGATGACGTTTTCCTGAATTTGAATCAGATCGGAATCGGCGTAGGTCATGCCTAGCACGGTGAAAAGATCGGAACCGTGGGCGACGCTCACGACGGTCACGGACCAATCCTGGCCGGCGGCCGAGCCGCGGAAGTGGCGCTCGATCGCAGGTTCGCCGGCGACGGTGGATTGGGCCGCGGAAATCAGCCGGATATTGTCATAAATGTCGTGAAGTTCGGTATCGGTGGCGGCGGCCTGCGCTTCGAGCGCGCCTTTGCGCGTTTCGCGGCCCACGAGCAGCAGCGTGGTGCTGTCGTCGGTTCCCATCGCGGCGACGGCGTTGGGCAACGAATGCATTTCGTCGGGCAGCATCTGCCAATCGGGCGGCTTGTAGATATCGAATCCGTAGGTGCGATTGATATAAAGATTGCCGACGATTTCTTCGCGCAGCGGCCGCGGCGTGGAGACAGCTTCCACGGCGGCCAGCGGAGCGGAGGGTGCGGCGGCTGGCGCGGGAGCAGGTGAGGGAACCGGAGCGGGAACGGGATTCCGAACCGCAGCGGGCAGCGAGGCGCGCGAAGCGTTCACGGATTTGGCTGGACGAGATGCTGGCGCGTCGGTTGGCGCGGCACTCGGCGATGCGGAGGGCGAATCGCCCGCGGCATCCGGTAGGGAATTGGCGGGCGTCGGCGGAGCGTCGCTCGCGGACGCGGCGGTTGAGGCCGCGGCCGGCGAGTCAGCATTCATGGGCTTTTGCGGCTTTGCCGGCGGCTTGGGCGGCGTCGGAATGATTTCGGCGATCTGGTCCTTTTGGACCATCGCGAAGCCGTAGGAGGTCTGCACCTTAAACGAGCCATCCTCGAAGCCTACGATCGTGCCAATGATCTTCGAGCCGTCTTTCAGGCGAATTTCGTCGGCGCGTGCCGCAACGGCGGCGACGAGCGCGAGCGCCAGCAAAAATCGCATTCCGAGCCTCATCCGGCGAGTATCCCAGAGCCGCGACGCGCGCGGCAAGAATGCCTGGGAGCGTGGTGCGCGGCTAGCAACATGCCGGGCGCGGACCGTGCGGAACTTCGGTTCGCGCCCGAGTTGCGTTGTGGCGAGGGTTCGCGGCGCCGCGATTTTGGCTTAGCTCGCCTGAACCGTGAGGTTGTTGGTCACCGAAAAGACGTTGGGTACGCTATTCGCGCGGATGTTCGCGGTATCGGCGTCGGACTTCGAGTCCACCGTGCCGTACAGCGTCACGTGGCCGTTATCGACGATGATGCGAATCGCATGATAGGAGCCGAGGCCGTAGTGCGAGAGGCTCGGGAAGTCGTAGATGGCGTGATATTCCGCTTGCCGGGTTTGATCGTCGAACGGCGAAAGCGGGAGCACCTGGATTTTATCGACCACCAGGGTGACGCCTTTGATGCTCTTCACCGCGTCTTCGGCATCGCTCTTCACGATGGGCTGCGCGACTTGTCCGGAAAGGACAACCTTGCCGCCCCTGACTTTGAAAGCGATGTTATCGAAGATGGTGTAGCGCGGCATGGAGGAAAGCGCGCGATCCACCTGGCCGGCGAGCGTGTTTTTCGGCGGCTGCGGTGCCGATCCGCGCGGCGCGACCTGCTGGCTTTCCGGGTTTTGCTGAGCCGAAGCCGGCGCCAAATTTCCGGTACCGAGCGCCGCAACGGTGGCCAAAGCCAGCATGGGGATGAACAGCTTCGTTTGCAGTTTCATGATTGCCTCCTGATCGAGAGCGAAATCGTTTCGCGATTCTTTGTCGGGCTGATCACTTCAGGACTCCCCAAATGATTAGATGCCAGGAGCGGAGAAAGTGTTCGCTTGGGGGCGTACGGCAAAAGCCGTAGAAGAGCGCGCTAAGGCAGGGCGCGATAGAGCGCGGCAAATTGCGGCACGGACAATTCCTCGGCGCGGGCGCGCGGCTGGATTCCTGCGGCCGCTAGGGCGAGGCGGGTGCGTTCTTCGCCAATCGCGGCGCGCAGGTTGTTGGAGAGCGTTTTGCGTTTCTGCGCGAAGCACATCTTCACGAACTCGAAGAATGCGCCGGTGTCCGTAACGCCAAGCGTGCTTCCGGCGCCGGGCATCTGCATGCTGACCAGCGCGGAATCAACGCGCGGGCGCGGGAGAAATGCGCCTGGCGGAATTTTTGCCAGGATTTCGGGACGCGCGTGGAATTGCGCCAAGACCGAGAGGTAGCCGTATTCGCGGCGGCCTGGGCGCGCGGCAATGCGCTGCGCCACTTCCATCTGCACGACGATGTCGATCGAGGCGATGCGTTCGGCGGACTCAAACAGGCGATGCAGGATCGGCGAGGTGATGTAGTACGGCAGATTGCCGTAAACGCGCACGCGCTCACCGGGCGCGAGCGACGATGCAATCAGCGACGCGAGATCGAGCTGCAGCACATCGCCCGGGACCACGCGCACGTTGCCGAGCGGCGCCGCCACGTCTTCGAGGCGACGGGCGAGCGGCGGATCGAGTTCGATGGCGATCACTTGCTTCGCGCGGCGGGCGAGCAGCGTGGTCATTTCGCCGTGCCCCGCGCCGATCTCGAGCCACACGGCGTCCGACTTGGGCGCGACGGCCGCGATGATGCGCTCGCACCAGCCGTGGCCCGTCAGGAAATGTTGGCCGAGTCGTTCGGGGCTCATTCGAGAAGAGTTTATCAGGAGCGGCGGGAGGGTGGCTTGGCGCCTGCGGAGTCCGAACGGCCTGGGGAAAGAGATTGCCATTCCCCGGGGAACAGTTCTACCAGTTTCTGGCCTTTGAAGCGGGCCGCGTGCGGGTTGTGCTGGCGCTCTAAGCCTGCGTAAATACATGAAATTAAGCTAGATATGTGGATTCTGGCCTGACGCCACGGAATCGCAAGCTTGGGCATGCGGATTGCATTATCTAGGGCGTGGATGGTTCACAGGCCAATCCGCCTCACAGTCCTGTTTCCAGTCCCAAAACTGAGGGGACCGAAAAACGGGAGGAATAAAAGAATATGGTTCAAACATCTGAAACAGTTCGCCCGGCAGGCATCACTTCCAAGTCAATCGTTCGCAAGTCCGCGATTCTGGCGCTTGCGCTTGGCATTGGCGTGCTGATCTCCAGCCCGCTGGCGCACGCGCAGGACATCAATCGGAATCGCGTTGGCGATTGCAATCAGGGCGGCGATCCGCCGTCCGTTCCAGAGCCGAGCGCGCTGCTGCAATTGGGCGCGGGGATTTCGGCCCTGGCGATCGTGAGCCGCAAGCAGCTCCTTTCGCGGAAAGCGTAACGCGCTCATTGCATCGCCGCGACTGAATTTCCGGATTGCCTCGTTCGCTTCGAGAAGGGCTTCCCTACCGGGAGGCCCTTCTTGTTTTCGCGAGGGAATCTTTGTGGCGCGAAGAGCTTAACGGCGCGTGGAATTCGTTGTTAAGATCAACGCGGCGAAGGCCGGAGCTAAAGATGGATTGGACGGGGCGATTGACGGGAATTTATATCGCGCGGGAGCCGCAGGCGGCGCTTGAGTCTGTCACCGTGGCGAACGTTATCGAAGGGAAGGGTATTGAAGGGGACCGATACGCGGT
>Ga0182015_10007861_pt1 | contig 10316 bp, 6 predicted proteins | sample 712P3MmetaG_FD_120478 | JGI IMG/M metagenome (GOLD analysis project Ga0182015, IMG submission 120478) | Permafrost microbial communities from Stordalen Mire, Sweden - 712P3M metaG | ecosystem: Environmental > Terrestrial > Soil > Wetlands > Permafrost | place: Sweden: Stordalen | collected... | reverse complement strand
GTGTTGCAAATTTATACGAGTATGCGGAGCTGGGTCCATCACAGATAAGATTAGTTGAGCTATACCGATCACATCCTTTGGCAACACCGAGCATCCGCCTCCTATCATACTCCCTGCCGAACACGCCACCATACGAGGCAATATCATATACTTGGGTCGGAGATGTAACGACAAATGATTCAATTCTAATCAATGGGTGTTCACTACCGGTCACCCGCAATGCCGTTGAAGTTCTGCACAAAATGGCACCCTTCTGGGGCTCAAGGATGGTCTGGATAGATTCAATATGCATCAATCAACAAAATCCTCTAGATAAAAACCGACAAGTTGCTCTTCTGGCAAAGATCTTTCGACGAGCTACAAGAACCATTGCATGGCTCGGAGATTCGCCAAACGCCGAATACGCCGTTCTACAGCTTCGACGGCTGCGGCAGCTTGTGATTGATACCCAAACACTCAAAACACTTGAGGAAGCCGAAGTCGTCAGAATGCTGAAGCAGAATGGACTTGGCCTGGATACCTTTCAACGCTGGGGTGCAGTATCGGAGCTTCTATCTCACAACTACTGGACTCGCGTCTGGATAGTTCAGGAAGTGGCGGTATCGAGCAGTGTTCATATCGCCTACGGTATTCATGACATCCATATGGACTCTATCTCTGAAGTTGTACGAGGTTTAAATCGCATCTCGGACGAATACAACATTGGTGATGTTTTTGAACGGCGAAGGGGCTTCGAACGCTCATCTCATCCTATCTCCCCTTCGGAGAAAATAGACCAGCGAGTCCTCAACCTTCTCAATATAAAGATTATCACCAACTTCAGGCAATTGATCCAGAAAAGTCGGTACCCTGAGCTCCGGGAAGCCGTAGAGGCCACATACATTTTCAATGCTACGGATCCGAGAGACAAGATATATGCTTTTTGCAATATCGCCACATGTTCAGGGGACGCCGATTTAGATCCTGACTATACAATCTCCGTTAAAGATGTATACACACGATTCACGAAGCATTACATAACAACACACTTTCAAAACCTTGTCTTCGCCTCCGGACAGTTCCAGCCGCGGCAACAGCATGACCTCCCCTCCTGGGTTCCAGACTTCACGAGCAGCGGCAGCATGCATGAGCTACCGATTCCGGGCCCACATTTAAAGGACGGGTATACCGCCTCTGGAGAGCACCGCCAATTGGCCATCGCACTCGACTCCAGCTACGAGATTCGACTGCGAGGGGTCTACGTGGATGAAATCACCCACTTCACCTCACACGCACTTGAACCCTCTTCGGACAAGAGCCCCTTTTCTCCCGCGGTGCATGGTTGGCATGAAGAAGCTGTGTCGCTTGTCGTAGCTAACATCCCACCAACTTACCGTTGCTACGAAGAGTCACGACGCCAGGCCTTCATACGCACCCTCATCGGAGATCGGAACAGCGGTGGTGCAATGGCGGAGGTCATCTATAAGAAATACTATAAGTATTGGTGCGACATCCTAAATATGTCGACGGACTCAGGGTCCAGGGCCCTCGACCTTTCAACATCGAACGAATCACAAAAGATGCAGGGCGCCGGCATTTTCTCGTCCGCGAATCTGCGAGTTGGACAGTTTCGACGGTTTGCGATTACAAGGGAAGGTTATATGGCGCTAGTGCCGAAGGAGGTGGAAGTCGGAGATATTGTTTGTGTTGTTTTGGGGCTCGATGTGCCGCTTGTGTTGAGGCTTATAAGGATGGATAAAGTGATGAAAGCGCCTATTTATAAATTGGTGGGATGGTGTTATTGTCACGGGATTATGATGGGAGAGGCAGTGGAAAGTGGAGAATTCGAGACGTTTATCATTCAATGAGGATTAGGGATAGGCCTACTAGGATTTCAAATTTTGGAAGAGAATTGGAAAAATCAACTCACCAAATCAGCCAGGTTTTTTAATGCCCTCGGCGGAGCGACGGGGTTAGTGAAGTAGAATCCTCGCTTTGTCTCATAAATCGGCCTCAATTGCGCAAAAGAATCGCCGCAGTGTAATTACCTACCCTGCGTACCCAAATCTGTGTGGTGATTGGCAGCACCAAGGGGCTAGGGATGGGATGATATAGTTAGGACAAGCAATGATTATATCCGTGCTATATCATCATCTCATGCTTTAAAGCAACCTCACAGTAGAGTTAAGTATCCTAAGCAAAAATCGTACTCGTTGCGTGGAAATAAGGAAATGTTCTAAGTAGTAGACGACGTTGTTCTTCCAAGCATCCTTTCGTGATACTAGTCCCATGGACGACACCAGCAAATAAATAAATAAGGAGAATAATGACAATACTATGACTTAGGCCTAGATTGGATTTGATAATTGATACCTTCAATGAATACCCCAAGGGCCCAAATAGACCACACAAGGTAGCGATCGGATCAACGATAGCAACGACCCAAGTCCAGGCCAACTGGAGGTGGCGATCCAAAAGGGGCCATTTACGCGATATTATTATCCTATAAGGAAATATACTATGGTCTGGGGTTGTGTGCCACCCTTCTGCGGCCTGCTCCATTAGATTTAACTTTCCTAGACGCTCGCTTGATCCCTCGCGTCGTGCGCTCGTGCGCGCGCTAAATAATTTGCAGTTTCCTCACTTGAGGATTTCATAACTTTAAGAAATATTTGAAGAGAAAAGGAGATACAGATGTTCTGAGCCTACCACCTAATAGAGTCTGTTGAATTTCTTTCTTGCTCAAGTGCTCACTCGCTTCACTCGATCGCTTGCACACTTTAAATAGTTTATTTAGTCACGCCTAAACAAGCGTAATTAGATACTGCCTCCACCCATTATCAGCATGTCTCTCCACTAGCGCCCCAAACTCCTTCGACTCCGACCCATTCCTCAACACTTCGCCCAATCTCTCCACCCACTGCTCAGCTGGCCGCATATTCGACACATGGAACACGCCGCGCCGATAAAACTCGCCCGGTTTCTCAGCGGGTTCCAAGACAATCCCGTACACCGCTGGGCTGTCAACCCGAACGCTGATGTGCAGCGGCATGCAGAACAGCGTCTCTCCTTCCGTAATAGATTCTACATCGAGCTTCACGTGTGCGTGGATGTTGCCGAACCAGACACAAACTGGCACAGGGTGTTCACGAGATTTGTGCACGACGGTTCGAAGGAGTGAGGCTTTCAGCTGCAGTGCACCGTAGAGGACTGGCCCGAACGGGTCGGGTGTCGCGTGCATGACGTCAATATCGAGAATGTCGAAGACGATGCGTGTTGTCGCCTCGACGTCCGCCTCGGCTGGCGTCTCTGGGTAGATGAGCCCGTCTATCGAGGCCCAGGACCATGAGGGTGCTCGCCACTCTGCTTGCCTGGTGCAGTTATCACCTGCCTGCCATCGCAACTGGCGGAGGAGAATTGGTTTCCAGAGCCCGGCTACATAGTCCTCGGGCGGTCCGATTTTGCGTGCGAGTCCAGAGATGGCGAAGAATTTGTCTTTTGTTGGTTTGGTTAGGTTGCAGGCGGTGTATATCTGGACGTACATCTGCCAGAGGCGGTAGCGTTGTAGGGCAGGTGTGCGAAAAGGGATAAGGTCTCTCGTCAGTGGCCGAGTGTCCAGACTGGGCTTGTAGGACGTGTTGTTCGGAATACCAAGTGGATACGTCTCGCACGCGCGTAGCGAACAGCACTCCCAGAAAATCTGGCCCTCCGCAAAGTGCAGCACTCGAGGTGCAAGGATGCGTTCCTGCGTTACCCATGCCCGATGCAGCAGCACAGAGTCGTCTAGGTTCCCACCCAATAAGTCTGGTATCCAGCAATAGTACTTGGTTGGAGAGCGCCAATGGGCTTCTACTTCAACAGGTCTGACAGTCGACGGGTCCCGATTTGAGAAGAGCCCTTTTGAGCTGTTAGTCGCCTTGGTAGCTGCAATGTTGCACCACGCATGTTCGTACACATGGTGCATAAGGCTGGCGTTCTTCTGCCAATCTTCGTCTGAGTCTTGAACAATGCACAGGCTATCGATCCAGAGATATCGGATCCCTATGGCACGTGTTACCTTGATTGCATCGGCGAATGTCGTCGGGATTCCATCTGGTAGCCCGACTTGAAAGGTTGAAATATTGTTCTTCTTCAACTGCATAGGAACATTACCTCCCCAGCAGTGAGATATCGTCACATACGATGTGCCTGGAGGAAGGGACGCTCCTTCGCAGACACGAGGGGCATAGCTGTCGTCAAGTCCCACGTCTAAGAGACGAGTGGGCAGGAACTCGCTGGATCGATGAATCCATTGTTCGCAGTTACTGTGACTCGTATCACACTGCTGAAGCCATCGGCGAGCAACACCCAGTGCAGCCGGGCTTGCCGTAGACGTCCCGGCATCGGAATCAACCGGGAGATTCGTAGGAACATCTAAACATTTGTTTAGCCACTGTCTTTCAAACGATTTGATCGTGGATACCAGCTTTTGCTTTAATCAGCACCGACTTCTCCAACCACGGCTTACTTCCACCGAACTTATGATCCAACCAATATGCAAACGCAACTCCATCACCAACCCGGCTTTCCCAGAAGCCATACGTGACTTTCCAACACTCCTTTAGCTCGTCTCGCTGCTCCGGCGTAAGTTGACTCCAGCGCAGTCGGCATAGCTGACAACCACTGCGCACGCTCTCTTCCAACTGGCGGAAGTCCTGTCCGAGAACAGCCGTCGGTGTGACACCTAATGCCTTGTCTACCCGGCGCCCGGTGAAGAGATTCCGACAGACAGCGCAAAGGTTTGCGTTCTGTGCGTCGCTATTGGCGCCTGTGATGCGCCGGAGAAGCCGGTGCATGGCGAAGCGAGCCCAGTGCTATGCCAATGGCTACGATGGTGTTAATCGTCTCGGCCGCTACAGAATGTCTTCGGTAGCGTCGGTCGGTACGTAATGACCACCCGGTACGTAATGGTCCTCTGTTGCAGGGAATGGGCGTAGGAGGCTTTTTTTGGTTTTGATGACGATGTACGTTATTGCAGAATCTACAAGGGACTACGACCGAGGCGGAGTGCTTTTGACAAGAAAGAAGTGGGTCGGCGCCCCCACGGAAATACGGTCCCATGGCTGCACAGAAATAGGGAATTGAGTTTGTACCCCCACGTCGGCCCACGATAATACGGTGTCGTCCCACCGTAGAGTAAACGGCCTCCTCGGTCAACCTGCCGCGTGATTCAACACACACAATAAGATTTTGATCAATCGACGACAGAACACGTCACCCAGGAAATCCGGTGGATTCTTGCAGAGAATAGTGGCGACTCGGTCCTAACTTTGCCCGGAGAACCTCCCGCGTCATGTATTCATACGACCCCCTTCCTGAAAACTCCATCCGCGTAGCAGAACTTCATCCAGGACAGATCGATGATGACATAGACATAACCTTGCATCCATGGCACTTTGATCCCACTGCCCTCCTAGCACCCGCCCTTACGCGCTATGAGGCATTGTCATATACATGGGGCACAAAGGACAACCCGGGCAAAGTCCAGGTTCAAGGTGTCTTGGACGGTATGCTTGAGGTTACTCGCAATCTAGACGTTGCCCTGCGCCATCTTCGATACAGCGACCAGTCACGGATCATGTGGATTGATGCCATCTGTATCGACCAGTCGAACGTTGTTGAGAGAGGCCAGCAGGTTGCAATAATGGGCGACATCTACATGCTTTCTGTACGAGTGGTCGTCTGGCTCGGTCCTGAGGAAAACGACAGTGATAATGCGATGTGTTTGATGGATGCCATAGGAGCAGAAGTCGACGTGGACTTCGACAAGTGTGAGATGAAACCAACTCTAACATCGACGGAGCCTAGTTTAGCCGACGAACACGATACGATTCAACTCGGCGAAGAGGACCTCTGCTCCCTCTATCACTTGTTCTGCCGTCCATGGTTCGAGAGGCTCTGGGTTCGACAAGAAATCTCCCTGGCTGACGAGTCCGCCCTTGTCGCCTGCGGGTCTCGCTCCGTGCTCTGGCAGGTCTTTCGAAGAGCGTGGGCATGTTTTTTCTTGAAACCTAAACTGCACTTTAAGTTCAGCGATCAGCTTACGGAACGAATGAATTCCTTGGCCGGTCTCCTCTTTCAGGACGTGGGCAGATACTTGCCCCACCTGCGAGAGAGCTTCGGCAACGCCAAATGTTCGGATCCGAGGGATCGTATATACGCGTTATTGAGTTTAGATGAGATCATGGAGGACCTGGCAATTGTGCCTGATTACAGCATCACCGCAGAACAGCTTTACGAAGACGTCACGAGGAAGCTCTTAGACCGTTTCTGGGATCTCGAAGTCCTAACCGAATGTGAAATGCCATACGGGGTTGGGAATTTCGGTGGACCAAGCTGGGTTCCCGACTGGTCCGTTGGAAACCCATACACATTCCAACTGTCCGCCGGCGTTGTTTATGCCTCTGGTCCCCTTGTTGGACCGAGGTTCGCCGTGACAGACCATCAACTCAGAGTGATCGGAATACCCATCGACACGATTCGGAAATTAGACCGGCCCCCAACCTTTCCGAACAACGGCGATAGACGACTGGCCGTCAAGCAGTTATTATCTGGCAGGGATCTTTCGAGCAACTATGTCGGCGGCAAAACTCTCCTGGACGCCTTTGTTCGTCTCTTCACTCTGGATCAGTTTGCAGAGAGCTACAGCCCGCCGACGACTTCCTTTCCTCGGTTGGCTGAGAGTACAGAACTGATAATGAACTTGGCGTCCCAGATCGAAGGCAGTACCCCGCTCGAAGAAGAAAATGGATTCTTAGATCGTTTAGAGGATGTTGTAAGTGGTAGACTCATCCTAGAGACTACGAATAATTATATCGGGTTGGCTCCCCTTTCGGCATTACCGAGCGACGAAATATGTGTTATTCTTGGATGTAAGTTACCAATGATCCTGAGGCCTATGGACGACGGGCGCCGTAAAGTCGTTGGGCCATGTTTTATCTCTGGTCTCAACGAAGGAGAAGCGGTCTTAGGGCCCATGCCTCGAGGGGTCCGATTTGTTCAGATTTGGGACGGAGATGGTTATGATGAACGCTTCGTTAATGATGAGACTGGCGAGGTCTCAGAAGAAGACCCGCGACTGCAGGGATGGCCTACTGGAGACCTCACTAGTGTGGGGACGAGGGCAGGCAGCATTGTTGAACGGGTTCTTGTTGATGTAGAATACTTGAGGGATCGGGGTGTGTGTGCTAAGTACTTAGAACTTGTATAGGTAGGGCTCGATTATTTTCTCAATAAACCCTCCTTATTATGCGTGCCATCCCCCAAGGTTCACTGACTGTCACGCCATAATACCCCCTTTACCTAACTACTTACAGGACCAGCTTTTTCTCCCATAATATTCACATCACGCTCTTGTATTGCGCTTCGGAGCCGCCCTTTCCCAATCAATTCATACTTAGAGTCCGTCGCATCAATTCCACCTTTCTCCAAACTGGCATTATCCTATCTTTCTCTTGTCATCCGTTTGACATCTCGCTTCCCTGAAAGGATGTAGAGGAGACTCTTTCAGGAACCTGGGGCGGGTAGGATGTACTGAAGATAACCACTAGGTTACTGTAGGTATCTTCAGGAGAGCCAAAATGATGCAATTTTGGGTCCGCAAAGCTGGAAGAACCGACCCGTCGGTTCATCGGTAAGTTTGAGTTCTACAACACCAAGTCGTTTAGCGGTGCCATTCTCATTCTCCCACTCTAAATGTAACAACCAGATATAACTTAAGTTCATATCCAACATCCAAAATTTGTGAGTTTTAGCCGTGGAGGTGAAGACGTCAGCGCCGGCATCAAGGTACCATACAGCGGACAAGGCGTTTGTATAATAGTGATCGAGACAAAAGAGGCTCGGGCGCGCCTTCTTCCTTTTGATAGAGTTGTAGTGGGCCGTCTTCTCGGGCTCGAAAGGCGGCGGGGGACTGCGCTTACACCGGATCCTGAGGATAAGGCCCGTGATCCACAGTGAATGGTTCCATACCTGGAATGTACTTCTGGGGTATTCCGGGGAATGAGTTAGTGGTGGTCGAGGCAGTGTATGGGGGTTATGGGCCAATAATTCTCGAAACAGGTTATTGACAAGTGAAACAAGTCTCTCACGCTCGTCTGCCGCCCTGGTCTCAGTTGAGACTTCGCTAGCGCATTCTTGACTTACTAGGAGTTTTCCATCTCGCGTTGACACGAAAAGCGGAACTTTTATGTCATTCTCTGTTTCCGCTGCCTCGCCTTTTGGGATATTCCAGTGTGGTTCGCCTACCTCGCCGCTCGGGACGGTTTTCCAACCGACCCAGCTCCAGCTGGGAAACATGGAGTCGTCACGTTGAGGTACGGGCTCTAACAGTCCAGTCAGGTGGTAGTCGGTATCGCGTGATGTTGAGCCCCAGCCATGGCACCACAACAGCGATCGACGAAAGTCAAGGAGCGGCAAGCCATAAAAGAATCCCTTCGGGTAGAGCTTGATTTGCAAGTACCGAAGCAAGCCAGAGACAGCGTTCAGGGCGTCCACATCGGAGGAAAGCTTGCGCTCGATATAGCCGTTCACTACTTTGTAAAATATCTTCCTACTCTGCGTCTCCTCATTGTCGGTGGCGGAAAGTGCCACAATTAGATTATTGAGGGCGGGGTTAGTTTTCCTATCCCTATGCAATATAGAAGACCCGAAGGAATTCTCGCTATCGACCGATTCGTAACAAGTCATGCTGTTGCAGTGAAAGTAGACTTGATGTTGAGAGACGAGGATACGCCGGTTTGAGAGTGTCCCTTCCTGGTACGTCCAACCCCGTTCTGACCAGCGAGAGTCTCCAATCGCTTGATTAAGGGTAGGGAATAACTCTGCGACAGTATTAGGCCCAAACTCGACAAATATTTGGGGTGTTCGTTTCGAATGGTCGCCGACTCCCGGAAGTCCGCTCTCTGCTGATGTCCCATGTAATGAAACAATGGTTGCAAAAGCACCGCGGTATATAGAGTCCATGATCGAGATTTGAGCTTCCATCTCATCTGAATTGGATTGATCAATACAAAGTGCGTCCACCCAAAGGTATTTTATACCAAGATTTCTCGTGAACGAAATACTGTCGGCAATTGTATGTGGCAGATTCTCGGGTAGCAACTCGGATTTTCGCACAGCTGCTGGTGCTACGCCACCCCACGTATAACTCAAAGCAAAATAACGACAAGTAGGATTAGAGTCGATCGGGTATGGGATAACGCGTCGAGCCTCCACGTCTATGAGAGAAATCGAGGCAAGAGGGTTCGAGGTAAGCGGCTCCGACCAGGGTATGGCGCATTCACCGTGCTTCTCGGAACAATGAGTTAGCCAGGCGTTGATAGCGGTATAGTCCGGTCGACTGTTCACAGACCTGACGCGGTTCGCTGCTTTTCTTTGGGGTGAAAGGACACCAAAGTCCCGCCTTCCCAGGCCGCTGCCACGGAAGTAGACTTCGCCAAGATCGTCCATGATGGTGAATTTCGCTTTTGTTTGTAACGTCGCTGCACTTTCGTTGGTCAGTCCTTCTTGGTACAAACGTGACGCGGTGAAATCCGGAAGAAAGCCTTCATCCTGTATGAACACGGCTTCATAGAGGGCATAACAGGTGCTGCACTTATGAATATCGTATTCCTCGTCGAACAGGCAACGTTGCACCACTGCACTGGACAGGGTGGGACCCACCCGATCCACGGGCAGCGTGGCCTTCTCAGGGATACCGAGCTCGCAACATCTGGAACACCTTTTCATAATGAAGGAGATAGTGCTTGCTCCGCTATCTTCGATTAGAGACGGGATAGATCGCAATTAGTGACGGAGTAATTGTACGGAAAGATAAAATGAGGTAAACAACGTGATTCGTAGACTCCGCGGGTTTTCGAACGAGGTGTGTAATAGCTGCACAAGATCTCGTGTGGGAATAGGTGTGGTCGTGGGTGGATCACGCGAGTTCAAACACGAAAGGGGTTTTCGGTTCCTCGCCTACGGCAAGTGTCACACATTCCCTCAGGTCTCTCTCTTTTCCACAGCGGCATGGCTGTATTATAAACCCCCAGCTGCCGATGCCGGCTGCCTGGGCCCTGAAGATGACTAAGGTTCCACAACCTTAATCCGCAGCGGAGAACTCGCCCCACACCCGATTAGACGGCCTGTGTCCGAATTCGAAAATCAAAATTCGGGTGAGACTCCAGCGTCCGTGGTTGAACATCTCTGATCGTAGTTAATACCGAAATGGCGAGGGCTTTCTTAAACGTCTGTTCAGAAAAAGAGCTGCAGGACCCCGTTCCTATTTTGGAAACCTTCGAAGGTAAACGCCGTCG
>Ga0182015_10007860_pt1 | contig 10316 bp, 9 predicted proteins | sample 712P3MmetaG_FD_120478 | JGI IMG/M metagenome (GOLD analysis project Ga0182015, IMG submission 120478) | Permafrost microbial communities from Stordalen Mire, Sweden - 712P3M metaG | ecosystem: Environmental > Terrestrial > Soil > Wetlands > Permafrost | place: Sweden: Stordalen | collected... | reverse complement strand
TGGCATCTTTTTAATACTTTCTAATACTTCGTTTGAAGGCGCATACGAAACAGCGCCCGCGTCGATTCTCTGCATCGAGGATTCAATCCGGAGGGACGTGATGCGAACGAAAATAAGTTCAATTTGCGCGGCGGCTCTGCTCTGCGCCCTTGCTCTTTCGATTTACGCCCAGGCGCAGTCCACTGACGGCACGCCGCACTTGCAAAAACAAGGTACGGCAACTCAACTGATCGTGGATGGCAAGCCGTATATGGCCCTCGCGGGCGAGCTCACGAACAACGCCGCGACGAGTATTCCCGCGATGGAGGCGATCTGGCCGCAGCTTGTCGCCGCCAATCTCAACACTGTGCTGGTTGGTGTCTCCTGGGCGCAATTTGAGCCCGAAGAAGGAAAATTCAATTACGAGCAAGTGGACGGAGTCATCGCCAAAGCCAGAGAGAACAACCTGCATATCGTGTTCATTTGGTTTGCCAGCTGGAAGAATGGGACTTCCAGCTTTGCGCCGTACTGGGTGAAGAAAGACTACACGCGCTTTCCGCGCATTCAGATCGGCAATGGCAGCACGGTTTCGATCTCCGGCCCGCTCGAACTACTCAGCACATTTGGCGACGCCACTCGCGATGCGGACGCCGCCGCGTTCGCCGCGCTAATGCGGCACATCAAGGAAGTTGATGGCACCCAGCACACGGTAATTATGATTCAGGTGGAAAACGAAGTCGGCGTGCTGCGGGATTCGCGCGATCGGTCTCCCGCGGCGAACCGCGCGTTTGCCGGACCGGTGCCCGCCGAGCTGATGAGTTACTTGCAAGCGCACAAAGATTCCCTGATTCCCGAATTCCGCGCAGTCTGGGCCGCGAATGGTTTCAAGACATCCGGAACCTGGGAAGAAGTTTTCGGTCCGGGTAAGCCGGCGGATCTAGAAATTCCGATTCAGACCACCAGCCCGCCAATGAGCCAGGACGAACATGAAGTTAGCTGGAGAGAACTACACTGGCCCTCCGATGAAATTTTCATGGCCTGGAACTACGCCCGCTACGTCGAAAAGGTCGCCCAGGCCGGCAAAGCGGCCTACGACATTCCGATGTACGTAAACGGTTGGCTGCAGCAGCCGAACCACGCCTGGCCCGGCACCTATCCGAGTGGCGGTCCAATGCCTCAGGTGCACGACGTGTGGCGAGCCGGGGCTCCCGACATCGATATTCTCGCGCCGGACCTCTACTTGCCCTACTTCGATCAACTCTGCGAACGATTCAGCCGGAGCGGCAATCCGCTTTTCATCCCCGAGACCGGCACCGACGCGGCCAACGTAATCATGGCCGTCGGCAAGTACAACGCGATCGGCTTCTCTCCGTTTGGAATTGACGGCGGAAGACCGATTCCCTCGGATCTCACCGCCGCGTACCAAATGCTCTCGCAGTTGTCTCCAGTCATTCTTGCGCACCAGGGGACAAACTCCATCACCGCCGTGCGAATGGTCGAGGGAGAACAGCCCAAGCAGATCAAGCTCGGCGATTACACGCTGACATTCTCATACACCGGCCGAATCAACGGCCTCCCTCCGCAAGCCAAAGGCGGAGTGGAAGCGTCTCCACCGCGCCCGCCGGATGGCACGCAGCCTGCAGCTCCGCTTCCTCCGCTCGAAGCCGCGGCCGTCGTGATCTCGACCGGCCCCGACGAGTTCTACTTCGGCGGAGGCGGCATGCGCGTCGATTTCACGCCGAACACGCCGGGACCGCCCAACGTTGGGCTTGGCGTTGTGCAGCGCGGCGCATTTGTAAATGGACAATGGCAACTCACGCGTTGGATCGAAGGCGATGACGACGCCCAGGGAGAAATCCTGGTCCTGCATCCCGGCGTGATTTATCGCGTGCAGCTCTACCGCTTTCCCTGAGCTGAATTTTTCGCATGCGCCCGCCCGGCCGGTTGGCTTTTTCGTCGGCGCCAATTCGACGAGGCGAAAAACAAAAAGGCGCCCCTCCTAGAATCTAAGGGCGCCTCTCCGCGAAATGCGAGTGCGACCCGCCGGGCGGATCGCGATCGCATTTAAACTGGATGCTTAGTTCGCTTGGCTGGTCTGCACCTTCGGCGGATACATATCCAGCTCATGCAGCAATCCGCGGGCCGAGACCGGCGTCTCGATGTGCCCGTGGAGGATCTGGTCGTGAGTGACGTCGTGTCCGTACATCGCAACGTCACCGGAGTGATCGGTTTGGACCACAGCGCCGTCAAGCGATACGCCGGCGAAGACGCCCTTGGCGCGCGAATACGAGAGGATTTCGGCGCTCATGCGCACGTCGGTATCCGCTGATGCGGTGCGGCCCACGGGGCCGGCCGCGACGGAAGCGTCCGCGCCCAGTTTGAATTTATCGCCGAGCAAGCTCTGCAAAGCGTGATCGTTCATGAATAGCAAGATGATGTCTGTGGATGAGCCGCCGGCTTGGTAGCCCACGCTGCCGCCATCCAAAGCTACGAACATCGGCGCGCTCCAACCGTTATCGGTGCGGCAGGTGGCGATGCCCCGGCCGTAATTCCCGCCGAGGAAAAACGCAAATTTAACGCTGCCGGGAATAATCGCGATGCACTTGGCCGAAGCCAGCAGATCGCGCGGAATTCCCTGATCCGGTGTGTTCATCACTTCGTGGAAAACGCGCTTGGCATTGTCAATGCGGCTGACGTCATCGTCGCGATCCGAATCCGCGGAGGCGATGATCGGAATCGCGAGTAATGCGATGGACGCTAGAACACCAAAACGAAATATCTTGGACATGATCGAAGACTCCTCTGAGTTTTTAGCTCGCCTTCTATAGTGATCGGTCCGTCAGGGCGCAGGCCATTGGGCGTAATCGAGGTTGCCAAACTGCGCCCGCCCTGGCCATACGTCGAATCTGGTAGATCGGCGGTTGAAAGGCCTGACCACATTCTCTGCCCCCTGCGCGCGGAATGCTGTGTTGAATGGAACTAAACGCCAACCGATTGGCGTCTAATCGCGCTCGGCTGGCAATTATTTCAACGCGAAGGCCTGGCCGGGTCTGCCGGAACGCTCAGCGACGCCAGAGTCGTACCTACGGGAGCCTTATGCTTTCGATCGGGAGCCGGCGGGGCCGGCATCACGCGCAGCGCGCGGCGAATTTCGCGAAATTCGTCGGAATCGTTTTGATAATTCGGCGTAGGCCCGCCCAGCAGGTCCACTTCATGCTCGATGCGATCAATGCGGTGATCGGAACTGGGATGATTCTCAAAAAACGCCACGCGCCTGGAGCGCTTGGTCTCGTCCTGCACCAACTCGAAAAATTGCGCGAGCGCGCGCGGATCGTAGCCGGAATCGTAGAGCACTTGCGTGCTCAGTACGTCGGCTTGCGTTTCGGCGCCGCGCGAATATTTCAGCAAGATCGAATCCACGGCAAAACCCGATCCGAGTTCGTCAACGGCGCCGCTCACCCCGTCCAAAAGACTGCTCACCGCGGCGAACGCCAACTCCGTCCAGTAAGCCTTGGTGGCCTGGTGAGTGCCGTGACGCAACGCCACATGCGCGATCTCGTGCGCCAGCACGCCGGCCAATTGTGCTTCGTCGTCGGCCGCTTCGATCACGCCGCGGTCCACGTAGATGTAACCGCCGGGCAACGCGAACGCGTTCACCGATTCGTCGTTCACGCAGCGAAATTGATACGGGAAGGAATAGCCCGGCGTGTGCGCCGCCAGGCGCTTGCCCAGAGCGTTCAAATATTCGTCCACGCGCGCGTCGTTCAGCATGGGGAGCTGCGCTTCGGCGGTGCGCGCATTTCTGCCCCCGATCTCGATATCGTCCTTCGGAGAAAATAGATTGATGCCTGGTTTCAGCGGCGTGCGGTCCGCGCGCGCGGCGATGGCCGTACACAGCGCCACGAGCGTGACGATCAGGGCAGGCGCAACGGCCAGAAATGGAGTTCGCGAGCGACGAGTAACGAAAACCTTGGCGCATCCATCGCGACGCGCGAACGAAGTGTTAGCTTGCCTCGAGCCGATTGCCAATTGCGAACCTCCTCGGCCGGAAATAATTTCAGGAATGAGCCGAGCCGGGCAACCCCGGCGCTGAGCGCACTGGCGCCGGCCGTCCGGTGATTGCGATGCGGCGTGAGCCCCGGAAGGTTGACCGCTAAATTTGAAAAGTTGTGGTTCTTGGAAGCGTCCGCAGCGCCCGCGCTCGGCGCATGGTTCGGCCAGTCGCGGCGCGGCCGTCCGCGGCCCGCGTCAGCGCGAAAAAACGGGCTCGGGGCGCGTAGCGATGGTCCGCGGTTCCGCGCGACGCACTTGCGCCGTACGCACGGCGGGCAAACTGCGTTGGCGCGCCAACCTCGGGATCGGCGCGCCTTCGGCCTCGCGGGAAAACGATAACCAAGCCTGATCGGCGGAGCGATCGACACAAAGAATATCGCCGAGCGTAACCTGTTCGGTCGCCAGCAGATTCGCCAGCGGATACACCAGGTGCCGCTCGATCGCGCGTTTCAAATGCCGCGCGCCGAATTTGAGATCGGTGCCGTCGCGCAAGAGAAACTCGCGCGCCTCCGGCGTCACGCGAAACAAAAATTGTCCGCGCGCCGTTTCCAGCACGCGCTGCTGCACCGCGCCCAATTCGATCTCCAAGATTTTTTCCAGCTCCTCGGCGCGCAGCGGATGAAACACCACCACTTTGTCCAGCCGATTCATGAACTCCGGCGAAAACTTCTTCTTGGCCGCCGCAGCCGCCGTGCGCTCCACTTTTTCATCCAGCCGCTCTTCGCGTTTATCCTGCGGCTGCACGAAGCCCACTCCGCCCGTCATCAGTTCCGTAATCTCGGCCCCGCCCAGATTTGACGTGAGCACGATCACGCACTGCGAAAGGTCCACGCGGCGGTTGTCGCCCAGCGTCAGCGTGGCCTTATCCAAAATTCCCAGCAGCAATTGCCACAACGCGTCCGACGCCTTTTCGATTTCGTCGAACAGCAAAAAACTCAAATTCACGCTGTCCGTGTGATATTTCGAGAGCTCTTCTTGCGTAATCAGCGGATGCGTTTCGCGATGTCCCAGATATCCCGGCGGCGAGCCGATGAGCTTTGAGATTTCGTGCGAGTGCTGAAATTCCGCGCAATCCACCTTGATCACCGCTCGCGGATCGCCAAACAAAACCTCCGCCGCGGCTTCCACGAGGCGCGTCTTGCCCGATCCGGTCGGCCCCAAAAACAGCAAATTTCCCACCGGCCGGCTCGGCGAACACATGCCCGCGACGTGCACCTGATACATATCCACCAGCGCCGCAATCGCTTCAGGCTGGCCGACGATGCGCCGCCGCAATCCGGCTTCAAAATCCTGAGATTCGCTGCCTCGCCGTGAAGGATCGAGCTGCTCGTATTTTAGTCGCATCGTCATGCCCCTGGCGACTATGTAGCAGGCTGAGCGCCAAACTCGGGCGCGCCGGCGTGATCGTGCGAAGCGCAACGTCGTGCAAAATCAGCGTATTTCCGCGGCGCCTGAGCGCCTGATCTCCGCGAACGAAGCGAACATGTGCCAGTTGCGCGCAATCCGGCCCGGTTGAAACACAAGGCTCATGGCGCGTAACCCGCTTCCCACTCGAGCCGTTTCATTCCGTCTCGCCCGGCAGCGGCCACGGCCCCATCGATTGCCACTCTCGCGCGCGCACCTCTCGCGAGACGGTGTTGATCGACAAATTTTCCAACCAATGCACTCCGGTTTTTCCGCCGACGACGATATCGACGTCTCCATCGCCATCCAAATCCACAGCCTGAATTTCCGTACCGGCGCCAGCGGTCCCGTTGTAACTGATCGGGTAGCGCGTGAACGTCGCTGTCTTGCGATCGAGCTTGTAGTAGTACAGCACGACTGGCTCGTCCGCGCCCGGGTCGCCTTCGTTGTGCGCGCGATAACGTTTCCCGGCGATCAGTTCCGGCAGCTCATCGCCATCAAGATCGGCAAGCGCCAGCGCGTGAACTTGCGAATACGAATCGTCGATCGTGTGCCGCTTCCAAACGCGTTTTCCGTTTTCCATGCCCTGCTCCAGCCAGTAGAGGCCGTAGTTGTGGCCTTGTCCGTAGATCAGGTCCATCTTGCCGTCGTCGTTCACGTCGTAACCGAGAATTGGGAATCCCGTCTCGCCCAGATTCCACTCGGGCATCCATTGCCATTTGTCGCTCGCGGCATCGATGTTCTTGTACCAGCCGTGTACCGTTAGAATGTCGGCTTTGCCGTCGCCGTCCAGATCGGCCACGCCTACGCCGTGGCCATCGCCTTCGATTCCGCCCACGCGATGCACCACCGGCTGCGCTCCAGCGAAGCTAATCCACACCAGGCCGGACGGACGGTAGTGCGCTGCGATCACCTCCGGTTTGCCGTCGCCATCGATGTCCGCGAGCACCATCCCCTCCGTGAACTCGGAATCGACGATGAAGTGCTTGGTCCATGGAACGTCCGGCATGCGCGAATTTTCGTACCAGGAGATTGCGTGCGAATCCCAGCCGGAGCTCACGATGTCCAGCGCGCCATCGTGATTTACGTCGATGGCAAATTCGGCGCAGTCTTCCACGTAATCGCCGGTGATTTCGACGTCGCGGAATTTGTGCTGCTTCCACGCCCCGCCCACAGGCCCTGGATTCTCATACCAGTAGGCACCGCTCGTAATGTCCGGGCGGCCATCGCCATTCATGTCCATGATCGCAACCGATTCGGCGTGGTCGGTGCCTAGGCGATGCGCCCTGAAAAGTATCGGGCGCGTCGACACGCTTTCCGCCGGAGACGGCATGACGCTCTGCGTCTGCGCTTCGCCCGCAATCCCGATCGAAGTCACGCCCGCGCCGATAACGCCGGCGCTTCCCGCCAAACCCATTGCCAAAAAATCGCGTCGTCGCACGGATTCCTCCCGGTCTAGCCCGCCGAATCGCGAGTATATGCCGAATGCCCGAGGCGTCCGTAGAATGAAAAAATGGGCAGATTGTGGAAATTCGCTGCGGTACTTCCCCGTGGAGGAGGATCGGGAGACATCGGCGTTAGCCACCGCCGGAGAGTACCGCCGGTGGCTCGCCGCCAGGTTTTCGGATGCGCTAACTGTTTTCGGTTTTCCGGCGATTGGCCGGGGCTGGAGCGGGCGCCACCGGAATCGGGCCGGCCGGCGCAAGCGCTTCTCTCGCCACGCTGGGCAGCGGCAGTTCCAGCGCGCGGCCGCCGCTGGCGCGTCCGGCGTACGCCGCCGCCACGCGGGCCGCGGCTGCCGGACGTGTGACCACCGCGCCTTCGCCTTCGCGCTCAAATGTCAGGCAAGTTGCAACCGGATCCCAGTCGATGCGCAGGATGTCGCCCAGGCGCACCTGTTCGGTCGCCAGCAAATTCGCCAGCGGATACACAACGTGCCGTTCGATCGCGCGCTTCAAGTGCCGCGCGCCATATTTTATGTCCGTGCCGTCGCTCAGCAGAAATTCGCGGGCCTGCGGCGTCACGCGAAACAGGAATTGACCGCGCGCCGTTTCCAGCACGCGCTGCTGCACCATCCCCAGTTCAATCTCCAGAATGCGGCCCAACTCTTCTTCGCGCAGCGGATGAAACACCACAACTTTGTCCAGCCGATTCATGAACTCCGGCGAAAACTTCTTCTTCGCCGCGGCGGCCGCCGTGCGCTCCACTTTCTCGTCGAGCCTCGCCGGATGCACTTCGGACTGATCCTTCGGCTGAACGAATCCCATGCCGCCGGTCATGAATTCCGTGATCTCTCTCCCGCCCAAATTCGAGGTGAGAATGATCACGCACTGCGAAAGATCCACGCGCCGGTTGTCGCCGAGCGTCAAGGTAGCCTTGTCCAAAATTCCCAGCAGCAATTGCCACAGCGAATCCGAGGCCTTCTCAATCTCATCGAACAGCAGAAAGCTCAGCTTCACGCGCTCGGTGTGATACTTTGAGAGTTCTTCCTGCGTGATCAGCGGATGCGTCTCGCGATGCCCCAAATACCCAGGCGGCGAACCGATCAATTTGGCGATTTCGTGCGAGTGCTGAAATTCCGCGCAATCCACCTTGATCACCGCGTGCGGATCGCCGAATAGGATTTCCGCCGCCGCTTCCACGATGCGCGTTTTGCCCGAGCCTGTCGGTCCCAGGAATAGCAGGTTCCCCACCGGCCGTCCCGGCGAGCACATTCCCGCCATGAACACCTGGTGCAGGTCCACCAGCGCCGCAACCGCTTCCGGTTGCCCGACGATTTTTTTGCGCAGCGCGGCGTCGAATTCTTGCGAATCCACGCTGCGGCGCGAAGGGTCAAGCTGCATCTTGCGGCTGGGGGCGGTCATCGTACCCTCCTATCGAAACGTCCCGCGCGAAACCAATCCGCGGCGGGGAGAACGGTCAAACTGATCGAGCTTTACGCCGACCGTCGAATGCAGCAGGCGCAACTGCGTAACGATTTCCACGCCCGTGTCGGGCGAATGCGAAACGTCCAGCAGCGGCGGGAATAGGTCGGTCAAATCGAGATTCAGCGAACGCAACTGGCCCAAAAGCTTCTGCACGTACTCCGATTCCGCGTCGAATAATTCCACGCGGCTATTCACCTCTTCGCGCAATTGCCTCCAATTCACGTCGAGCAGGGGAAATTGGCGCGAAACTTGGCGCACAACGTCGTCGGTGATGCGCGGGCGGTCGCCCAGCTTGGCCAGATGCAGTTGGCGCACCTTGCCGTTTTCGCGCACGTTGTGCACCAGGTAGAAGGCGCTTCCTTTGCGTCGCAAAAAAGCCATGCAATGCTCCCGATTGCCACCGCGTACTTCTCTGCTTTGTAGTGTATTTGCGTTCCACTACGGGTGTCAAGAACGCGTTTGCCTAAAGCGGATGCTTTTGTCGAAGAGGTAACTCCCGCGATCGCTCGGCACAAGTGGCCGTATGCGTTTAGAATCGAAATGTGATGAATCGCGCCAAAAGCGGCAAGAAACCGGCATCGCGCTCAACGTGGGAACCGGTTTTTCGCTTTGTCAAATCGATTCCTCGCGGACGCGTAATCACCTACGGCGAGCTTGCGCGTGCTGTGCGCCTGCCCGGCGGCGCGCGCACCGCCGGACGCGCCATGGCCGCCACGCCGCGCGGTCGCGGAATTCCCTGGCATCGCGTACTCGGCGCCGGTGGCAGAATTCTGATCCGCGAGCCGTACGCCAGCTTGCAGCGCCGCTTGCTTGAAAGCGAAGGCGTCGCGTTCGTTGCAGGCCGCGTGGATTGCAAACGCCATGGGTGGAAAAAGAGCAAGGCCGTCGGCCGCCTCGCGCTTCGCTAGGCGCGCGCGAGTGTGTTAGAGTTTTTCAACCGCGAGGCCAGCTGAAGCGGCGCTCGCACGCCAACCGACAAAATCCTTCGTGGCCGCGCCAATCATCCAAGTCGAGAATCTCACCAAGAAGTACGAAGACGTTATCGCGTTGCGCGGCGTCAGCTTTGAAGTCAACGAAGGCGAAGTGTTCGGCCTGCTCGGTCCCAACGGCGCGGGCAAGACCAGCACCATCGAAATCCTGGAAGGCTTGCGCTCTCCCGACGGCGGCCGCGCCGTCGTCTGCGGTCTCGATCCGCAGCGCAGTGGCCGGCGCCTGAAGGAAGTGATCGGCGCCACGCTGCAAGCCACGGCCCTGCCCGATAAAATCCGCGTCGGCGAAGCACTCACCATGTTCGCTAGTTTCTACCCGCGCCGGCGCAATCTGGCCGACCTTCTGCGCCGCTTCGGCCTCGAGGAAAAGCGCAACGCTTTCTACGGCCAGCTATCCGGCGGCCAAAAGCAGCGCCTCGCGCTGGCCCTCGCGCTCGTCAACGAACCGCAAGTGCTATTCCTCGACGAGCCCACAGCCGGACTCGATCCGCAGGTGCGCCGCGAAATCTATGACGTGATCGAAGAATTGAAGCGCGAGCGCAAAACCATTCTGCTCACCACGCACTACATCGAAGAGGCCGAGCGCCTCTGCGATCGCGTGGCCATCGTCGATCAAGGCTTGGTGATCGCCCAAGGCACGCCGCGCGAATTGAAACAGCGCGCCGCCGGCACCACGCGCATCGACGTGCGCCTGGCTCGTCCGGAACCCGACGGCGCGCTCGCGCACCTGGAAGGCGTGGCCGACGCGCGCGAACTCGATGGCGCGTGGGTGCTGCATTCTTCGCGCGTTCCGGCAACCATCGTGTCCCTCGTGAAATATCTGGAAGGCGCCGGCAACGAGTTGTCGGGCCTGGAGATCTCAGCGCCATCGCTCGAAGACGTTTTCCTGGAATTGACCGGAAGAAAGCTGCGCGATTGACGCACGAGGCGGGCAGACGATAATGCGCACGACCTGGACATTGAC
>Ga0182015_10007859_pt1 | contig 10316 bp, 13 predicted proteins | sample 712P3MmetaG_FD_120478 | JGI IMG/M metagenome (GOLD analysis project Ga0182015, IMG submission 120478) | Permafrost microbial communities from Stordalen Mire, Sweden - 712P3M metaG | ecosystem: Environmental > Terrestrial > Soil > Wetlands > Permafrost | place: Sweden: Stordalen | collected... | reverse complement strand
TGGGTGCGGGCGGAGAAAACCAAGCCGTAAATGCCAAATCCGGCGGCGGCAACCAGGACCAATACGACAGCAATGATGATTCCCAGACCGGCTTTATGTTGGCGCGCAGCGGCGACAACGTCGGAGCCGCTGGGGCGGCGCCCGGCGGCGGGAATGATTGCGCTCGAAACCGCAACGTCTGCGGAATCGGTAACCTGGAGCCTTCCCGATTCAGTGTCGCGCCGAAGCCGCTTGAGGTCGCTTCTAACTTCGGTCGCGGATTGGTAGCGCAGATCGCGATCCTTCTCGAGCAGCTTACTGATGATGTCTTCCAGCTTGGGCGGCACTACAGGGTTCAGCCGTACTGGAGGAACCGGGGCTCGATTGAGGATACCGTCGAAGATGGTCGCTGAAGTTTCTCCCGGGAACGGCAACGCTCCGGTCGCCATCTCGTACAGTACTGTGCCGAAGGAAAACAAATCGGTGCGGGAATCGAGATCCTTTCCCTTGGCCTGCTCCGGGGACATGTAAGCGATGGTGCCCACCGCAGTGCCGGGACTGGTTAGGAATTCATGACTGTCAGAAAGGGTGGCTGCTGTGGCTTCGATCGACAACGCTTTTGGCTCGACTGCAACCTTGGCCAGCCCGAAGTCGAGAATTTTGGAGTGCCCCCGCTTGGTGATAAAGATGTTCGCAGGCTTAATGTCACGATGAACAATGCCACCAGCGTGCGCCGCGTCCAGCGCATCAGCGACCTCGATCGACACAGTGAGCAGCGTCTCCATGTCTAACGGTCGTCCCGCGATGCGGTGCTTAAGAGTGATGCCGTCCAGAAACTCCATCACGATGAAGGTCTGGCCATCCTGCTCGTCGATTTCGTGAATGGTGCAGATGTTCGGATGGTTCAGGGCAGAAGCGGCCTTGGCTTCACGGCGAAACCGGCTTAGGACCTGACCATCGCTCGCCAGTTCGTCGGGGAGGAACTTCAGAGCGACGAAGCGATCGAGTTTGGTGTCCTCGGCTTTGTATACGACGCCCATCCCGCCGCCCCCGAGCTTCTCGAGGATGCGATAGTGCGAGATGGTTTGGCCGATCATATGTCTCTGCTGACGTAGGTACGCTCACTGCGAAGAACGCCTTATCTTAAGGATACGGTGATGGGGCGTCAACGTGTTTGCAGTTTTGGGTATTGGCTCAGTTTGAATTCGTTCTCCTACGAGGCCGTGCGGCGTACTTCAGCCGTGTGAGGGATCTCCCAGAGATACGGCCAGCGGGAGATCCTTCGTTCCGCTTGAAAACGGCTGCACCGACTTCGAACAATCGGCCGTCGAGATCCTGGATCACCCATTTTCGTTTCCGAGCGACCCTCAGCAAAACCGCGCCGACCGCGCCCCCGCGCAAAGTGCCCAGGTCGTGACTCTGCAGTCTGGACAACAGGACGCTTCCTCGGTTGACTCAAAATCGCCAATGGACCCTTTTGAGGTTCGCACAAGCTCAACATTACCGCGCGGCTCTCGAGTCACGCGCAATCCAGAAGTTGAACCACAAAAGCGAGACGGTCAGAATTGGGCCTCGGGGACTGAGGCCCCTGCAAAACACCATAGTGGTGGAGAAGGCGGAGCAGGTGCCTTTTCTCGCAGTGAACTGGCACCTGCTCAATGGGGTGTCTGTCGAGTAGAGCTACAAACTAGTGCAAAGGAACAGCTCTGCCCATACGGTAAAACTGGTATTTTTGTCGGGAAAAGTCGCGGGACCAATTCCCTCCAGATCGTTGTTTGGCGACGATTATGCAGGCTCTGTTACAAGAAATGATGTATGGACGACCAACACACCTCCGAGTAGAAAAGAACAAGGGGATTTGAGGGCTCTTCACCCCCAATGTTATCGCTGGGTAGCGCACGATGAATGCAATTCATGGCCCGCAATGACAAATCAATATCCGGTTTGTAAAGTTCGGTCGCTTCGTCTTTCGGAGGTGTGTTGTGAAACGAGAGACTAGCCCTTTAGCCGCGTTGGTTTTCCTCCTGGTCACCCTGCCACTGATGTTCGCGCAGGATCCGCAGACACAACCCAGTCCTGCGCTTCCGTCTGATACTTTCGGGCCTCAACTAATCGCCTGGTCGCAACTTCAGAAACCGCAGCCGGTGCCCCAACTGATGCTGCAACCTGATCGGCCCGTACAGCAGCCGGATGTGCAACGGGCGAACCCACCCGCGGCTCCGACATTCAAGGGCACGATCATAAAGAACGGCACGAGGTATGTCTTGAAAGTATCGAGTAATAGCGCGTATCAGATTGACGACCAGGACAGACCGAAGCAGTACGAACGGAAACAGGTCAAAATCGCCGGCACCCTGGATGGGGACGGCAAGAGTCTCCACATCACCGGCATCGAGCTAGTCTCCCAGGATGCCCATGACTAGGATAATCACGAAAGAAGGAGCAGGTGGACCGGTGCAAGTGGTCCCTGCGCCTCGATCGCTGTTTTCTACAGCAGCGCGCTTCTGGATCGAGACTATTGCTTTGGCCAGTGTCATCGCTTGCTTCTTAGCATTGGTGATTGCAAGTCTGGGAGCTGTCGCGGGCGCTGCTGCCGAGGAGCCGGAATCAGGCCAATCCATGCCATCGTCCACCGCCCGGGCTTACGAGGGCGTGATCACTGACACGCGCTGCGGCGCCAAACATTCTGCCGCGATTGGCAGGACGGCTGCAGACTGTACGCTAGGTTGCGTTCGCGGAGGGGAGCACTTTGTTCTCGTTGACGGCGATGCAACCTATTTGCTCGAAGGGGATGCGACTGCGCTGAAGCGAGCAGCGGGACAACGCGTCAGGATTCTCGGCACGCTGAACGGGCGAAAGATCTCGGTGACATCCATCATTACCACTTAAGGTGCGAGCCGCTTCTTCGAGCATCGTCTCTGAGATGAAGAACTAGGCGAGGCCAGGGAGGCAATCGAAAAGCCCGCTGTGAGCAGTCAAAGCCGGCTTTGGCTACCGGTTGCTCGTGGCCAAGGGCACTTATGCACCCATGGCACTGATATCAACGACATTAAGAATATTTGGTGTTCGAGTCGGGGTGGCGATCACCTTCACGCTTGTCCTGGTCTGGTTTTTCTAGAACACGGCGGTGATTTGCGGATGTTTACCGAATTCGGGGCCGTAAAGCCTCGGAGTTCAAGCCGAGGATATAAGGCCCCCCGTGTCAAGACATCTGAAAAGGTAACCCAAGTTAAGCTTGTTTTTCCTTCCGTTCGTTCTAAAATCCTACCCGTCCACAAGACCTATGGCCGGGCAAGGCCAAAAGTAAAGCCTCTTCCTTGTCCTCCGCCGCAGCAACGGCGGTTGTGCGGGGAACCCACCGAAGAGATCGGACCAACATCCGACTCCGTAGGAATCCGCGCCGTTTGCGGCGGGGAGGATGTCAACAAATCACGTGCGCGGAGGAGTAGGAGTGGTGCTTATAACACGCCGAGTGCGGCATCTAACCATCAGCGCCGGTTCCATTATAGGGTCGGTTGCTGATCGGATGCGGTGAGTATCTCTTAAGAAGATGTCGCGAATCACCGCATTGAATTGCGGGAGATTGCGATTTTCAAGAGAAGGCAGAAGGAATCCAGCCGGCAGCTGTAAGGCTGCCAGCTAGCCTGGCTGGGCTCCATCGTTAGAAGCGGAACTGCGGTCCGAGGCTCGCCCTGAGGTTGTTATGGGCGCCGTTAATGAAATAGATATCGTCGCCGGCCTCCGCACGAATACCGACGGGTCCGGCAAATGCCTCAAATCCGCCACCTGGATATACCGCGAACGCTGTCGTTCCGATGGTAAGGCCTACAGTGTTTGTGAAGCCTGCGGCCGCATTCTGGTTATTGATGCTGAAATTGTCGAATCCGACCTTGCCGGTGATGAAAACGCGAAATGGTCCCGATCCGATCTGAAATTTCGGCCCCAAAAAGCCATGCAGAGTACGGAACTGCGTATTTACCGTCTCCGTGGTCACGCCATTAGTAAAGCTGTTGGTGTAGTTCCGCTGGAAGTCATACGCCATTTCGGCTTCTAGTTGCACGTCGCGGTGAAGGTTGAAGGCAGCCCTTCCTCCGAGACCGATGAAGTTCCCAACTGGCGACGCATCACTGAGTCGAAAGTATTCCGCAAAGGCACCCACCTCAACGCGATCGGACTGATCTTGCGCCATCAACATTGGCGTAGCGACAAGAAATAATGAGCCGATAATAAATGCGCCGATAAATAACCAAAGACCACCCTTGATGTTGTTTTCTCTCCGTTAATACAGTGATGTTTGCGGGCACACCTCACCTCTTTCCATGTATGGGGCGGAGAGGAGAGTGGTACACAGCGGCAAATTCGACATTTTGATGCCCCTTTTGCCAAGCGGGGTTGGTTGAGGCTAGGTGTTGCGGTGCGAACGCGACAGGCTTCGATTGCTTCTCGCGATTACGAATCGCATGACGTCCAAGCTGTACCTTCGCCGTTTGGTGGAAGTGCTTCTACAAATCTGCTGAGGGTAATGCGATCCATTTTTTGCCCTTTGCTTCTGCCGGAAAGGGACAGGGCGAACTGCGCCTGACGATCCTCTATAACCCCGACTCGCGGGGGTCCGTTTGCAGCAGAGCGACTGGCGACAACTGACTTTCCAGGCCGTTATAGCAAACGACCTGCCAGTACCAGCAGATCCGACGGAAACCCGTCAGAGGCGGAGATCCGTCACAGATTTGTCAGCTACGGTTTCGCGATTCGCCGAGTCTCCCCCTTACCAACTTCAGCCGCCAGAATGATTTGCGTTGCATGTGCTCTTCTTCGAAAGAGCTGTGCCTGTTTTGGCATTCCACTTGCGCTAGAGACTAAAGAAGTGAGGACAAACCTTTATGAGTGATGCTACGTCACGAACGGCGACAAAACGCGTAATGCCGAGTGCGGAGGATCCCCGATTCAACATACCTACCACATCGATCCATAGAATCGAAGCCGATGGCGTGCAGGTGTTTTGTCGCTCGGCCGGCGAAGTAAACGCGCCCGTGGTTCTTTTACTGCACGGATTCCCAGCCTCATCGTTCATGTTCCGCAAACTCATTCCGCGCCTGGCTAGTAACTACCGCGTGATCGCGCCAGACCTTCCGGGTTTCGGATTCACCGAGGTGCCGCCGGAACGCCGGTATTCGTACACGTTCGATGGACTGGCGTTAACAATCGATGCCTTCACACAGGCACTCAAGATCGACCGTTACGGGATCTACGTGTTCGACTACGGCGCGCCGACTGGTTTCCGTTTGGCGATGGCTCACCCCGAGCGGATTACAGCGATTGTTTCGCAGAATGGGAACGCATACGAAGAAGGCCTAGGTGAAGCGTGGGGCCCGATCAGAAAATACTGGGCTGCGCCCACGGCAGAAAATAGGGACATACTTCGCCAAACCATTCTGACAGCCGGAGGAACGCGCTGGCAGTATACCCATAGCGTGGCGAATCCAGGGGCGGTTCCGCCTGAGTCATATACGTTGGATACGGCCCTGCTCGAACGGCCAGGCAACAAAGAGATTCAGCTCGATTTGTTTCTGGATTATGCGTCGAACGTAGAGCTTTATCCGAAATTCCAGGAATATTTTTGCAGGTCTAAACCGCCTTTGCTTGCGATCTGGGGCAAGAACGATCCTTTCTTCGTTCCCGCGGGAACAGAGGCCTTTCGAAAGGACCTGCCGAACGCGGAGGTGCAATTCCTCGATACCGGTCATTTTGCGATAGAGACTCACGTCATCGAAATTGCGGCAGCGATGAAAGAGTTCCTCGGCAACCAGCGCTGAGCCGGCGAAGGCGATTCCAGGAATGAACGCGATTGGAACGAGGGGGAAGATATGAAGCGCCGTAGCTTTCTTGGTGCACTCGCAGCCGCATCTCTAGGTGTCGTAGTCGAGGGTTCTCTCAAATTCGCGCCAGCGCACAACTCCGCAACCGCTCTCGCAAGTTTGTCTGGGCAGGCATCCAAGGTGAGCGAGTTTCCGCAGAACTCAACCATAATTTTGGTGCATGGCGCGTGGGCCGACGGCTCGTGTTGGCGCAACGTCATTCTGCCCTTAGAACGGCGCGGTTTTCGGGTCATCTGCGCGCCGATCCCGCTCACGTCCTTAACCAACGACGCAACCGCCCTGCGTTGGGCACTGGAAAGGACCAGCGGCCCGGTGGTCCTGGTGGGACACGCCTACTCTTGGCGCCGTGATCGCCGCCGTGCGAGAAGACCGAGTCAAGTCTCTGGTCTACATCTCGGCGCTCGCGCCGGATGAGGGCGAGACCGTGGCCCAGGTGTTCTATCGCAACCCATCGCATCCGGAAGCGCCGAAGTTGGCTCCCGATTCCCACGGTTTTATATGGATGCCGGAGGATGGGTTTCACCGCGCAGTTGCCCACAAGGCTTCTCTCGATCAAACAAACATTGCAACCGCCGTGCAACGGCCGATCGCGGTTCAGTGCATCCAAGAGCCGGCCCCGACGCCGGCATGGAAAACGAAACCGTCGTGGTTCCTGATCGCCGAAGAGGATCGCATGATCAATCCGAAAACGCTGCATTTCATGGCCGACCGCATGCGCGCAAAAGTCCATTCCTACCGTGTGGACCGCAGTCCGATGTACACGGAGCCAAATCTTGTGATCAACATAATCCTGGAAGCGGCGCGTGAAACCCTATGCATAACCAATTTAACTTCTGATTCAAACACATAGAAGAGGAAATGGAATGGCTGCCAAATCTGTCGCCATCGTCACCGGTGCAAGTCAGGGGATAGGACGAGCCACAGCCCTCCGCCTTGCGCGCGATTTCTCGGTCATTGTTCTGGTTGCGAGGGACAAGGACAAGCTGGAAAACACTGCGTCCGACGTAGTCTCCCTCGGTGCTGAAGCGATGGTCTACGTTCTCGACCTTCGTCAACCACAATCAGCAAAAACCATCATCGAGCGGACTCTCGAACGCTATGGGAGAATCGATGCACTGCTTAACATTGCGGGCGCAGTGCCGCAGATTGATTTATTCCAGATGACCGATGCGCAGTGGGACGACGGCATGGCACTCAAGCTAAACGGTGCACGTCGCTTGACGATAGCGGCTTGGAACGCTTTGAAGGCCTCGCAGGGATCTGTCGTGCTGATCTCGGGAAGCGCAGCCTTCGATCCAAGCCCGAACATGCGGCAGTCGCAACAATCAATGCAGCCATTAACGCGCTCGCTAAGGCATTCGCAGAGCAAGGAATCAAAGACGGTGTGCAGGTCAACAGCGTCTCACCTGGAGCGGTCATGACGGGACGCCGGCAGTCCTTCTTTGAAAAGTGGGCCCCTGCCCACAACCTTACAGTGGAAGAGGCAATCAGGATATTGCCGGAGCAGGCTGGCATCACCCGTTTCGGAAAGCCGGAGGAGATTGCCGACCTGATGAGTTATCTCGTATCCCCGGCGGCGAAGTGGATGACCGGAGCTTCTGTTCGCATGGACGGCGGCGAGATCAAGGGCATTTAGGTCGGCGGCTTGGTGTCGGGAATTGCTTCATGACCCGAAGGGTAAGGAGGAGTCAATGGATGTCGCAACTTCAACCACTGTAGCGGTCAATCAGGAGCGCGCCCGCTTCGGTGCTCTTCCCCTGGCGGAGAGCCATTCGAACGAGGAGGAAACAATGGAGCGTCGTACCTTTCTCAGTGCTCTCACAGGCGTATCTCTTGGCGCCCTGTTAGAGGTCCCTTTCACCGAGGTTGCTGGAGCGCAAAACAGGGCTCAAACCGGCGCTGGTCAAAGTCCTTTCGAAGCTTCTCAAGTCAAAGTTTCACGAAACACGATTTTCGTGCGCCGCTATGGGAAAGGACCAGCCATTTTGCTGGTGCACGGCTTCCCGCGCACAAGCCTAATGTGGCGATTCCTTGCGCCAAAACTTGCAGACACTCACACCGTGATCTGCGTGGACCTGCGCGCTTACGGGCAAAGCGGGATACCCGCCTCTACCGATGACCACTTTCCTTATTCGAAGCGTGCCATGGCAAAGGAACTGGTGGAGGTGATGGACAAGCTCGGGTTTCCAACCTTCGCGCTGATTGGCCACGATCGCGGAGGACGCGTCAGCTACCGGATGGCCTTGGATCATCCGAAGAACGTGGAGCGACTCGCTGTGTTCGACGTGATTCCCATCCTCGAAGCATGGAACCGGTCCGATGCGCGCTTCGCTCAGACTTACTGGCCGTGGATTTTGCTGTCGCAGAAGGAGCCACTTCCGGAGAACTATCTTCTCGGCGCGCCCGATGCCGTCTTCCATAATCCCTTCGGCCAAGGTTCCTTCGGGCCAGAGATTCTCGAACAATATGTTTCAACCTATCGCGAGCCGGCCCGGGTTCATGGAATTTGCGAGGAATATCGTGCTGCAGCGACGATTGATGTCGAACACGATCGTGCGGATAAGGAAGCGTCAAGGCGAATCGAACGTCCCATGCTGCATCTATGGGCCGAAGGCGGTCCGCTCGACACTTTCTACGCAAAAGACGGCGGTCCACTCGGCATTTGGCGGCAATGGGCGCCGCATGCGCAGGGACTGGCGATGAAGGGCGGCCATTTCTTCCCGGAAGAGAACCCTGCCGACACCGCACTCCTCGTCAAGCAGTTCCTCTCTGCATAAGCCATCGATCGCAAATTTTCGTAACGCTGCCCATTTCGAAAGGAACTAGCCCCACATAGTCAAGGAGATGCGTGAATGAAAAAGTGGACAAAACTCGCGATTCCTATCGTCGCTGTCGCGGCTTTCGTCGCATGGTATGCATTTCGCCCCGAGCGGCTTGTGGTCAATCGGCGTGTCGACGAAGCAATACCAACCGCACAAGGCGGCTTGTCGCCACAGCCTCTCGTCTCCGGACAGTTCTACAGCATCCTGCACCCGACAGCAGGTACCGCAACCATCTACCGGATGGGAGATGGCACCCGTGTTCTTCGCTTTACCGGCTTCAGCACGTCAAACGGTCCTGATGTACACGTCTACATGGTCGCCTCTGACGATGCAAAGGACATAGCGACGGTGAAACAGGCTGGTTTCATCGATCTGGGAGTCATCAAGGGCAACATCGGCGACCAAAACTACAGGCTTGGTGACGACCTGGACTTGGCTAAATACCGCGCAGTGTCCATATGGTGCAAACGATTCGGCGTGAATTTCGGAGCCGCGGCGCTGAGGCCGACCGAGGCAGCGCAGAATCACTAGGATCGCATCCCATTGGCAATTCCGGGCATTCCAATTGCTTCGAGATCGGCAATCACTACGGGGGGGAACTTGAAGCACCGAAGGCTGAAGATTCTCGCGAAGATGTCCCGAAGACTGTAATGGAGTGAAACCTCCCAGCGGAAAAAACGCAACATAGGCTATGCCTTGCGCGGCTCTGCGGCGAATCGACGATTCTGATCGGGAGATCAGGGTCGAGCGATTTTATTGATCGCTAACCGGGAAGCTCCGTTCGAAGCCCAGTGGCCGCCCCCGCCTGATTGCGCAACGAGGTCCCGCAGTAAGGACAATAGACATCATTCACTCCAACCACGCGCTGGCACTGCGGACAGCTCGGGCTCAGTTTGTAGTTGCAGCGAGGACAGAAGTTGAATCCCGTTTGAACAGCATTCTCACACTGTGGACAGGTGGCAATGCGTGGCTTCCTCAGTACGAAATACAACACGATGCCAAGCGCGTTAGGGACGCAGATCGCGAGCAGCGTCCAACCCAGCCGGCTCATTCCGCGGCGTCCGGCGTCACGGTTCACATACCCGATCAGCAGGATGTAACAGCCCACGACAGTTCCTCCGAGGAGTGCCATCGGCACCATTGCCGCCAACGGAAAGGGAGGGTTTTGGGAAACATTGGCGTGCACCACAGCCGCAATGGCCGCTAAGAAGCCGAGGGCTACAAAGAAGTAAGCCCATGGCGAGACAATTCGGATTTCATCCATAAAGCGCGTCGAAGTTTCGTGCTTGATCGGCATATCAACCCCCCTGATTCCCAGGCTCGTATCGCATACGCAGCCCGCTCGACCTCCCTCTCTTAATTCAGTCTTGGAGGGGCCCGTTGTGATCGGCCAGATAGGTTCCCCGAGCCAGCAAGAGCGGCTGTGGGTGATTTGCGTTTGCTGTAGCGCCGTAACGCTGGGTACTGCCTTCACGACCGCAGTGCTGTGGCGCGGGTTGGCATGGATAGGCCAGCAGGTGAGCCTTCCCGACCCAGTTTGGCAGATCGGCCTGATGGCCCTTGGTTTGATGCCGGCAATTGTGGCGGGAATCCTCTTGCTGGCTCGGGGAACCTATCTGGCCGATCACAACGGGCCCCT
>Ga0182015_10007858_pt1 | contig 10317 bp, 5 predicted proteins | sample 712P3MmetaG_FD_120478 | JGI IMG/M metagenome (GOLD analysis project Ga0182015, IMG submission 120478) | Permafrost microbial communities from Stordalen Mire, Sweden - 712P3M metaG | ecosystem: Environmental > Terrestrial > Soil > Wetlands > Permafrost | place: Sweden: Stordalen | collected... | reverse complement strand
CGCGCCGATCGCGACCGCTGCGGCCAAGCTCTTTCCTGCCTCCACCGCGCCCGCAACGCTATCGGCGCGATACACCTGCCCGATGCATCCGCAAATCATGCGCGACGCGCCCGGCGCATGCCCGATCTGCGGCATGGCGCTCGAACCGGTAACGATTACCGCCGCCGACGAAAAACCTGATCCTGAACTTCGCTCGATGACGGTTCGATTCTGGGTTTGCGCGGCGCTGGCGGCGCCAATCCTCGTACTCTCGATGGGCGGGACGCTGCCGTGGATCGCCGCAATTGCGCCGATGCGCGCCCGCGTCTGGATCGAATTCGCGCTGGCCACGCCGGCGGTGCTCTGGGGCGGCTGGCCGTTCTTTGAGCGCGGCTGGCGCTCAATCGCGCGCCTGCGACTCAATATGTTCACGCTGATCGCTACAGGAATCGGCACGGCCTACGTTTACAGCGTGATCGCAACGCTGCGGCCCGGAATTTTCCCGGTGGCGTTTCGCGCAGCGGACGGCACGGTTGCGGTCTATTTTGAGGCAGCGGCGGTAATCACGGCGCTGGTCCTTCTGGGGCAAGTTCTCGAACTGCGCGCGCGGCACCGCACTTCGGAAGCGCTGCGAAGTTTGCTTAGCCTGGCGCCTAAAACCGCGCGGCGCGTACTGCCCAGCGCGGGCGGCGTTGCAGCGATCGAAGAGGACGTGCCGCTGGCGGTGATCGCGCGCGCCGACCAATTGCGCGTCCGGCCCGGCGAGCGCGTGCCGGTGGACGGCGTGGTTCTGGAAGGCGCGAGCAGTATCGACGAATCCTTGGTGACGGGCGAGCCGCTGCCAGTGGAGAAAATCGCCGGCGATCGCGTTACCGGCGGCACTCTCAATGGCAGCGGTGGATTCGTGATGCGCGCCGAGCGCGTGGGCAGCGAGACTCTGCTGGCGCAGATTGTGCGCATGGTCGGCGAAGCGCAGCGCAGCCGCGCTCCCATCGAGCGCCTGGCCGACGCCGTCTCCGCATGGTTTGTACCCGGCGTGATGGCTGCGGCGGCGATCACTTTCGGCGTGTGGGCCCTTGCGGGGCCGCAACCGCGCCTGGGCTACGCGCTGGTCAACGCCGTCGCTGTGCTGATCATCGCGTGTCCGTGTGCACTCGGGCTTGCCACGCCGATCTCGATTCGCGTTGGCGTAGGCCGCGGCGCGTTGTCGGGAGTGCTGATTCGCGACGCCGAAGCGCTCGAAGCCCTCGAAAAAGTGGACACGCTCGTAGTGGATAAGACCGGCACGCTCACGGAGGGCAAGCCGCGCGTCGTGGGCGTAGCGGCGCTGGATGAATCGCAAGCCGATTCCCTTTTGCGCCTCGCCGCCAGTCTCGAACGCGCGAGCGAACATCCGCTCGCCGCCGCAATTCTTGCCGCCGCTAATGAAAAACATCTCGTGCTCAGCGAGCCTTCGGATTTTCGCTCCGCGGCTGGAAAAGGAATTGCTGGCCGCATTGCAAATCAATCCGTCGCGCTTGGCAACGCCCTGCTGATGAGCGAGAAGGGCATCGCGCTCGATGCCGTTGCGGAATCTTCCGAGCGATTCGCGCGCGACGGCGCGACGGTGGTTTATTTGGCGATCGATGGCCGCCTGACGGGTCTGATCGCCGTCGCCGATCCAGTAAAATCCGCGGCCAAAATCACTGTTCGCCAGCTTCGCGAGCAAGGGTTGCGCGTGGTGATGCTCACGGGCGATAACCGCGTTACCGCCGAAGCGGTCGCGCGCCAACTCGATATAGCGGAAGTTGTCGCGGAAGTATTGCCCGCGCAAAAAGCCGAGAACATAAAACGCCTTGAAAGTGAGGGGCGCCGCGTGGCGTTCGCGGGCGATGGAATCAATGACGCGCCGGCCCTGGCCGCGGCGCGCGTGGGAATTGCAATGGGAACCGGAGCCGACGTGGCCATCGAGGCTGCGGGGATCACGCTGCTCAAGGGAGACCTTGCGGGCATCTTGCGCGCGCGCCGGCTTTCGCACGCCACGATGCGCAACATCCGGCAAAATTTATTTTTCGCCTTCGCTTACAACGCGCTCGGAGTGCCGCTGGCGGCGGGAGCGCTGTATCCGGTTTTCGGCCTTCTGCTCAATCCCATGATTGCCAGCGCGGCCATGAGCTTCAGCTCGATCTCCGTGATAACGAACGCTTTGCGGCTGCGCCGTTTGACGCTTTGAATTAGGCGGCTCGATCGAGCGGCCGCGAGCGTTTTCGCACAAATTCCCGGCCTGGATGTGAAACATTCTTGGGGATCTTGCGTCTATCAGGGAAACCACTCACTGGAGTAGGAAGCTTTTATCTCGAAGCGACCGTTGGCTTCCTACTCCAGCTCAAACTTGGCATACGAAGCGGGGCGAACTTGCGGCGCAATGCGCGCGATTTCGCCGCGCTACTGAGCGACGGCCACGCGCTTCGGATGGCCGGACATCGCCGGCATTTCATTCAGGCGCAATCCGAGCGCAAACATTGGATGCGGATCGACGCGGCCCCAGCGATTCAAATCCCAGGACGCTCGAATGAAATTCACTTCCTGCCAGGTGGTCAGATCCAGCACCGCGCGAGTTTGGCCGCGATAGAAGCGCTGCGGTAAACGCAAAATCGGTTGCGGCGTCCAGGTTTCGCCGTCGGCTGAACCTTCGATGGAGATGTCCACAGATTCCTGCTCGATCTGGTCCGTGATCTCCATCACGCAGAAGAAAATTCGTGATTGGCTCGCACGGACGTCCACGGGGGCGCCTTTGGCGTTGGTTTCCAGGCGCGTGCCGGGCGGGATCAAATCGAATTCCATGGCCATTCGGGAGTCTCCGTGTTCGCGCGAGCGCGCTCTAGTTTCGTTTGCGCGCGCATCTTAACACAGCGCGGCACGGCACAGCGCGGGATAGCACGGATGCGATTACGCGTGGAGTTTTGCCAGGCGCTTGGCGGCGGCTTCGAGCGTGGCTTCGCGCTTGCAAAACGTGAAGCGCACTTGGCGCGCGCCGTCGGCTGGATCGTTGTAAAAGCTCGAACCGGGGACCACCGCGACGCCGATATCTTCCACAAGATGGCGCGCGAATTCCACGTCGTTCCTGAAACCGAAGCGCGAAATGTCGGTCATGATGTAATACGCGCCCGCGGGCTTGAAGTAGACGAAACCCGCGGCCGTGAGAATTTCGAGCAGGCGCGTGCGCCGCTGCAAATATTCTTCGGCCAGGCCGGCGTAATACGAATCGGGCATCGCCAGAGCGAGTGTGCCGGCTTCCTGGAGAGGGTGCGCCGCGCCAACCGTAAGGAAATCGTGGACTTTGCGGATGGCCACGGAGGCTTCGGGCGAAGCGATCGCCCAGCCGACGCGCCATCCGGTCACGCTGTAGGTTTTCGACAAGCTGTTGATGGTGATCGCGCGATCGCGCATGCCGTCGAGCGAAGCGATGGAGATGTGCTTGGTGCCGTCGTAAAGAATGTGTTCGTAAATTTCGTCGGTGATCGCGAATGCGTTCCACTGCACGCAAAGATCGCGGACGAATTCGAGTTCGGCGCGCGAAAAAACTTTGCCGGTTGGATTGTTCGGCGTGTTCAGGATGATCGCTTTGGTGCGCGGACCGAAAGCCGCCGCCAGCTCGGCCGGATCGAACGACCAATCCGGCGGATGCAGCCGCACGAAACGCGGCGCGGCGCCGCTCAGGATCGTATCGGGCCCATAATTTTCGTAGAACGGCTCGAAGATCACGACTTCATCGCCCGGATTGATCACGGCCATCATCGCGGCCATCATGGCTTCCGTGGAACCGCAGCATACGGTGATTTCGCGCTCGGGATCGACGCTCACTCCCTGCGTGCGCTCGAATTTTCGCGCGATGGCGTCGCGAAACGATTTCGCGCCCCAGGTAATCGCATACTGGTTGAAATCTTCGGTGATCGCACGGCGCGCGGCTTCTTTAATTTCCTCGGGCGCGGCGAAATCGGGAAAGCCCTGCGAAAGATTCACGGCGTTGTGCTTCATCGCCAAGCGCGTCATTTCGCGGATCACGGATTCGGTGAAGCGCTCGGCCTTGACGGATAGCGCGCTGCGCGCCGCAACGCCGACTTCGGCTGCAAGCTTAAGATCGTCTTCGGAGCTCGCGATCGGCGCGGCGGCGCGCGCCGGTGAATCGAGTGGCTTCAAGGCGTAGTCTCCTGAGCTGTTGTGGCCGTGGTGCCCTGCGTGGCGGCAGTATCCTGCCCGGCTGCGGCGCCTTGCGCACCGTAAATCTGGCGATACAGATTGGCGTTGCGCAAAACAATTTGCACGTATTCGCGCGTCTCTGTGAACGGAATGGATTCGACGAACTCGGCCGTCTCCTGGTAATTCTGTCCCACGGTCCAGGCCGTGACGCGATCCTCGCCCGCGTTGTACGCGGCCAGCGCGGCCTCGGGCGTGCCATAGGAGAGCAGCAAATTCGCCAAATACGCAGCGCCGAGCTGCAGATTGTACTCCGGATCGTGCAGCCGCGCATGCGAGTAGCTGACGTGCAGGGTCCGCGCGAGCTTTCGCCCCGTCGGCGGCTCGATCTGCATCAATCCCACGGCGCCGGTGCGCGACATGGCTTCGGCATCGACCGCGGATTCCTGCCGCGCCAGGCCGGCCACCAGCATCGGATCAAGGCCGTTCTTGGCCGCTTGCTCCTCGAGCGGCTCGCGGTATGGCAGCGGGTACGCCGCCCGCCACACATCCAAATCAACGTCCGCAAGGCGACGCGCGTCCACTTGCGTGAGGAACTGGCGCGCGATGAGCATGCCCTCCGCGTAGTTCCCTGCCGCGTTGGCGGCTTCGGCCTCATCGAGCAGCAATTGGCCGGCGTGCGTAGTGGAATATGCGGCGCGATATTCGAGTTCGGCGGAAGCGTCAAAGGCGATGGAATCGAGCGCTTGCGCGCGCGCAACCTGCGCGGCGGCTTCCGGCGGCACGGGCGCGTCCAGCGCGGCCAGCGGAGCCGGGGGCGGAATCGCCGCGAGCACGTCGCTTGGTTCGACCGGCGCATCGCCGATCCCATCCGGCGCGGGCCGCGTGCGCCCGGACGCCAGGCGCCCAAAATAGCTTTGCGGAAAGCGGCCGGCCGCAGCGAGATAATAGCTGCGGGCGCGCGGCTCGTCGCCGGCACGGTCAGCGGCGCGGCCCAGCCAATAAAGCGCATCTGGAACGTAATTCGAGGTGGGAAATGTTCGCGCGAAATTTTCGAGCAAGCTGGCCGCGTCCGAACGCCGCTCGAGATACGCCGTCCAGGCCAATCGCCAGGATGCCGTGGCGGAATCGTTGGCCGCTGGAAACAGCGTAGTCACGCGCTGGTAGTAGGTCGCGGCGCGATCACGATCCAAAGTCACCCAGAAATAGTTGCCCGTGGCGAAAAGCGCTTGCTCGGTCCAGGTGCTTGTGGGGTGCGCTGCGGCCAGCTGCTCGATGAGCGAGAGCATATCGCTCTCGTCCTTTTCCGAGCGGCGATTTTGCGAAAGCGCGTAAAGGCGTTCGGCATCGAGTTCGGGCGTAGCGAGCGTGAGCGATTGAAGCGCGTCGGCGCTTGCGCCCCTGGCGACGTCGCATTCGGCGACGCGCAGGTGAGCGCGCTCGCGATCGCTGCCATCAAGCGTAAGCGCCAATTCCTGATACGCCGCGCGGGCATCGGCCCAATGATGCGCGGTGTAAAGAGCCTCGGCGCGGCCCAATTGCTGCGATGCCGGCGGCGTGGGAAAACTGGCGCCCAGCGCGATTTCAAGCGACGGCATACGCTCGGAGGCTGCCGTCGCCTGCTCGCTCAAGGGAAAGTTGTAGAAAACGTCGAGGTAATCGCGAGCGGCCAGCAGCGGCGGTTGCGCGTTGGCCTGCGCGACTTTTTCTTCCGCCTGCGCGCGCAAAATCAGCAACGCCGGCTTGTTGGCCGTCGGCGCGTAGCCATCCAGAACGGCGACGGCGACGGAAGCTTCATCGGCGGCGATGGCATCCTCGGCCAGCGACAGGACAATTTGCTCGGAGATGGCGCTGTCCGGTGAATCGCGCCGCAAAGTCTGCAACAAATCGAGCGCGGCGCGGGACTGGCCCAGGGTCTGATCGGTTTCGGCCTGCCAGTAAACGACGTATTCGTGCAGTAAATCGTCGCTGGACGCCTTCGCAAACCACGCACTGGCTTCGGCGGCGTGATCGTTGTTCAAATCGTAGTAACCCAGCGGCAGCGCCGCGCGCGCGCCTAGCAAATCTTTTGCGTGCTTCTGCGCGAACTGCGAAAGCGCGGCGTACGCCGTGGCCGATGGATGATCGTGCAGCGCTCGTGCCAGTGACGCAAGCTGTTGAGCTGCGTCAGGTGCGCTGCCGGCCGCGGTTGGCGACGTTGAACGCTTGGACGATGGCGTGTGGGTGGAAGCGGAGCGCGCGTGCGACGACGGGGAAGGCGAATGCGTGCGCGGCGGCGCGGGATGCGCGGTCTGCTGCGCGCGCGCGGCGAACGGTAAAAACGAAATGGAAGCGGCCAGGCACAGCGTGGCCAGGCCTCGCAGACGTGCGTCAGCTCCGCAGCGCGTGGGTGGGATACGGATACTCCCCGAGCGCCGAAGGATCGCCCGCGGCGAGAATTTGCACCATCCAATCATAAAAGTAATCCACCGGCTGATCGAGGATGGGCTTGAAGCGGCGGCCGTATTCCTTGTGCGCCCTTTCGATATCGGCGCGCAGACGTACGCAGATGTCCTTATACTGGCGGCCCAATTCCACCTGCTCGGGCTGCAGCAGCTTGATATCCTGCATCGAAACTTTGGCCACGCGGCTCGCGCGGCGGTGCAGTTCGCGTTCATTCTCAGACAGTAGCGCAATATCGAACTCGGAGCCATGGCTCAAACCGCCCGCTTGCTCAACCTCCAGCGCGGCCGCGCGCCTATCGGAAAGCTTCGCGATGCCACCAGCGATGGCTTCTTCTATGATCTTGGATTCCTCCGCAGCGGTTGCCTCGGCAGTAGCTTCCGCGAGTTCACTATCTTCAACGATTCCGTCCGGTGCGATCTCGCTCGCATTGAACTCGGGCACCGTGGGCTCTTCCGGTGGCGGAGGCGCGGACCAAGTGGCCAGCGGCTCAAGCGCGTCCGGCATGGCGGAAATCTCGGGCGAAAGCGCAGATTCCACGGTGGGCAAGAGCGCCGGATCAGACGGCGGCTCGAGCGCCAATTCTTGAGCGGATTCGTGCGCGAGGATTGGCGTGGAGACGGGCTCGGGAACGGGAGCTGGCTGCGGCGCTGATGCGACGATCGGTGTGATCGGCGGAGCCGAAAGTTCCGCGACGAACCTTTGCGCTGGCTCCAGCACGGGTTCGAGCTCAGGCCTGCGGAGCGGCTCGAACTCGAACGGCGTATCTTCCGGCCCGGGCTCCGGCTCAAGTACCTGTTCATGTTCGGGTGAACTGGGCTGCGCAGCCTCGGGCTGGGAAATTTCGGAGCGTCTGGGCGCAGCGTGTGACTCTTGCGCTTCAGGCCATGCGTCCGGTTCCGCCATGGCGGGCCAATCGCGAATTTCAGCCGGCTCGATCGCGGATTCTGAGGCGTCGGCGGACGACTCGAAATCTTCGTCTGCTTCGACCTCTACCGAGCTCACGCCCGGCTGTTCGTTCGGCGCGCCAAGCGGGCGATGATCGGGTTGCAAGGAAGAAGTGACGAAGCGCGAAAGCACGTCGAGCGTGGCGGCCAAAGAAGCGGAAGCGGTCTGCGCGCGCAGCATCGATGGCAGGGCGTTCGCGGGACGATTGCTGGCGCAAGCCGCGACGAAATCGGCGACGGCCTGATCCAATTCCGCGGAAGTGCGTTGCAGGCGTTCGAGGCTGTCTCGCAGCGTGCGCGAAACGGCGCGTTCGACGCTGGTCGGATCGCCTTGCATAGATTGCGGCATACTCTGCTGAACCTCATTCCCGCGCGCGGAAACAGCGGCAACTTCAATTATCGGAAGCGAACAAAAGTATTGTCAACGAGAAGCCGGAAGTGCGTTTCCTCGAATGCGATAGTGACTGTTTCGCCCCTTTTTTGAAGCGTCGCGATTGGGTAGCCCCGGAAGTGGGCTGGCCCACTCTGAGTAGCGAACGCACTCCTCTGATGAGCGCCCCGAGAGGTGCCCCCGCCTAGAACGAACGGAGGCATGCGAAAACGAGGGCCTTGCGAAAAGCATCTACTAGGTGGGCCACATCGCACGCCGATGAGCGGCTCGATGGCGCGATCTCGGGTCTTGAATGGCGCGGATCTGGGAGAAAAGGAAAACAATGTCATTCGGACTGTACACGCTGGGGTACGGGATCTTGATCATCGGCTTGGTTTACGGAGCACACTTGATGCACGTCCCGGCGCACTGGATTTTGGTGTTCGCGATCGTGCTGGTGGGAGCGGGAATATTGTCGGGAGTGAAGCACACGAGACCGAGGGATTCAGCGCAGTAGGCGCGCGCGACTGTCTTGTGCGGGCGACCGCCAATGGTGGCAGCCGGCTCGAGGCGCGAATGGCGGGCATCGGCTCGCCGGCCGCCATCCTTCATCTTTTACGAATCCGAATACGTTTCACGGCTCGCCATGCGGCGGGCCGTTGTCGCTTTTGGGCTGGGCCGTGTGCCCGGGTTGTTAACGCTTTACTCTTACGGGGCGTCGCGAAAATCTGTTTCAAGTTGGGACCGCCCGCGAGACTACAGTTGGTTCCGACACGGAATTGGGCCCCCGGTAGGCAGCACAGTCCCCGCGGTGCGTCGACAAAATCTAAGAATGGAAGGTTGAGGACGTCCATGGCCAAGAGCTCACACCACGAACTATTGTTTGAGCAGAGTCCGCAAGTGATGTGGGTATTTGATCTGGAGACGCTGCGCATGCTGGCAGTGAACGACGCCGCGGTCAAGGAGTACGGCTACACACGCGAAGAGTTTCTGCAGCTGAAGATGCAGAACATTTACGCCTCAGGGGACATTCCGCGCCTTCTGGAATCGATTTCGACGGCAGCGATGCGGGCCGGCGAAGCAAGCGCCTGGCGGCAGATCAAGAAGGATGGAACAGAGATCGAAGTCGAGACCACGGCGGCGGATGTCGAGTGGGAAGGGCGCCGCGCGCGTGTGGTCTTCGCAGACGACATCACGGAACGCAATCGCGCCGAAGAGGCTCTCTCCGACGAGCGCAGGCTGCTGCGTACCTTGATCGATAACATGCCCGACCGAATCTACATGAAGGACGTGAAGAGCCGGTGGGTGGTGGCAAACCTGGCGCTGGCCAAGCACATGGGAGCGGCGAGCCCCGAGGATTTGCTCGGTAAATCGGACTTTGATTTCTTTTCGAAGGATATTGCGACGGCATTCTTTTCGCGCGAGCAAGCCCTGCTGCAATCTGGCCAGCCGCTGCTGGATCAAGAGGAAGGCACGGCGGACGCGGAAGGAAACGCGAAGTGGGTCTCGACCTCGAAGGTTCCGTGGCGCGATAAATCCGGCCAGGTAATCGGAATCATAGGAATTGGGAGAGACATCACCCGGCGAAAAGCAGCGGAAGCGATCTCGCTTCAAGCCAAGGAGGCCGCGGAGGCGGCCAGCCGCGCGAAGAGCGAGTTTTTGGCGAACATGAGCCACGAGATCCGCACGCCGATGAATGGAATTATCGGCATGACGGAACTGGCGCTGGAAACGGAACTGACCAGCGAGCAGCGGGACTATCTGACGATGGTGAAACTATCGGCCGATTCCCTGCTGGGGGTGATCAACGATATCCTGGACTTCTCAAAGATCGAGGCCGGGAAAATGGACCTCGATCTCTCGGAATTCCATCTGCGCGAGAGCCTGGAGGAGACCATCCGAACCTTCGGCGTCCGCGCGCACACGAAAGGCTTGGAGCTGGTGTGCGATATTCGATCGAACGTTCCGGAGCTGATCATTGGTGATTCGAATCGGCTGCGGCAAATCGTAGTGAACCTGCTGGGGAATGCGATCAAGTTCACGGACCGCGGCGAAGTGGTGTTGCGGGTTGAATTACAGCAAAGCGGGGACAACGGCGTCGAACTGCATTTCATCGTTCACGACACCGGACTGGGCATTCCGAAAGACAAACAAGAGCTGATTTTTGGGGCCTTCGCGCAAGCCGACGGTTCTTCGAGCCGGAAGTACGGTGGGACGGGACTGGGCCTGACGATTTCAAGCCGCCTGGTGGCCATGATGGATGGACGAATCTGGCTGGAGAGCAGTCCCGGCATCGGAAGTACGTTCCATTTCACAGCAAGATTCCAGCCGGCGCAGGTTGCAACCCAGGCGAAGACCGACGCGAGTCCGGTCATTCTGGATGGAATCCCAGTACTGATCGTG
>Ga0182015_10007857_pt1 | contig 10317 bp, 10 predicted proteins | sample 712P3MmetaG_FD_120478 | JGI IMG/M metagenome (GOLD analysis project Ga0182015, IMG submission 120478) | Permafrost microbial communities from Stordalen Mire, Sweden - 712P3M metaG | ecosystem: Environmental > Terrestrial > Soil > Wetlands > Permafrost | place: Sweden: Stordalen | collected... | reverse complement strand
GGTCGTGATGTCGGTGACCCAGCCAGGCGACCATGCCACCAGCACGCTTTCGACGCTCTTGTCGATGCCCGTCAAAATAAAGATGGCCAGTACCACCATCAGGGCCCCCAGAGCGCGTTTGCCAGCCTTGCCGGCATGAGCGATGCCGCCCCGCCAGCGCGTGATGACCTCGCGGCTGAGCGTACCGATCAACAGCATCGGTAAAGCCGCGCCAAAGCCGAAGATGATCATGAGCGCCGCTACCTCCAATAGGTCCTGACGGCGGGCAGCGAGCGTCGCGGCCGCGCCCATGGTCGGGCCGACGCAAGGGCTCCATACCAGGCCTAGCAACAGGCCAATCAGAAACTGGCCCCGCAGCCCGACGGGGTTGAGGCGCTCAATCAATCCTTCCGCTCCGGCGGCGAGCGGCGACGCTGCTATCGCCAGCCGGGCCTGAAATATTTCGCTCAGCAGCACGACGCCCACGCCGAGCAGGACAAACGCCCCGATCCAGCGGAAGACCCCATCATCGAGGCCGAGGCTGAACCCGAGCGTGGCGATGAAGAGGCCGATAGAGACGAACGACAGGGTCAACCCTGCCGCCAGCGCCAGAGCGCCAAAGCGGTGCGCCGCTACCGCGCTACTGAAGATGATCGGCAGCAGCGGCAGCACGCAAGGCGAGAGCGTGGACAGCATTCCCGCCAGCAGGCTCAACCCATAACTGCCAAGGCCCAGCGCCATCGTCAGATCACGGAGACTTCGCTTTCATTAGCAGGGCTTGAATCTCAGCGGGGTCTGTGATTCCGGTGGCGCGGGCCGCCTCGGTCTTTCCGGAAAAGACGATCAGCGTACTCTGCATCCGGACGCCAAATTGTTTGAGGGTGTCCTTCTGACTGTCGAAATCGACGTCAAAAACGACCAGGTCCCGCAGCTCGGGTCTTTGCTCGAGCTCCGAGAGGATTGGGTGTTGCCTGGCGCAAACCGGACACCATGGCGCCGTGACGTCCACAAGGATCGGCTTGCCCTCGGCCTGGGCTGCGGCGAATGCCGAGGGGGTGAAGGGGGCCGGTTGAGCAGCGAACGCGCTTCCGGCGACACCGAAGAAGAGCAGAATAGCGGCGGCAACTCTCAACAAGATAACCTCCATTGCAGGGTTAATCGGTTCTCAAAGCACGCTTTTGTCAATGCGCCGAGACCTCCGGGGTTCGGCTGACATCGGCAGCCGGGGCGAAGCCGCCAGGGCGGGGGTCCTGCGTGATGAGCCGGACTCCGACGTCGAAGGTAAAATACGACCACGCCCAGCCGAACATCACGGCGAGGCGGTTGCGGGCGCGCACCAGAAAGAGAATGTGGACGATCCCCCACAGCCACCAAGCCAAAGCGCCGGTGAGGCGCAGCCTGCCGAAATCGGCGACGGCGCTCTTGCGGCCGATGGTGGCGAGGCTCCCCTGATGACGATAACGAAAGGGCGGCGGCGGTTTGGCGCCGCGCAGCCGCGCCCGCAGCACGGCGGCGACGTAGGCGCCGCCCTGCTTCGCGGCGGGAGCCAATCCCGGAGCAGCCTCGCCGTTCCAGGCCAGCGCCTGGGCCGTATCGCCGATGGCGAACACGTCGGGCAGGCCGGGGACGGACAGATCCGGCCCTACTTTGACGCGGCCGGCGTAATCGGCCTTCGCTCCCAGCCAGGACGCAACGGGAGAAGGGACAACCCCGGCCGCCCACAGCACGGTTCCGGCGGCGATGCGTCTGCCGTTCACTACCGCGCCTTCGGCATCGACCAGTTCGACCCGGCTGTTCACCAGCACTTCGACCCCTAGCGCTTCAAGCGACGCGCGCGCAAAGGCCGACAGCCGCTCGTCAAATTGCGGAAGCACGCGCGGTCCCGACTGCACCAGCAGAATGCGGGCCGAGGCCGGGTCGAAGTTGCGAAATTCCTTGGCCATGCCGTTACGGGCCAGCTCGGCGATTGCGCCCGCCAATTCCACGCCGGTCGGTCCCGCCCCGCAGACGAGGAAGGTGAGCAGGTTTTGCCGCACAACGGGGTCGTCGGTCGCTTCGGCGTGCTCAAAGGCGTCCAGAATTCGGCTGCGAATTCCGGTCGCATCCGAGATGGATTTTAGGCCTGGCGCATACACAGCCCAATCCTCGTGTCCGAAATAACCGTGGCTTGCGCCGGTCGCGAGCACGAGGAAGTCGTAGTCGACTGGACGTCCGTCCAGCGTCACCTGCCGAACGGAGACATCGACGTCGGAAACGGTGCCGCATAGCACACGCAGGCTGGGACTATCGCGCAGGAGGCCGCGAATAGGCGCTGCGATATCACCCGGCGACAGGCTGGCGGTCGCGACCTGATACAAAAGGGGCTGGAACAGGTGATAGTTGCGCCGGTCAATGAGCGTGACCCGCGCGCGCTCGTGGCGCAAGCCCGCCGCGCATGCCATGCCCCCGAAGCCGGCGCCTACGATGACGATATGCTGCGCGCTATCAACCGGCGCGGCGGGGCGATGCAAAAGCCGGCTGAGGAAGTCATCCAGCGAATAGCGTCCGGCGCCGGACACGCCTAAAAGAGCCAAGAGTAGCGGGGCATAGAGGGTAATACCCTGATCCGGACTGACGATCGCCATGCTGGAACCAATGGCGAGCAGCACGATCGCCGTTACCGGCACTCCCAGACCCGTTGCGAGCAGTGCCGCGCCGATGACGGCTAGGGGACGAGGCAGCATCCCCGGCGCCATGCTCGGCACCATCGTTGACATCCGCAGCGGTCCCACGAGCGCTGTCGCCAACCACAGCCGTAACCCAAGCCGATAGAGGGGACCTACCCGATGGCTGAACCACGCGCCAGCGGCCATCGCCGGTTCAGCGAAGGGCAGCGGGCTGAGCCTCAGTCCCCTTTCCAAGACACGGTCGAGCGACAATGGTCCCGCGCCCTGCACGACATACCATCCAAACAAGGCCGCCCAAAACAGATGCTCGTCCTGCGGCGTTCCGGGGACCAGCGCCAGAAGAGTCAAAACGAGCATTAGAAGGGCGACCGGCCGGGTCCAAAAACCGGTGGCCAGCAACACCGGCCCCGCCACCTGCGCGGTGATCACGGGCCAGGTAGCGCGGAAGATATCGACGCCCATGGCGCCCGGCAGCATGCCCGGCTCAAAGAAGGCCTTCGCCAGCGACAGGCGTACGAGCAGATCGACGACGCCGGCCGCCACCCGCAGCACCGCGGCGCCGATGTCGAGCCGCGCCGCGAGGCACGCGCGCAGCCTCGGGCTTAGATCGAGTGATGGTTTGGTCATTGGCGAACTGCCGCTGCGCCGCCTGCGCCGTTCAGCATCTCCCAAACGAGTCAGAACGGCCGGTCAGCTCATTGTTTAGGTTAACCGCAATCTCTCACCTTCCTTTGTAAACTGATCGCAGCGCCTGCAAGGCGCGATGCACGTTGACTTTGATCGCACCCTGCGACTGACCGCTCATCGACGCCGCTTCCGCCACCGAGAGGCCGCGCAGCTTGACGAGCTCGACAGCTTCGCGCTGCTTCGGCGTCAAAGTCGCGACCGCACGCCGCAACCAGCTATGTTCGTCATTCGCTTCAATCTTGTTGTTCGCTGAAAGGTCGGGAAAGGTTTCAAGCAGTTCGGGAGCCGCCACCTCCAGGGCCTCGACCCTCACCCGCCGTCGCCGGCCATCGAGAGCCCGCCGTTGTGCGATCGCCGCCAGCCAGGGCAAAAGCGGGCGCGACGGATCATAAGTGTGGCGCACACGGTGGATCGACAGCAGGGTGTCCTGGACAATATCGTCGACTTGATCGCCGGACACGTGCTGGCGCCGGATCACCATGCGCAGGAACGGCACGATGGCACGCAGGAGCCTGGCGTAAGCCACGCCATCGCCCGCTTGAGCGGCCGCCATATCCGACGACCATTCTCTGTCTGTTTCCGCTCCCGATGCCAAGTGCCGAGCCTCCCGCGGGTACGGAGCAGCGATCGCGGCGCTCAATCCTCCAGCGTGAACCGCTGAGGGGAGTGGCCGGTCGTGCACGTCGATCGCCACGGCGCGCGCTATGCGCCCATTTCGGGCTGATTGGGGCCGTTGAGCAGCGCGAGGGCCAACCGCACCGTTCCTTCCGGCAACTCGCGCTGCGGCTGCGAGCGAGTGAGCACGCGCACCGCCAGGGTCACACCAAGCAGCAATCGCGCGAGGTCGGCCGGATCGCGATCGGTCGGAACGTCGCCTTGTGCTTGAGCTGCGTTTATCGTCCGCCGGAAAAAAGCCTCGATTTCGAGGTAGGTGGCGATCTCAACTGCGGGTTCGGGGTCGTGAGGCGCGATCTCGATCGCCGAATTCACCAGAAAGCAACCGCGACGATCTGGATCGTCAAGCGAGCGTTCCACAATCTCGTTGAGGAACGTGCATGGCGCTTGCTTTGGCGGCGTCGACGCTTCCAGCCGCGCGATGTGTTCGCGGGTCGATCGCTCCGCATAGTACTGAAGCACCTGCCGAAACAGGGATCGCTTGTCGCCGAATGCGTTGTAGAGGCTCGCGCCGGTGATCCCCATGCACGCCGCGAGATCGCGGACCGACGTCGCCTCATAGCCGTCTCGCCAGAAGCAGCTGGTCGCCGCTTCGACCGCCGTCATTTCGTCAAACTCGCGGGGCCTAGCCATCGGAAGGCTTTGGGAACATCGGGACGGACTTCGTTGTTTTGTTTTAGAGCGTTTGCTATAAAATATTTGGTGGCGGATGTCACTCGTCGCGCGCGGGCGCGACCGGGCATCGCGGATCAATTATCTGTGATGGCCAGGCACGAGGACACCGCGCCGGCATTCCTTTGCAACCAGCCGCGGGCGATTGCCTAAGTTGCCGGCCAGGGAACCCTAATTCGGCCGACGGTCAGCTTTATGATGCAGCCCCGGCCGCCACTCGTGGTGGTAGGCCGCTCGAGTTACGCAAGGTCGAGGCTACGGCGCCGCTCGGGCAGCCGCAACCCTTCGCACAAGGCTGCGAACGCCCGGCTCGTCCACTCGATCGCGACGCATGAGCTGCTGCACGATGGAGTCGGCTAAGAGCTGATCGAGCGTCAGCTCGTCGCAAATAAGGCTCTTCGTCGTCCGTCCGGCGGCTGCACTTTGGAACATCATTCACCCCACTGCGGAACTGCGGAAGCGCTAGCTTCGCGCCGCTCTCGTTTCACTCACCCTGATTTCGGGATTTTGGGGCAAAAGTTACGGGCGAACCGGTGCAATTCTCAGTTCGTGATCGCGGGAACATCCGCGGCAGGCACGTGACCTCAAATGAGAAGTTCGCGGGCTCTCGCTGCGCTCGATACTAATTCGTGACTTCGCTGCCAAAAGTTACGTCAAGACTGGTGAAATAAATATGGAACCTGAGCGAAACTTTCTGTGACCGTCGGTGAATTAGACCAGTGGCCCCCAGGGTGCAAAGCGTGCTGGACGAGTTCCGGTGCCGCCCTAGGGAAAGCTGGAGACGCAAAATGCGCACGCATGGCAAATCCACGATCCTGAGCATGGCAATCCTTATGGGAGCGGCGATCGCCGCAAAAGCCGAGCCTGCGGGCGTCGTGCTCCCGGAGGTATCGATTGTCGCACCCTATTCCCCTTACACAAGCGGACGCAGCCAGCATGTCAGCTCGCACAACTTCATAAAGGTGGTCAGGGTGCCCAAACCGACGCCAACGACCTGGTATAACGACCCCTACACGAGCGGCGGCACGGTGTGCCCCGAGGGCGGGTCCGGCAGCGGGCCCGAGACCTGCCTAAGGATCATTCATCCGTCGCATGTGCTTCCGTAGTGTCCTGGGCGAGTTAACGCGGTCATAGCCGGTCCGAAGCTTCCAAGGCTTCGAACCGGCCGTGATCGCCTCGTTTGGCCATCCGTTGGTCGCGTGGAATCAATCTCAGCGCAGTTCCGCGACCTCGAGCAGCGAACTCACGACATGATCCGGGTCGGCATGCAGAATTTCGCCTTGGAGCCGCTGCGCCTTGAACATGGCGGTCGGACCGGCTTCACCCGCCCCTATGTCTGCCGCGCCACTGCGGCGCACCCAGGCGACCTGAAAGCCGAACCGTTTGGCGCCTACGACATCAAAGCCGTTGGAAGACACGAACATCGTTTCGCCGGGCTGGATTTCCGTGACGGCCTCGACGAGTGCATACGCCTTCGGGCTGGGTTTGAAGGCCCGCACGGGGTCCACGCTGATCACGTGCTCCAGCACTCCTTCCAGCCCGGAGTTTCGGACGAGCGCGGCAAGCATTCCGTCGCTACCATTTGAGAATATCGCCCGCTCGAATCCTTCAAGAAGGCGAAGTGTATCCCGGGCATCGGGGGCCGGCGTGAGATGCAGATAGGCCTCAGCCAGATCGGTCACCAGCGCCTCCGTCGGTTTGACCCCGGCGACGCCAAGGGTATAGACGAGACTATCGTGAGTGACGACCGCGAAGTCGGCGAAATCCTCCATGCAGGTCCGTAACCAGGTGTATTCGAGCTGTTTCAGCCGCCATAGCTGGGTGATGAAAATGCCTCGGCCAGGGCACGCGTCCTCCACCCGCTTCAATACCGACTGGACGTCATAGAGCGTGCCGTAGGCGTCGAAAACGAAGGCGCGGATCGGCATCATAATACCCCTCTACCGAGCGGGATCAGCCCCGGTAGCCGGTCTGCGCACGGAATTGAATTTCGTCGAAATGATCCGGTTGTGGCCGGATGGCTGTGGCGATTTAGCTACCGAGATAGGCGCCCAAAAATCCCAGCGGCATGGCGACAACCGTGGGTTGACGAGCGGCCAAAGCGCGTCCTTACCCATCACGGCTGGACCGATCACCGCAAGGCCAACGGATGCGACCAGGCCTACGCCCATGCCTCCCACGACACCGCCGGTGTTAAAGCCGCGCCAGAACAACGCCAGCACGAGGGTGGGGAAGTTGGCGCTCGCGGCGATGCAGATTGCGAGGATCACCAGCACCGCGACGTTCACGCCCTGCGCTACGATGCCAAGCAGCACCGCCAACACGGCGATGCTTGCGGACGCGATGCGCGCGACACGTAACTGCGCCTGCGGCGTCACTTGTCCGCTGTGGATCAGGTTGACGTAGATGTCGTGCGAGATCGCTCCTGCGGTGGACAACGTCAATCCGGCGACAACCGCGAGAATAGTCGCCACCGCGACCGCCGAAACGAAGCCGAGCATCACATCGCCACCGATGGTGCCGGGGCCACCGCCGACGAATTGCGCCAGCAACGGCACTGTCAAGTTGCCGCCGCGGTCGGCCGCACTAATCGCGGCGTGCCCCAGAAAATGCGAAGCGGCGAGCCCGAAGATCGTGGTCGCCATGAAGAAGGAACCGGTGAGAAACATGACCCAGACTACAGATTTCCGCGCCGTCGGGGCGTCCGGCACGGTGTAAAACCGTGTCATGACATGGGGGAGGCCGGCCAGGCCACAGGCGTAGCCGAGCGCGAGCGAGAGCTGGTCGAAGGGGTTTTTCAGGTAGTTGCCGGGCAGGAGATAATCGCTGCCATAGGTTATCTCGTTAGCACTGAATAGGCGGCCGAGATCGAAGCCGAGCCGCATTGCAATCAACCCGAGCATCACAGCGGCAGCGGACAGCATCAGCACCGCCTTGACGATCTGAATCCAGCTGGTCGCGAGCTGACCGCCAAAGGTGACGTAGAGGATCATCGCGATCCCCATGATCGCAACCGATGTCCGATAGTCGAGCCCGAGCAGCAACCGCAGCAGTACCCCGCCGCCGGCCATTTGCGGCACCAGATAGGCGAGGTTGACAACGATTGTGCAAACCGCGGTCGCGAGCAGCGCAGGTTTGCGCCGGATGCGAAAATTAATGACGTCGCCGAGTGTATACCGGCCGAGATTGCGGATGGGTTCTGCGACTAGGAACAGAACGGTACAGAACGCCATGAGCGGCCCGAGAGCATAAAGCGCGCCGTCCATCCCGTATAATGCCGTCAGGCCAGAGAAGCCGAGGAAGGCCGCCGCGCTGCACCAATCGCCGGCAAGCGCAAAACCGTTCTGGGCGGCGGAGAGAGTTTGCCCGGCAGTATAGAAATCTGTCGCCGTTCGCGTCCGGCGGGCAGCCCAGGCTGTGATCCCCAAGGTCAATAACATGATAGCGGCAAAAATGCCGAGGGTGGCGCCGCTCATGGGAGGTGCGTCGCGCCGGATGGGCTCGCGGCATGTTCCCGGATCGCGGCGCTCGCGAGGACATCATGCCGGCGACCAGAGCTGCGGAGATAAACAAGTGCGAGTATCCAGGCTACCACGTAGTTGCCGATTATCACCGCGTAGCCCAGGTTCAGCGGACCGAACACCTTCACTCCAGTCAGTTGCCGGGCGAAGCCGCAGAGCAAAGCCAGTCCCAGGTAACTGACGAGATAGACAATCAATAGAACTCGTACGAGGCGGAACCTCTCGAATTTAAGAGTGATAAAGGTGGGCCCTGCGCACGCCTCGCGCCACGCGGGTGCGCCGGGAGCCTGATCGACGTTCATCGAATCCTTTCCAGTCACCAAGGTTCTGCGCCTTCGGTAATTGAACGAGGCCGGCAGCTGTTCCGGTGCATCTCCGCTCCTCAGCCTGTGCGCACCCGGGCCGCCGGCACCATGAAATTGCTGACGATGAGCTTGAGCCGCTCGTCTTCGCTCGCCTGAAGCGCTACGCGCAACGCATGGATCGCAGCGCCGGCCGCCGTCTCGTTCCAGAGCCAATCGCCGAGCTGGCGGCTCGACGGTTTCGCGGTCCCGGCGGCGGCCGCTTCCAGGCAATAGGCCTTCACATCGTCGACGGCGAACCGCAAGATCAGCGGCGCGGAGAAACCCTCGCGTGGGCTTGGCGGTGCCTTGCCGCGGAGCCAATCGGCGACGTAACGGGCGCATTCGCTGATCGATAGGCCGCTCAATCCGATCGTCGTACGCCGGTGTCGCGCGACCCACCGCTCATGAGCACCTCGCAGCAAGAGGATTTCCGCCTCCAGCCGCGCGGCGAGCGACTCCGCGGGGCCCGTCGCCACCGCCGTCGGAACGAACGGGGGACGCCAAGTGGAATCCGGGGTGGCGCGGGGATCGTCATCGGGGAAATCCTCGATTACGACCGGCCCGGTATCCCGCTCTAACAGTCGTAGTGCCGCAAGGATCACTCGCTTTTGGAACGCCGGATCGCTCGGTGGGCCGAACGGGCGCCCCAATTCGAATGGAACCCAAAGCGCACGCGGCGGTTTGGTATTTTCAGTCTGCGGCCGAATCAGGCTGATACCGACCGTCGCGATACCCTCTTCCTCGAGATAATGCCCCAGCGCGCCCACGGCGCGCGTGCAGAGCGGTCAAACGGGCGAGAGGATAACGGCGTCGACCTGGTCGCTTTTCAGCCGACCCGCCAGCTCGCGGGCGTGGGGCTCCATCTGAACCGGATCGGTGGCGCCCATGAAGGAGTAATGTGTCTGGGCGATAGAGCCGATCGCCCGGTCGGCGGCGAGCTCGCGCAGCCGGTCGAGAGGGAAGACGACGTTCCAATCCTCCTGAAACCCGGTGCGATCAAAATTGATCGAGATATGGCTACACAGCAGCTCTTCGGGCTTAGCCGAGGCCGGGATGGCCCGGTAATCAGGATCGCGACCGCGAAACGGGTCTTCGCCGCGCACGACCAACCCAGCCGACGAGACGATCGCAACGCGACGCTGCGATAGGGATGACCCAGTGACCCAAGGCCTGGTCTGGAAGTCGGGGCATTCGAGCTCGGCGAGGCGCTGCGCCTGTGCCGGCGGCAAATCGGTCAATCGCGTCACGATATTTCTCCCTCAATTAGCGCGCGACGGTCGCCGCGGTCTGGCCGAACAGGATGCTTTAAGATGCCCCGCTGACGGTCGGCTGCACGTTGATGTCCTTTGCCAGTTCATAGGCGCGCACGACCGCCGGGCGGGCCCGGATCGCCTCGAACCAGCGCTTCAAATGCGGGAACTCATCGAGGTTTTGCCCCTGCCGCTCATAGGGGACAACCCAGGGATAGCTCGCCATATCGGCAATCGAATAATCGCCGGCGATGAAGTCGCGATCCGCAAGACGCTTGTTGAGCACGCCATAGAGACGGTTCGTCTCCTTGACGTAGCGTTCAATCGCGTAGGGGATTTTCTCCGGGGCGTAGTTGCGGAAGTGGTGATTCTGGCCCGCCATCGGGCCGAGCCCGCCCATTTGCCAGAATAGCCACTGCATGACCTCGGTGCGGCCATGGAGGTCCGTCGGCAGAAACTTGCCTGTCTTCTCTGCGAGATATTGGAGGATGGCGCCCGACTCGAAAACGGAGACGAGCTTGCC
>Ga0182015_10007856_pt1 | contig 10318 bp, 14 predicted proteins | sample 712P3MmetaG_FD_120478 | JGI IMG/M metagenome (GOLD analysis project Ga0182015, IMG submission 120478) | Permafrost microbial communities from Stordalen Mire, Sweden - 712P3M metaG | ecosystem: Environmental > Terrestrial > Soil > Wetlands > Permafrost | place: Sweden: Stordalen | collected... | reverse complement strand
GGCCGATCGTGCAGAATGGTGTTATCGGCCGGTACCACTTCTCTGATGTAATATAATTATTTACATAGATGTGGTACCGGCCGACCGTGGGGAATGGTGTGATCGGCCGGTACCACTTCTGTGATGTAATATAATTTGTTACATAGATGTGGTACAGGCCGATCGTGCAGAATGGTGTGATCGGCCGGTACCACTTCTGTGATGTAACATAATCTGCTACGTAGATGTGGTACCGGCCGATCATGGGGAATGGTGTGATCGGCCGGTACCACTTTTGTGATAACTATATTATGTGAATGTGGTACTGGCTGACCCTACCTATGATATTGTTAACTTATGTCTGATTGTATATACTGATATGTAACATACTATATATATCAGATTTTATCAGATCATGTACCATGAATGAAGTCATTTTACGCATCTAAGACAATTGCATTAAACATATTCAAACTAAATCTCACTAAGAGTAATATGCTTTCCAAAACTCTCCTCAGCCTTTTTCCTAAACCTCTCCCAAACATCTTTTTGCTTTGCAGCATATGCCTTAAGTCCTGGTTTTGGATAAGTTTTGTACCGTCTCTCCCATTCTTGCTCTTGGTGTTTGAACCACAGAGTCGTCCAAACCATCTCATGTTTCACTATCCTCAACTCTTCTTTCCATCTTTCATATCTGGCCCTGGCTTTTAACCAACCAATTCTATGAACTTCAAAGCAGATGTATAAACCTCACAGGAATTTAAAGTTTAATGAATTATAGCACTCACATTCATCATTCCATACACTAGATGGTTCAACCTGGCTTCCCCCGATTCTCCAAAACCAGGGAAGAAGGTCAGAACCTTGACCAAACCGATTTTCCTCAGTAATGTCTTTGGACACTCCTAATTCGTTAGGCTTTATGAGTTGGTATTTTTGCAGAACATCTTGAGAAGCTTCCAAACGGGACAATGACTCCCTTGCCCTATGGTAACTTCGAACATCCCTGGTAATCTTCAAGGCCACCCTTCGGATATCGTGTTTGGACCTGGTGTCTGTCCTGACTGAAGTCGAACTTCGGAAGTTCATCCTATAGAGAATGGACTTGTGACCTAAATGAGTTCTTAGTTTGTGCAAACTGTCATTCGCCTGCCCAAGACGTAATTGAACCTCCTCCTTTACCAGGTCCTCTGAGCCTGCCTCTTTTAGGCAGGAGGCCCCAACATAGGATGGCATCCAAAGCGAGAGATCTTCAGGAAAGCTCTCATTCGGGTCGTCTTCGTATCCACCTTCTTCAGCATCCTCATCGACCTGAGCTCCCCAGAATGCCCCCTCGCTTTCTTCATCATCCAGGCTCTCCCCTTTCTCCTCAAGACAAAAAGCAGGATCGTCCTGATGGGAGAATGCAACATCCACGTCCAAATTGGACATGAAGAGTTGTGCCATCTGGTTGAACTTGGCTATTCTGGCATAAAGCCTTTGTCGCTTTTGAAGAAGGTTAGCTTTTTGAGTTGCTGTATGATTCACCGGCAAGCAATGTATGTCTGCCCTTAATGCATCTCTGCAATGGGAGTGTTAATATTAGATCCTCTTTTAACCGAGTAACATGGTCACTCACTGGGCATCCTCAATACTTATACCTTCTATCAACCAAGTTACGGAGCCTTGCATCACAGAGGTTGACACCTTGGTGGCTAGGAGATTGAGTCTCATCTCTGCCAATGTTGGAGCTATGGGAAAAGACAAGAATAATAAGTAGAAGCACTTTAAGAAAGAAAGACAATCAACCTTTGTCCATTTCCAAATTATATATATCTAAAGCTTCCCCTCTTTCATTATCGGCTTTTTCTGCTTCTTCAGTCCAAAGTCTTAATTTGTTGGCATCCAAGGTACAGCTAAGCTCTTCAAATGGTACTTTCATGGATTCTACTCCATTGGAAGCAGCTTTGTGTTTCCGTAGTAAAGTTTTTACTGCCGTTCGAAGTGAGTTTTAACTTGTGCACCTTCAATTGAGATTAAAATTTCACTCACCTATTCCCACCAGCTTTTTCCAGTTTGAGTCCCTCATATGATCATCGTAAAGCTCTTGACGGTGGGCCAAAGACATTGATCTTGCCGAAGGTGAGATTTTATTAAAGGAAGCCCAGAGGGTTTCCAATATCTCTCCATCAATATGGCCTGCCCCTTTAAGGAACATGAGACTGAACCTGGAGAAACATGAAGCCCTGTGGGCACTGAGATGGAATTTTCCAACGGCCGGCACCACTTCCAAATTATCTGGCAAAGACAAGCCGGGAGATTTCTCTACTCTTGCCAAGAAATTCTTGTGCCATTGGCAGGCCACATCGTAGGTGATAAGGGCTCTCTGTATGCCATCAGAATTGTATGAGATTGCTTGACAAATGGAGTAATCGATGTTTTTTTGCCTTCAAATTAAATTTACTATCAGTAAATTATTCATATAGATATAAGAAACAAATTTACTGTTCTCCTTTGTAAAAGTCAACCACAGAATGGGGAACAAAGCAACCATGACGAGCACAGGCAGTAGCACCCACGCCAGTAGCACGCAAGTGTGTTTTGTTAGTATTGGCATCATTGACGGCCCTATGATTCTGGCATGTTGACCTCTAGGAGATGAAAGGGGAGCATAAATGTATAAATTACAGCCAAAAGGTCCAATATTATATACCTCTTCATTATTTGCAGCCTGAGCAACATGCTTTTGATAGGGTCCATTGGCCACCATATATGCTAACCCATCGGAGAGAGGTACATCATCCTCAGGCTTACGCATTTTCATATGTTGAGCAGTAAAATTGCCATCCACCACATAGTGCAATGAGACGGCATCACTGTTTGTAGTCAGCCACTTAAAGATAATCTAAACCGGGCATGAAAGTGTACTGACTGATCATATCGCTCAGCCCAGTCCTCGGGCAAATTGATACCCGGTTGAGGACATGCAGGACAAAAAACTGCCAACTCCCCCTTTCCAGGGCTATTCTGAGCATCATGACCAAACCCAGCCCTTTTTCGGTTGGAGAGGTCTCTCCAAGTCCTTGACACCCTCATTAGTTCGCGATAGCGATCCTAATACTGTCATGTCAGCTTCAATCTATAATAAAATCCGGAAGCATACAGGAAGGGTATCAGGAAAGGCATTATCGGTGAGCCTTCTGAGCTTTGAATAGAAGCTGGATGCTGAGGTTTTACATTCCAGGGAATCGATAAGAAACTCATCCAAAACATTGAATGAGAAGGCTGTTTGAGGCCGGGAGATGGTCGAGGGAAAAAGACGATGCCGAAGAAGCTGCAAATGTTTGTCTTCATCACCATCACATCTACACCATCTCACCGAGTGAACAAAGATTCCTGCCGAGTCCACCACAGTAATTTGGTCGCTGTGTTTGTCGTCGCCAGTACTCAGAGGACAGACATCCCCATTATGTCCAAGGTTGAGGGTAAAGCCGAGGTCCTGGAGAGATATGACCTCGTAGAACTGACCATTCCACCTCTGAAGCCTATGAAATGGAAGAGACATGTGTGCTTTGACAGCACAGGAATGACACCATCCTTGTTGCCCGAAGCATGAAAGGCAATGGATATTCCCATCAGCTTGAAGACAAAGAGTACATTTTTCTTCCAGTTGTCCCGGGGCTTCAGCATCTAAGAGAATGGAAAGGTAGGTGGTCCTCCAAGGAATCCATTCTGAGAGAAAATCATTCTGGGACTACTTCTCGTTAGACCTTAATTAAAGTACCATCACAACCTCGACCTTACTTTGGTAATCCTTGGCACATCGGGCTCGTGATCATCCAAGCAAGAACCCTCCCATTGAAATGTATCCTCCAATGAAGCAGGAACAGTTGTTTTAGAGTGCGATGGGGTTTTAGATTGTTTTCTTTTCGATGATTCACCTCTTTTCGACGATTCGCCTCCCTCATCAGATGAGTCATAATAGGGGGCAGCGTCTACTTCAGTATAAACAGTCTTTCCCCTTCGGCTTATGGTAGGGGCGAAGACAACCATAGACGAAGAAGCAGCTCTATGTTTCTTGCCTTTGGGATTGTAAACGGTAATTTTGGCTCTCTTGGCATTTCGAGGGGCGGCACGGGTCATTGTTGAGTGGATGCTGGTGCTGACTGAAACTCCGCACCTTGCAGCAATGAAAATATTCAAGGGACTCGGGATGTGAAAATAATACAGGTACAAGGGGTTGATTTTTTTGCAAATGCCTAAGGACCTGAAGGCCTGGAACTATGGTATTTCATATTGTAAAAGATAAGATAAGAACGTAATGACACAGTCAAAAAGAGGCACTCTTGTTTACGTGATGGGAGATCCCAACCGAATTAAACTATTAAGTAACCCAAATTTGGGGATACTGTACCTCTGCTCTACCATGACAAATACACACTCCTCCCTCACTATTTCGGTAAAATAAAAACTCTATGAAAATGTTATCCCTATCGTCAGGGCGGCTGCAGCAACTTGCGATGGAATTTCGTGACAACAAGTGCGCCGATGATGAGCAGGGAGTGTGGCAGTGTGTGGGAATCGGGATAGTGGACCGGACACTCGACCGGGTGACCAGTGGGGCATGGACTGGGCAATATCGGGCAGAGAGAAAGCTGCAAGTAGGGCGGCACTGGACCATTATACGCCCCTCCGAAATTGCTAAGGCTGCAGACACATGCGGCACTCTCTGGAGCTCTCTGGAATTTACAATGCTGGCATCTAAGTTGCGTGACTTTGGTCACACCATTTTTCCAAAACAGACAAAATCCCAAAATGTGTTTTCAGACCAAGCAGCTGTATCGTACATCTCAAGGGGTCTATTTAGCTGTATTATATTTGGACCACCAACCCAATTGAGTTGGCAATGATGGTCTAGCCACCCCTATTTTGTCTTGAATGATGTCCTTCCCATAATGGGCAATAACCACTCTCTCCCCCTCACCCCAATCTGGCACAGCATGAGACAAACCTTTGCCTGGAAACAAGACACTTGTTCCAGGTTTATATGCAAATTTTGCATCAAGCTCTTCAAGCTCAAGCTGGGCATGTTGAGCGTGACCAAAGTTGACCAAGTGGTCATAAAAGGTAAGTGCGCCGCCCTGATCGCAATGTGAAGGTGTGATGCGGTTGGCAATGATGTCCAAGCCGGGGTATAGGGTTGGCCAAACTGGTAAAGGCGTCTTCAGCTGACCGAGCAACAAGGAAGTGGCCTCGCTGTTTGCCCGCCACATGTCCGGATGAACAGCTTTTAAAACTGCGTCCAGCAGATGTTCGACAGGAACAATCAACTTGAGCCATTCTTGGACAGCTCTATCCTCAAGTTCTTTCGAGGCAGAAATGGGATCCTCTAGCCGCTAGTTTTAGAGTATAAGTAGGGTTTTCTAATCAAATACAGTAGATATACATACTATTCGGCCGGTAGCCAGCCTTCCCACAGTTAGCGAGAGCTTTCCTGCCCCAAAAACAGCTTCTGAACCATCACAAGTGAAATTTTGCACCCGCCAGGATGTCGTTGATTTAACTTCGGCTGGGACTGAATCACACAGAGATGCCTTAAGGCACTTGGTAACCCTGTTCAACTCATTCTGTCCTAGAGTTAGCAAGAACAAGGGTTTATAGACAAAAGCTGTAGGCGCACCACTCGATGCGGTAGTAAAAGATCGGGAAGATACCACAACACAATTTTGCCATGAATATCGACCAGGATTGCTGGCTTTGTAATTATCCCCAAGGAGACTTTGGGAAAATATTTTCCAGGCGTTTGTCGCTTTGCAGCCGATTCGGCAAACCTGTCAAAATCGGCACCAATTGAGACTACAAGCAATCGATCAGAATGAATTTGAAATTAAATTTAGATTTAGCCTACGCGGGTTCAAGAATGCAGCTGCGATGACTGCAGCACAATGTTGAATTTCAATGTCAATTAAGGGTGACATTTCCCCCTCTTTTTCATCAACACTAATTATTTCTAAAGTCTTCTTGACCTTGTTTTGGGCTCTCATTCTGAAATTTGTTATAAGTGTAAAAATTAAAATAACATGTTTCAAGAACTGGTTCTCACCTGTGTTTGTTAAGTTTTTCAACCCAAATTTTGTCCTCATTCACAATAGGACCCAGAACAGCTTCATTCAGAACCGCGCTTAGAGAGGCGAGCAGAAGGTCAGTGGTTTCCATGTCGACTGTGTAGATCTGAGATGTGCAAGTTGCGAAAATTTTCGGGGGTGGCTTATAGTTCTTACGCTAGTTTCCCACACTTCAAGTTTCCCACACCTCAAGTTTCCCACACTTCAAGTTATCCGCACTTTAGAGTGCGTTAGGGAGATTTGCGGGTGCAAAATCCTGTCGCAAGTTGTCGCTGTCGCGCACCCCGGCAACAACGACAATGTTTTTGTAGTTGTTTTCGAAAATAGGCATTTTCCCGAACGCACTATTTGGGCTGAACGGTCTCGAATGATGACAAAGCATTGCAACACGTGAGCGCGTGACATGTCAAGTACATGTGAGATTTCCACCGATCGCTTCCTGGCCCACTTTCCCGGCACTTTCCCGCGCTTCAGGTCCGGCCCGAGCGGCCACACGACCTGGTCAATCTGCACAGCTGCAGCGTCTCAGCTTCCGAGTGTGCTGCACAAGTCCGCGGCCTTAACTATTTTAAAAAGGAGTGTAGCGATCTAGTGCGGCGCTATCTACGAAGTACCAGACCCTGCGCAAGTGTGCAAGGTTAGCAGCAACTGTGATTTATTGGGCTCAGTGCAGTCCCCATATTCTTGTTCCCCGGCACCGCTGCACCCGCGCGCGGCCTTAGCAATTTTAATGCGATGCGTATTTAACTTAGACGGGTACCATTACCCATTACAAGTTTTAGTACTCCGCGGAGGCATGCGCGACTGTCTGCGATGCTTCACACCCCCTAGGTCTATACTTGCATGCCGCCGTGATCTAGATAACATGTAAATGACAGTGTTACAGTTACAGAGCTGTAACAGGACGTCACATCACACGCGCAATGCGGGTGCAGCGGTGCCTGGTGCCCGAATGCGAGCGGATGCAGATTGCCGGAGCGCACGTCGGAGCACCACCGGCCAGAGTCATGGCGGCGCGCACGCTCTGCATCCACTCCAAGTTACTATCATTAAACCATAGTTGCAAAATTTTGGCAAAATCGCTCTCGGACTTGGCCACAACTCAAATTTGAGCCACCGGCTATCTTGTACACTTAGGATGGGATATAAGCTTTGATCCTACTGACTTACTTTTTACAAATTTGTTCTGTGGTCGCTTTTCGAGACTTCCCGGGTCGAAAAACCATAGTTGCAAGATTTTCTGTCACGATCTGTCACAGTGAAAATCCAAACTCCGACAGGCATCGCAGACTTGGCCAAGTTCGACGCGTTCGACGTGTTTTCAAACTCAGCCAGACTTGCGACCTCGATTGTCACGCTCAATTTTGCAACACCTTAGATTTCCCTTCACATCCCTTCACAGAACACCCCTGCACTTGTAACTTGGTATACGAGTAGTTCTGTATATTCACACTGTGCTCCCAAAAAAAAAAAGATTTATGTGCAGTACTGAGCTCTCGAGTCTCGCGTTTATACCTTATTTGATGTAGTTGATGCAAGAGATTGACCTGTCGCACACGAACGAATCAATGGAATTCCAATCTGAAAATTGGGACTACATGGTCAGACATGACATAAACTAAGGACAAAACCTCCGAGGGCAAAAGGTGGCCGGATCGAGGTAAGAAATGCGATTTTGCAATTATGGGCGAGTTTGCACGTTAGGACAAACGATAGTAGCACGCTTTGTAGACAGGCCCGATACGTAAAATAGATTCAGGACAGTCATTACGAGTAACTTACAATACAATACAGTTACAAGGCACTTACCAGTGCCTCGGGGCAATAGGCCCATGTACGTAAAATAGAAGGACAAGAAGTCTGGCTCCTTCAGTTATCGCGCTGCACGCGTGACCGCTGAGCGGTGAATATTGGTGAATATCCGCACCGCCTTCGCTGAAGTTGCCACGCGCTGCCGTGCGCCGTGCTCAGCATCATTACTTTACTCGAACAACTCTCGTGTGCATTGTCATCTCCGCCACATGATGGGTCGCCCTCAAGCAGTAGCGACGCAAGCGAGGAGGATCTCTGCCGTGCGTTGGACACTGCGATCGGGAGTTTGCGCGCTCTTGGAAGTTTCCAAGTTATGAGCAAGGGGAGATGCGCTGAATTGAGGAGAAGCAAAGGCTTGACGACGACAAGGAAAAGGTTCAGCTACTGTTCAGACAGGTGCTTGGCATTGGCGTCGTCGGCGACCTTGTTGAGATGGCGCCATAACAATCCTGCTCTTCTGCGTGTTGGCGGATGTACTATTTTTTTTGCTTCACTGATTCAGTTGGGTGGCGAGGATGACCTTCGTGAATGCACTCTTACCTACTACCAGCTTCTGCAGCAGTACATTAGCACCTACACACTGGCTGCTTGTACGTCTGTATGCCTACATTCACCTTTCGAATACAGAGCATTTTGCAGGGCGACAGTTAGCCTAACTGAGAGATTAAACAGCGCTCAACTCGATTCAAGCCATTATTTTTACATCCCGGGGCGGACCAGCTATCATTACCTCGAAGATTTCGCATGCGTTCTTCAAGTTCCGACCCCTTCGTTTGACACTCGCGTTCGCGTGGACCTGCTGTCCACGGTGCCTTCGTCACACACGCACGCACACGCTCTTTTTCCCATCTTATCTTCGACAACATTTCCACCTCGCAGTTTCTATCTCAGCTACACCACTTCGACGTCGGATGACTCTCATTCGCACCCGCGGCCTCGCCTCGCTGTGTAGAGGGGTGTTTAGTTACGAGAGGTGATGTGAGTATTCGTTTTCTTTTGACGTGTGTCGCTCGTTTGATGAACCTGACCCATCTTTTTTGTAGGCATAGGTTCTTTGACTTGGGCAATACTTCGTGATCGCATCGTGGACCCGTGGTCTTTCAAGTTGTCAAGCCTTTTCGAGCGACTGTTGCCTGGGTTCAGCTTTCTCACCATTTTCATTCCGTTCCCCTTCCTGTGCGAGGGCGTTTCAGTTCCTGCATGCGTTTCCAACTGCAGCAGGGCTGTTTGGGCTATGTCTTCCCCTTATGCGTGGACCGTGTCTTCAGTTTCCGGCATTCGCAGGTGTCGGAATCAACAGTAGATACTAGATAGTCATGTATTTACTAATTAGAAGTTATTTTATAATGATAAAACCGCGGGTTCATATGGACTTGCGGGTTTACAACAAAACCGCGAGAAAAACAGAGGATACGGGTGTATGCGTACCCGGCACGGGTGCGATGTTGTCCGGCCTGACCCGTACCGTACCCGTGCGGAACCCTAACCCACATGTGCACCGCGCGCGCGCGTTGACAAAGTCATTCATAATCACGTGACCACACACTGGTCACGTGACCTTTTATTTGCGTCGCAGAGAACACCCCCAGACATTGCTACAATTTTTTCGGAAATATACAAGTAAACTATGACTTAAGGAAAAAAGGCGGAAAAAAAGTGCAAGGACAGCTTAGCAAGGGGGGGCCCTCCCCTTACCAAGCTGCCTTTGCGGGCGAAAATTACATGTGCTCTAAACTAAAAATGAGACAAAAAAGTGAAGCCAGCCCCTTCCCCTTGACAATGTCGAAAAAAAAATCTATAGAAGACGTGAGTAAACATGTATAATATAGAAAAAAAAGGACTTATCTTGACTTGCTTTGGCGTAGCCTTCTTTTAAAGGCGAAAAGCTTACCTGTGAAGGGTGTAAGTAAACTTGAATAGCACTAAGAAATTACTCACCTCACCTATTATTTCGGCGATGCGGCGTTGCATGCGCCTCCCTCCCCGTTCGCGAGCCACCAATTCGAAGTGAAAAGGGGGGAAGAGAGCCAGGCCGGCGCCCGGACGCATCTCCCCCCCGTTCCCGAGCCGCCAATTCCGAGCAAAAGGGGGGGAGAGAGCCAGGCCAACGCCTGGACACATCTCCCCCCCCCGTTCCGAGCCACCAATTCCGAGCGAAAGGGGGGGAGAGAGCCAGGCCAATGCCTGGACACATCTCCCCCCCCATCCCAAGCCGCCAATCCAAAGTGAAAGGGAGAGGGAGAGAGCCGGGCCAATGCCCGGACACATCTCCCTCCCCCCATGCTGCCCGTCCAAAGGAAAGGGAGAGGGAGAGAGCCAGTCATCAGGAAGACATCAATTCACTTGAAAATTTGCTTATTTTGCTTAAATTGCTTTATTAAGCAAATCAAGTGATTTTAAGCGAAAAAAGCGGAAAAAAGAGG
>Ga0182015_10007855_pt1 | contig 10318 bp, 6 predicted proteins | sample 712P3MmetaG_FD_120478 | JGI IMG/M metagenome (GOLD analysis project Ga0182015, IMG submission 120478) | Permafrost microbial communities from Stordalen Mire, Sweden - 712P3M metaG | ecosystem: Environmental > Terrestrial > Soil > Wetlands > Permafrost | place: Sweden: Stordalen | collected... | reverse complement strand
CGAGATGATCGACGCCTGGTAGCGCAGCAGGTTCACCGAGATCCCGGCGGTGTCCACGGCGAGCGGATTCTCGCCCACCGCCCGCAGCCTGAGTCCGAACCGGGTCCGGTAGAGGACCCAGGCGCTCGCGGGGACCAGGGCCGCCGCGAAGTAGACGATCAGGTTATGGCCGCTCAGGAGCTCCGCGTAGGCGAGCCCGGGGACCGGATGGCGGCGGGCCGCCTGCGCCCAGGGCCATGCGATCCCGAGGAACCGCTGGCCCGGCCCGTCCAGCTGGGGCGTCTGCCCGCCCTGGTCGAACCAAGCGAGCGCGAGCGCGGGCGCCAGGCCGGCGACAATGATGTTCACGGCCATGGCAGCGACGACCTGGTTGCCCCGGTGGGTCACGCAGGCGAACGCGATCACGAGGGCCAGCGCCAGCGAGGCCGCCACGCCGGCGCCGAGGCCCAGCCACGCGGATCCCGTCGCGGCCGCGACGGCGGCGGACGCGAACGCCGCCGCGAGCATCTTGCCCTCAAGCCCGAGGTCGATCACGCCCGACCTCTCGGAGAAGAGGCCCGCTATCGCGGCCAGGACAAGCGGCGTCGCCACGCGGATCGTGGCCGCAAGGATGAGGATGATCTCCCGGTAGGCTTCCATCTATGGGGAGGGCCGTGCGGCCCGCGGCCGAAGGAGCGCCGCAAGGGGCGCACGGAACACGTTTTCAAGGGCGCCGCAGAACAGGATGACGAGGCCCTGGATGAGGATCACCATGTCCCGGTTGACGTGGGGCATGTCGAAGGAGAGCTGCGAGCCCCCCTGGTAGAGGGCCCCGAAGAGGAGCGACGCCGCGAGTATCCCGACCGGGTGGTTCCGGCCCATGAGCGCGACCGCGATGCCGACGAAGCCCGCCCCCCCAGGGAAATCGAGGAGGATGCGGTGCTGCGATCCCATGAGCTCGTTGACGGCGAGGCATCCGGCGAGCCCCCCGGAGATCGTCATGGCGACCATGATGGTCCGCTCGGGGGAAATCCCGGCATAGACGGCGGCCTGCGGGTTCTGCCCAACGACCCTCAGGGCGTAGCCCCAGCGGGTGCGCCAGAGGAAGGCCCAGACGAGCGCGCAGGCGACGAGGGCCAGCAGGGAGGCCATGTTGAACGGGGACGGCGCGAACGATATCCCGATCCGCGCAAGCAGCTCATGGACGGGCGGCATCGCCGCGCCCGGGCCGAATTCCCTGGTCTCGGGCGACTGCTGGCCGGGCTTTATGAGCACGTTGACGAGGAGGTAGGTCATCAGGGCCGAGGCGATGAAGTTCGCCATGATGGTCGTTATGACGATGTGGCTCCCCCGCCGGGCCTGGAGCCAGCCGGGCACGAAGGCCCACGCGGCGCCGAAGGCGCAGCCCGAGGCGATCGCCAGCGGGATGACGAGCCACGGCGAGCATGAGCCGAACGCCAGGCAGACAAGGCCCACGCCGAGGCCGCCCACGTACGCCTGTCCCTCGCCGCCGATGTTGAAGAGGCCCGCGTGGAACGCGACCGCGACGGCGAGGCCGGTGAAGACGAAGTCCGTCGCGTAGAAAAGGGTGTAGCCGATGGAGTCCTGCGCCCCGAACGCGCCGGCCGCCATCAGCTTGAATGCCGCCCAGGGGCTCTCGCCGATCAGGCGGATGACGGCGCCGGAGATGAGGAGGGCCGCGCAGAGGTTGATCGCCGGGAGGAGCCCGAACTCGGCCCAGCGCGGAAGCTTGTCGGCCGGCTTCATCTCGACGCGTCGCCCTTCACGCCGGCCATGAGGAGACCCAGGGCCTCCTCGGTCGCCTCGGAGCCCGGGACCTCGCCAACGATCTCGCCGCCGGCCATCACGAGGATCCTGTCGGAAAGGCCCATGATCTCGTCCAGCTCGACCGAGACGACGAGCACCGCCTTCCCGCTGTCGCGCAGGGCGACGATGCGCCGGTGGATGAATTCGATGGCGCCGATGTCCACGCCGCGGGTCGGCTGGCCGACGATGAGGACCGACGGCCCGCAATCGATCTCACGGGCGAGGACGAGCTTCTGCTGGTTGCCCCCGGAGAAGGCCGTTATGCGCAGGCTAGGGCTCGGGGGCCGCACGTCATAGGAGGCCATCTTTTCCGCGCAGTCCTCCCGGATGGCCCGGCGCCGCATGAATCCGCTCCGGTTGAACCTCTGCCGTGCGTGGTAGCCGAGGATGGCGTTGTCCTCGGCCGAGAAGCTGGCGACGACGCCCATCCTCAGGCGGTCCTCCGGGACGTGGGCGATCCCGTGGCTGCGGCGGTCGTTCAGCCCGGTGCTGCCGCGCGCAAGGTCCTGGCCACCGAGGAGAATCGAGCCCCCGGTGGGCACCCGGATCCCGGCCAGCGCCTCGATGAGCTCGGACTGGCCGTTCCCGGAGACGCCGGCGACGCCGACGATCTCGCCCGCCCTCAGCGAAAAGCTGGCTCCCTTGACCCGCGGCACGCCGAGCCGGTCGCGAACCTCGAGGTTCCTCACCTCGAGCAGGACCGCGCCCGGCTTCGCCGGGGCCTTCTCCACCTTGAGGAGGACCGCCCGGCCCACCATCTGCTCGGCCAGGGCCTTGGGCGACGTGTCGCGGGTCGCCGTCTCGTGGACGACCGACCCCTGGCGCATCACGGTCACCCGGTCGGTGATGGCCATGATCTCCCGGAGCTTGTGGGTCACGAGGATCACGGTCTTCCCCTGGTCGCGCAGGAGCGCCAGCATCCGGAAGAGCTGGTCCGCCTCGGCGGGCGTGAGGACCGCCGTTGGCTCGTCAAGTATCAGGATCTCCGCCCGGTGGTGGAGCGCCTTCAGGATCTCCACCCTCTGCTGCATGCCGACCGGCAGGTGGCCCGCCTCGGCATCGAGCGGCACGTCGAGGCCATACTTGCGGCCCAGGCGCCCGAGGCCGGAGCGGGCCTCGCCGAGTCCCCTGCCGAGCATCGCGCCGCCCTCCGCGCCGAGGACGATGTTCTCGAGGACCGTGAACCTCTCAACGAGCATGAAGTGCTGGTGGACCATCCCGATGCCGGCCTCGATCGAGTCGCGGGGACGGCCGATCTCGACGCGCCGCCCATTGACGCGGATCTCGCCGGCGTCCGCGCGGTGGAACCCGTAGACGATGTTCATGAGCGTCGACTTGCCCGCACCGTTCTCGCCGATGAGCCCGTGGATCGACCCCTTCGATACCGCGAGCGAGACGGAGCGGTTCGCATGCACGGCGCCGAAGCGCTTGTCTATCCCGCAGAGCTCAAGCGCGGGCCCGGGGGGTCCACCGGGGGCCTGGAGCGCTGGACTCTCCGGTTCCACAAGCTACGGCGCCTTGTACTCCGGGACGGAAATCTTGCCGGCGATGATGTCGGCCTTCGCCTGGTTGAGCCGTTTCTCCATCTCTGGGGTCACCAGCTTCCGGTTGTACTCGTCCAGGGAATAATCGACCCCATCCTCGGCGAGGCCGAGCACCCTCGGGCCCGCCTTCCAGGTGCCGGCCCTGGCCTCGGTGAAGACGGTGTACACGGCGACGTCGACGCGCTTCACCGCGGACGTCAGGACGCTGCCGGGATGAAGGTAGTCCTGGTTGCTGTCGCAGCCAATGCTGAGGAGACCCGCGTCGGCCGCGGCCTGCATGACCCCAATCCCGGTGGCCCCGGCAGCGTGGAACACGACGTCCGCGCCCCGGCCGAACTGGCTCTTCGCAAGCTCGGAGCCCTCCGAGGGATTGGTCCAGGCAGCCGGAGTCGTCCCGGTCATGTTCTCAAAGACCTCGTCCTTCGGGTTCACGTAGGCGACCCCCGCCCTGTAGCCGAGCGCGAACTTACGTATGAGGGGAATGTCCATGCCGCCGACGAATCCGACGCTGCCCGTCTTGGAGGCCATCGCCGCGGCCATGCCGCACAGGAACGAGGACTCCTGCTCCCTGAAGTTGATCGACTCGACGTTGGGGAGGTCGACAAGGCCGTCTATGACGGCGAACTTAACGTCGGGATACTCCTTCGCAACCGTCTCGACCGCGGAGGCCTGGGTGAACCCGACCGCGACGATGATGCTGGCCCCGCGGCGGGCGAACTGCCGCATGATCTGCTCCCTCTGCGAGGCGTTCTGGATCTCGAACTCATGGACGGCGATGCCGGTCTCCTTCTTGAAGCGCTCGGCGCCGACGCTCGCGGACTGGTTGAACGACCGGTCGAACTTGCCGCCGAAGTCATAGACGATCGCGGGCGAGAAGTCGGCAGCCGACGCGGCGCAGGCGCCCGTCGCGGCGAGCGCCAGGAGCAGGGGTATTCTCGGCGAATTCACGGGACGGAGAGGGGCGCCAGGCTCCAGATGTCGGCAGCATACTCGCGGATCGTCCGGTCGCTCGAGAACTTTCCGACCCTCGCCGTGTTGAGGATGGCCTTCCTTGCCCAGGCGTCGCGGTCGCGGAACGCCGCGTCGACCCTGGCCTGGCAGTCGCTGTACGCCCGGAAGTCGGCCAGGACCATGTAGGGGTCGCCGCCGTTCAGGAGGGTGTCGTGGATCAGGCTGAAGGCGCCGTGCTCGCCGGGCGTCCAGTAGTCGCTCCCCAGCCAGTCGACGACCGACCGGATCTCCTCGTCGTCACGGTGGATGTCCCAGGGGTTGTAGCCCTTTGCCCGCAGCGCCTCGACCTCCTCGACCGTCATCCCGAAGATGAAGATGTTCTCGTCGCCCACCTCCTCCTTGATCTCGATGTTGGCGCCGTCCAAGGTCCCGATGGTGAGTGCGCCGTTCAGGGCGAGCTTCATGTTGCCGGTGCCCGACGCCTCCTTGCCCGCCGTCGAGATCTGCTCGGAGAGGTCGGCCGCGGGGATGATCTTCTCGGCGAGCGAGACCCGGTAATTCGGCAGGAACGCCACCTTGATCTTGTCCCTGATCCGGGCGTCGGAGTTGATCCGGACACCGATCACGTTGATCGCGCGGATCAGGTTCTTCGCGACGTCGTAGCCCGGCGCGGCCTTCGCCGCGAAGATGAACACGCGCGGCGCGATATCGAGCGCGGGGTTCTGGAGGATCCGCCGGTAGAGGGCGAGTATGTGCAGCAGGTTCAAGTGCTGGCGCTTGTACTCGTGCAGGCGCTTGATCTGCGCGTCGAAGATGGCGTCCGGCGAGACCGTGATCCCGCACTCGGCCTTGATCACGAGGGCAAGGTCCACCTTGTTCGCGCGCTTCACCTCCATGAACTCGCGCCTGAACCCGGGGTCGTCGGCGAATTTCTCCAGCCCCCGCAGCTTGTCGAGGTCGCGCGCCCAGCCTTGGTCCCCGAGCGTCCGGGTTGCCAGATCCGCAAGGCGGCGGTTGCACTGGAGCAGCCAGCGCCGCGGCGTGATGCCATTCGTCTTGTTCTGGAATTTCCCCGGGTAGAGCGCGTCAAAATCGGGGAACAGGTTCTTTCGCAGGAGCGCCGTGTGGAGGGCGGCGACGCCGTTCACGGCATGGGTGCCGACGACCGCGAGGTGCGCCATCCGGACCATCTTGTGCCCGTTCTCCTCGATCAGGGAGCACGCGCGCTTCTTCTCGTCGTCGCCCGGCCACTTTCCCTCGCAGAGAGCCAGCACGCGCAGGTTGATGTCAAAGATGATCTGGAGGTGGCGCGGCAGCACGCGCTCGAATAGCGGCACGCTCCACTTCTCGAGCGCCTCCGGAAGGAGGGTGTGGTTCGTGTAGGCCAGCGTGCGCGTCGTGATGTCCCAGGCCTGGTCCCAGGCCATGTTCTGCTCGTCGAGCAGGATGCGCATGAGCTCGACGACCGAGATCGCGGGATGCGTGTCGTTCAGCTGGATGGCGACCTTGTCCGGAAAGTTGCTCCAGGAATTTCCCGAGGTCCTGAAATGGCGCCGGATGATGTCGCGGATCGAGCATGAGACGAAGAAGTACTGCTGAACGAGGCGCAGCTCCTTGCCGTCCTCGGTCTTGTCGTTCGGGTAGAGCACCTTCGAGACGGTCTCGCCGATCGCCTTCTCGCGGACGGCCTCGACGTAGCCGCCTGAGTTGAACGCGGCCAGGTCGAAATCGTCGGTGGAGCGGGACGCCCAGAGGCGCAGGAGGTTGACGGTCTTCGTCCCGAAGCCGGCCGTGGGGATGTCATGCGGCACTCCGAGGACGGTCCGCGTCTCGATCCACTTCGGCCGCGAGTTCCCGTTGTCGTCGAAGGCGTTGATGACGCGCCCGTAGACCTTAACTTCCTGGGCGTAGTCGGCCCTGATGACCTCCCAGGGGCTGCCGAAGAGCATCCACCGGTCGGGATGCTCCACCTGGCTCCCGTTGACGATCTCCTGCTGGAACAGCCCGAACTCGTAATGGATCCCATATCCCAGGGCCGGATAGTCGAGGGTCGCCAGGGAATCGAGGAAGCAGGCCGCAAGCCTGCCAAGGCCGCCGTTGCCCAGGCCCATGTCGACCTCCGTCTCGCGCACCTCGTCAAAGTTAACGCCAAGGGAGGACAGGGCCGTTCGGACGGCCTCCGTGAGGCCCGTCGCCAGCAGGTTGCTGTCGTAAAGGCGGCCCATCAGGTACTCCATGGAAAAATAATATATCCTCCTCGCATTCTGGGCATTATGAACGACCTGGGTGGCTATCATCCGCTCGTGGATCGCGTCCCGGACCGCCAGCGACGAGGCAACCCACCAGTCTCTCAAGGTGGCGCTGGGGGCGTAGCGGGCCAGCGTCGAGGTCAGGTGCCGCTGGATCAGCGAGCGCATGATGTCCGCCGACGAATCGACAGTATTCTTGTCCTTGGATGAGTTGGGCATGCGAGAATTGACCCTGCCAATGCAAGACTCGGGCCGCCCAACGGACCGGTCACGCAAAAACGAGGCCCGCAACCCTATTTTTGGAAGCGCCGGGCGAGCTCGCCGTGGTTGAGCTCGACGTAGGTCGGGCGTCCCGCGGGGCTGGAAACGGGCGAAGTCGTGCCGAAGAGTTCCCGCAGGAGGGACATCGCCTCAGCCGCGCCGGTCGCGGCGGGGAGCCGGACGGCCTTCGCCGCGGCGAGGCGCGCAAGTTCGTCCCGGGCAACCTCAATGTCCGATGCAGGGATGCTGCCCTCCCGGAGGGCCCCGACCAGGTCCCGAAGGAACGGCTCGGCGTCGCCGGGCTCCATCCACGCGGGAAGCGCCTCCATGCGGAAGAAGTTGCGGCCAAACTCGGTGATCTCCAGCCCGTGGCCGCGCAGGAAGGCGAGGTTGTCGATGAGGACAGCCGAAGCGACCGGGTTGAGCTCGACCGCTACGGGCAGAAGGAGGTGCTGGACCGGCACGCCTCCGGCCCTGAACTGCTCCCTCAGGCGCTCGTACCAGACGCGCTCGTGCGCCGCCCGGCGGTCGAGGAGGACAAGGCCGTGCGCCGTCTCAAATAGAACGTAGCTTCCGTGCGCCATCCCGACGAAACGCCACAAGGGCGCGCCATCCGCCGGCGCAGGAGGAGCCGCGGCCTCCTCGGCACCGGCAAAGGTGGCGGCCGGCGACCCCCGCGGCACGCTCTCCCCCGCGCCGAGGTGGAAGGGGCCGGGCAGTCGCGCCGGTGCGCCCAGGGGGGCCGGCGCGCCGGTCGAAGGGATCGAGGGCGTGGCCGCCCCCGCCCATTCCCTCATCCTCGAGAGCACGGCCCGGATGATGAACCCGCGGACAACGGCCTCGCTCCGGAAACGGACCTCGCGCTTGGCCGGGTGCACGTTGACGTCGACCTCCGACGGGCTGCACTCAAGGAAGACGAAGGCGACGGGGTAGCGCCCCTGGGGGACGGACTCGCGGTAGCTTTCCATCAGCGCGCCGTTCACCGCGCGGCTGTCGACGGGCCGCGAGTTCACGAAGGCGACCAGGTCGTGGCGCGTCGCGCGCGCGGTGCCCGGGCGCCCGATGAGCCCGGAGAGGCGCATCCCCTCCTCGGAGTAGTCGAGCGCGAGGAGGCCCGCGGCCGCCTGCCCCCCGAAGATCTCGGAGACCCGGTCGGACAGGCTCGAGCATTCCGGGGACTTGAAGACCTCCCTGCCGTCCTCATAGAGCGCGAACGACGTCGCCGGGCACGCCAGAGCGTAGAGGCGGACGCAGTTGACGATGTGCCCCGCCTCGGTCCGGTCGGACTTCAGGAACTTGCGGCGCGCGGGCACCGGCTCGAAGAGGTGCTCGACGTCTATCCGCGTGCCCACCGGCCGCCCGCAGGCCCGCTGGTGGAGCAGCTTGCCGGCGTTCACCGAAATCTCGGTGCCGGCGTCCTGCCCCGCCTCCCGTGTCTGGAGCGTGAACCGCGAGACGCTCGCGATCGACGGAAGAGCCTCCCCGCGGAAGCCAAATGTCGCGAGGCGGTCGAGGTCGGACGATTCGGCAATCTTGCTCGTCGCGTGCCTCTCGAGCGCCGTCCGGGCGTCCTCCGCGGACATGCCGTGGCCGTTGTCCTCGACCCGGATGAGCGCGCGGCCCGCGTGGGCGAACTCAACGACGACGCGGGTGGCGCCGGCGTCGAGGGCGTTCTCCACCAGCTCCTTCACGACGGCCGCGGGCCGCTCGATCACCTCCCCGGCAGAGATCTGGTTGGCGACGCGCTCCGATAAGATGCGGACCTTGGCCATGCCGTGGTGATCCGTCCCCGGTGGGACTAAGCCAGGATCTTCTTCCAGCGCGCGACCTGCCGGGCAACCTGGGAGGGACCGGGCATGCCGGTCCCCTTCCTCATCGACAGGGCGCGGCCGAGGTCGAAGACCTTTCCCCAGTCCGCGCCAAACCCGGGATGGAGCCTCTTTACCTCGGCGTCCGAGAGAGCCGTGATCGCGCATCCCCTCCGCTCCGCGAGTGCGACGACGGACCCCACCGCGTGGTGGGCCTCGCGGAAGGGAACGCCCCGCGAGACAAGGTAGTCCGCGAGGTCCGTGGCCAGCAGCCCGGGATCCGAGACAGCGGCCGCGCAGCGCTCGGCATTGAACGACATCCCCTTCAGGGTGCCGGCAAGCACCTCGGCGCACATCGCCGACTGGTCGAAGCTGTCGAAGACCGGCGGCTTGTCCTCCTGGAGGTCCCGGTTATAGGTCATCGGAAGGCCCTTCAGCAGCGTGAGGAGCGTGTGGAGGTTCCCCTGAAGCCGCGCGGACTTGCCCCGGAGGAGCTCGCAGGAGTCGGGGTTCTTCTTCTGCGGCATCAGGGAGCTGCCCGTGCAGAAGTCGTCGGGGAGCGACACGAACTTGAACTCGGCGCTGCTCCAGAGGATCAGGTCCTCCGCAATCCTCGAGATATGCACGCCGAAGAGCGCACAGGCGCAGGCAAACTCGATGAAGACGTCCCGGTCCGCCACGGCGTCCATCGAGTTCTGGGTGACCCTCGGCCGGCCCTTGGAATCGACGAACCCGAGGAGCTTGGCCGCGAATTCCCGGTCGATGCGAAGGGTGGTGCCCGCGATGGCGCCGGAGCCGAGCGGGCACACGTTTGCCTTCTCAGCCACAGCCGCGAGGCGCTCGCGGTCGCGTTCCAGCATCTCCAGCCACGCCAGGAGGTGGTGGGCCGCGAAGACGGGCTGCGCCCTCTGCAGGTGGGTGTATCCCGGGATCAGGATCCCCTTGGCCTCCTCGGCGGCCGCGAGGATGGCGCGCTCGGCCCCGGCGATCTTCAGGGCGAGATCCGAGCAGGCGTGCTTGAAAAAGAGCCTCATGTCCGTGGCCACCTGGTCGTTGCGGCTGCGCGCGGTCTGGAGCTTCGCCGCGGCGGGCACCCGCATCGTGAGCGCGTGCTCGATGTTCATGTGGACGTCCTCCAGCCGCTCGTCCCAGGAGAAGCGTCCCGCGACGATGTCCGCGAGTATCGAGTCCAGCCCGGACTGGATCGCCGCGAGCTCCTTGGCGCTGATCAGCCCGACATGGGCCAGCATCGCGGAATGGGCCTTGCTGCCGGCGATGTCAAAGGGGGCCAGCCGCCTGTCGAAGGACGAGGATTCGCTGAATTTCTGCATGAGGGCGGCGGGACCTGCACTGAAGCGCCCCCCCCAGGTGGCTTGGGTTGTCTTGGCCATGAATGACGGGAGACGAGATGACCTGCCGGCGCTCGCAGGCGCAACGCGAAATATCGCCGCCATTTTCCAGTTTGCGCACCCGCTCGGGTGCTTCAGATTCACGGGGTGCGCAGGTTCCTCGGCCCCATTGTCCTAGCCCTCATTTCATCCGTCCCGCTGGCCCGCGCCGAGGAGTCACTGTCCCGGTTCGATGTCGTGGACATCAAGCCCTCGACGGCGTCGCTCTACATAGCGACCGTCACCATGACCATGCCCCCGTTCGTGCGGAAAAACGTCGTCTATTCGTCGACCTACGCCGCGAAGGTTTT
>Ga0182015_10007854_pt1 | contig 10320 bp, 7 predicted proteins | sample 712P3MmetaG_FD_120478 | JGI IMG/M metagenome (GOLD analysis project Ga0182015, IMG submission 120478) | Permafrost microbial communities from Stordalen Mire, Sweden - 712P3M metaG | ecosystem: Environmental > Terrestrial > Soil > Wetlands > Permafrost | place: Sweden: Stordalen | collected... | reverse complement strand
TTCGTCACCGAGACGGAGGTGTTCGGCCGCAAGCGGGCGCGCCGGGCGGCCGCGGGCGGGCGGGCGCGCGTGTCCGTCGCGCAGGTGGACCAGCTGCTCGACTTCTCGGAACTCGTCGAGGGCGACTTCGTCGTCCACCTGCAGCACGGGATCGCGATCTACCGCGGGCTGACGAAGATCGAAACGGCGCAGGGGCTGCGCGAGGTCATCTCGGTCGAGTTCGACGACGGGGTCACCCTCCACGTGCCGCTCCAGGAGTCGCACCTCATCAGCCGCTACGTGGGACTCGGCCGGACGAAGCCCCAGCTCGGCAGGATCGGCACCGGCCGCTGGGAGAAGGCGCGGCGCGCCGTCGAGCGGGCGACAGTCGACCTGGCGGCGGAGCTCCTGCGCATCCAGGCGAGCCGCGAGGCCCAGGCGGGATTCGCCTTCCCGGAGGACACGGACTGGCAGCGCGAGTTCGAGGCGTCCTTCCCGTTCGCGGAGACGCCGGGGCAGCTTCGCGCGATCGAGGAGACCAAGCGCGACATGGAGAGGGCGCGGCCGATGGACCGGCTGATCTGCGGCGACGTCGGGTTCGGGAAGACCGAGGTCGCGCTCAGGGCCGCCTTCAAGGCCGTGCAGGCGGGCAAGCAGGTGATCGTGCTCGTTCCGACAACCGTCCTCGCGCAGCAGCACCTGAACACCTTCCGGGAGCGCATGGCGGGCTATCCCGTCTCGATTGAGATGATGAGCCGGTTCCGCACCCCGGCCGAGCAGCGGACCATCCTCAAGGCGGTCGCCAACGGCGGTGTGGACATCCTGATAGGCACCCACCGCCTCCTCCAGCGGGACGTCATCCCGAAGGACCTCGGCCTCCTCATCATCGACGAGGAGCAGCGCTTCGGCGTGAAGCACAAGGAGGTCTTCAAGGCGATGCGGACCACGGTCGACGTGCTGTCGATGAGCGCGACGCCCATCCCGCGGACGCTCTACCTGGCGATGACAAGCGCGCGGGACATGAGCGTCATCGACACCCCCCCGGTCAACCGCCACCCGATCCAGACGATCGTCAAGACCTACGACGAGTCCGTCGTCGTCGACGCGATCCGGCACGAGATGCGCCGGGGCGGCCAGGTGTTCTACCTGCACAACCGCGTCGGCACGATCGACCTCGTCGCGGGGCGGCTCGGCCAGCTGATGCCCGACCTCTCCTTCGGCGTCGGCCACGGCCAGATGCACTCGGCGGACCTGGAGCGCGTCATGACGGACTTCGTCGCCGGAAGGTACAATGTCCTCATCTGCACGACGATCATCGAGAGCGGCCTGGACATCCCCAACTGCAACACCCTGATCATCGAGGGGGCGGACAGGTTCGGGCTCTCGCAGCTCTACCAGCTGCGCGGGAGGGTCGGGCGCTTCAAGCACCAGGCCTACGCCTACCTGCTCCTCCACCGCAACACCCGCCTGCTCGACGCCGCCCGCCAGCGGATGAACACCCTGCGCCAGCACACGCAGCTCGGCGCCGGCTTCAGGATCGCCATGCGCGACCTGGAGCTCCGGGGGGCCGGCAACCTCCTCGGGCCCGAGCAGAGCGGCCACATCGTCGGCGTCGGCTTCGAGCTCTACTGCCAGCTCCTGCGCCAGTCGGTGGCGCGCCTGAAGGGCGACAAGACCGCGGCCGCGATCCGCGCCAGCGTGAAGCTGGACTTCGTCTTCGTCGGCGAGGGCGAGCCGGCCGAGGGGCTGCAGCTCGGCCGGCGCGAGGACGGGTACACGGCCCTGAAGGACGCCGAGGACAAGGCCGGCGGCGCCGACATCGGCCGGATACAGGCGCGGATACCCTCCTCCTACGTCGGCGAGACCCGGCTGCGGATCGACATCTACCGCAAGCTGGCCATGGCCGACTCGCGCCAGGCCGTGCGGCGGGTCGAGGAGGAGGTCCGGGACCGCTTCGGCAAGCCAACCGAGGAAGTGCGCACCCTCCTCTTGGTGACCGAGATCCGTGTCCTGGCGGAACAAAAGGGAATTCTGTCCGTCGAATCCGAATCGAATCGCCTCAAGTGCCTTCGAGGCAGCGGGCAACGTGACGACTGGGTGATGATCGGCGCCCGGTTTCCAAGGTTGACCGCGCCTCGGCCGCATCTACGGTTGAAGGAGATTATCGCCTTTCTGAACCACCTGCCGAATCCATGACCCTGTCCCGCGGTGCCCACGGCGCCATCATCGCCTCCCTGCTTGCGACCTCGGGCCTGGCGCAGACAGCACCCTCGGACGACAACCTGAACCTGCGCTTCGCGAACGGAATCGCCGCCATCGCCGAGGACAAGATCATCACGGTGGACGACGTCCGCCGCGAGGTCACCCCCCTGATCCCCCAGCTCCAGAGGGACGCCCACGCCGAGCAGGTCTCCCAGGGTCTGCGGGACGACCAGGCCGAGCAGCTGTTCAACCAGAAGCTGGAGGCCCTTCAGGACAACGCCATCCAGAACCTCATTGACCGGGTCCTCATCATCAAGGACTTCGAGAAGGACGACAAGCGGCACGTCCCCGAGAGCTTCGTCGACAACCAGATCGCGGAGCAGCTGAACGAGCAGTTTGACAACGACCGCTCCAAGTTCCTCGCCTACCTGCGGGCCCGCGGCACGACGATCCGGGACTACCGCAAGGAGGTTGAGGAGGACATCATCTACAACTACATGATGCACCAGCAGCACAAGTCGCAGAGCATCGTGAGCCCGATCCGGATCGAGCAGTTCTACAAGGAGAACAAGGACCGGTTTTACCAGGATGACAGCGTGCACCTGCGCCTGATCCAGCTGCCCCGGGCCCCCGGCACGACCGACGGGGACCTGCGCGGGCAGGCCGACGCGATCCTGCTGCGCCTGCGCTCCGGCGAGAAATTCGAGGATCTGGCCAAGGAATACAGCTCCGACTCCCGGCGCGCCAAGGGCGGCGACTGGGGATGGATGAAGAGGTCCGACCTCAAGCCGGAGTTCAGCGAGCCCCTCTTCGCCGTGAAGAAGGGCGAGTGCTCCGAGGCGGTCGTGCTGCCCGAGGGCTGCTTTCTTCTCTACGCCGAGGACCGGAAGTACGCCGGCATCCAGCCCCTGGACGAGGTTCGCGACCAGATCGAGAGGATACTGGTCCAGCAGATGGGCCGCGAATACGAGGACCGCTGGCTAGAGCGCCTCCGCCGCAACGGCTACGTGAAGCACTTCTAGGTCCCGGGAACCGCGATCCCTCAGGGGTTCGAGGCGACCGACGACCCGGAAGAGGACTCGCTCAGGAGCGCCAGCATCGGGCTGCTCGAGGGCTGGTAGGCCTTGACCACGATCCCGACCAGATTGTCGCCCGTCACCCGGGTGTCGTCGCTTTTCGCGTTGCCGACGCCCATCGCCACCCAGCCGGTCCAGGTCTTCTTGACAAGGACGTGGGCCACCAGGCGGCCGGCATCGTTCATGTAGACCGCCGTCATCCCGGCCTTCAGGTCGGAAACGCCGACCTGCTTCGTGACGACCACCGTGTGGTCCGTGTAGAGGGGGAGCATCGAGTTGCCGCTTCCGACAAGGAAGTCCGTGCCGGCGTGCTCGGCGACATACTTCTTGCCGAGCCTCATGGCCTCGAAGGGCTGGACAACCTCGGCCGCGGGCGACATCGCGGCGACGGCCTGCGGGGAGAACCGGGCCTCGGAGGCGCGCCCCGAGCTCAGGCCGGCCAGGGCGATCGCTCCGAGGACCACCCAGCGGGCAATGAGGGCGGTGGAGGAGGCGCTGCTCGAGGTGTGCTTGTCTTTCATGGCCACAGTAGACCAGAACCCGGTCCTTTTATTAATAGGGGCTACCCATCGTACTTGAGGGGGATTTCACCCGGGTTGGAAGGGGCGGGAACCGGGCAACACTGGGGGAAGCCGGGACCCTCTGGGGTGATTCCCCTAGGCCCCCAGAGGGGAGGCGGTCCGGGAGCGGCACGCCGGCCAAGATTATTAGACTTGTCTAATTAACTTGTTTAATTTGGGCTAAAAAATACTTTTGCAAAAAAACCATGAATTCCGCCCAAGACCTGCCCCTTCCGGCCCATCCCTACCCCGGCAGCCGGATCCGCACCATGCCCGCAGGCGAGAAGCCCCAGGAGCGACTTGAGAAGTTCGGCGCCGCTGCGTTGAGCGACACCGAGCTCCTTGCCATGCTGGTCCGAAGCGGCACAAGGGGGCAGGACGTCCTCACGGTCTCCTCCCAGATCATCTCCGAGGCCGGCTCCCTCAGGGGACTTCTCGCCTGGCACGAGGCGGACTTTCGGAACCTGAAGGGGATCGGACGCGTGAAGGCGCTCCAGCTCGTGGCCGCCATGGAGGTCGCCCGGCGTGCCATCAGCCTACCGCCCCAGGAGTCGCCCGTCCTGAACCGTGCGGACCTGATCGCAGCGCACCTTGACCCAGTCGCATCCGGACTCGATGTGGAGAAGTTCTGGGTTCTCTGCCTCAACCGGCGCAACCGCCTGAGGAAGCGTGTCGAGGTATCGTCCGGAACAGCGACGGCCGCCCTCGCCCATCCCCGCGAGGTCTTCAGGTCTGCGATCCGCGAGGCGGCCGCCGCGGTCGTTTGCGTGCACAATCATCCCAGCGGAGATCCATCACCAAGTGCTGCCGATATCCAGCTTACCAGACAACTCAGAGAAGCGGCTGCAGCGGTGGATATTCCTCTGTTGGATCATGTTATCATAGGTCGACGCGGGGCCGACCCTCTTGGACGCGGATACTACAGTTTCAGGGAAGCTGGCCTTCTCTAACACTTCCTTGACCCAATAGAATGTAACTACATTGTGCTCACATGAATACTTTAACTGCAAAGGTTTTCAAAGCGGGCAATTCCAAGGCCCTTCGGCTTCCACGTGCGTTGGGAGCAAAAACCGGAACGTATGAGGTTACCCCGACTCCTGATGGGTTCCTTGTTGTCGATAGTTCAACTCGGGCTAGGCGGCTGCGCGCACTCAGAAAGCTCATAAGCCTTCCTCCCCTCCCCGACGATTGGCCGAGACCCTAATGATCTACCTCCTCGATACCAATGCTCTCACCCGGCTTGCCAGGGGTGCCGACTCGGCAATTTCGCAGAAGGTGGAGGAAAACGTCCTCAACTGCCGCATGTCTGCGGTCGCATGGTTTGAGTTGCAGTACGGTGCTGCGCGGAGTCCAAACCAGGAGCGGGCCGTTCCGCGATTGAAGTTCCTGAGAAGCTTGATTCCCGCGATTGAGGAATTCGACGGGCATGCGGCACAACGAGCGGCCGAAGTTCGCGCCTCGCTTGAGGCGATGCGCCCAAATGCCCAGCCAATCGGCCCGTACGACGTGCTTCTTGCCGGACATGCCCTTGCCTTGGGAGCGGTCTTTGTGACCCACAATACAAGAGAATTCTCGCGGGTTTCCGGGCTTTCCACAGAGGACTGGCAGTCGCGGGGCCAAGCACGTTGAAGTCTCCCCATCCTGGCGTCCAGGCAATGCCCATGGGCAAAGCAGTCCTATCGTTGATTGGAACGCTTCTTGTTCTCGGATCCGCCGGATGCACCAAGTTCCTCGCGGCACCAAATGATCTCATTCCAGGTTCGCAGCAGGGCGGCATAGTCGAGGCTAATGGCCTGAGGATCCGCCTTCCTAAGGATTGGGCCCAAATGCCCGTTCCTGATGACGCGTTTGCCGTGGCCGGATCTTGCGACAAAGGTAACATATCCTTGCTAGTCGAGGCACGACCCTTCGATCGGGTGTCCAGAACAGCCGGACTCGACAAGGAAATTGGATCGACCGCGGTGGAGACTTCGATTGCCACATTCGCAGGAAAAAAGGGCCACGGATTTCGAAGGGTCGGCAGAGCAAGGGGCGGAGAATTGAGCTACATGTTATTTATCCCGGACGCCCCGTCGGAGAGCATCGCCATTCTCATAGTTCAAATTGGTCGCTCGGATTCCAAGAGAACGGCAGAGATTGATCAGATCGTCAGGTCCATTGAGATCATACCTCCGACTAAAAAATGGAACCAGTGAACCGCTTCATTCGACCCGCCATTTGATCCTGCCAATGCGGCTTCATGGTCACGGAGATGTTGTAGGTAATGTCTCACACAATCACCCCAGAGGAGATCCATCACCCAGCGCCGCGGATATCCAGCTCACCCGGCAGCTCAGAGAAGCTGCCGCCGCTGTGGATATACCTCTCTTGGACCATGTTATTATCGGTCGACGCGGCGCTGATCCTCTTGGCCGGGGGTACTACAGCTTCAGGGAAGCAGGGCTCCTTTGAGAAACCTACTTGAAAGAATCTGAGCATAGTAATACCGTAATACCATGCCAACAATTACCTTTAAGGTTTCCACCGACGAGGCCCGCAGAATTCGGGCCGATGCCCGAGGAAAGAAAATGACCGTCTCAGAGTTTATTCGAGGACGGGCGTTAAATGGAGGCGGAAAGCCCGCAAGGTTCCGCCATACCCTTTGCTCACACACCGGAGCTAAAATCTTTTCCTCTCCTGCCGGGACACCCCCCCTAACAACCGAGACCGTTCGCGAGATTCTGGCTGACTTCCCGTGAAATACCTTCTGGACGTCAACGTGCTTGTTGCCTGGGGATGGAAAGAACACACCGACCACGAGCGTGTAGCCAAGTGGTTAGCTTTCGAGCGCGGCCAGCCGGAAACTGTGTTTCTGACCTCACCTATTCCGGAGTTGGGATTTGTCCGAGTCTCTGTGCAGAGGGCCGCAGGGGCAGTCGCAGTAAAGGAGGCCTGCACTACGCTCGAGGGGATGCTGGCTAGCCTCGGCAGGGCGCATTCCTTCATTTCGGACGACCAACGCGGGACTGCACTGCCTGGATGGTGCAAGGGCGCTGCCCGAACTACCGATGCCTATTTGCTAGCGCTTGCAAACGCGCACGATGCAACTCTTGCAAGCTTGGACACAGAAATTCCAAACGCATTCATCGTGCCCACCTGATAGCCGTATGCCGGCTCGGATTTCGCGTAGCCCCTTTCTTCTCAGGTAGCGGAGCGAATTCAGACTTGGTTCAGCGACGATAGTTGCTCCGCGCTTGGGAATTTAGAGACATAGAACCGCATGAAGTCTCCCGCCACTGAGGTTACTCTGGCCCAGGGTGGCCGCCCCACGACTTGCTGATCCTTCGGCAGACAAGGATCAAAGAAAAACACCGCGTCGGTTTCCGGCAGTAGTGATTGCGGCCACTGGGCTTGAGCACGGCCTCACGGTCGTCACGCGCAATGTGGCTGATTTCCAAAGATCAGGCGTCAATTGCCTCGATCCTTTCACCTAATGGGCTAGCTCACCTCAGGGCGCGCCTTCGATGAAGTCGAGGGCCCGCCCTAGCGCGTCAGCGCTGCACACCTCTATAAATATCAACATATGCGAATATGTTGATATTGATTTATTGACAGTGCTGGGGCGCGTCGCCTTTATGCCCTCGCGGATTTCGATCCGCCCAAATTCATGGGCACACCCTTCCTTTACCTCGCAACGGTCCTCATTTGGGGAACCACCTGGATTGCTATCACCTACCAGTTGGAATCCACGGCGCCCACCACCTCGGTTATGCTCCGATTCGGATTGGCGAGCGCACTCCTTTTTCTTTGGTGCGCGGTCCGCCGGATTCCGCTCGCGCTAACGGCGCTGCAGCATCGGCGCGCCGCGGCCCAAGGCGCGTGCCTTTTTGGCATCAATCTGCTTCTCGTCTACCTTGCGGAGCGCTCGATCCCCTCCGGCGTCGTGTCGGTGATCTTTACCGCCATCATCCCGATGAACCTTATCGGCGGCCGGCTAGTCTTCGGCGCGCCGATCTCCCTGCGCACCGGGTTCGGCGCGGGCCTTGGGCTCGCAGGTGTGGCCCTGGTCTTCTGGCCCGAGCTTGAAGAGATTCATTCCATGAGCGCGAGCCTGACAGGGCTCACGTTCGCGCTGTTGGGAACCACGTCCGCGAGCGCCGGGAACCTCATGGCCGTCCGCAACCAGAGGGAGGGGATGCCCATCCTGCAGACCAACGCATACGGAATGGCCTATGGCGCTGCGACAATCGGATTGATCGGATTGCTGACCGGCCAGTCGTTTCATGTCGCCTGGTGCGCGTCCTACGTCCTTTCGCTCGCCTATCTGGCCATCTTCGGTTCAGTCCTTGCTTTCGGCGCGTATCTGACCCTGATTGGGCGAATTGGGGCGGGACGGGCGGCATACACAGGCGTGCTCTTTCCTCTTGTAGCCCTCACGATCTCGACCGTCTGGGAACACTACCACTGGACCCCGAGCGCCCTGATCGGTATGGGTTGCTGCGTCGCGGGAAGCATCTTCATAAATTTGAGTCGATGACGGCGCGGCCTGAGGTGGGCAAATGCGCAGCCACCACCAATTGCCGACGGCGCGATCGAGTCATCGCGCGAGATGGTCGAATCATCGCCCAAGGTAGCCGTGGGTGAAATCGAAAGCCTGCGCCAATTCTAGAGCTTGCTGAATACCATTGTCATCTCCTGGGGGCCGCGCGGCGACACCGACGACCTGTGGATCGAGAGGGCCTTGCCGCCGTCGAGGAGCGTCCAGGTCTCCTTCATTGTCATCTTTGAGCCGGGCGCGCCCCAGGTGAAGCTCACGGTCGACTCGGTGATGATCTCGTTGCCGCCGTTCTCAAGTCGGGCCGTCGTGACCCTTGGCGAGTTCATGTACTGTGACTTGGACTCGGCGCCGTCCAGGGTGAGCTTGTCCTCGCTCACCTGGTCGTCCCCGTACTCGACAACGCGGGTCGTCTTGACCGATAGGTCGTTGCCGTTCTGGGCGACCTCGAGGCGCGCGGGCGCCGTGGCCGCCCCCATTCGGCCGAGGTCGCTCCTGTCCTCGTTCAGCACCCAGATTCCCGAGAAATCAGCTGGCGCCGGCTCAAAGTGGAGGGGCGGCAGGCCGCAGGCCTTCCTGTAGCCGGCCATGACCGAGGCGTAGGCGGGATCGTCGAGGCTCAGCACCTGGGGATCGGCCATTAGGGCGGCATATTCCTTCTTCGAGGTGTTCCGGACCATCGATGCCCAGGTCATCCAGTAGGTCCACCGGGGCTGCTGTTTCAGGATCTCGGGCGTCGGCGGGTTGCCGACCTCGGCGAGGGCCATCGGCTTCCCCTGCGAGAGGGAAACCAGGCTGTCGTAGTAGGCCTGCGAGAAGTCGCTTCCGTAGACGTCGAGGGCGAGGACGTCCACGTACTCGGTCCCGGGGAAGAACTTGGCGTGCTCCATCCCGGGCTTGCTAGGCCGGTCCATGCTCCACACCCAGATCAGGTTGGTGAGGTGGTGGTGGTTCACCAGGCGGTCGAACAGCTGCTTGTAGAGCGCCAGGGTGCTGTACTCACCCGTCCGGCCGCCCCACCAGAACCAGTCCCCGTTCATCTCGTGGTAGGGCCTCCAGAGGACGGGGACATGCGCGTCCTGGAGCTGCTTCAGGAACACCGCGATCTCGTCGACCTGGGAGCACCATTTGATGTAGAGCGCCGTCCCCGGGGTCAGCACGTCCTTGAACTGCTCGTCCAGGAGCTTCCCCTGGACGCTCTTCAGCGCCTTCGGGTCGCTGCCCGGGAGCTGGCGGAAGGTGATCGGCTCGTCGGCGGTCGGGGGCACCGCGTGCCAGCAGATCGTCACGAGGGAACCCAGCTGATGCTGCCGGATCGCCTCCTGCACGATGTCGGGCCGCGCCAGGTAGGAGTCGGAGTCGCCCGCCTTGGCGTGCCCCCAGTCCGTTCCGAATATCGCAGGCGTCTTGCCGATGTACCTGGCAGCGAACTGCGAGTTCCTGCTCTTCGTGTTCGGGAAGTTGTGCTGGCCCGTCAGGGTGTACCTGCCGGAGATGTCATAAAGGACCTGCAGGAGCGCCGTGGCCTCGGGCGAGGCCTGCGGCGTGACGGGCTTGGCCACCGCCCCTTCCGCATTGAGAGCCGGGCTGCAGGCAAGGAGCGCGACGGCCGCACAGCAAAGCGCCTTCATGGGGTTTTGCATGGCGCGATCAGCTACCCGCGGCAAAATCCTGTCAATCGGAACATTGGCGCCGCGGCGGCCCGGCGGGATCGCCACACATCGGCGCCAGCCGGCCCTACTTCTCCAGCCACATCCTGTTGAACTCGTGGAACCCGACACTCGTCGTCGTCCACCCCTTGATGACCGGCATCCTGGCGTAGACCTGGGGCTTCACGTAGAGGGGGATGAGGGGAGCCTCGCCAAGGAGGATGGACTCGGCCTTCTGGAAAATCTCGAGGCGCTTCGCGTTGTCGGGCTCGTTCGACGCGGCATCGATCAGGCCGTCAAACTCCCTGTTGCTCCAGCCG
>Ga0182015_10007852_pt1 | contig 10321 bp, 13 predicted proteins | sample 712P3MmetaG_FD_120478 | JGI IMG/M metagenome (GOLD analysis project Ga0182015, IMG submission 120478) | Permafrost microbial communities from Stordalen Mire, Sweden - 712P3M metaG | ecosystem: Environmental > Terrestrial > Soil > Wetlands > Permafrost | place: Sweden: Stordalen | collected... | reverse complement strand
GGCGGTTCATCACCCTTATGGGTCCAGTTGCGCAACACATAGATCGCGGCGGCGTAGACGCCCGCGGCGACCGGCGCCGCAGCGACCGTAAAGACCACCATTGTCAATATCGTCAAGTGCATGTCGGGGCTCATGGACTTGGGCATCAAGTGACTGGGGCCGTAGAGCCCAATCAGCACGCCCACTATCGTCAGAATCCCCCACAGCCAGAAGAAACTCTTCAGCGACTTCTTATCGTTGTCAGAATCAGTCACGGATTCTCCTTACTTAACCGTCAGAGTGCCGGACATGTAACCGAATGAACCCATCGCGTAGCCGAAGCCTCCCGATACGCGACCATCACCACAAGGGAATTCGCAGTTCCACTCGTAGATGCCGGCCCCGCCGGTCTTGAATGAGAATTGAATAATGTTCGGCTTGGGGTACTGGCCCGTTCCGATGTTGAGGGTCGGGTTGCGATAGTCAGCCGGCAGCGGCACCGAGACAAACAGCGTCTTGCCATTACCCGGGATATTACGCAACGTAAAGGTGTGTCCCACGTTGTTTGGGTCAACGTGCGAGACGGTCTTGCCGTTATAGACCATGGTGCCGCCGACTGTACCCATCACTTGGTCAAAGAACGGGTCGTTAAGCGACCCGCCGCCGTCGTACTGGTGAATGGTCACGTGCACCGTTGTGTTCTCGGGCACGACCAAATTGTCGTTCGAGTACGTGACCCACGTCGGGTGAGCGCCGCCAGTTTTGCCGTGCACGCCTTCAAGCGAATCGGGATACGTGCTCAGTTGTAAATTGCACGAAGTAGCGGAAACTTTGACGCAGTCCAATGCAGCTTGATGAGGGGTATCGCTCGCCAGGGCAAAACCGGCCAGGGCCAACGCACCACCTCCAAGGAGCACCGAAGCCAGGGCTACGCCGAGTGACTTCGATCCATTCATTCGCTCTCCTTTGAACTCTCGACCAACCGTTCGTGAACGAATTCACGCGCTCTCACGACATAAAAGTACCGGATTAATTGTCGTTCGTGGGGTTAAAGTCGCTGATGTGGGCACAAATAATAAGGACGCATTCAGAATCCACCTAGGCCTCTTTCTGGCGGAGTTACTGTGCATCCCCGCGTTTGTCTTTGAATTAAAGCGCGCCCTCGGAGGCAACACGCTGTCGTGGGCCTACGTGGTGGAGTGGCCAATCCTGGGCCTCTACGCCATTTATATGTGGCGAAAGCTCTTAGGCGAGGTACACCGCGAACAGCGCGGCGAAGACCGCGAGGTCCACGCGGCGAATGCCACGCACGCGGATGAAGAAGAGGACCCTCAACTAAAGGCGTGGAACGACTACCTGGCCACCTTGCACGCACTTCCCCACACTGCGCCGACAACTCAAACTGATGAGCCGGAGAACTTAGCCGACTGACGCTCGAGCGCGGCGAACACCGATCCGTCGCGCATCACTAGACGACGAATGATCAACACCAGGCACGGCACGGCCCAGAAGTCACCGCAGACCCACAGGATCGCCGCAGCCAGTTGCTGCTGCTGGAAGGCCTGGGCCAAGGTCGTTGCGTGCATGCCCATACCGGGCATATGGGCCATCCCGGGAATTGGTTTCATGACGCTGTACCAGGCGGCCTTGGTAAATATTGACATCGCCATCGCGAGCACCAGCATCTCGAACATGGTGACAATGATCATGAACAACTGCAGGCGCAAGGCAACACGATTCTTTCGCGGTGGTGCACTGATGAGAAAGTGGAAGAAAAAGAGACCGGACAGTAGAAAGGCCGGCTCCATTATCCAGTCCATCGCCCACGAATGGCTCATGATTGCGTCGAAGGTTCGAGGCGTATGCGCGCTCACCATGACCACGTTGAGCACGATCGTCGCGGTGACGGGATGAATCAACCATCGCGGCGCGTGCCAGGTTCGCGTGAGGTACCACCAGCGAAGGATGCGCCGGCGCGATTGCACGCCGAGCACCCACCAGCTCGAACGCAACGTCGCCGAGCCGATGAGGCCCATAGGCACGAGAAACATGACAATGACGTGGCTAATCATGTGTATGGGCAGACTCGTCATCCCCTCGCGCGAGAATGACGATCCGGCGGCGAACCACAGGGCACCCCAGGACAAAAGTGAAAGGACAAACTGCGCGAGTACCCTTCGGGACCGAGAGGGACGGCGAAGCATCGCAACTATTGCCACGACCACCCCGATTATCGCGAGGATACCGGCCGGCGTCATGTCTAGGCCAGACCCGTCCGATGCAGCAGACCAAGGAGTTCACTCGCGGCCGAATTCTCCCCCGACCAGTTGCCCGGCGGGTCGTCGGCAATAATCCACTTGAGTTGACCCTGGGGATTGATGATGAACATGTAGTCCGAATGAATGCTCATGGCGTCCGATTTTGTCTGGATGACCGAAATGCCGTACGACCTCCAAATCTTACGCAGGTGCGACAACTTTCCGGTGACGAAGTAGAAATCCTTGACGTTGCTCAGGTTGTGGATCTTGATGAAGTGATGAAGATACGGCAACGTGTAGTAGTAGATGTCGGCGGTCACCGCCACCGTATTGAGCTTGGCGTTGGCGGGCAATTCATCACGCACCTGTCGTAACTGCCCGGCCAACAGTGGACAGTCCGTCCAACAGACGGGGTCGAGGAACGTGAGCAGCGTGTAGTAGCCCTTGTGGCCTTCGAGCGAAAAACTCTTGTTGAATTGATCGGTCAGCGTGAACGACGGCGCGGGCGTGTTGACGTGTTGGGCCGGACCGTCCTGGGCCAAGAACTGCGTGGGCTCCGGGGGCGAGACCGCCGAGGCCCAACTCATGGTGACGACCGAGAAAATCACCATCGCGGCGGCGAAAGAAGCGAGGACCGCGCCCGAACTGCTGCGCAACTCCCTAGGCAGTCGACGCGGTAGCGGTGCTCGATTCACCAGCGTGGGCATCGCGCAGAAGGCCAGGACCGCCATGGGGACAAGCGAATTGAGGTCAGTCGCGAGACCGCCAAAGATGGCCGCGTCCTGGGCCACCAGCCAGAAGAATACGCAGCCAACGATGAATGTCCACACGGGCCAGCGCCACGTCCGATCACTCGCTAACCACAGACCTACGGCGCACACGAGCAGCCAGAGGATCACCACGATGTTGAATCCTCCGCCCATGCGACCGGCGAGGTCACCCACATTGTTGGCCAGTGACGCCAGCACGTGTGGTTGCGGCGTCTCGGTCATGGTCTGGGTCATAGTCGTGAGCGCATTGGCATTACCCCCGTGCCAGAATCCGCGATCGGGCAGGAACTGGAGCACAGCGCCCAGGGCCACGACGACACTCAAGATCCGTAACGTGTAGCGCGAGAACGATTTAAGAAATACGGTCGGCGGCAGGGCCAAAAATACTCCCGCGATCACGTAGAAGAGCGTGGCGCCCGGCCAGCCAAACAGTATTGAACCGGTCGTTTGAAATATCCCACCGGCACCATTACCAATGAGCCAGATGAGCGCCGCCCACCCCACCGACACGCCGGCGACCACTCGGCCGACTTTGCCGTTCGACACGAGCAGCACGATGCCGATGCCCACCTGAATCCACGCCGTGCCGACCGCTAGGGCGATCGGATGATTGTTCCAGATGCCAATGCTCGCGAGCATGAGCGCGTGCAGCCAACTGGGCGTACCGAGCGCTGACGGTTGCACGATGTCGGTGCCCAGACCGAGCGGCATTGAGCTCTGGAATTGCAGCAAGCCATCAATGAGCCAAATCGCGCCGAAGGCCATGCGCAGGTACGTACGGTTACGCGGTTCACTCAATCCGGCCGACGAGAGGTTGAACGTGCCGGTGCGTCCGAGCAACAAGGAGCCGATCACGAGCACCAGCGCGATGGCAATTATCCAGAACACGCTGGTGACATAGATGCTGTGTTTGAAGATCGCGACCACGGTCGGGCTCGTCAGGTCAATCGGATTCGATCTGCCCATTGGCACTGCAGTGGCCCCTTTTAGTGAAGAATCTGCTTAGCAATCGACGATAACACCCCATTAACGAATGACCCCGAGCCGTCAGTTGAATAGACCTTGGCCAATTCCACCGCTTCATCGAGAATGACGGCGACGGGCGGCGCATTGTCCATCAGCATCTCGCCCACGGCCATGGTCATGACGAGTCGGTCCACCAGAGCAATGCGCTCCAGCGGCCAATCAATCGCGAACGTTGAAATCAGTTCATTCGCTTCACCCTGATGCAGTGACGCCGAGGTCAGGATCTCAATGGTGTACTCGTCGGGACGAAGCGCTAGTTCATTGAGGACGGCTTCGACGGATCGTTCTTTGATGCTGGCCTCGTACAAGATCTCCAACGCGCGCTCGCGCGAATGATGACGCTTGGTGCCGTGCTCGCTCAACCTACGCCCGCGTCATGTATTCGCCGGTGCGGGTGTCAACCTTGATCGCTTCGCCCGGCCCCACGAAGAGCGGCACCTGGACCACGAATCCGGTTTCCAACGTGGCTGACTTTCGCGCACCCGACACTCGGTCGCCCTGGATACCGGGCTCGGTTTGGGCGATGATGAGTTCAACGCTGGCGGGCAGCTCAACGCCGATCGTTTCATCGTTGAATTGGATCAGCATCGCCTTGCCGGTCTCCTTTAGAAAATGCGACGCTTCGCCCAGGCTCTTGGACGACACTGGCACCTGGTCGTACGTGACCTGATCCATGAAGATGTAGTCGTCGCCGTCGCGGTAGAGGTATTGGGTGTCGCGCTTGTCGATGATGGCCTGTTCGAGTCGCTCACTGGAGTTGTAGGTTCGCTCAATGACTGCGCCAGTGCGGGCGTTGCGCAATTTGGTGCGCACGAAGGCACCGCCCTTGCCCGGCTTCACGTGCTGGAACTCAATGACGGTGAAGAGACCCTCGTCGATCTTGATGGTGATGCCGTTTTTAATGTCACTGGTTGAAATTGCGGCCATGAGCCTGGAAACCTTTCGCGAAAGATGCGTTGCCCATTCTAGGCAGCGCCCCGAAAGCTTCCCGAATTAGCTGGAAGTCAACAGCCGCCGCACGGCCTCTACGGCCAGGTCGTAACTCTGCGCGCCGAAACCGGCGATGGTTCCGTTGACGACGCCGGCGAGCGTGCTCACGTGGCGAAACGGCTCACGAGCGGCGGGATTAGAAAGGTGGACCTCCACCTTGACGCCAGGAAAGCTGGCCAGCGCGTCGCAGAGCGCCCACGACGAATGTGTGAGCGCGCCCGCGTTGATCACGATGGCGACCGAGGAGTCGCGCGCGCCGTGCACCGCTTCGATAAGGTCGCCTTCAAAGTTCGACTGTAGATGACGCACGCTGAACCCGCCGTCATTCGCGAGGTGCGTAAATCGTGCCACGTGCTCTTGCAGCGTCTGGGAGCCGTAGATCTCCGGACTGCGAGTGCCTAATTGGTCCAAATTCGGTCCTGATAGCAGCAGGATCTCGTCAGTCATAGTGCTCCTCGAAACTCGTCTAGAACCGTTGCCACCACGTCGGCGTCAATGTCGCGCACCACCTCAAAGCCATCCGCGCTCGCCAGCACGAAGGTTAGGTCATGGTGGGCTTTTTTGTCCCGGCCCATGGCGCCCACCAGATCGCTGGTCGCAAAATGCGTGGGCATTCGGATGTTAAGACCGAACGCGCCGAGGAGCGCGTCGTGGTTCTCGACTTCGTCCTGATCAATTCGACCCAACCGGTGTGCGAGTCGCGCGGCAAAGGCCAGACCAACGGCGACGGCCTCGCCGTGGCGCAATTCATCGACGTCTCGCTCGAGGGCGAGGACCTCAATCGCGTGCGCCAGCGTGTGGCCGTAGTTGAGCAGTGCCCGCTGTCCCGATTCCCTTTCGTCACTCGAAACAATGTTGGCTTTCAGCTGTACGGACATGATCGCGAGGTCACTGAGAGAGACACCCGCAACCTGCGACGCGCGCCACCCCTCGAGAAGGCAACACTTAGCCACTTCCCCAAGTCCGCTGAGTCGTTCACGTTCGGGCAGCGTTGACAACGTGTCGAAGTCGCACAGCACGCCCAACGGCTGATGGAACGCACCGACCAGATTCTTGCCCGCGGCGAGATTCACCGCCGTCTTGCCACCAATCGCGGCATCAACCTGTCCCATGAGTGACGTTGGCACTTGGACGAGAGCGACACCGCGTAGGTAGACCGCCGCCGCGAATCCGGCGAGGTCGGTCACGGCCCCTCCCCCGACCGCCACGATGACGTCGTGTCGAGACAGCTGTACTCCGGCCAGCCGCTCGCACAGCTCATCGAGTGTCGCGAGGGTCTTGGCACCTTCGCCGTCGGGTACTTCAATCACGTGCTCGGTCAGTCCCGAGTCAAATCCAAACCACGGTTGGTTGCGTAGAGAGGGCGACGTCACGATGGCGACCGATTGCGCCCGCGGCGCACGCGAACGAAGAAGGCCTGCTAGTTCGTGCCGCGCGCCGCTCGCCAACACGACATCGTAGGAACGCTCGCCGAGGTCAACCGTGATGTTCACCGTTTAACTCCGTTTGACGCATCTCGCACTCGTTTCGCCACGACATCGGGATCTCCCGACGCGTCGATGCGCGCCCGAGCCACTTCGGCGTAGAGCGTGGCCCGTTCACGGCGGAGCTGGGCTAACGCCGCGTGGACGTTGGCTCCGATGAGCGGGCGGTCAACGTCCCCCAAACGTGCAGCGAGCACCGCGTCATCGCAGTCGAGCCAGAACGTGACGCTGTGCTGCAAGAGTTCTCTGCCCGCCGACGTCGTCACCACCCCGCCGCCGGTCGAGACCACACCATCACCGTCAAGGGCCGATCGCAACGCGTCAAGTTCCGCGCTTCGAAATGCGGCCAGTCCCTCGCGGCGCAAGTACTCCGGCGCGGGACATCCCACGGCGTCACTCACGAGTTCGTCGGTGTCGAGTGATCCACAACCCCACTCGGCACCGAGCAGTTGCGCGATCGTGGTCTTTCCCACGCCGGGTAGTCCCACGAGAGCGAGTCGCGCCATGTTCGCTTATGGTCGAGCGGCCGACGACGTGGAACCTAAATTTGATACGTACTCGCCGAAGTTTCGTGTGAACTCCTCCACCGAGTCTCCGCCGAACTTGCGCAGCGCTTCGTTGGCGAGTACCAGGGCGACCATCGCTTCACTGATCACACCGAGGGCCGGCACCGCGGTGACGTCGGTGCGTTCCTTGAAGGAGATCGTCGATTCCTTGGTCACCACGTCGACCGTCTCTAATACGGGCCGGTTGAGCGTCGATAACGGTTTCATCGCTACTTTGGCAATGATCGGCGCGCCCGAGGACATGCCGCCCTCTAGCCCACCCGCGTGGTCGGTGCGCCGGAAATAACCACCACCTCGCTCAAATGATTCGTCGACCGCAATCGCGTCGTGCGCCGCGCTGCCGCGCTGGGACGCTTGGGCCATGCCGTCGCCTATTTCGACCGCCTTGACCGCGTGAATGCTCATCAGCGCTCCCGCGAGCAGCCCGTCGAGTTTGCGGTCCCAGTGCACGTAGCTACCGAGTCCGACCGGAACGCCGTAGGCCATCACCTCGACGATTCCTCCGAGTGAGTCCCCCTCCTTGGCGGCCGCCTTGATTTCTTTAATCATCGCGGCTGCGGTGTCGGCGTCAAAACAACGCACCTCGCTTTCGTCAACCGTGTCCAGTTCACCGGGCACCGGTCGCACTCCCGCCGGCGCCGCGACGGTGCCAATGCGCACGACGTGGCTCAGAATCTCGACGCCGATTGTAGCGAGCAGGCCCTTGGCCAAGGCGCCGGCGGCGACTCGCGCCGTCGTTTCGCGTGCGCTGGCGCGCTCTAAGACATCGCGCGCGTCATCGAAGCCGTACTTCTGCATGCCGGCGAGATCGGCGTGGCCCGGTCGGGGCTGGGTCAACTTCGTGGTGGGCTGACCGGGATTCGGGGACATCTCCTCTTCCCACTTGGCCCACTCAGAATTAAGAATCTCGATGCCGACGGGGGAACCCAAGGTGCGGCCGTGACGAATGCCCGCACTGAGGCGAAGCTCGTCGCGTTCAAATCTCATTCGCGGGCCGCGACCGTAACCGAGTCGGCGACGCGCCAGCTGGTCGCCAATTTGCTCTTCAGTAATTGGCAGGCCGGCGGGCAATCCCTCGACGATGACCATCAGTGATCGACCGTGACTCTCTCCGGCAGTGAGGAAGCGCAACATCAGACAATTCTAGGTCGTGAACGACCTAGCAATTAGTTCTCGTTGGCGTAGAACGGGTGGTCACCCGACGCGTGATCGGTGACGTCGATGACGCCGGTCAGTTCGGGAATCGCGTCGCGCAACGTCGCTTCGATGCCCTGCGTGAGCGTCAAACGACTCATGGCACAGCCCTGACAGCCACCGGACATCTTGATGTAGGCGACCTTCTTTTCTTCGTCGAGCGCCACGAGGTCCGCGCGCCCACCGTGCGAGGCAATAGAGGGGTTCACGTGCTGGTCAAGCACACCAATGGCAAAGACCGCGAGCGGGCCCTCAAGGCCCAACTCCAGTATCGAGGCTGGCACGCCGGGATTCATCTCCTCGGGCGTCGGTACGTTCGGATTCACGAGCACGAGCCCACCGCCGCCCTCGCTAGCGAACTCCAAACGGCTTCCGCGCAGTCGCTCGATGCTGTTGGCGGGCACCACAATCGTGACGTCGCCGTCCACGCCAATGGCGGCGCCGTCAGGTGCATCGGCACGATCGGAGAAATATAAATCGTACGAGTAACCCGCACCGCGCGTGCCCGTCACTTCAACCCACAGGGCTAGTCCGTCACCTTGGTCTTCACTCGCGAGGGCGTCGAGTACCACGTTGCGGGCCTCGTCGGTGAGCTTCAATATGTCAAATGTCTCGACGGTAGTCATGCTCGCAGTCTAAAGGTGTTCGTTAGAACGTTCAACGCACACTAAGTTCTCTGCGTGACTTCAATACCAAGCGACGCCCACGAATGGGTCAGTTTCGACGACAATAAGCGCTTGCGCACCTGGATGTTCGACGTGACATTCTTAGAAAGCAACTGGACGTGCATCTTCGGCAATGGCTGTCAAGGGGTGCTCACCGGCCCGACCCCCGAACTCGTCCAGGGTTGCTGCAGTTACGGCGCGCACTTCACCGACGAAAAGGACCAGCGCCGGGTCGAAAAGGCCGCGCTGCGCCTCACAGCTGATCAGTGGCAGTTCAAGTCGCGAGGCAAGAACGGCACCACGCGCGTGAAGAAGAACGGCGACATCATGACGCGTCTGGTCAATGACGCTTGCATCTTCCTCAACCGTCCGGACTTCGCGCGCGGACCGGGTTGCGCACTGCACGTGATGGCCATTGACAATGACGAGAGCTATATTCCGCTCAAGCCGGAGGTCTGCTGGCAGTTGCCGTTGCACCGAGTTGACGAAGTCCAAGAGGACGGCCGAGTGCTCACGCGTATCTCGCAGTGGAACCGTAGCGACTGGGGCGACGGGGGCGAAGAGTTCCACTGGTGGTGCACTGAGTCACCCGACGCCTTCGTCGGAAAGACACGAGTGGTTGATTCAATGGCCGAAGAACTGACCGCCATGGTGGGCAAAGTGGTCTACGGCCAACTGCTCGCATACCTGGATCGTCGAGCGACCCAGCCCAAGCCAACGCGCCTCGAGCACCCGGTACTTCGCAAGCGGGCCTAGCCCTCGGCGCTGAGGGGGTCCTCTTCGTTTGAAGGTGTACGGGGCAGCGAACCAAGAATTTCCTCAAATCGGTCCTCTTCAGCCAGACACCACTCCGCGTGTACGTCCTCAGGCGCCGCACCGCATTCGTCACACGTGGTGGCTCGCGGTCCGGTGGAGTGTTTGAGTTCGCGGGCCTCAACGAACCGGCGATGGCGGCCTTTTTTCACGTCAACTCCTCACTGGTCGCGGGCCATAGCTGGCAGCAACCGTGGCGCAGCACGACTGCACCGAGTAATCATGATACCAACTCGACGTTGTCTTAGGACCTTTAGAATCGTGGCTGTGAGCGATGCCTTTGATCCCAACGAGATGGTGCTGCGATTCCGGGAACGGGCCGACGCCGTGAAGCGAAGGGGCCTTCCACCCGTGGAGGGTCCCGAACGAGTGCGATTCATCGAGGCCGCCAAACTTGACTTCCAGGACTTCGCGATGTTGGGTGACGCCACGGCGACGCTCGAAGACGGCATCCTGCGTTTCGAGATTGACCTTCGCCCACCTACATCGAGTTAGGGAGCCCGGCCGGTAGTCACGTTGATGCGTGCCGTCGCTTCAGACAGCGCGGCCCCACCGCGCGAGAGCCACTCGAGTGCC
>Ga0182015_10007849_pt1 | contig 10324 bp, 8 predicted proteins | sample 712P3MmetaG_FD_120478 | JGI IMG/M metagenome (GOLD analysis project Ga0182015, IMG submission 120478) | Permafrost microbial communities from Stordalen Mire, Sweden - 712P3M metaG | ecosystem: Environmental > Terrestrial > Soil > Wetlands > Permafrost | place: Sweden: Stordalen | collected... | reverse complement strand
GATGGAAATCAACGGCGAGAACAGGCTGATCGCCGCTGGAAGTGGCGTTCGAATCCTGCCCGGAACGCGTCACCAGATCCGCAATCCGTCCTCCGGTCCGGTGCGCTTCCTAGTCGTTTCGCAACCCCCAAGCCACGGCGACCGCGTCGACGAGTAAGTGACGCAGCCAGCGCCACGCACGCCTCGACCGCCGCCTCGATTGTCCGGCCTGGGCGCAGCCCGGCCGCGTTTAGATTCACTACTGTTTCCGATAGCGCCCGCGCATCCCGGTATCCAACCCGCGCCGAATGGCAGATCCCAACCCTTCCATCGGTCCCGAGCGCTTCATTTCTTTTCGGACGGCTTCAGGAGCAGGTCTTGATAGTCGAAGCTGAAATCCGCCAGCGGCGACACTGCGGCCATTTTTGCATTCTCGATGCTGCCGTCAGGGTTCAGGGCGAAGGTGAGGAAGGCGTCTTCGATGGTGCGGTCTCGCCAGTGTGCTTTGAAGGTGTCGTGCTGCCAGGGTTGGAGGTCGCCAATCATAGCCGGGGTATGGTCGAAGGTGATGACCAGGGAGGCGTTTCCATTTTCTGCGCGGATGGTGATGGGGCCGTACCAGGCGTCGTTGTAGACGCCGGCATATTTTTCCAAAGGCAGGGAAGGCTTGGAATCGGCGGCGCGGGCGGCTTCGGCCTTCTTCATCGTTTCTGCAGCTTCTTTTTCGTCGGTATCTTTTACCGACTTGTAGGCTGCGATCCAGTCGGTGGGCGGCAGGTGAAAGTAAGAATCCAGCACGTGATAGAGGATGGCATCGAAGGCGCCGTCCTCTTCGGCGTTGGTGAGAATGACGACGCCGAGATTTTCTTCGGGCACGAGCATGACGCGAGAGACGAATCCGCCGACCCCGCCGGTGTGGCCGACAAGCTTGCGGCCGTGATAATCGCGCAATGCCCAGCCCAGGGCGTAGTCGGCGAAATTTGCTTTTAGTCCAGCGAGAACGGGCGCAGGATTCCCGATGGGCAGGATGGTCTGCGGCGACCACATTTCTCGGGAACGCTGCTCGCTGAACAGGCGGCCGTCGCGGTCCGGGAACTTGCCTTGGTTCAACTGCAGCTGTATCCACTTGGCCATGTCGGCAGCACAGGAATTGACGGCGCCGGCGGGGCCGGCATTGTCGAGCACTTCAAAAGGGATGACTTGCAGTTTGTTTTCCATGCGGGAATGCGGGAAGGCAACATTATCCGTGGACTTAATGTTGGCGTTGCTGACATTGGAGTGGGTCATGCCGAGCGGGATGAAGATGCGCTGGCGAATGTAGTCATCCCATGAAGTGCCGGTCACCGCTGGGATGATTTGCCCGGCGGTCATATAGAGCAGATTGTCGTAGGCGTAATGGCTGCGGAAACTGGATGCGGGTTTCATGAAGCGCAGCTTGTAGATAATTTCTTCGCGATGGTAGGTGGTGTGGGGCCAGAAGAGCAGATCGCCTTCGCCGAGCCCCATGCCGCTGCGATGCGTGAGCAGGTCGCGGATGGTCATTTCGTGCGAGACATAGGGATCGTACATGACGAAACCGGGGAGGCGCTGATAGACGGGATCGTCCCAGGAAAGCTTGCCTTCGTCGACCAGGGTGGCGAGGGCGGCGGTGGTGAAGGCTTTGGTGTTGGAGCCGATGCCGAACAGAGTGAATTCATCGACGGGCGTGCGATCCCCTAGTTTGCGGACTCCGTAGCCTTTGGCGACGAGAATCTTACCGTCTTTTACGACGGCAACGGCCATGCCGGGGACGTCAAAGGTCTTCATGGAAGAGGCGACGTAAGTGTCGAGATCGGGGGGCAGGGACTGTGCCCTCACAAACGCCACCGGGATTAGAGCCATGAAGATGATCGCGCATCGTCTTAGGCAAGTGATTAGCATGCATCTCTCCGGACAGGGATTACGTGCGAGAATTACGACGCGGAGATTAGAACACAGAAGCGAGGGATTCTCCGAGAGAGCACGGAAGAAATGCGAACTTATATTCTGGAGCGCGAACAGTGGCTGCCCAAAGCCGTGGATGAGGTGTTTTCCTTTTTTTCCCGGCCCGAAAACTTGCCGGCGATCACGCCGTCGTGGTTGGACTTTCGCATGGTGGAAGCACCCGTTGCTCTGGCTGTGGAATCGTTGATCCATTACCGGCTGCGCTGGCACGGAGTGCCGATTCGATGGACGACCGAGATCAGTGAGTGGAATCCTCCGCACCGATTTGTGGACCGCTCCGTGTCGGGTCCATACGCGCTGTGGAATCACGAGCACTGGTTTGCGGTGCGGGGCGGAGGGACGACGATGCGCGATCGGGTCAGGTACGCGCTGCCTTTGGGTTGGGCCGGCAGTGTGGCTCACTGGATGCTGGTGAAGCGCGACATGGAGCAGCTTTTTGACTTTCGGGCGCAGGCGATGCGGCGTCTGTTTCCAGATTGAAGGGGGTCATTTGCTACTCGACATGTAAGCTGAGAGGGAGTGCTCTGGCGCTCGGCAAGGAAAATCATGATTTCGCAGGATTTTATATTTTGGGAAGTGGATGCGCAGGCTGATTTTATGTTGCCGGGGGGGAAGCTGTATGTGCCGGGGGCGGAGAAGTTGCTGCCTAATATCCGGCGGCTTACGGATGCGGCGAGGCAGGGACGGGTATTCTTAGTGTCGCACGGCTGTTTTCATACCCCGAAGGATCCGGAGTTCAACATCTTTCCGCCGCATTGCGTGAAGGGAACGGCGGGGGCGGAACTGGTTCCGGAAGCGCTGACGGAAAACATTGCGCGAGTGCCGAATGAGGCGAAGGCGAAGTTACCGGAAGACTTGTCGAAGTATCAGCAAATTTTGTTGGAAAAGCAGACGTTGAATATTTTTGAAAGCCGGCATGCGGACGCCCTGGTCGAGCGCCTGGGAAGTCATGCTGAGTGTGTGGTGTTTGGAGTAGTAACGGAATATTGCGTGAGCTTCGCAGTCAAGGGTTTGCTGGAACGGGGACGGCGCGTAGCCGTGGTGCAAGATGCGATTGAAACCCTGAAGCGGGAGGACGGGGAAAAAGCGATTGCGGAACTGAAAAGCCTGGGAGCCAGGCTGACGACCGCGGAGCAGGCTCTCAGCGCGCTTAGCCGCTGAGAGCCTGGCCGCAGCGCTAGTGATGGTCCCCGTGGTTGTGACGCCAGGTCCAGTATTCTTTCTGTTCTTCGGGACGAATCCTGCGGAAGTCGCGGTGCGGGTCGCGGTGGGTTTCATTGGCCCAGCGATTGTAGTAACCAACTTCCTCGCCGTTCCACACATGGTAATCGGTGTAGTAGGGATCGTACACGCGATAATAGTGATGATGCTCGCAGGCGATTCCGGCCAACGATGAAGTCAGCGCAGCCGCCAGCAGCAGTGAACTCAGGGGATGCGAACCACGGCTCATGTTTTTTCTCCTTGGAAAAAGAAACACTTGTCAGATCCATTAGTTGCTGAAAGATGTTGACTGGTTTCAGAAAAGTGCGAGGGTGCCGTTTCATCTTCGAATAATACTTGTTTCTCTTTCGAATGCTTTTCAATCGCAGCGATTGTAATAGACTACAGTGTCTTTGTAGCAGGGAGATTGAACCTTGGCCGACCCGTTGCGTACGCTGCTGGATTTGCCGGAACAGGAAAAAGCCGAGCGCGGGCTGGAGCACACGCCCCGCGAAATCTGGCAGCAGCCCGACACTTGGAGCAAGACCTACCAACTCTGCCAGGACCGGCGCACCGAGTTGAACGATGTTCTCAGGCGTGCGGGAATCGGCCGGGGTAACACTTCCTCGCCTACGGTATACCTGGTGGGCGCGGGCACGTCGGATTACACGGGAAGAGCGCTGGCACCGTTGCTGCGGCGGCGATGGAGTTGCGAAGTTTGGCCAATTCCCAGTACCACCCTGTTGACTGAATTTGAAGGGTTCCATCGCCCGGGTAAGGAATATCTCTGGGTTTCGTTTTCGCGTTCCGGGGAGAGTCCGGAGGGCGTGGCGCTGCTGGAGCGGGCGCTCGATCAGCAGAAAGCGATTCGGCATCTCGTGATCACCTGCAACCGAGAAGGACCCATGGCACAACTTTGTTTGCGCCATGCGGATCGGGCTCTGGCGCTGGTGCTGGACGATGCCGTGAACGACCGCGGACTGGCCATGACCAGTTCGTTCAGCAACATGGTGCTGGCGGGACAGTGCGTGGGACATCTGGAGGATTTCTCGCAGTTCGGGGATGTGGTCGCAGAAATGAGCGAGATTGGCCGGCGGTTTCTTCCTGCCGCGGCCGAAACTGCGGCGGCAATTACTTTGCTCGGATGCACGCGCACGTGTTTTGTGGGCACGGGAGTGTTACGGGCCGTGGCGGATGAATCAGGGCTGAAAGTGATGGAACTCAGCGCCGGGAAAGTGACCACGCTGGCGGAAACGCCGCTGGGATTGCGTCACGGCCCGCTGTCGAGCGTCGATGAACAGACGCTGTTTGTGGCTTTCTTGTCGAACGAGGCTCGGCGGCGTGGGTATGAACTTGATCTGCTGCGGGAGATGGATCGCAAACGTCTGGGGCGGGTGCGAGCGGTGGTTACAGCGGGCGGAGTTGACGACGTGGCGCCGCTAGTCGGCTACTGTTTGTCTCTGAATAGTGCCGCGAATTTTCCCGACCACTATCGGCCGGTGCTGGATGTAATGCTGGGGCAGTTGGTCGGACTGTTCGCGTCGATGCAATGCGGGCTCAAGCCGGATCAGCCCAGTCCTGGCGGAACGATCACGCGAGTGGTCGCACCCATCAAGTTGTATTCCTGAATTTTCTGCGATCGACTACGCATGCCGACCGGGTTCTGCGGCAGAATTTAGCCCTTCGCTGACCGCCGAGTCCGCGTATTCGTCGTCGCCTGTTGGGCCGAGTTCAAACGTAAGTGTCAGAGCAACCACACGGTTGACAAATTGATTCCGCAGCCAGCGTGACTTCACCACTTCTACGATTTCTACTGTAGCTTGGTTGCCGGATCCCCCAGAAGGATCCACGTACGCCGGATGTCCAGGTTGTGAACCGCGCGCTTCGCGGACGCCGCCGCTTCGCCTATCGTCCGCGACTTGCTGCCGTAAAGCTGCGAAATCATCGCCTGATTCAGAATCGACTGCCCGGCTGAGTCAGTCAACCCGGACGACGCCCACGCCGCGACCGCGCCGCCCGCCGGCGCCAGCACGATCGCCTTCGCCAGGCTTACCGTGTAGACGTCCTGGAAATATCCGTTCAGGCAGGTCATCGAGATCAGGAACGGCGTTTGCGAACCGTTCGTCAGGGCGGCGACATCGCTCGAACTCAACAATCCGTCCGCCCACACTTCGTCCGAGCCGTGACCAACGTAGTTGATCAGCGACTGCCCTGCGTTGAGGGCAGTGATTAAGTCGCCGTGTGCATCCGCATCGTTTCCTTGCGAGATGACCGCAACCGTCTGCGTTCCAGGAATCAGCTCCTGCACTGCTGCGATGTAGGAGGTAAACGGATCGGTGGCATCGTCGGTACCGGCCACCAAGAGCACCTGCTTAGTCCAGGCACCGGAGTTCGAGATCTCGTAGTTCACGATGCGTTTTGCCAACATGCTGGCATCGCCGGCGGTTCGTACGGGCAATCGGCCCACCGCCATATCCGGCAAACCGTCCTCGTCGAAGTCGGCAAACCAGTCGTCCGATGCCGTTTCCAGCCACTGCGTGTCAACCAAGTACGTGGGCACGAAGTCATCATCCCCCACTCCGAGGTAGTTCCGCGGATCGAAGGTTGCGTCGCCCACCAACAACACGAAATGTGGTTTTAGCGACCATTCCGCTTTTGCCGTCCGCAGGAACCCTTTAAGTGCGAATGGGCTCTTTACACCGAAATTGAATTCGTCGTATAGATCCTGAACATTGATGATCGCCACGGTGTGGCCCTGGTCTTGCCGCAACCTCTGCAGGGGGCCGAGACTGGACAGGAAGTCCGCGTTGCTGATCATGACAAAGTCGGCTCCCGCCTGCGGCGCGTGCCAGCTCGATGGGGTATTGGACACCATACTGGCCGGGTGGCTGGATTGAGCGACGGTAAACGCCAGCAACGTCCTCGTACCCGATCCTTGCGGGACAACAGATACTGCGTAGCCGACGCCCTGGCGGCTAATCGTTCGCCGCAAAGCCGTTACCTCGTCCGGATTAGTGATGTCCACCACCCTGATTTCCGAATCGCTGAATCCGCCGATCGTTTGCTTCAGTCCCGCAGTGGTTGTCAGGCGCAAGTAGTCATCATCCGCGGTGTAGGTATGTGGATACGTGAGTTGCACCGTGTTGACCACGCTGATGTCCTCTCGGCCTCCCTCCTCGGTCAGCGTCAGCACATTGTTCGATCCCTCCTTGAGGGCCCAGATCGGCAGCGCCAGCTTGGCCATCCCAGCGTTCTGGTCGCTGAACGTCATCGTGCCGGCCTGGTAGTCGTTCAGCTGCACTGCGACCACGTGAGCTCCGCTGGATACGCCCTGCAGCAACACTTCCAACTGGGCAATAGTCGTGGCTGTGTTATCCAGGCGGGTGATTGTGAAGGAATTGGTGGACGGCGAACCTGACGAAAGTACCGGTCCAAAGAAGTTGTCAGCGTCGCCGTTCAGCAGCGCCGCAAAGTAGACAGTGCGCGGATTCCACACCACAGTCGCGGGGAAATTGGATGGTCCGGCACCAGCCTGGGTGAAGGCTTCTGTTGGCACCCGCTTGCCTTCGGTCGATCCCGCGACCAGCCAGTAGACCTGCGAGCCCGACCAAGTTGTGTTTAGGGGATAGCCGTAGAACTCCACTGTCCCCTGCGAACCTAGTTTTCCGTCGGCCTGCCCAGTCACCTTCATCGGTTGTTCTACTCCGTTGACGTATAGCTGCAGCAGCCGGGGATCGACATCGGGGCTCAGGCCCGCCGCCAGGAGTTGCGGCTGCGTAAGGCGGTACCAGCCTTCGGAGCAAACCGAGATCCGGATGGCCGGACTAGCCGCTAGCGCGTATTGCTGTTCTTGAGTTCGGCGGGTAACGGGTGGTTGGCCGCCCGTCCGCTGGAACGGCCGAGATCCGGAATCGACCGGCCCGCAGCTGTGCACCCCGCCCTGCGGCGCGAGTGCCGGCGATCTTCCCAATTCGCTCAGCATCTGCGGTTTCAGTTCACTGCGCTCGGGTTCGGCAATCAGCGGACTCAAAGCGGCAGACTTAGTTTCGGCGGACGGTTCTGGGAAGACAGGTCCTAACATCGTGATGTCACCACTAAGGTCAACCTCTTCCACCCAATACGTCTCCTCACCGCCGGCCGGGGGCTTGTCCAACCAGGCATGCGAGTGGCCCGCGGTGAAGGTCGTCTTCGGTCCCGCCAGCAATGCGGTCCCGGCCAACAACGAAGGGTTCAGCTTGACCCGCTTCCCGTTCTGCTCGCGATAGAGGTTGAATCCAAGACTGGACACTTCGTGTCCGGTCTTCAGCTCGATCAAGTTGCTGTCGCCATACCGAGTAGCTGTCAGTGAGTTAACCTTCACCGCAGTGGTGCTGCTCGGAACGAGCGGCACGGCTATCATGGCCCAGGCTGTGGGTGCGGAGCTGAGGGTCCACGAAGCCGAAGTCGCGGGACCGCTAACCCCTCCTGCCCCCAGAATGCTGTTAGCACAGGTCGAACCTGGCGAGCACTCCCACTCCTTTACTATCCCCGAGGCCGGAGCCGGAGTGGCGGTACTCGGATAGCCGGCTCCGAGTGCGTCGAATACAACTCCGCCAGTGCCCGGGCTCGTGATGCCAGCCACGGAAGCGGTTGTGGTACAGCCTGCAAGACACGAATTAGTAACCGATGTACCCACCGAAGCTACCCCGGAAAACGCGACTGCCCCAGAGATACACCCAGTGGTGGTGCCGGTCAGGGAAATAGTGATCGAGGTTGTGCCTGCGGTGATGCTCGGCCCCAGCTGATACAGGTAAAGAAATCCACCGCCGCCCCCCGCGCTAAAGCTTCCAATCAGCGTGAAGGTTTGCGCAGGAGTCGTGTTAAAGACCGGTGCTGGTTGCACGCTGTCGCCAATCACCGCGACGGCGAGAAGGATAAGATTGGGGCTACCGGTGCTCGCATTGAAGGAGGTAATGTTGCAGCTGCTGCCTGAAGTATAATTGCCCGTCGCAACGTTCGTCACTGCCACCTCGCCACTCGCTAAAGTCGGCAAGACCCCGCAAAAAACGATCAGGGCGACTATCGCTGGAAAGCGACGAGCGAACGCGCGTTTTGCGCGCTTGGCGATCGGCAGGAAGCCGATCCAGTGTTTGCACCGCAATGCGAGGACCCCGATCGAGTATTTTATCTTAGCCTTTCGACTTCCGAGATCGATGCAGCGACCGCCGCGCTCTACGGCGACGACCTTGCCCAAAATCTGCTCCGCCGCGACTGGCTCCCGCTCGCCTCGCCCGGCGTCGCCGCGCGCCAGCAACACGCGCTCCCCGTTGCGGCTTGCTATCCCAACCACACGATGCCCGATCAGGCCGCGCCCGGTTCGGTAAAGGACGATGTCTTTCAACTTGACCTCGGTTTCATTGGCCGGCTCGACCGTGATCGCTTCTCCCGGCCGAATCGTCGGCCACATGCTGCCGCCTCCGGCGCGGAAGCGCAGATGGTATCCGCTCCGCAAGACGTTAGTGGCCACGTCGAGGAAAACCTTGGATCTGTCGAGCGCGTTCATGCTGCGTACACCCGGGCCAACTCGACAGCATGCTCCTCGGGGACAAATCGCAGTTCGGCGCACGGCACCGAATCGATGAGTTGGTGGAAAAATGCCAGCGCAAAATCCAGCCCGGAGCGGCTGTAGAACGGTACGAAGCTGCACGCCAGGAAGCGCGCCAAGGCTTCCCCGCCACGAAGCGGAACGATTTCGTTGGCATGGCCGTGCCGCAGGAAGAAAATCTGCCGCAGAGGCGTTCGAGCTGGTAGCGCCAGTCTGGCTTCGCCGTGCCACGGCGTCCCGTACATCCAAGTTGCTCCTGCCCAGGACCGCAAGATGATTCGGTCATCGCTCAGCACCCGCACCCCCCCGGCCTTCTGCCATAGTCTGGCCGTCGTAGTCTTGCCCGCCCCGGAATGACCGAGGAACAAATAGCCTTGGCCGTCAGTGTCCTCGAGCCCACAGGCATGGACCTCCACGCCGCGTCCATGCGCCAGCAGATTCATCATCAACAATTCGTCGAGCGGATACTCTAGGGCATCCACCGGATCACGAGGGTCAAAGTAACTGCGCTCGAGCAGAACCTCGCCGCACGTAAAATCCGGGCTGAATGTCGCCCGCTTATATGGCAGCGTCCCGTATATCGGTGAGGTGAGATGGAAAACGTGATTTTCCAGCTCGCGGGAAAGTCGCCAAAGCCCCCCGGAATCGAAAACAAAGCTCGTGTTGGCGGGCTGACATAGCTTGCCCCATGCGGTCGTCACCTCTACGTCCGCAGCGCCATTCGAAACCAGGAAACTTTCTGCGGCTCCCTGGACGTACAGCTTAATGTGCGGATCGTCACTCCTGATGCGTACACCGACATCGCCGACCCTGAGTGTCAGCGTGTCAGCAGCGCACGGCTCGCGTTTTTGTCTTCGTAGGTCTGCTTCAGGTTGCACGCCGATGGTCCGCTTTATGACCCTTGAGTGAAGCAGGGTCCGACGGACATACAAGAGCTCGACCCGCCGGGACCGGACGCGGCCCCACTCTTGCAATTTCCCAGGACAGCCTCTTCCGGCCGCAATGAAACCCGCTCCATCTCAGGCTTCTTGTACGGCCTCCTCAGTGGGAATTTCGGTTCCAATTTCTCACTCATGGGTGCCTCCGATGTATGACTTCGATCGTCTGCTACTGGGACTGTGGCGTCGCCGCTTAAAGGCCACAGGAAGAGCACCCCCCCACCGCCATCCGCCGTTCGTTTAGGATCGGCAAAAGCGGGTTTGAATCACTGAAGTCCATCCACTCCTCGCCCCCGTGCTTGTGCAACGATTCCGTCGAATTCATCAGCGCCCCGTAAGCCGACCCACCCGGGCAATACTCGCAATTGCCGTGAGCCGGAACCGGCAGCTCCAAGGCATGTGCGCGCAGGTGCGCGACGTGGCACAGAAAATCCACCGGCGCCTCAGGGTCGCCGTTCTCCAGTTCACCGTTGGCCGGGCACATGCCGCACATCGGCTTGATCTGGCACGTCGTGCATTTAGTGACCCGGGTTATCTTCTTTGCCCGCACGTGGCGCAGGAAATGATCCCAGCCTTCGCGGAAAGTGCCGCGGCGAAGGTCGTACCGCTCAAAATGGGAGAGGACGCAGATACTCATCTT
>Ga0182015_10007848_pt1 | contig 10324 bp, 12 predicted proteins | sample 712P3MmetaG_FD_120478 | JGI IMG/M metagenome (GOLD analysis project Ga0182015, IMG submission 120478) | Permafrost microbial communities from Stordalen Mire, Sweden - 712P3M metaG | ecosystem: Environmental > Terrestrial > Soil > Wetlands > Permafrost | place: Sweden: Stordalen | collected... | reverse complement strand
TTGCAGATTGAGATGCTGTCCAAAGATTCCGCGTATGTTCTCGGCGAGTTTCACTTGCAGCGCAAGAAAGACAATCCGGCGGGAGTCTTCACACTTATCGTGCGCAAGTTTCCGGAAGGCTGGCGGATCGTTCACGATCACACCACAGCGTTCCCGGCGGACTCGCAGCACCCGTAAATTCAAATTTGATGAATTGATGGTCGAGGAGGATTTCCATTGCGCGCATTGATTACCGGCGGCGCAGGTTTTCTGGGCTCGCATCTCAGCGACAAACTCATCGAGCGCGGATGGGACGTTATCTGCATGGATAATCTCGTGACGGGAGCCGCGCCAAATATCGCGCACCTGGTCTCGCATCCGCATTTCCGGTTCGTCCAGCATGACGTGACGCGCTACATCAACATTGACGATCACCTCGATGCCGTGCTGCACTTTGCCTCGCCTGCCAGTCCCGACGATTACCTCAAGCTGCCCATCCCCACGCTAAAAGTCGGCGCCCTCGGCACTCACAACACTCTGGGACTCGCGCTAGCGAAGAAAGCCAAGTATCTCCTCGCTTCGACATCGGAATGCTACGGCGACCCGGAAGTGAGTCCGCAGCCGGAGACCTACTGGGGCAACGTGAATCCGATCGGGCCGCGCGGCGTCTATGACGAAGCCAAGCGCTTCGCCGAAGCCATGACCATGGCCTACCATCGCTACCACAAAGTGGACACGCGCATCGTGCGCATCTTCAACACCTATGGTCCGCGAATGCGATTGAACGATGGTCGCGCGCTCCCAAATTTTCTATATCAGGCGCTGACAGGAAAACCGATCACAGTGTACGGAAGTGGAAAACAAACTCGGAGTTTCTGCTACGTTGCCGATCTCGTCGAAGGCCTCATGAAGCTTCTCGATTCAAACGAGCACGAGCCGACGAACATCGGCAACCCGCAGGAAATCACAATCTTGGAATTTGCGGAGAGAATTCGCGAGCTCACACACACGAAGGCCGAAATCATCTTCAAGCCGCTGCCGCAGGATGATCCGAAACAGCGATGCCCCGACATAGCCAAAGCGCGCCGCGTGCTGAACTGGGAGCCGAAGGTAGGACTCGCCGAGGGACTTCGCTTCACGCTCGAATACTTCCAGAAGAAAATCGCCGAGACGGAAACCAAGCGCTGAAGCGCTATGCGTAATTCGCTGCGCGCGCTAGTGACGAGTGTGGTGCGTTTCGTCGTCGGGCCTGCCGACGGAGTGGTATTCAAAGCCCAGCGCCTTCATTTCAGCGGGAACCAGCAGGTTCCGCGCATCCACGATGAGCGGCCGCGCCATCGAATCGCGCACGCGCACCCAATCCAGCTTGCGGAATTCCGGCCATTCCGTCGCCACCACCAGAACATCGGCGTCTTCCGCCACCTCATAAGCTGATTTTCCGAGATTGAGTTTTGGGTGACCCTCGCGCGCCTTCTCCATCGCTTCAGGATCGTACGCGCGGACGTGCGCGCCTTCAGCAGCCAAGCGCTCGACGAGGTCGATTGCCGGGGCAAAGCGAATGTCGTCAGTATTGGCCTTGAACGCCAGCCCGAGAACTCCCACTTTTTTGCCGCGAACCACCCACAGAGCGCGGCGAATCTTTTCGACGACGTGGTCAATGCGCTTGTGATTGATCTTCTCGGCCTCTTTTAGCAACCCGAAGTCCACGCCGCAGCGCTCGGCGAGCCGCACGAAAGCCTGCAAATCTTTCGGCAGGCAGAATCCGCCAAAGCCGAGTCCGGCGCGGAAAAAACTCGTCCCGATTCGCGCGTCTTTGCCGACGGCGCGCAGCACTTCTTCCACGTCCGCGCCCAGCCGTTCGGCGATATCCGCGACCATATTTGCGTAAGAAATTTTCAATGCGAGGAAGGAATTCGATGCGTGCTTGATGAGTTCCGCGCTATTGATCGTCGTCACCATCCACGCAGGCGGTTCAGTGGGCGGGCACTCCTTCGGATGCACAGGGCAATTGAATTTCTGCTCGAGCACCGGCTTGTAGATTTCGTGAAGCTGCTTTTCAGTTTCAGGGTCGTCCACGCCGACGACGATTCGGTCCGGATGTAGAAAATCGCTGACAGCAGTGCCTTCGCGCAGGAACTCAGGGTTCGATGCCACGCGAAATTCCGCGCCGCTGCCGCGTCCGTAGATTCCCAACGCGCGCTTCAATTGCTGCCCGGTCTGCGCGGGAACCGTGCTTTTCTCGACCACCAGCTTGATGCCGCGAGCTTCAGTCGCGATAACGCGAGCCACGCTGTCAATCGCGCTCAAATCGGCATCGCCATTCGGCAAAGGCGGCGTTCCGACGCAGATGAAAATGGCTTCCGCGGCAGCGACTGCCTTCGCCGGTTCCGATTCGAAACGCAATCGCGATTCGCGTCGATTCTTGGCGATCACTTCATCGAGGCCCGGCTCGTAAATCGGAAGCTTGCCCTGCTCCAGTGTGTGGATCTTGGCAAGATCGCTATCCGTGCAAACTACGTCGTGACCGATTTCCGCGAGACACCCGCCCGTGACCAAACCGACGTATCCCGAGCCGACCACCGTAATTTTCAATCTCAATTCCTTCCGTTAAAGCCTAAGCTATTCGCTCGAGGCGTTAAAGTATTTTGAACTAATTGATTGGAACGCCCAAGCGAATGTTTTTCGAGCGCTTCACCGATTGTTACACGGTCGAGCCGTTCGACCATTGTATGGTGGGTTGGCCAGCACTCATGAGCGTCCGATGCCACAAAAGCTCCTCGTCTAAATACTATGTTCTTGTGACCAAAGGACATAGATTAGCCCGGTGGCAACTCTGGGTCGCCCGGTTGAGGCCGCGCGACCCACTCCTCGTAATTATCAGCAGGACGCTTGAAGCGGCTTCATGGTGCGCGCACTTATTCCCAGCAAGGGGTATAACCATAGTGCCTACCGATACCGCTGCACCAAGTCGCATCCGCCATGTTCGGCCAGCTGTTTCTCACAGTCCAAGAAAGCCTCCAAACGACAGGACCGCGTAAGCAATCCGGCCAGCTCCAGCATCGAGTACGATGTCTTCGAATGTTCCGACGTCCTCATTTTGTGCGTTGACAACTTTGCTGCCTATAACCGTCTTCTTCGCGGGAACGACCACCCGAGACCGTACAGCGAAAATATCTTCTGCGATGGGCGGATAGCGAACCCCTATTCTATTTAGACGGCTTGTATCGCGTGCTTGCCAAGCTTATTCACGGCGAGATGCGATTCTCTATCAGCAGCTAAAATTCTCATGCCCGTCAGCCAATGGCGAGAACGAAGCTTCCGGATGCGATGTTGCGATTGGGATCGCAGAATGTTTCGGCTTCAATTCCGTAGATCCGTAGGGAATCTCGAAGTGCCTGCGCACTAGGAGGTAGGTCGCCTCGGCTCACGATCAGTGCCAAGCCCGCGGATTGATCAGTGACGATCTCCGCCGCCTCCGCATCATTTAGTTTCCATCCAATCGCTCTGAAAATTGTCATGAAATCTTGTGCGTAAACGAGCGCATCGGGTGCCTTTGGCGAATAGCACACGCCAACTTGCTGCTCGGGAAACGCCAAGAGTACCTGAATCAGCACCGCCTTCTGATGGGTAGTCAGTTTCCTTGGAGTTGACTGCATTGCGGTCCGCGAGCTAGACATGTCACTGCAGATGCCACAGAGTAATTCCCGCTGTCAAAGTTTCTCGAGATTCGGGCTGACACCTCAAGAACCAAATATCTGTTGGCTCCTCACCGTGCACCCCCTGCGGAACGTTATGTTCGTAAACCTATTGTTCTCTCCGCCCTGCCCACGCATTCAACTAATTATCGAATTTTGCTTTCGACGAAGCTTCCGGACTGCCGCAACCGTCTGCTTCCATGTCTTGCAGCTGTTGCGTTGCTTCCGCGCTTCCGTGCTTCGAAGCTGAAATCAGCAACACCCTCGCTTGATCGCAGTTCTGCGGCACGCCACGTCCCCACGCGTAGAGATCGGCAAGAAGCATCGCGGCCTTCGTATTTCCCTTTTCGACTGCAGCCCATAGCCACTTCACGGCGACCTGGGAATCGGCCGGCCGGCTCCCTGCACGCAGGTACTGCAATGCAATGGAGAGTTCAGCTGCGCCCGCGTCGGCGTTCGATGGAAGCGCTGCGTCACCCCCCACTACAACCGGGCGTATTCGTTGAGGCTTCGACGGAGGCCGCAGCAGCGGGCTGATCTCGGCAGCTCCAGTTGAGCTCCGCGCATTCGACTGCGAACCAAATGAGACCCAATTGTACAAATCCTGGCCGAGCGACTGCGTGCGTCCGCCGGCCCGCCAAAAGAAAACAAGGGTGACACCGCTTATGACCACGAACACGAGCCACAACATCACTATGAATACCGTTCTGCGAACACCGTAGCGTGGATTGTCCGGTTGAGAAAAACGGGCGCCCGCTGACGGCCGCCAGGGCGCCAGCTCGCTTTCAATCTCCCTCGGCACTTCGGCTTCGGTCGACACGCTCTGCTCGAGCCACCTACGGAGGTCCGAGCGCTCCGCTTCCGGAAGGCTGTTGAATCGCAGTCCAACCGTCCTTTTCGATTCGTCCATCCATACGATTTCGCCGACCGTTTCGATTTCACTACGCGGATTGAACGTAAATCGCAGCGGGAGCATGCCCTGCTCATGCTCGACCGGAGCGTCGGCCCGGAACTGCAGGCCGTCCTCGGACGCATCAATGACGATTCCGCGATTTTGGTTGGCGAGGCTCACGTAGACCAGTTCGTAGGGCTTGGCTCGCGGGATTTGTCGTCGTTCTGTGACCATTGACTGATACTCCTCTCGGCGCTCGCGGCACATTATTGGCGCCGGCCCACTGTGGCTCATTGCGTTCTTTGCTGCGATGGAATCTACTTTTTCGACCAATTGGAGGGGCTGGGCGCAGACGACTGGGTTCGAGCATTCTACCTCAGAACTCGAATGGTGGTGTCGAGGCATCGACATTCCTCAGCTTGACCATAGAAGCGATGGGAGTGGTTGGGGTACGTACTCATCGCTCAATACGCTTAGTACTTTCCCAGGACCAGCTACACATTGGAAGTGGATTGCATCCGGCCGGATGTGCATGAAGCATTGCGGTGTCTCTTTCTTCGGACACCGCTATGAGGCTATGTGGGTGCGAGGAGAGCGTCTCGGCTCGAACAATCCGTTCCGACTCTTGGCCGAGGGATTTCCCGGCGGGGCGCAGGATATGGGCGATCGAACTCTGGTTGTGGTCGGATCATCCCGGACGAACGGAGCTGCGGGATTCGTCATTCTCGAAGATCAAGTCAATCGAGTAAGTCACGATTCGGCGGGCGGTGAGGAACTATTGGACCATTCCTGCCGCATCGCCACGGCTGCGCAACCGAAAACGTAGTCCCTTCTCGTGTAGCCCTCATACGCGAGCGTCCGAGCAGCAGTTCAAATGCTAAGTAGATACTCGAGTATGTACCGTTGAACTAATAATACAAACGCTCTAAACTATAGGTTCAAGGAGCCGAAATGCGCAGCATAAAAAGAAAAATCATAAACTATACGGACATCCCGCCTGGCACTAAAGTAAGAGAAGGCACGATTCAGTTTTGCAATCACTGCAACAGAACTGGCCGCGCCGAATTTTTCCATGGGCAAACCATTATTTTGCACGCAGTCTGGATAATCTCTAACGAGGATGGAAGCACCGAAGCTGAAGACGAAATGTGCCCTAAGCCTTCGCGTGTTCCGAAAGAAGATTCTAAATCGGCTCAGTAGATAATTCCGATCCGCTCACGCTGCTATGTACACTGGCCACATACGCGATCCGCGTGATCACACTCTAGATTGACAAAACGCTTGATCGAGACATAGGTTTGCTCGATGCGCCGGGACAACTTCGCTAAATTCTGTTACGGGGTGTCCAGAAAGATCGTACAGGTAATCAGTCTTGACGCCTCCTGTCGTCTGTTCAACTCTGCGGCCGAGTGCGTCAAAGGAGTAGCAAGCATTGAGTGCGAGAGACAAAGGTCTCAACAAATCTAAGACTTCGAAAAAGTCCAAATCCCCGGCTAAAAGTTCTCCTGCCCGGAAGTCTCACTCCAACCCTTCGAATGTAAAAGGCTCGGTGACTCTCCATTTGGAAGCTCAGCAGGGAAGGGCCTTCACCGAAGCAGAGCTGATTGACGGACTTGATGAGGATCTTCGTGATGCCTGGCAAAAGCTTCGTGCCTTTGCCGCAGGACTTGGCGCTCAGCGCATCTATGCTTCTGCCCTTTCGATCATGTTCGCAAGGAAGGTCTGTTATTTTTTTGTAAGGCCGAAGAAGACATTTCTCGAAGTATGGTTCTTCCTTCCGCGTGAAATCGAAGGGCTCAGATCCATGCATGGCCCTACCAAGAAAGCAAGGTATTGCAATCTGTTCAAGCTTGTTCACGCTGACCAAGTCGAGGAGCCGCTCACCGACTGGATACGCGAGGCGTTCGATTTCGCTCCAGAGCTGGGCCGATCCTAGTCCCAAATGTTTTGGCCTCGAAGTGGTTGTTTCTCGGTTATCGCGGTTGGTCCCGGAGGCAGGGGCCTCCGGGCTGTGAAGGAAAAGAAATTGTGCGCGGGACAAGGTTTCGCGATGCGTGCGACGCAACGTCAATCAAAGAGCTACCCGATGGAGAAAACCACACGTGGTTTGCCCGCGGCTTTGTCCCAAACTTCTTCCACCTCGGAAAGCGGTACGACCTGGGTTGCTATCTTTAAGCCTGCCGGCTGAACCGCTTCGAAGACGCTCCTAATCGCTTCCAGCAGTAACGGTAGACGTACACTTTTCACTCCGCTGCCCATCAACATGATCGCCGATGAGCGAAGCGCCGCACCTGGCAGATCGATGTTCTCCTCGCGGCTAGCTCCACCCACGTGGACGAAACGGACAGGCTTGGCGTCCTCTACAGCTTTTGCGATCGCCACAATCACCGTTTTCGCGCTCTCACCCCAGAGATAATCGATGACGACATCGATCCCCGAGGCGAAGACGTGTTTGAGAGCATTCTCGTAATCCTTCGCTCCCGATGGGTGCAGCACGCCCAGAGTGAACGGAATCGCGATATCTGCTCCAAGCTTCTTTACCTCCTCCAGTTCTTTGGCGTTGCGACCTGTAGCGATGACCGTGCCAGCGCCCAGGTACTTCGACAGTTGAACAGCAAGTCCGCCCGCCGTCCCGGTCCCACCATTGACTAGAACCGTTTCACCGGGCACAAGGTGAGCGCGCTCTACGAGCGCGGCCCAGGCCGACATGCCAGGATTTGCGATGGCGGCGGCAGTGATGTCATCGAGAACGTCCGGGAGTTTTACGCACTGATTTGCGCTCATGGGACAGAACTCGGCGAGAGCCCCGAAGGGCGCCCCAGGCAAGACGAAATAGACTCGCTTTCCATCCTGCGTTACACCAACACCATCCGACCCGACGATTAAGGGAAAGCCGCCGCCGGAACTGTAGTGCGACCCCGAAGCTCGCGATTTTGAAAACTGACTCAGCGCGGATGCTCGTACCGAAATGAGTTCTTCCCCCGCCTTTGCAATGGGTGTGGGGAAATCGCCATAGACGGGTGTCTTGCCCGCTGCCGTGACAACTGCTGCTTTCATGCCAGGTCTCCCTTGATTTTCAAGGCCGCGATCTAGGCCCTCCGAATCTAAGGATGTTAGATAACTCTAACAAAACAACCTCTGAACGCGGTCGATTACGGCGATTAGTTTCTTGCCCCAAACAAGAGATCGCCACCTGAAATAAGGCTCGTCTTCTATTTTGTTAACGCACTCACGTCGTTGCGGTTCTTCGGGATGCGTCCCCTTCCCACTTCACGTAGCGAACCCCCTCGGTAGCACAAGGCTGGGCGTTGTCGACCATTTCGTTATGACTATGATAGAATGACCATGTTGAGGGAGCGTCACAATTGAAGAAAATGGCAGCGGGTTCTTTCAAGGCGCATTGTCTTGCCGTCATGGACGAGGTTCAGGCAAGACGAGAGACTGTCGTAATCACGAAGTATGGAAAGCCGGTAGCCAAACTTGTCCCGATCGGTAAAGATACCGACGAGATCTATAATTTTCTTGGCGGCAAGGGCGCCATCACCGGCGACGTCCTCTCACCGACTCTTTCCTCGAAACAGTGGGGAGAACTGAACTGATTCTCGTCGACACTCACGTCGTCGTCTGGTTGGCGTTTGACCAAGACCAGATATCGCAGAAGGCAAGGTCCTCGATCGACGATGCACGCAAAAACGGAGATGGTTTGGGGATTTGCGACATCACCCTGTTCGAGTTGGCCATGCTCGTGAAAAAGGGTCGCATACGACTCAACATCAGCCTTGAATCATTTCTGCAGGAAGTCGAGGCTCGTTTCGTTGTTATACCGATCAGTAGCCGAGCGTGCGTGCGGGCCATCGGACTTCCAGCGGCTTATCCCCAGGACCCGGCGGATCGCATTATCGGAGCTACCGCACTGGTCGAGGGGTTAGCTTTGCTCACTGCCGACCGCGAGATCCGTCGGTCGAAGGCTCTTCGCACAATCTGGTGAGGAACGAGATTTGCGGACGTTGGTGCGCGACCGTCGGTGGGGGTGAATGCGGATGGCCACGACGTTCACCGATGTTGTTCGAGTAAGGTGAGCGGCAACGGGCTCTTATGCGTGGACAGGCTCGTGGCGTTTCAGCCTGGGAAGACCCTTGATGTATTTCCAGATCTTTTCGCGGGCGAGCCGCAGTTCATAGAGACTCTGTAGATTGAGCCAAAACTGCGCGCTCGTGCCAAAGAAATGAGCGAGACGCAGAGCGGTGTCGCCCGTAATCGCGCGCATCCCGTTCAAAATCTGTGTGATGGGATTGGTCGGCACGTCGATCTTTCGCGCCAGTTCAGCCGCGCTCATTATCGAGTGCGTGCAGTTCTTCTGCCAAGTGTTCACCCGGATGAAAAGCGGCGAGTGCCATAGCGAGGCGGCCATCGCTCCGGAGTCCGTGCTACTCGGGGCTAAATCTGCTATAGGTGAACTCTCCGTTTTTCGCGAATTGTCATACCCCTCAGATCAGGCTTTGCCAGTCAGCAGCCACTCAAGTGACTTTCCATATTCGCTACTGATCCGCAACAGAATCTCGGCCCCAATCTGAACCTTTCCGTGCTCCATCGCAGAAAGGTAATTCTGGCTCACTCCTATCGTGCCCGCGAACACCTGCTGAGTCGTATCAAACCCTCGGAGTTCGCGAATTCTGCGGCCCACTGCTTCCCAGTCGACTACGACGGATGTGTGGCGCAGTTTTTGTCTTGACATGTGTATCTGTATACAGCTAAAATATCGTGATACAGCTTAATCGTGAAAAGCGCTTGATGGCCCCAGTACATATGTACCGTCTCCGAGGGACAGAGCGCAACGAAGAAACGGCGAATGAAGGAGGCAAATCTTGAACCGTGCTATTGCGAACAACGAATCGAGGCGAACTAAGTCGAACGTGAAGCTAGCCCGATCTTTGTGGGGTGTTCTTTCAATAGCTGCTATCAAGCATCTGAAAGAACTCACTGCGAAACATCGGCTGTCAGTCGCTGCTGGCGACCTTCAGCTCTTGGAGGGCCGGTGGTATGTGACGCACGCCGGCCTTTTACGAATCGCACAACGGCGTCGGTGTACAGGAATCAGGGCTTCGGTCGATCGGCGCCTTTCCGACACCAATTCCAATCGATGGGTATTCAAAGCCACCGCGTATACAGCATCTGGCCCGAAAGGCTTCGTCGGCTACGGCGACGCTGATCCTTCCAACGTGTCTCCTCTTGTCCGTGGGGCCGAGATGCGCGTTGCCGAGACTCGTGCCGTCAATCGCGCCCTTCGTAAGGCTTACGGAATTGGCCTGTGCTCGGTCGAAGAGCTTGGATCCTTCTCTGCGCCCACGGCACCTCCGCATCCCAAGCAGGCTACTCCTGTCTCTGGCAATGGAAATGGCTCTAATCACAGCCAGCCACGACTGCGGGACCAACTTTGTCTTCTGATTCGGCAATTCAATCTCGATCCCACACTCGTGAAGGCCTATGCCGCCGACTTCTGCGGCACCGAAGCCCTCAAGGAAGCCAGCCGGGATTTGGTCGAATCCTTCATCTCTCAGCTCGCAAAGGCAGCAAACGAAGATCGAGACGCCTTGATCTGCAAACTCAACTCCTATGCCCAATCTGCGGAGGTGAAGCCATGAAGCGGCAAATCCCAGGTCTGCACTCAGGGCAACAAGCAACGGCTCGTCATCTCGAGGGCTTGTTCCTGGTGCGTGTCGATACAGCTTCCTACCGCTGGCATCCGCAGAAGCCCTTC
>Ga0182015_10007846_pt1 | contig 10325 bp, 9 predicted proteins | sample 712P3MmetaG_FD_120478 | JGI IMG/M metagenome (GOLD analysis project Ga0182015, IMG submission 120478) | Permafrost microbial communities from Stordalen Mire, Sweden - 712P3M metaG | ecosystem: Environmental > Terrestrial > Soil > Wetlands > Permafrost | place: Sweden: Stordalen | collected... | reverse complement strand
TCCGGCGGCGAGAGGCGTTTGGAAGTGGATTGCGCCGGGAATCATTTCCATGAGCACCTTGTAACCGAACGCCCAGGTCACGCCGATCAGCAGGTAGGCGGCGACGCCGCCCATGACCCGGTGGACGTTAACCGCACCAGGAAGAAATGTCTGCTTAAGCGTCATGACAACGAGTATGGCCATGCAAAACACCTTGAGGGCACTGTCCCAGCCCCTAGGGCTCAACGAAGGGTTGAATTCGACGATCAAGTCCGCCGTGAATTCCACAATGGTCAGCGCGAAAATGAGATACATCAGCATCCGCTTGGATACGGTCGCGATTGCACCGGAGAGGAGCATGAGCGCGAACGTGAGGTCTATTGCAATTCGCCCTGGGCGCGACTCGCCGACCATGGGAACGAAAATAGTCATAAGCACCAGGAATGCGAGGAAGAAGCTCAGATGTCGATCCTCGCGCCAGAAACCGGGCAACCGCCGATCTATATCAGCCACGTAATTTTCTCCTTTCGGATTCAGCTTGCTGACTTTGTCCGAGGCACGAGATGAGCCGGGGTGCCGCTGCCGAAGCGAAGCGGCGCTTGATCCGATATCTCAGAGAGCATCTATGAGCGGAGATCCATGGATGAAACGTAACCCAATAAGAAGAGCCGCTCTGCAATGCGCCTTGAGTGGGGTACGTTTCGTCTGTCCCGCTGGTCTTTTCGTGGGCGTTCGTCAGACCTGGGTCGGCTAATACCTCATCCAGCAGTACCGCAAGGGCGTTTGGGTCGGTTGAGTACGGCATCGGAGTATTCTAAGCTGTCCCTATTTTCCGGTGTCTCAACAGCGGGGTCCACTCCAACCTGTCCCCGAATAACCCCAGATAATTGGCGACCGCAAGGCGCTGCTCATGCGACATTCCCGATCCCACCGTACTCATCTTTCCGCTCTCGATCGCAGTCAGGATCGCGGGCTGCAGCGATCCTGAGAGTGTCCGGCCACGGCGCCCGCATCGCATTGAACGGGGTGTGACAGGAGGCACACTGGGAGTGGAATAGATGAGAGCCAAACTCGCAAAGTCGCCGCATTTCTGACCTTGACACGTAGCTACACTGTATGTACATTAGATGCGGACCGTTTATTTGCAACGGAACGGGTACCGTTCGGTTGTTAAGCGACCCTGTGAGATCAGCGATTCAATCCGTACGCCTACTGTGAACGACACACGAGCTACCTAAATTACACAGCTAAAACCCATATCAAGCGCAAAGAACACAAAGGAGAGAAAACAATGCAGATCACGACATATTTGCCACTTCGCTCGCTCGACCGTGGCGCTTCGGAGGACAGTAGATGGTGCTATTTGATTGGGACGAGGAGAACCGCGCTCACATCGCAGCCCATAATGTTTCCTGTGCAGAGGCAGAGCAAGTAATTAATAACGAACCGTTCGATCTTGAGTTGCAGGCAGTGAACGGCGAAGAACGGTTCGTGCAATTAGGGGAAACGAATGCTGCCCGTATTCTGGTCGTGGTGTCCACATGGCGCACGACGCTGGTCCGTGTGATTACAGCGTTTGATGCGTCCAGGTCGATCAAACAGGTTTATATCGTTCAGAAGGGAAATTTGTATGGAACAGACCCTCAAGATCCCTGAGTTCAAAAACGAAGGTGACGAAGCCCGTTGGTGGGTTGAGAATCAGGATCATCTTGCACACCTATTTGAGCGCGCAGCAGCCGAGGGCAAGCTCCAGCGCGGAACTGTCGCACGGCGAGGGAACACTCCCACAACAACAATTCGCCTCGATCCTGAAGACATTGCGAAAGCGCGTTTTCACGCTGAGCGGAAGGGTCTCAAGTACCAGACTTACCTAAAGATGCTGATTCATCAGGCGCTTCGCCAGGAAGAATTTCAAAGTGGTTCGAGCATTCAGCGCGGAGAGAACAGCATGTCTAAAACACCAAAACATCCCGGTCTCGATGGCCGCTCTCGTAATGAGGACGGCGAGATTCGAAAAAAGCGTATCGACACCCGAGTTGGAACCCTTCGTAAGGAATATGGAGAGGATTTTGCGAAGGGTTATCGTAGTGATGCCACTCTAGGTACGGTACTCGAGCGTGAGAAGCTTGATGACTTGAGTCAATTGCTGAAAAGGAAGAGGGGATGAGACGAAATGGTGTGACACGATTTGACACGATACCTATTGCCGCAAATCTACCGGGCCGTATGGCGTACCCCGAAGGGACGACGGTGCACCGGCGCCGGCGATCCTTCCGGGGCGTATACTTCGGGGCTGCTGGATATCAGAATTGGATATTGACATGGACGGAGAAAGACATGAAAGCAAGAACCCTCCTATTAACTCTGGCACTCTGTTTTGTCGGAGTAGCCGTATCTTTTGCCGACAACCCGAACCTGGGCACCTGGAAGCTCAACGAAGCCAAGTCGAAGATCCCGCCCGGATTTGTGAAGAACACGACGGTTGTCTACGAGGCCGCGGGTGACAGTGTAAAAGTGACCACGGATGGGACCGACAAAAATGGTAACCCAGGCCACACCGAGTGGACGGGCAAGTTCGACGGCAAAGACTATCCGCTCACCGGCGATCCCACTGCAGACTCGCGGTCATACAAGAAGATTGACGACCATGCAATGACGTTGGCCAACAAGAAGGACGGTAAAGTTGTTACCAGCGGTCGCATTGTCATATCGGCGGACGGTAAGAGCCGTACACTGTACGTGACCGCAACCGATGCGGCCGGCAAAAGGGTCACCAGCAGCGCGGCGTACTACAAGCAGTAACGAAGTATTCCGGGCAAAATGTATCGCGCCTGCCCATCACCCACACGGGTGCTCAGCGGAGGGCTTTATCGCTATTGAATGGAGCGCGGCCACGCCAATCGCGCTACTTTGCAGGTGGCGCAAACTTGTGGCTTACCTGCTTGCCGTCGACAAGGGCTGACAGCTCTTCCAACTGCGCACTCCAACCGCCACAGTGGCCAAGAAGAAAAAGAAAGCAGCTTTAGCTCCCGCGGTTTAACTGGGCAGCGATTGCCGGTCCGGGGCTACATCCTCGCAATCAGGACGTTCTGCATCGACAATACCCGCTTGGTGGTTACTTCGTCTGTCCCGGAAACTCCCGGTATGTGTAAACACGGAAACGTCCCGTCACCGGGTTTCGTGTCACCGGGTTTCGACCCCGGCCACCGCACCATGCGAACAGCACTGGTTATGCTCATCCTGTGTCTGCCGCTGTGGGTCGGAGAGGCCCAAACAGCAACCGCGCCCTATCAGCTTTCCGGCAGCTTTAGCGCGCTGTCGAACTCCTTCAACGGAGTCCCTGGCTCGCGGCAGCCGCTGCTCGGCTGGGACGGCAATGCCGCCTTCCCCGCATGGCATAATCTCCGCTTCGTCCTCAATTACACCAACTACCAGGGCAAAAACCTGGGATCGCCCCAGCGCGGCCACTTCCCCACCGCTGGCGGCGAATATAGCCACCGCATTGGCCGCGAGAGCATCTTTGGCAAGATGCTCTTCGGCGAAGGCTGGCTGAACAAGAATTGGGCCGCAAACGGAGCCATGGGGACGCTTGCGTCTTTCACGATCTACGCCGGCGGCGGAATCGACACCCCTCTGAGCAGGCACTTCAGCCTGCGCGTCGAGGGCGGCGCGGAGCACACCAATTTCGCTCTCGAAATCAACAGAACCTCCTACTTCCCCTACTACAGAATTCCCGGTCTCCCAAGCAACTTCGCGCGTTTCTCCACGGGCATCGTATGGGCTCCCCGTCTGGCTCCGCCCGCGACCGCGGTCACACAGCTATCGACCACACCACCGGCGCCGCCCGAATCTGAAATCGCCTTTGAAGACGGATCGTCTTTCGGCCACTGGGGCATCGAAGCAGGCAGTTGGTGGAGCTACCTCCATGTCGCCGGCTTCGAGTACGACCGGCACACCTGGGGCAAATTCATCGGTGCACGCATGGATTACGTGGGCGAGATCCTGCCACTTACCCTCCTGCGTCAGCCCGCCGTTGAGGACGAATACGGCGATCCCTTGAGCCACCGCTACACCACGGTACCCGGTCTCGCGGTCACGCCGGTCGGCCTCCGCATGCTCTGGCGCGACGGCAAGGTGTTGAAGCCCTATTTCACTATCAAGGGCGGCGTTGTCGGATTCACACAGAAGGCCCTCTCGCCCGACGGCGCCTACCTGAATTTCACGCTTCAGGAGGCCGTGGGCATGGAGCTTCGTCTCACGCACGCCTGGGAGATTCGTCTCGGCGCCGGCGACTTCCACTTTTCGAATGCCCGCCAGGTGCCCAGCAACCCCGGCATCGACGAGATGATGTATACCGTCGGTCTCAGCTACCACCTTCACAGCAGGAGGACGGCAGACTGATCGATGCCACACGCTGCGGCTGGGAGCGTCCCCATATTCCTCGTTGAGCTCGCGGCCCCAGATGTTGCGGAAGCTGATGGGTTCGCTCTTGTCGCCATGGGCCTGGAGCTTGATGGGCGCGCGGCCGTAGGCCTTCAACAGTTCGCCGCGCCAGTCGCTGTCGTTGAGGGGAGGATTGGCAAGGACGTAGTCATGCTCCGTTCGCGAAACATGGCCGTTTGTGGAACAACTTCGTGCTGGACATGGTCACCTGACCTCAGAAGCGGTCGCACAATCGACAGGAACCGGTCGTGGAGCGCCTTCCAGAGCGGCAAACTTCGCCGGACTGCAGCAAGCCTTCGACAGGCGCGCCCGGTCTCCCTGCATCACACGATCCTCCTTGAGCCATGCAAGCGTTTGGTGCAGAACTTGGGTCGTAAGCAATCATGCCTGTTTTACCTCCACTGGTGAAGTGTTGCGCCCGCCGAAATGACGGGCAACGGACCCGGTGACAGGGCATAGACGGACCCGGTGACATAGACGGACCCGGGTTTCTGTCGTCACCGGGTTTCTACCTGTCTAGAATCTTAGCTGAACCCAAAAGCGCCCGAAAGGCGTACTGGCGCACAGCGTGGAGGGCGACCAAGGGACTCCAGGACTTCCTACTACCGATCCCAGACCGTCTGAAGCGGCTTTTCCTTAAGAACCTAGGCCCGTCGACTGGGACACCAGGGGTACTTGACTCTTTTCTCGGCGAACCAAAATACTTTGTACCACGAGTAATAGGAATGCGCTGATAGGAAGGAGCCAGATCCCGGCTTTGACGGTCGACGCCTTCGCAACATAACCAATGGCCGCGGGTAAGATCATGCTACCCGTAAAACCAGCGGCCATAAGAAGCCCAAAGATTGTCCCGAAGATCTCCGGAAAAAGACTGCTGGTTATTCCAGCCGTGGTTGGGAAAATGGGGCCATAGCAAAGCCCGGTAACGACTACGGCAACGATCGTCGCCTGCAGATTCCATCCCAGGGCCAGAAATACCAGTCCGATGACCGCTCCCGCTGCACACGCCGCAACTACGATGGGTCCACGTACTCTTTTCGTGATCTCGCTCGCTGCCAGCCGTCCAGCCAGCATTGACGCAAAGAACGCAGCGAGTATTCCTCCCGAGGTTTGCGCAGACGAAAAGAACTCCTGCTCAAAGTAAGTACGGAGCCAACCCGCTGTCGACGCCTCCAGCGACGAATAGAGGAGAATCACCAGCGCGAGCAGGAGAATCGATCTGTTCAACAGTGCGTTGCGGATCAGCGTCCAGTTAAGTCCACCCTTTGAACGAGCAGCAGGAAACGTCTGAGTAAGGCTCAGAACTCCCGGAATCGCGTTCGAGACTCCCACCAGGACCAGCGCCGGCGCCAAACCAAAACGACGGGCCATCAACGTAACAAGCACCGGGAAGCCCACGGTTCCCAGGCTAAAGAAGGAATTCGCCAAATTGAGTGCCGCAGAGGGGTTCACAGGGTAAAGGTCGGGCACCAGGGTGTTGGATCCACTGTTGATGCAACTGCCTCCTAGACCGACCACGAACACAAGCATGGCCAAAACCTGGTAGTTCGGAGCGACGCTGATGGTGGCAAGGGCAACGGCGCAAAGCAAAGAGCCACTGGCCAGCACCGGCTTTTTGCCAAAACGGTCGATCAACGGCCCGGCGACGAACGACATGGGAATCTGAGGCAGGAAGAGCAAGCTTATGAGTGTCCCGCCCTGTGCAATGTCGAAACCGAAGCGAGCGCGCAGTTCAGGCAGGGTAGCTCCCAGAAAGGCCACCAATGTGCCAAAGGCGAATGTCCCGGTACACGCGGTCACCATCAGATACGACCTTGCGGTCTGCCGCGGAGTGTTGGGAGCCGGCATTATCTCAGCGTTTCTCCTTGTATCGCATAGATCTTACTCAGCGTGCCTGCATTTGAGCGCCGGGATCCCTGGTCCTGAATATGCGCGCCTGCGGAGGGAAAATCTCCGACCGCGCTACGAAAATCATTGCTTTTGTGTACTATAGCCTTGGTTTCGGAACATAGTTCTGAATTGTGCAAGGGGATGAAGTGAAACTCAGCCGCAGTGAATTCCTGAAGTTGATGGCGTCCATGGCCGGCACTGCTTTTGTCCCAAAGGTTTGGGCCAATCCCTGGGGTTTACCCCTCGGCATTCAACTTTATACCGTTCGCAATGATCTCAAATCCAACTTCGCCGGCGTTCTGGGGAAGCTCGCTGCGATGGGATACAAGGAAGTCGAAGCCGGCTTCACCGACTCCGGAGACATAGATTTCAATGGAGGTCCGGTGACAGAGTTCCGCAAGGTGCTTGAGGGTGCCGGGCTCCGCGTGCCTAGCTGTCATTTCCCTGTGCCCAAGGACGATGCGGAATGGAGTGCAAACATCGAGCGGGCGCACAAGCTGAATCTTCAATATATGTTGTGCGCGGGACCGCCGGAGGAAACCAACTCCCTGGACGCCTGGAAACGGGCCGGAGCCTTTTTCAATCACCTGGGCACGCTTTGCCGAAGCGCCGGAATCCAGTTCGCTTATCACAATCATAATCACGAGTTCATCGTCTACGAGGGCGTGATTGCCTACGATGAGCTACTGCGTTCGACCGATCCAGCGCTGGTGAAAATGGAACTGGATTGCTTTTGGATGACATTCGCCGGCAAAGATCCGGTGGAATACATGCACAAATATCCCGGCCGGTTTCCTCTCCTACATATCAAAGGTCTCAAGGCCGGCTACAAGCCGACAACCGGACATTTCGAAGGCAATCCCTTCACCGAAGTCGGAAACGGCGTCATTGACTGGAAACGTATCTTTGAAGCCGCCCGAGTAGGGGGACTCAAACACTATTACGTCGAGCAGGACCAGTGGGATCGTCCTTCGCTGGAAAGCGCGGCCATCAGCGCGGCCTATTTGAAGAAGCTCCAGGTTTGAAGGCTGAGAGAATACGATGAAACTGGGACTTTTCACCGCGGCGCTTACAAAGGTCAGCCTTGATGAATTGATCCCGCGCGTCACGGCGCTCGGCATCGAGGCGATTGAACTCAGTACAGGCAATTACGGCGCGCCTGCTCACATTCAACTGGAGTTGATAGAGCAGCCTCAAAAACTTAAAGATCTGCAAAAGAAATTGAAAGATGCCGGGCTGTTTATTAGTGCCTTGGGGTGCGGAGGAAATGTTTTACATCCTGACACGCGGATCGCCGAGGCGCACGCGACAACCATGCGACGAAGTATTCTGCTCGCCGAAGCCCTGGAAATTCCGACAGTCATCAACTTTTCAGGTTGTCCGGGCGACTCTGATCATTCCAAGTATCCCAACTTCGTAACCGTGGCGTGGCCACCGGATTACCCCGAGATCCTGCGCTGGCAATGGGAAGAGAAGGTTCTTCCCTTCTGGCGGCAGGAGTCGCGGTTTGCCGCCGAGCATGGCACACGCATCGCGCTCGAGATGCACCCGGGATTTGTGGTTTATTCGCCGGAGACCCTGCTTCGGCTCCGCTCGGAGACCGGGCCGAACATTGGTTGCAACTTCGATCCAAGCCATCTTTTCTGGCAGGGTATCGATCCATGTCTTGCCGTTAGAAAGCTGGAAAACACGATTTTTCACGTGCACGCGAAAGATACGCGCATTTACGAAGCTAATTCCCGCGTGAACGGCGTTTTGGATACCAAGCCCTATGGCGATGAGATCAATCGCTCCTGGATATTTCGGACGGTCGGTTTCGGGCATGGTCTGGAATTCTGGACTGATTTCATATCGACTCTTTCCATGATTGGTTACGACGGTGTGATTTCTATCGAGCACGAGGATAGTCTCATGTCGTTAGACGATGGAATCGAAAAGGCCGCGGCATTTCTTCGCCAGATTCTCATTCGAGAGAAGCTGCGGGAAATTTGGTGGGCGTAGCTGATGGCTCTGACGAATGCGCTGACCCTTGCTGTGAGTGCGCTCGCTCTACTGTCCTCGCCCAATCGGCTGCTCGCCCAGGGCGTAAGTGATGCCATGCTGGTGCATCCCCTGCCGGATAGCTGGCCCGGCTATCACGGCGACTACTCGGGAAGACGGCATAGCGAGCTGGCACAGATCACTCCGCGAAACGTTCATGAACTCAGCCTCGCCTGGGCTTTTCAGTCGGAGCAACCGGCCAGCATCAAAGCTTCTCCGCTGCTGGTGGATGGCATTATCTACCTCACCGCGATTGATAACGTGTGGGCGGTGGACGCGCGAACCGGTCGCGCGATCTGGCACTATACCTATCCTCCCAATAAGGGAGGAACCATCGGCCAGCGTGGTGTGGCGATGTATCACGACTCGCTTTACTATCTGAGCCCGGATGCGCACCTAGTCTGTCTGAATGCCAAAGATGGCAAGCAGCGCTGGAAGGTCGAGGTGGCGGATTCCGATAAGGGCTACTGGTCGACGGCGGCTCCGGTGATCGTGGGCAATCATGTGATTGTTGGCATTGGCGGCGATTCAGATAACATCCAGGGTTTTCTGAAATCGATTGATGCCAACACTGGCGCAGTGCAGTGGGAATGGGACTCTACGCCGCCTACGGGCACAGCGAATGCCACCACGGGTGGCATGACATGGATCCCCGGAACCTACGACCCGGAGCTGAACCTGTTGTACTGGGGCACTGGAAATCCAACCCCGGTTTTGAATGGCGCCGTGCGTCCCGGCGATGACCGCTATACCTGCTCGATCGTCGCGCTGAACCCCGACACTGGAAAACTTGTCTGGTCTTTTCAGCCTTCTCCGCACGATACCCACGACTGGGATGCCGTCGAAATTCCCGTACTGGTGGACGGTGTGTTTCATGGAAAGCCCCGTAAAATGCTCATGCAGGCTTCCCGCAATGGCTATTTCTTCGTGCTCGATCGCACCACTGGCGAAAGTCTCTTGACCGTCCCTTTTGGTCCGACGAACTGGGCGCTGGGTATCGACAAAAAAGGCCAGCCAATTCCGAATCCCGAAAAAGATCCGGCGCCCGATGGCCGGCTGGTCGCGCCGGATGAAGGCGGCCTTACCAATTATCGATCGCCGAGCTTCGACCCTAAAACCGGGCTGTTTATCGTGAGTGCCAGCATTAGCTACGGTATCTATTTCACGAAGCCCGAGGATGGGACATGGGGTTGGGCTGGTGCGGACTATGGCGTCGTCGAGCGCGGAGCTCTCGATGCCATCGATTACCAGACCGGCAAGATCCGATGGACCCATCGCCTCGGCTATTTTGATAATTCAGATGCCGGGGTCCTTACCACCGGCTCGGGGCTCATTTTCACCGGCGACGCCACAGGGAACATGCTTGCTCTCGATACAGCCACCGGCAAGACGCTGTGGCATGCTGGTTTGGGGGCGGATATAGAGACCTCTCCCACGACGTATGAACTGGATGGCCGCCAATATGTGCTGGTGGGCGCAGGGCAAACGCTTTTCGCCTGGGCCCTTCCCGAGGGGTAGCCGTTTGTGAGGTGCGAGATTCATCATGAAGAGATATCCGGAAGATCTGCTAGGTCGAACCGTGATTGTTACGGGCGCCGGGAATGGACTCGGACTAGCCATAGGCCGCCGTTTTGCCAGAGGATGGGGCGCAGCGTTCTATTAGTCGATCAGGATGCAGTCGTTCTCGGCAGGGTGGAAGAAGGGAAGCAAAATAGCATGTTCGCAATGGTCAAGGACCTTGCGGAACCAGACGCTGCGGCCGAAGTTCCCTGAAAACGGGGTTTTCGACAAAAAGCGGTGACACGACAAAAAGCGGTGACAAAAAAGCGGTGACACAAAGCGGTGACATCCTGGTGTGGACCCCAAACTTGAGACACTGAAAATAGGGACAAACTGCAGCGAACGGAGGTTCGAATGGCAGCAGCCCGAGTTTTCAGGGTGGAATTTCGGATTAGAGTGGCGCGACGGATCCT
>Ga0182015_10007845_pt1 | contig 10328 bp, 7 predicted proteins | sample 712P3MmetaG_FD_120478 | JGI IMG/M metagenome (GOLD analysis project Ga0182015, IMG submission 120478) | Permafrost microbial communities from Stordalen Mire, Sweden - 712P3M metaG | ecosystem: Environmental > Terrestrial > Soil > Wetlands > Permafrost | place: Sweden: Stordalen | collected... | reverse complement strand
GCTTCCGTGACGGAATGATCAGCCGCGAGCAGGTCTGGATCGACAGCGGCGCCATCATTGCGCAGCTGACCGCCCGCTAACAGGTTTCGCGACGCAATATCTCGGTCATAACGTTACAAGGATCTGGAAATCCCCCTGTTTCCTGCGAGTTGACATTTGGTTGACGGCGTATCGCAGTGGCCACGGGATCGGGGACCTTCGGTTCCTCCTCGCTGCCCAGCACGGCACCACCACTACTTGCCTCCCACCAAGCCGTGCATCCCATATCCATCCCATAAACGTGCACGCCACGAACAGGGACGTGTCGTAAACGAATTTGATAAGACCTGGACAGGAGTGTCGAGAAGTCTCCAGAACTCGCCAGACAGGGACCGGACCCGCTCGTAATGCGTAGCCTCCGGAATCCTGTGCGGAGCGATGGCGATCTATGCTCAGTGCATGGCAGCAATGCCGAAGAGGAAGGACCAAGAGCGCTGCTCATACTGCGGCCGGTCATTCGGAACGATGATCAGTCTTCACGATCGGCCCGCCTGTTTCGGGTGCGCCGACAACCCCTACTGAATCAGATGGCGTTGACTGAGCAGTCAATCGTCCGAGCCCTGAATGAACTCGACGACTTGAGTACCGGCGTCGGAGTCGGGCTCGACTCGGATCCGACGAGTCTCGAGATGGCAAGACTGCTAGCGGTGGTAGATACCGCCAACAGCGGTGACGAATACTTACCAGATCAAGCGTGGACCCGAACAGACACCCCGTACTTTGGGGTGAAGGGCGGCAAGAGTTCTGTCATCGAGAAACTCGGGGAACTGATCACCAAACTGCGTACCGCGCTGGTCGACCTTGTCCGCACGATTGCCGGGGCCGTGTCGTTCTCAATCGGGCTCACCGGACCTGTCTTGTCGGTCAGCGTCAACTTTGGAGTTTGATCCGCCTAGGACCGATGGGGATCCAGCCTAACGGGCGGCGGCGGAAACTCGCTGGCGGAAGCCCAGCTCCCAATGATTAAGCCTGGCCCAACCGCATGAGATCGGTCAGGTTGGTGATCAATGGTGCCCAGTCACATTCATTTCACGGGAGGAGGGCACCGATCAACTTGGCGGCTGCCACGTCACCGGCCGGCAGCGCGTGCGAATAGCGGTCCAGGGTCATGCGCGTTGATGCATGGCCGACACGGGTGGCGACCGTAGTGGCGTCCACGCCAGCAGATAGGAGCTGCGTGACGTGTGCATGCCGCAGGTCGTGGAATCGCACACCTTGCCGCACCTTGGCTGCCTTGCGAAGTGCCGCAAACCGGTCTGTAACCTTCGAAGGTTCGATCGGTCGTGCACCGTTAGCGTTGTCGCTTAACACGTACGGATCCTTTACAAGCGGAGACTCCGCCTCATCCGACAAGCTCCGCTGCCATTCCTGGTGGTGCTTTAGTAGAGCGACCGCTCGGTCATCGAGTGAAACCGTTCGGCCCCTGTCGGTCTTGGTCGACTTCATGGCAAGATCGTTTCCCACCTGGGAAAGCGATTTCTCAATGCGGACCGTGCCCATGTCAAGGTCAATGTCCGACCACAGGAGAGCGCACAACTCGCCACGTCGAGCACCGGTTACAAAGGCCAGGGCGACGGCTGCCGCCATCACCGGGTCATCCAACTGAGCCGTGTTGATCAGCTTTGCCACTTCCTTCGTGGTCGGCGTTACTAGCTTGCGACTGCTGGCAGCTGTGGGTGCGCTTGCCCGCATGGCTGGCGAGGCGTCTAACCATTCCCACTTCACGCCTTGCGTGAGCGCAGCGGAGATGACGGCCGCATGCCGGTGCACAGAGGACGCCGCCAGGCCTTCGGCTGACCATCCGGAATATGCCTTGTCCAAGTCGTGGACGGTGAGATCCACGACCGGAATGTTTCCCAGTCGTGGACGGATGCGGACCTCAATCTCTCGCCTGTTCTCATCGAGCGTTTTAGGCGCACGCCCCCGTGACTCTTGAAAGGTCATCCACTCGTCCAGAAGGTCGCCGAAGGTGCGTACGCCCTTCGGTGGGGTCGCCGATTGCACGTCTAGTTTGCGCAGTTCCTTTCGTGCTGCGGCCTCTGTTCCTCGGAACGTTCGCTGCGCTTGCTTACCGTCGACCATAACGCGCAACCGCCAAACGCCTGGTTCTCGTTCCGACATGCTTCCCGCGCCGTATGATTGCCGTGTCATGTCCTGTTCCTGTCTCCCGGTTAGTGGTCCGTCTAGCAACGACCATGTTATCGGGATTAGGACAGGAGTAGGACATGGCGAAAATCTGGACAGTCGGTAGACGGTAAAAATTACCGCTGACCAGGTATGGAGAGGTGCGAGAGCGGCCGAATCGGACTCACTGCTAATGAGTTGACCTGGGTAACTGGGTCCGAGGGTTCAAATCCCTCCCTCTCCGCTCCGGGTGGCCCGGGATATCGAAGTACGAGATTCCCGCGGCACGATCGTTTGGCAACCGACGTTCAGGCAACACCGGTCCCGCCATCCGGGGCTCGGAACGAGCGCTCGGGACCCGGTGACCCCCATCCTGGCCGGCTGGCGTTTCCGTAGCCCATAGCCCAGTAGATTGTCCTGGTGGCCGAGCGGTATTGGATCGAGACGTTGGGCTGCCCCAAAAACCAGGTCGACTCGGACAAACTGGTCGGGACCCTGGTGATGGACGGCCTTGTCGCCGCGGAGGCCCCCGAAGAAGCCGACCTGGTGGTGGTCAACACCTGCGCCTTCATCGAGGCCGCCCGCCAGGAGTCGATCGACACGGTGCTGGAGCTCTCCGACCTCCGGCGCCCGGGTGCGCGGTTGGTGGTCACCGGGTGCATGGCTGAGCGGTACGGCGACGAACTGGCCGACGCCCTCCCCGAGGTCGACCTGGTGGCACCGTTCGGTGCGGCCCTGACCGGAGCGCCTCGGGCCTCGGCGTCGACGGCGGGGACTCCGGTGAGGCTCGGGACCAAGCCGGTGGCGTCCGCATCCCTACTGCCGTCCTTCGATCTGTTGAACCTGCCCCGACCGGCGTCAGCCGCTCCGTGGTCGTACATCAAGATCGCCGAGGGGTGCGACCGGAACTGCGGGTTCTGCGCCATCCCCTCCTTCCGCGGCAAGCAGCGGTCGCGTACCACCGAATCGATCCTGGCCGAGGTGGACCAGCTCGCCGGCCCTGGTGGAAGTCTCCGCGAGGTGGTCCTGGTGGCACAGGACCTCTCGTCGTTCGCCCTCGACCGCTCGACTGGCAGGACCGAGCCCCGCATCGACGGTCCCGCCGTCGGCGCCCTCCGTCCCATCGTCGAGCTGGTAGCCGCCGTGGCAGCCCGCGTCCCCTGGACCCGTCTTCTCTATCTCTACCCCTCGACGCTCGACGACGCGCTGGTCGAGGCCATTCTGGACACCGGCGTGCCGTACTTCGATCTCTCCTTGCAGCACGTGTCACGGCCGTTGCTCAAACGCATGCGTCGGTGGGGGGACGGGGACCGGTTCCTCGAACGGATCGCCTCCATCCGGTCAGACGAGGCCACCGCCGCCTTCCGTTCGTCGTTCATCATCGGCTATCCGGGTGAGACCGAGGCCGATCACGACCAACTGCTCCAGTGGATTGCCGAGGCCCGGTTGGACTGGACGGGATTCTTCCCCTTCAGCAACGAGGCCGGCACCTATGCCGCCGAGCTCGACGGCCAGATACCCGACGAGCTGGTAGCCGAGCGCCTGCGAGAGTGCACCGAGCTTCAGGATTCGATCACCGCGGCGCGTCGAGAATCGTTGATCGGGGCGATCGTCGAAGTCCTGGTCGACGCACCGGGGGAAGGGCGGACCTACCGCGAGGCCCCAGAGATCGACGGAATCGTCACCCTGTCCGACACCGTCCCGGTGGGATCGTTCGTGGACGCGGTGGTCACCGGCGCCGACGGCCCCGATCTCTGTGCCGAGCTCGTAGGCGTCAACCACTCCGGCACTCACCGCTCGGCCCCGGCGGTATCGGGAGCGGTTCGGTGAGCAACGGTGCCATCAACCCCGGAGCATCCGCTTCGCCGGTACCGGTGACCGGCGCGACCACCTTCGGGCCGTCCGCCCTGTTGACCCCGGCCAACGGGATCACCGTGCTCCGGCTGCTGGCCACGCCGATCATGATCGCCCTGATCATGCTTTGGGGTGCCAGCTGGTTCACGTTCGTCTTCGGTGGACTGCTGGCCATGTCCGATGGCGTCGACGGGTGGTTGGCCCGCCGCCAGGGAACCACCACATCTGGCGCCTTCCTCGATCCGCTGGCCGACAAGGTCGTCGTGCTCGGCGCCCTGGTGGCCCTGGTGGCCAAGGGAATCGTCTGGTGGTTGCCCGTGGCGCTGATCGCGGCCCGCGAGGTGGCCATGAGCGTCTACCGCTCCGTCGTCGGGCGGCACGGTGTCTCCATCCCGGCACGCACGACGGCGAAGGTGAAGACGCTCCTCCAGGATGTGGCCATCGGACTTTGCCTGGCCCCACCCCTGGCCGACCACAAGAGTGTGCTGTCGACCGCGATCTGGGTGGCCACGGCCATGACCCTGTTCACCGGCGGCCAGTACTTCCTCGACGGCCGGCGGGCCGCCCGGCCGAGCGAGGCGGGGACCGATGCCACCAGCGATCCCGTCGACGGCACCAGCTCGGCGGCCTGAGCCCTCGTGCGCATCGAGATTGTCGCCGTGGGGACCGAGCTGCTCCTCGGCCAGATCGCGGACACCAACTCGGCGTGGATGGGTGAGCACCTTGCCGCCGCCGGGGTCGCCTCCCATTTCCATCAGGCGGTCGGCGACAACCACGAGCGGATGGTGTTGGCGTTCCGGACGGCACTGGCCCGGAGCGACGGAGTCATCGTGTGCGGGGGACTGGGCCCGACCCACGACGACATCACCCGGGAGGCCATCGCCGAGGTGATGAACGTCCCTCTTCACCGGGACGAGACCGTGGTCGAGGCGATCCGGACGATGTTCTCGAGCCGCGGCCGGGAGATGCCCGACACCAACCTCCGGCAGGCCGACGTGCCCGAGGGCGCCACCCTCATTCCTCAGACCAAGGGAACGGCACCCGGTCTCATCTGCCCAGTCGGCCATAAGGTCATCTATGCGGTGCCCGGTGTGCCCTACGAGATGTCCGACATGTTCGGCCGGGGCATCGTGCCCGACCTGCAGCGCCGGATGACCGAACGGGGGGAGACCGCGGGGGTCATCGCCAGTCGGGTCATCCGCACCTGGGGAATGAGCGAGTCGGGCCTCGCCGAGGCGCTCGCCGGCCACATCGGACAGCTCGATACCCCCTCGGTGGCAACGCCGATCGACGCCGACCGGCCCGGAACGGGCGCCACCATCGCTTTTCTCGCCAGTGGCATCGAGGGGATCAAGGTGCGGGTCACGGTGAGGGCCCACGACGCCGCGGAGGCGATCCGACTACTCGACGCCGAGGAAACGGAGATCCGCCGCATCCTCGGCCTGGCCGCGGGGGATGTGGTGTTCGGCGTAGACGACGAGGCGATCGAGGACGCGGTGGCCCAGACGGTCGCCGCCGCCGGGGTGACGCTCGGGCTGGCCGAGTCGCTGACCGGCGGTCTCGCCGCGTCGCGGCTGGTCAACGTGCCTGGCGCCAGCCGGTGGTTTCGGGGCTCGGTGGTGTCCTATGCCTCGGAGGTGAAATTCGCCCTCCTCGGCGTGCCCGAGGGGCCGGTGGTGTCGGAGGATGCGGCCCGGGCCATGGCCGACGGTGCCCGCTCGGTGCTGGGCTCCGACGTGGGCCTTGCCATCACCGGCGTCGCCGGGCCCGAACCGCAGGACGACCGACCTCCCGGCACGGTGTTCGTCGGGCTGGCCCGCGCCGGCCATCCGACCGAGGCGTTCGGATTCAACGTGCCCGGCGACCGGGATCGGGTCCGCCAGTACGCCACCATCGCCGCGCTCGATCTGCTGCGTCGATCCCTCGGGGAGTCGCCTGCCTCCCCGCAGGGGCGGTCCTAAGGGCGAGTGGTAGACGGCCCGGCGCCGGTGGCCGGGAGCGGGGGCGAGCCCGCCGGTGTCACGGGAATCCCGTCGGGGACCAGCTCCTCCCAGGTGTTCCCCGGCTGCAAGGCGATGGGCGTCCCGTTGGCGGAAGTGAGGCTAGCGGGCGTGGTCAGGCTGGTCCGGCTCCAGGTCCCGGTGATGGCTACGCCGTTGCGCATGACCACTAGGGGTCCGGAGCCGGTGGCGGTCACGTCGACCTCGTGACCGCCTTCACTGTTCTCCACCCACGAGCCGGTTGCCGTCTGCACCGACAGGATGACGACGTTGGTGGCGGCGGTCTGCGACTTGTCGAGCAGGATGTCCGGTTGCCCCGAGTAGGACCGGAGGTATTTCCCCACCGATCCGCTCCATTGCCAGGTCACATCGGAGGAGGAGGAGAACGGGATGTGGACGCTGGTCCCTGATCCGGCCACCGAGCCCGCCGGTAGCGCCGTGGAGTACTGGAAGATCGGGGCCGGGGCCTTGGTGTCGGAGGGGTCGAAGGCCCACAGCGAGGCAGTGTTGACGAAGGTCGAGTACGGGGCCACCCGTCCAGGCTGCTGGATGATGGCGGAGCCGTTGCTCCCCTGGTAGAGGTTCTCGTCGATGAGGGGAGAGTCGGCGAGGAGGGCGATCACCGGATTGATCCCACCGGCGTGGACGAACAGGGGGTCGGAGAGCTGGGAGAGGATCCCCACGTCAGGCTCGCGGGCGGACCGCAGGTCACCGACCAGAGCGGCTCCCTGGCACTGGAACACGGCGAGAAGCCGGGTGATGGCTCCCTCCACCGGCTCCTCGAACACGATGTCGGCCTGGTTGAGCCCGGTCGACGGCCGATCGCCAGGATAGTTCCCGATCTTGATCCCCAGGGCCGGTCGGGCGGGCACCACGCCTCCCGGGGCTGGGGCCCCGGTGAGCGGGCAGTTCGGCGCCGGTGCCGGCGCCACGGTGGTCGACGTGACCGCGGCTCTGGCCACGGTGGGCTTGGCGTTCCGGGTGAAGAGGTAGGCCACCACCACTCCCACGAGGACAACTCCCACCACGCCGAAGGCATACGTCCAGGTGCGGGACCCGTTCCCCTTCGCGCGAGCACGCTGGGCCCGGAGCTCCTGGCGGGAGAGGATTGCCGGTCCCTCGGCCTCCGGCGGCCCCGATGTGGGGGAGTGGCCCGACACATGGCCTGATGGGCCGTCCGATTCGGGTCCGGAGGGCAATTCGGCGTCAGGCATTCGAGGGCGAGGCTACCGCGCGCCGGCCGGTCAGCGGTTGATATCGGGCGACGGAAGGACCCGATCCCACCGGGTGACCGACCTGCGGCCGGGTAGGGGGATGGCCTTGACGCATGAGGCGGCGGGGATCCATGATCGAACATGCGTTCGGGTCTAAAGTGACGCTGTGGTTGCAGCAGCAGTCCGCAGTGATCGGCCCCGGATCTCGATCCGGGCCCACCAGCCGGGTGTCACACCTTCTCCGTAGGGTCGGCACGGTCAAGTGAGCAACAACATCGAGGAGAGTAGAAGACATGGAACGTGACAAGGCGCTCGACATGGCACTGGGTCAGATCGAGAAGCAGTTCGGCAAGGGGTCGATCATGCGCATGGGGGAGAACCTCCATATGAATATCGAGGCCATCCCCACCGGAGCGCTGGCGCTCGACCTCGCCCTCGGTATCGGTGGCCTCCCCCGCGGCCGCATCGTGGAGATCTTCGGTCCGGAGTCGTCCGGCAAGTCGACGTTGGCCATGCACGTGGTGGCCGAGGCCCAGCGCAACGGCGGGATCTGTGCCTATGTGGACGCCGAGCACGCCATGGACCCCGTCTACGCCAAGGCGATCGGCGTCAACATCGACGACCTGCTCATCTCGCAGCCCGACACCGGTGAGCAGGCATTGGAGATCTCCGACATGCTGATCCGGTCTGGAGCGCTCGACGTGCTGGTCATCGACTCGGTGGCCGCCTTGACCCCCCGAGCGGAGATCGAGGGGGAGATGGGCGACACCCATGTCGGCCTCCAGGCCCGTCTGATGTCCCAGGCGTTGCGCAAGCTGACCGGCACGCTGTCCAAGTCGCGGACCATCGCCATCTTCATCAACCAGCTCAGGGAGAAGATCGGCGTCATGTACGGATCGCCGGAAGTCACCCCGGGTGGTCGGGCGCTCAAGTTCTACTCGTCCATTCGACTGGACATCCGTCGCATCGAGACGATCAAGGACGGTGCCGACCAGGTGGGCAACAGGACCCGGGTGAAAGTGGTCAAGAACAAGTGCTCGCCACCGTTCAAGCAAGCAGAGTTTGACATCACGTTCGGCAGGGGTATCAGCCGCGAGGGGTCACTGCTCGATGTCGGCGTCGAGCTCGGGTTCATCAAGAAGTCCGGGGCCTGGTTCACGTATGAAGGTGAGCAGTTGGGCCAGGGCCGTGAGAACGTCAAGACCTTCCTGACGGAGAACCCGCAGCTGATGGCCGAAATCGACGAGCGGATCCGTGAGCACCTCGCCGCACAGAACGCGGTCAAGGCCGAAGAGGCGGCCGGCCCTCCGGCCGAGCTGCCTGACGGTATCGACGACCTCGCCCTCGACGATCAGCCGATCACGCTGAGCGAGTGAACCGAGGGGAACGAACCTCATTGAGGCCTACAGTCCGGCCAGTTTCGTGACGAGAAGGACTGGGTAGTTTCACCGCAATCGCCGGCCCGGGACGCGTATCGCGCGTCCCGGGCTGCTGCGTCTGGCCTAGGTTTCCGCCCGCCTACCAGGGAGTATTCCCCTCCGTGACCGGCGCAGATGCTCGAGTGACAACACCGGACAGCACCGGTCAGGAGCACCGCACGGGGCCGCCGCCGGTCCCCGGCCGGCCAGCTGCCGATCAGGCGGCGTTCACGGTGGAGGGTGCCGCGGTCGAGGGCGACCCGGGGGTGTAGATGGTGCGCCAGTTCCCTTGTGAGGGTCGGGTGAGGCAGGCCGGCCCCATGCCGATGACGGCGTACAGGTTCTCCATGATCCGCAGCAGGGGCCCGGTGATCTCCGGCGCGCCGTCCGGCAGCACGTTCGGTGGGATCAGTTTGCTGGTGGAGAGGGCGCCCACCCACGAGGCGTTTCCGGTCGCGAACACGCCCCCGCCGCCGTCCACGGTGTACCAGGTCATGTCCGAGTAGTTGTCGTTCCGGTTGGGCACGATTGAGTGGGTGATGACGTCCAGGTTGGCCGGGGCCGACCCGTTGGGGACGTAGCGGTCGAACTCTCCTGCGACCACCCCGGTCAGGCGTTGGTTGGCCGCGAGCCCCGTCCCGGCCAGGATCCACGAGGCCGGATCGGTGATCACCAGGTCGGCCTGCGCCTCGACGTCCTGATAGGTGCTGCCGATCAGTTCGGATTCGGGCCGGGACACCGGCGACTGCGGCCAGTTGACGGTGACCAGGGCATCGTTCTGACCGGTCATCGGATCCTCGGCCGCCGACTTGTAACAGACCTGGAGCCGATTCGGTCCCACCGGTGATGACTCGAACCGGATCTGGCGATAGCAGGCATTGGCACCCAAAAAAGCCAGATTCACGCCACCGGCCAGGGACTGGGCCGCCCCATCCCGCATCGGCGACGACCAGTATTCGTCATGGCCGAGGCTGAGCAGGGCCCGGTGATTGTCGAGCAGCTGCGGCTGCGCATGCAGATCGACATCGGTCCAATAGGTGACGTCGAGCCCGAGCTGCTCGGCGTGATAGATGATGGGGAGCTCGTTCCCCACGAAGTCGGCCGCACCGCTCGCCCAATCGTGGTCGTAGGGCCGGTCGTACGAGACGATGCGTGCCCGATCGGCATAGGTCGAGTCGGTGGGGGCATGGACGAAGGACTGCGCCCCGTCTCGATTGCCGTAGTAGAGGCTGTAGCCCCCCCAGCGGTTGTAGGCCTGCCAGGTGGTGACGCTGTGCTGGATCACGATGGCCGCCTCCGACGCGTCATCTCGCACGCACAGGGGCACGAATTGCTGCTCACCGGTGGCTCCCACCAGCTTCAACAGATACGGGCCGGGGGGCCAGGCCGCTTCGATGGTCAGGGTCATGGAGGGGGACCACTGGCACTGGATGGTATTGGAAGGTGCGATGAGCTGGGGAGGTGGTTGCCGGATCCCCGGCACCTGCTCCGATCGCCATACCAGGCGCGCACCGATCCCCTGGTAGTAGCCCATGCGGTAAGCCTCCACGTGGAACGCAGCGGCAATGGTGTTCACGAACAAGGTGACCCTGTCGCCGGCCACCGCGCTCACCTGGCTGGCGAAGCCCTCGATAGCCCGCGGGGGCGCGACGGAATCCACCCACCAGGCATCACCCGTC
>Ga0182015_10007843_pt1 | contig 10329 bp, 13 predicted proteins | sample 712P3MmetaG_FD_120478 | JGI IMG/M metagenome (GOLD analysis project Ga0182015, IMG submission 120478) | Permafrost microbial communities from Stordalen Mire, Sweden - 712P3M metaG | ecosystem: Environmental > Terrestrial > Soil > Wetlands > Permafrost | place: Sweden: Stordalen | collected... | reverse complement strand
CATCCGTCATTGCGGATCATTAGGACGTTGCTGCCTATCGTTGATTTGCCAGCCCACCGTTTCTAAGAGCCAAATTACCACTTCTATGACCGATCAACAAATAATCGCAGCAGCATATCAAGACGCTCTCAAGCAGGTCTTTTCCGTGTTTTTCACCTCATGTGCGGGCGCGGCCGGTAATCCGGCCGCAATACAACAGGCTGAACAAGCATTTGTTTCAGGTGTTACCCTGGCCCGAAGTGTCCGTGATCGCGCTCTCGCTTTGTTGCCGTAATCGCGGCTTGGTAACAGATATGCCTACCATCATCGGATCCGACGTTGGCGTCAGGCACTACTCCTGCGGGTCAGGAATCGCGCCATCCATAATGCGGATCAATTCAACATTCGGCCATGTATAGGTTTCTCGCCATGCTTTCGGTATGCGCCATCATCGGGTGCCAAAGTCAAAACGGTGATCCGGAAAAAAGAGATCATACCTCGTACTTCATCGAAGTTCAGCCCCCGATTCGGGCTTCTCAAAGCATCCAAGCTGGGGTTGACGAGGGATTCGGGCTATATTTGAAGAATCAACACTCCGGGCCGGCCTTTTTTGCAACTGGACCGTTCCCGACCGGGGAGCACTTCGTGGTTCGTGCGCATTGGTGGAAATCGATGCCAAAATCGAACCAATGGAGCGAGACACTGATCGATTTTGTGCCCGTTTCGGGCTGGTATGTCATAAGCGCCAAGCAAAGTGGAGATACTATAGATTTCGTTGTTTACTCAAGGGACGAGCGCAAGATCGTTTGGTCTCGCAAGCAGCAAATTGAAGAACACAGATGAGGCCGAACCAATCGTCGTGTCCGACACCAGCCTCAGGGAGGCCTTGTGCAGGGCACAAAGTCGCGCCATCGTTGGTGCGGATAACCTCAACGTTAGCCCGTGCAGAAATGCTCTTTTCTTTGCGAAAAATGTTTGGGGGAGCGGCCCCTTCACAACAGGAGGGCACACTAGACCAGCCTCGTGAAGGCAACCGTCGAGAGGCCGTCCGTATTGCGATCTCGAGTGGCGTGTGGGTACCGTATCGGGAGCAGATCGTTCATCCCGATGGCGCAACAGAGTTAAAGTTCTTTGATCTAAGGGGGTATTTTCCGGTCTTCTCGCTGGCTGAACGAATCGTGCCATACCTGCAGAGGCGGGGTGTCATTGACGCGACCAAGCTGACGACGGTCCCGGCACTCCAGCTCACTGCACTTTGGTTCGCTTCGAACCCGCAGTTGTGCGACACTGTCGTATTCGATCCAGGATTCGAGTCTCAGTGGGTATTCGACAAAGAAGACTTTGCGACAATTGCGCGAACCGCCTCAAATGAGGGCTAAGCAATCGACGGATCCGGCGTTTTCGTCAGGCACGCCCGGTGCGGGGCACGAGCCGCGCCATCCTTAACGCGGAGCAATTCAACGTTATATTGTCTAGGCATGACCCATGAAAACCGTCGCCACATTTTTTAGCCTATCCGAAGCGGGATTCGCACAATCGTTGCTCGTTGGCGACGGTATTGCTGCGGAACTTCAAAATGTTGAGTCCAGCGTCAACCTCTCTGGTGGTTTGCCGAGCTTCCAAGTCATCGTTCCTGAAGCAGATTTCGATAGGGCGTTGATCACAGTGCGGTCGCTGTCTGTAGAAAAGAAAACTACACCGGTAAAGACTTTGAATGTCTCCGAAAAAGAACTCTCGGTTTTTAGGGCTATTGTTAAGGGAATTGGTGTGTACCAGTTGATTACTGGGTTTAGTGAAATTATCGGGGTCCTCTTCGAGAGCATGGACATCAAGCACGTGGGACTAGGCTCAATTTCTCGTCAAGGGGAGTATGTCGCGTGGGCGATCTATCACTTCTGCGTCGCGCTCGTTTTAATTTTTGGAACTGACTATTTCTGCCGATTGGCTTTCCCAGCTCGGTCAGTCGTGACGAACCCGAAAGAGGGGCCTAACCAATCGACGGATCCGACGTCGGCGTCAGGCACACCTGGTGCAGAGCACCGGGCCCGCCATCCCTAACACGGATCAATTCAACGTCGCTAAGCAGAACATGCGATCGCTGCCGATGAACCTCCGAGCGATTGATCGTGACGGAACCGTTTCAGGGATTACCGGGGCGCTTCCGGATGTCGGCCGATCCGCAATTGATTCGACGGTGCAGCTCTACGCTAAGGTCGGCTGGATTCGCCCTTGGACGGGATATCTGGCTTTCGAGGACGGAACATGCGTTGGAACTTGCGCCTTCGTCAGCGCCCCCAAGAACAACATTGTTGAAATCGCCTATTTCACTTTCCCAGGCTACGAAGGTCGGGGCTTCGCGACACGCATGGCGGCGTCCTTGGTGGCTTTGGCGAAGGATTGCGCCCCAGAAGTATCCATCACGGCTCACACATTAGCCGAGGAAAACGCCTCGACGCGAATTCTGCGCAAGGTGGGTTTTGTTTTTGCCGGACCACGGGTTCACGAGGAGGACGGCCAGATTTGGGTTTGGCGACATGGGGATACCATTGAACAGCGTAGCCCATCGACGGATCGGGCGGTTTCGTCAGGCACTTCTCCTGCGGGGCAGGAGTCGCTTCATCCGTAACGCGGATCAAATCAACATTGGGCCGTAAACCTCTATGAGGGACCTTCTCAGTCGAGAGCCGCCGCCAAAGTGGCATCTCGTTCTCCTTGGCTGTCTGGCTGCTGGCGGCGTGGCCGGGTTGGGGTTGTTCCTTCATGACCGCGCATTGGTTTTTGCTTCCGTTTTTTGCGGTCTATTTGTCGGGGGATTTGGCTTCCTCTTGATAGGGGCAAGATCGAGGGCCATATCCACGGGAGTCGGGACGCGTCCGACCATCCAATCGGCAATTCAACACATCCGTTTGGCCGTGATACTCGGTCTCCTGGCAAGCATTGTTCTCGGTTATCTTCACAAGAGATGAAGAGTAGATGAAAAGCGGGCGTGGCCAATCTTCCGGCGAGTCAGGAGTGGCGCCGACAGTGGCGGGATCCCCACATTGGCCTTAACCGTGAAACGAACCCTTCTTCTGCTGGTCGTCGCCTGCGGTTGCCTGCGGCTCGGGGCGGTCGACGTGGATAAGACGGAGGAAGGCTCGCCTTTCGGCAGCGTGAGCGACGCGGATGTCGCAAATCTCATGGCTTTTGCGAAGACTAAGGGCGTGGATCTGTCAAAGGGCCTGGAACTCGCCTCCAAGAACGACGACGGCGCGCTTTCCCGCGTGTTCCTGTTCTCCCTGAAGTTCAGGACGCTGGACGACAACGCCAGGACTTACGGTCAGATCATATGGTCGAATCTCCTGAACATGGCCGAGGGAAGGGGGACCGACTGGTATTCGGGCCTGGTGGCCCGCCAGCCCAGGAAGGTCCAGCAGCGCATAAGGGACTTTTTGCATTACGCGACATTCAAGGAGGATCCCCTGCACGAGCGGAATCTGACGGACGCGGAGCGTGCAGAGTGGCAGAAGCTGTTCCCGAAGGGCTACTCCTTCGGGGCAAACGACCCGATCTTCAGCGGGCAGGCTGAGCAGTTGCCCGCCCCGATGCCACCGCCGGGCAGCCAGCCATCGGCGCAGGCCGCGCCCCATCGCTAGTCCCCGTCATTTCAAGGCCCTGCTATCATCCCATCCCCCCTATGAAATCAGTCGGAAAGATATTCGCTTCAATCGGCATCGTCGGCCTCGTAATAACGATTGGCATGAACCTGGTCGCCCTTGTGGGCTTCAAGAAGGCTGCGGCCGTATTCGCATCGCCCGGATGGTGGTCATCATGGTTTTCCTGCTACGTGGTCTGGGCGGTATTTGTCTTCAGTGCCCTGGGTTTGCTCTTGACGAAGGGCAGGGACGGCCCCGTTGGCACGAAAAGCGATTGAGACCGCCTTTTCCCCGGTTAAGCCTGATCCCCAATCAGATGCGCTCCCTGCCAAGAGACGGTGCTCGGAGTCTCGCCGGGCAGGATGGGGGTGGGGACAGCCCCTGGCAGACATGACTCGGCTCCTCATCGCCTTCGCCCTTTTCGCCGCTCTCTCGGATTGCAGCCAATCCCACGGGCAGGCATGGCGCGCCTCCGATGAGAATGGCGACAAGCCGGGGATTGGCTACGAGCTGAGGGTTGAAAATGGCGCCATCACGGGGACGGCCTACATCCTTGACCCCAATTTCCCGCACGACTTCTCGCACGGGCGCCATGCCGCAATGAGGATAATGAGGCAGTCGCCGCAGGAGATCACCTTCCGGGTGGAGTGGGACCGCGATCTGGGCGCCACCCTGCGTTTTCAGTTCAAGGAAGCCGCGTGGCCCGATTCCTTCCAGGTGGTCGTCACCGAGCTGATCGACTCTGAACCCTACAACCCCGCGACGTACACGTTCGCGAGGGTCAAATGAAGGGTGCGGGCGGACGGGGCGCGGATCCCCGTGAACCAGGGAGCCATCCATGGGCAAGGACGACCTAGGGCGGGTCCGGCGCATCCATCCCCATGCGTGGCTCTGGGAGCCCCTCCAGGGGGACCCCACGTTTGTCCTGGCTGCGATGTTCGGGACCCGGGCCGCGTACCTGGACGGGAAGCTGATGCTCTGCTTCTCGGCCCATGAGGAACCCTGGCGGGGCGTGCTGGTGTGCACCGAGCGCGGGCACCAGGCCTCGCTGGTGGCTGAGTTTCCGGCGCTTTCACCCCATCCCATACTGCCGAAATGGCTGTATCTTCCTGAATCGGCTGACGACTTTGAACGCGTGGCCGGGCGCCTGGCGGCGCTGGCCCTCGAGCGCGATCCCCGTCTCGGCGTCGTTCCCAAGCCGGGGAGGAAACGCAAGGGGTGAGCGGCTGAAAAGGAGGTTGCCGATCCCGGCCCCGAGTCAGAAACTCATGCCGCCGGTACCGGCGACTCCTGCGCCTCCAGCCCGGGAGCCATTGACACGCATTGGAAACAGCTCGGACCCCATACCCCTATGACCCCAACCCCTCCGTCCCTGTCCGCAATCAGAAGGATCAAGCGCATCGCCCCGCTCCAGCTCGGAAAGATCATGGCCCTGACTTACGGCATCATGGGGCTTATCTTCTGCCCGTTCTTCCTCCTCATGACCGCCTTCGCCTCGCACATGCCCAATAACCAGAGGGTGGGGATCATGGCGCTCGGGACCGGCTTCGCGCTCTTCATGCCCGTCCTCTACGCGGTCATGGGATTCGTGTTCGGCGTCATCGGGGCATTCATCTACAACGTGATCGCCAAGTGGGTGGGCGGCATCGAGGTCGAGGTCGAGTAGACGCCCCGCGCCGGCAAGAACCCCATGAGCGACCCGGAGGACAGGTTCTGGTGGTTCCCGCTTAAGAGGTACGGCGTCGGCTGGGGGCCGCCCATCTGCTGGCAGGGCTGGGCGGTGGTGGTCGGTTACCTGGTCCTTCTCCTCGGCCCGAAGCCATTCCTGCCCAGGCGGCTGGACCCGTACCACGCGGCCTATGCGGTCGCGCTCACGGTGGCGCTCCTCGTCGTGTGCTGGACGAAGGGGGAGCCGCTCCACAGGCGCGGCCGCCATGACCTCTGAGGGCGCAGCAGATCCATGACGCCCGGCGAGATCAAGCCGACGGCGGGGTATTCCGGGACACCCCTCTGGAAAAAGCTCGGGTACAAGGGGGGCACGGCCGCCTACGTCGACGGGGCGCCCAAGGGTTACGTGAAGCTCCTTGCGCTCCCCGGGGACGTTGCCGTCACCTGGCTTTCCCGGCCGGCGCCCGGCACGGCCTTCGTCCACCTCTTCGTGACCGCGGCGGCAGAGCTCGAGGCCAAGCTTGTCCAGTACCGGAAGACGATCTCACCCGACGGGGTGGTCTGGGTCTCCTGGCCGAAGAAGAGCTCGGGCGTCCCCACCGACGTGACGGAGGACATGATCCGGAGGGTTTGCCTGCCGAAGGGCCTCGTCGACATAAAGGTGTGCGCAGTCGACGAGACATGGTCGGGACTGAAGCTCATGATCCGGAAGGAACTGCGCTGACGTGGCGGGCGGTGCGGGCCCGGGCAACCCCAGCGTGACATTGGCGGGGGAAAGGGATTGAAATAGCCGCATGACCCCCTGGCCCCGCGCGCGCGCCCTCCTTGGCCTGGCTCTCGCAGGGCTCCTGGCCGCCTGCAGTTCGAATCCCGACGCGGGCGGGCCGTCCCGGGTCAGGGTGGTCGACAGCCACGGAATCCCGATCATGAACGCGACCCTCCTTGCCGATGACGAGTTTCCCTCCGGCGGCCAGCGGGTCTACAGCCAGGAGGAACTGAACGCGCGCGCCTCCGACGCTCAGGGCTATTTCCACGTGGACCTGGACGAGAGCCTCTGGCGGGGCGACGGCTTCTACCACTTCAGGGTCCACCGGGTGGGGTATGAGGACGAGGTGATGGTGGTCTCAAAGGACCTTTTCCCGCCGCTCCTGCGGATTGAGATGAAGGCCGCCGCGGCCGGCCAGCAGGCGGCGCCCGGGAGGTAGCCGCGGGGGAGCCGGTGGTTCCCCAAGATAAGCTGATTCACGGCGGCGGCGGCGCGACGCCCCCCCCGGGGCAATGGGGTCAGAGGAGGTCCAGCTGGCCCTCGTCCGGGGGGGCGACCGTGATCTTCCTCTTCGGCCGGGCCTGGGGCGAGGGAAGGGAGACGCTCGGGTCGTCGCCCTCGAGGCGCGAGAGGATCGCCTTCGCCCGCTCGATGACGCCGGGGGGCAGCCCGGCGAGCCTCGCGACCTGGATCCCGTAGCTCCGGTCGGCCGCGCCGGCAACGACCCGCCGGACGAAGACGATATCGTCGTTCCATTCCTTGACCGCGACCGAGAGGTTGCGCATCCGCGGGAGGTGCCTGTCGAGCTGGGTCAGCTCCTGGTAATGCGTCGCGAAGAGGGTCCTCGGCCCGCGCTCGGGCCCCCGGTGGAGGTGCTCGACGACGGCCCACGCGATGCTGAGGCCGTCGTAGGTCGACGTGCCCCGGCCGATCTCGTCCAGGATGATGAGCGAGCGGTCGGTCGCATTGTTGAGGATGTTGGCCGTCTCGTTCATCTCGACCATGAAGGTCGAGTTGCCCCTCGCCAGGTCGTCGCTAGCGCCCACCCTCGAGAAGATCCTGTCGACGACCCCGAACCTGCAGGACCTGGCCGGGACCCAGGAGCCCACCTGGGCCATGAGGACGATCAGGGCGACCTGCCGGATGTACGTCGACTTCCCCGCCATGTTGGGCCCGGTGATGAGGGCGATCTGGGCGTCGTCGCAGGCGAGCGCGGTGTCGTTCGGGACAAAGGCCTGGGCCGCGGCCGCGCCGTCGCCCTGGCGGAAGACCTGCTCCACCACGGGGTGGCGGCCGTCGGCGATCTCGAGCGACTCGCCCTCGTCGATCTCGGGTCGGCAGTAGCCCCAGTCCCTGGCGAGCGCCGCCCACCCGGCGAGGACGTCGACCTCGGCGAGCGCCTCGGCGGTGCCGGCCAGGGCCTGCGACTCGTCGAGGACGGCCGAGATGAGCGTCTCCAGGATCTCCTTTTCCCGGAGGAGGGCGTCGGCCTCGGCATGGAGGATCTCGCGCTCCTTCTGCCTGAGGGCGTCGGTCACGTAGCGCTCGCCGCCGACGGTCGTCTGCCTGCGGACATAGTCCGCCGGGACGAGGTGCAGGTTGGCCTTCGTGACCTCGATGAAGTACCCGAAGTTGCCCGTGAAGCGCACCTTCAGGCTCCGGATGCCGGTGCGCTCCTGCTCGCCCCGCTCGAGGTCGGCGAGCCACGTCTTGTTGCCGCTCATGAGGGCCCGCAGCCTGTCGAGCTCCCCGTCGTGGCCGGCCCTGACGAAGTTCCCCTCGGAGACGTCCGCCGGGGGCTCGTCGGCGAGCGCGGCCGCGAGGAGCTCGCGCAGCCCCGGGAGCTCGAGGATGCGCCCGCAGGCGCGGGCGGCCTCCGGCCCGAGGGAGGCGAGGACCGCGCGGACCCCGGGGATCCCCCCGAGCGTGTCCCTGACGCCGCAGAGCTCGCGGGGGTTGCGCAGGCGGTTCTGGAGGCGGCCGAGGATCCGCGGGATGTCCCGGATCGCCCCGAGCGACACGGCGAGTTCCGCGAGCTGGGCGGGCCGCGCCATCATTTCTCCGACCAGCGCATGGCGCCGCCGCGCCTCGGCCAGGTCGAGCCCCGGTGCCGCAAGCCAGCGCTCGAGGAGCCTCGCGCCCGCGGCCGTGGACGTCCGGTCCATGGCGCCGAGGAGCGAGCCCTGGCGACCCCCGCGGACGGACGCGAAAATCTCCAGGTTGCGGAGCGTCGCCGGGTCCATCAGGAGCGTCCGGGAACTCCGGTATTCCCTCAAGCTCCTCAGGTTCTTAGGGGTGGCGCAGAGGTTGTCCGTCGCGTAGCCGACGAGGGCGCCCGCGGGCCCGAGGCCCGGATGGCCGCTCTCCAGCCCGAAGCCCTCCAGGTTGAGGACCCCGATCGCCCCGGCGACCGCGCGGGCGCCGGCGGCGGCCTCGAAGCGGTACGCCGGGAACTCCGTCAGCGTGCGCGCCGACGCGAACGCGTGGAGGGCGTGGACGCCCGCCTGCCCGTGGGGCGCCGCCTTCCAGCGGGCGAGGTCTCCCTCGGGGACCAGGACCTCGGCGGGGTCGAGGGACGCGAGCGCGGGAAGGAGGTCCTCGATCCTCGCGGCCGTCGCCACCATGAACTCGCCGGTCGAGAGCTCCATCCACGCGGCGTGGAGCCCGCGCCTGTCGAGCGAGAGGGCGCAGAGGTAGCGGTTCCTCCCGGCCTCGAGCTGGCTCGCGGCGAGGGTCGTCCCGGCGCTCAGGATCCGGGTCAGACTGCGGCGGACGAGCTTTCCCGCCTGGGCGGGCTCGTCCTGGTCGCAGATCGCGACCTTCCTGCCGGCGGCGAGGAGCCTGCCGATGTAGCCCTCGGCCGCGTGGTGGGGAAGGCCCGCCATCGGGTGCTCCTGGCGCTTCGTGAGCGCGAGGCCGAGGAGCCTCGAGGCGACGACCGCGTCGTCGAAGAAGAGCTCGTAGAAGTCGCCCAGCCGGAAGAGGAGGAGCGTCCCCTCCGGGAGCCCGCGCTTCACCTCGAAGTACTGCTGCATCATCGGGGTGGGTTTCGGGGGCTCCGACATCGGTCCCATTCGAACGGGTAGATTTGCGGAATTCAAGTGTTGGAGCGCCGCCGGCCTTCGGCAGGATGCCGGGGACACCCGCCGTGCCCCCCCCATCCGACATACCGACGGTCGCGCTCCACCACAGGGACCTTGGGGGATCGGGGGGTCCGCCGATCGTGCTCCTCCACGGCATGCTGGGCTCGTCGCGCAACTGGCAGACGGCGGGGAGGGAACTGGCGTCGGGCGGGAGGGTGTTCGCCCTCGACCTGCGCAACCACGGGCTCTCGCCCCACGTGCCGTCACTGTCCTACGCCTCCATGGCGGCCGACGTGCTGGCATGGCTCGATTCCCAGGGCCTCGGCCCGGCCGAGCTCGTCGGCCACAGCATGGGGGGCAAGGTCGCCATGCTCCTCGCCTGCCGCCACCCGGAGCGGGTGGGGCGCCTGGTCGTCGTCGACATCGCGCCGAAGGACTACAGCTGGCCGGCCCACCGGCAGGAGTTTGCCGCCATGAACGAGCTCGACCTCGCGGGCCTCAAGTCCAGGGCCGATGCGGAGCGCCGGTTCGAGCCGCGCGTCCCCGGATGGGCGATGCGCAAGTTCCTCGCGACGAACCTTGAGCGTACCCCCGGGGGCTGGAGGTGGCAGGTCAACCTGCCGGCGATCACCGCGGCCCTTCCCGAGCTCGAGAGGAACCCGCTCTCGGCGGGCGACCGCTTCGCCGGCCGCTCCCTCTTCATCGCCGGCGGGAAGTCGGGCTACGTCCTGCCGGGCGACAAGGATCTCATCCTCAGGCACTTCCCGGCGGCCCGAATCGAGGTGATCGCCGACGCCGGGCACAATCCCCACGTGGAGACGAGGGAGGCCTTCGTCCGGGCCGTGGCTTCCTGGGCCTAGCTGCGGCCTTTAGACGTCGGCCTCGACCCGCTCGGCGCTCAGGCGCCTCCACCGGTCAAGCACCCGCCGGTACATGTCCTCGGGCGAAAGCCCATAGGCCGCCCTCAGCGCCTCGACGCTCGAGCCGTGCTCGACAAACTTGTCCGGCCAGCCGATCCGCTCCACGGCGGCGGGGCAGTCCGCCTCCTGCAGGGCCTCCAGGACCGAGCTCCCGAACCCCCCCGTGAGGACGTGGTCCTCCAGCGTGACGATCAGGGGGACGACGGCCGCCTGGCTGAGGAGGAGCGTCCGGTCGAGGGGCCTGACGAAGCGGGCGTTGACGACGCCTACCGAGAGGT
>Ga0182015_10007842_pt1 | contig 10330 bp, 6 predicted proteins | sample 712P3MmetaG_FD_120478 | JGI IMG/M metagenome (GOLD analysis project Ga0182015, IMG submission 120478) | Permafrost microbial communities from Stordalen Mire, Sweden - 712P3M metaG | ecosystem: Environmental > Terrestrial > Soil > Wetlands > Permafrost | place: Sweden: Stordalen | collected... | reverse complement strand
AGGCAGCATGAAGCGGTCGTGCAGGCCGGTTCCCCAGGAGACCAATTTTTGCCGGTAAGGCTTACGCCAGAAGTGCGCGATCAGCGCCCGCACCAGCAGTTGCTGGGTCAGGCTCATGCGCGCATGAGGCGGCATCTCAAAGGCACGCAGCTCGAGCAGGCCAAGACGCGGTCCGGCGCCCTCCGGCGGATCGAGTTTGTCGATGCAGAATTCGGCGCGATGGGTGCTGCCGGTTACGTCGGTCAGAAGATGGCGGAAGACGCGATCCGTCAGCCGCGGTGACACTGGGCCCGAGCCCGGTTCGGGCACCTGATCGAAGGCAATTTCCAGCTCGTAGATCGAGTCGGCACGCCCTTCGTCGACCCGGGGATGCTGGCTGGTGGGACCAATGAACAACCCCGAGAGCAGATAGGAAAGCGAAGGATGGTTGTGCCAGTAATTGACCATGCTCCGCAACAGATCGGGCCGGCGCAGAAACGCGCTGTCGGCGGCAGTGGGGCCGCCGATCACCACGTGGTTGCCGCCGCCGGTTCCAGAGTGCTGTCCGTCGAGCATGAACTTCTCGGTTCCCAGGCGGGTCTCGCGAGCCAGATCGTAAAGCGCGGTGGTGTTTTCCACCAGTTCGTCCCAGCTGGCGGCGGGTTGGATGTTCACCTCAATCACGCCTGGATCGGGCGTGACTTTGAAAGCCGAGATACGGGTATCGTTGGGTGGCGTGTAGCCTTCGATCGACACGGGCATGGAGAGGTGCGCCGCCGTATCCTCAATGGCGGCGACCAGGTCAAGATAGTCCGCGAGGTAATCGACCGGGGGCATGAAGACGAAGAGTCCGCCTCCGCGCGCCTGGACGCAAAGGGCAGGACGGGTAAGGGTTAGCGCTTGCTCGTCCTCGGGTTTGGGCTTGGCCTTATCGGCGGCCGGCTGCGGCTCATCCGCGAAGGGCGGGACGGCGAACAGGCCCGGCCGGCGTTCCGGCCGTGGAGGGAGCTTGTCCCGCCGCTGAAACGGATCGGTATCGAAGGCGTAGGTGACATCTTCCGGCGTGGTCCAGGGCAGCGATTCGAGAGGCAGACGGTACCCCATGGGCGAGTCGCCGGGGGTCAGAAACATGCGTTTCTCCACCATCGGGAACCAGGGTTGACTGGTCCATCGCGGTGAACCCGACCTGGTCGGGATGCGGCGCAAAGGAAGGACAAACCCGACCGGCCGCTCCTCTCCTTGTTCAAAAATCTGGGCCAGCCGGGCGCGCTCGGGTGCTTCCTGAAGCTTAGGATCGAGCGGATCAACGAGCGGCGACAGGCGCCGTTCCTTCCACAAGTGGAAGAAGATGTCTTCATAGGCGGTGATGGTGAAGGAAAAGCTCACTTGCAAGCGGCGGGTTAGGGCTTCGAGAAATTTCCGCGCTTCTGCTGCGCCGTGGCCGTAGTCTTTGCCGTCCTCGCCGATGAGGCTTAGATTCTCCCAGATCGGAACCCCATCTTTGCGCCAGTAGCAGCCGAGCGCCCACCGAGGGAGTTCCTCGCCGGGGTACCACTTGCCCTGCCCGAAATGGAGCAGAGCGCCCCGGGAGAACCGGTCGCGCATTCTGCCAAACAGCTGCACCGCGAGCCGGCGCTTGGCCGGGCTCATGGCGGTGGTCGACCATTCGCTTCCATTACGATCGTCCAGGGAAATGAAGGTCGGCTCGCCGCCCATGGTGAGACGCACGTCGCCCGCTTGCAGCTCCGCATCCACCTGGTGGCCGACCGCTTCGATCTGTTGCCATTGTTCTTCGGAGTAGGGCTTGGTGACGCGAGGGGATTCGTAGATCCGCTGCACGGTCATTGAGTAGCTGAAATCCGTCTTGCAAAAGCCGAGGGGACCGGAGATGGGAGCAGCACTCCCCGCATCGGGAGTACAGGCGAGAGGGATATGCCCCTCGCCAGCCAGCAGCCCTGAAGTGGGATCAAAGCCGATCCAGCCGGCGCCAGGAAGAAAGACCTCAGCCCATGCGTGCAGGTCAGTGAAATCGGCGGAGGCTCCGGCGGGGCCTTCGAGCGGCTTCACGTCGGCCGCGAGTTGGATCAGATAGCCGGAGACGAAACGGGCCGCGAGTCCCAGATTGCGCATGACCTGCACCAGCAGCCACGCCGAGTCGCGGCAGGAACCGGTGCTCATGGTGAGCGTCTGGTCGCAACTCTGGACCCCATGCTCCAGGCGGATGACGTAACCAACCTGGCGTTGCACCTGTTGATTGAGGGCAACCAGAAAATTCAGCGTGGGCGTGCTGACTCGCGGCACCTGGGCTAGAAAAGCAGCCAGTCTGGGGCCCGGCGCCTCGGCCTCGAGAAAGGGACGTAGTTCGCGAGCGATCGAGCTCTCATAGGCAAATGGGATCTGCTCCGCATACGGCTCCAGGAAGAAATCAAAAGGATTGAAGATCGCCATCTCGGCAACCAGATCGACCTCAACCAGGAACTCCGTGGTTGGTTCGGGAAACACCAGGCGGGCGAGATAGTTGGCCTGCGGATCCTGCTGCCAGTTGATGAAGTGGTTCTTGGGTTGCACCTTCAGCGAATAGGCAAGGATCGGGGTGCGGCAGTGGGGCGCTGGGCGCAGGCGGATTGTTTGCGGCCCGAGCATTACCGGGCGGTCATAGCGATAGTGGGTCCTATGATTCAGCGCAATGTGAATTGCCATAGAGCGGTTCTTATAGATTACATGGGCCTTTGCGTAACTACCGAGGATGGAGATGGGAGTCGGTGCTTTGTAGCGTAGAGGGATAGTGCAGATCCCTCCACTTCGGTCCCCCGGCACGCCGGACAGGCGGGATGACAAAGATTACGGAGCTTCAATCCGGATTAGATGCTAATTGAGAGAACTGCAGATCCCTCCACTGCGCTACGCTTCGGTCGGGATGACAAATCTGAGCGGGGTTCGATGCGGCCTCGCCAGTATGATGGTTTCCATGCCGCTGACTACACCGGTAGCCCCCGAGATTCTCGACCGTGCCAGGAAGATTAAGCTGTTCCTCATGGACGTTGATGGCACGCTCACCGACGGCGGTGTCATGCTCATGTCCTTGCCTGACGATGGCGGCGTAGCCGAGATGAAGAACTTTAACTCACAGGATGGCATGGGACTAAAACTTGCGCACACGATGGGGATCCGCACCGGCTTCATTACGGGAAGAAAATCCCCCGCGGTTTCACAGCGCGCCCACGAGTTGAAAGTGGAATTCGTCTACCTGGGCCAGGAAACGAAGATGGCGGCATTTGACGAATGCCTGCAGAAGGCCGGGGTGCGGGAAGACGAAGTGGCGTACATGGGCGATGACCTGCCCGATATGCCTGTGGCCAAGCGCGCCGGCCTGGCGGTTGCAGTCGCCAATGCCGCGCCGGAGCTAAAGGCAATCAGCCATTACGTAACCGGGAGCCGGGGCGGAGAGGGCTCAGCACGGGAGGTAGTGGAACTTATCCTGAAGGCCCAAGGCAGATGGGAAGAGGCAATTCCCCGGGCGCTGGCGTGAAGCGTTTCTGGACATTGTGTTGACCACATGCACGCGACGTTCATACCTCTAAATATGAGGTACGTTATAGTTATCGTTAGAGATGCTTGGTAAGCCGCCCAACGCGCAAGTGCGACGTAGCTGGAAGATTGCCCTTGCGGTTTTCTGCGCTCTGCTGTTGATTTTCGGCGCGACCGTTCAGGTAGTGCACGTTCATACTTCTGCGGATGTCTCCCATGCCGGGTGTGCTCTCTGCGCGACTGCGCATGTAGTGGTTTCGCCGGCAGCACCGGTCGCAGTTCCAGCCGTAGGAAGACAGATCGCGGCGCCAGTCGTCGATCTGCAACCCGCCTATGCGCGTCGTTTCTTACATTGTTCCCTCTACACACGCCCCCCGCCCGTGGACTCTGCTTTCTCCTAAAGCAGTTTCACCAGCTAAACCATAAAGATGCCTCGGGGGTCAGTGTATGTGCTCGTTTGCACGACGTTTCTTCTTTTTCCTTTGCCCGTTTCTGCTGATAGCGATGGGTACCGGTCTTCATGCCCAGTCTGGTTCCGGAACAATTGCAGGAACGGTGACAGATGCTTCGGGCGCGGTGATACCGGGCGCCACGGTCTCGATCGAGAACCCCGTCAGCGGACTCACACGGACGGCCAAGACGGACGGGGCGGGCCACTATCAATTCACCAACCTGCCGTTCAACGCCTATCATCTCGTGGCCCGCGCGGCTGGCTTTACAGCGTTCACGACGGATGTACAGGTACAATCCCCTGTCGCCGTCACTCCAACGATCAAAATGCAAGTGGGAGTGGCTTCGACCACGGTCACGGTCACGGGAGAGGACCTGTTGGAGAATGACACCTCACTCCACACCGACCTTGACCGCGGCCTCATCGAAAAGCTGCCGCTGGAAAGCTCGTCCTCCTCCGTAAGCTCGCTGGTGACGCTCTCTACTCCCGGAGTAGCCGCGGACTCCAATGGACTTTTCCATGGACTTGGCGATCATGCGTCCAATTCGTTTTCCGTGGACGGCCAGCCGATCACCGACCAGCAAAGCAAGGTTTTCTCCAACCAGATCCCTTCCAATTCCATTCAGTCGATTCAAGTCATTGCCGGCGCGCCACCCGCCGAGTTCGGGGACAAGACGAGCCTGGTGATTGAAGTAACAACGCGATCCGGCCAGGGTCTTACCAAACCCACCGGCAGCATCACGAGTTCCTACGGAACCTTCGGCTCGGCAACTGGAGGCGTTGATATTGGCTATGGTTCCCAAAACTGGGGCAACTTCTTCGAGCTCGATGGATTGAATACCGGTCGTTTTCTGGATACGCCAGAGTTTGTGATCTTCCACGATAAGGGGAACGAACAGAACGTCTTTGATCGCGTGGATTATCAATTTACGCCGGTCAATGCGCTTCACTTGAACCTGAACTACAGCCGCTCCTGGTTTCAAACCCCTAACAGCTACGACAACCTGAATGTGCTCGACCAGTTCGGCAACGACGTTGGCAATGCCGACCAGCACTCCAAAATCGAGACCTTTGATATCGCCCCTACCTACACCCGGATCATTGGAAAAACCTCCGTATTCAATTTCGGTCCTTACCTCCGAAAAGATAGCTATCAGTATTTTCCCAGCGAGAATCCGCTGGCGGACCTTGGTCCCCCAAATCTGCAGAACCAGACCATTTCTCAATACCGGACGCTCACCAATGCGGGGGTCCATTCCGAACTCACTTATACCAAGGGAAACCAAAGCATCAAGGGCGGCGTGATTTATGCCACTACCTTCCTCCGGGAGCGTGACAGCCTCGGCATCGTGAATCCGACTTTCAATTCACCCTGCCTGAATGGCGACGGAATGCCCGTGGACGGATTTACCAGCCCCGCGCAATGCGCCGGGGCGGGATACCAGCCCAACACCGCGGCCAACCCGAATGCTACCGGTACATTGTTCAAGCCGGTCTTGTTGCCCTATGACCTCACCCGAGCGGGCAGCAATTACAACTACTTTGGCCATGCAGATGTCAAGGAACTGGCTCTCTATATCGAAGATTCGATCAAGGCCGGCAACTGGCTCTTCAATGTAGGCATACGCGGTGACTTTTACAACGGCCTAGCCTCGGCCACCCAGGCAGAGCCTCGCGTGGGTCTTTCCTACAGCGTCAAGCCGACCAGCACCGTGCTGCGCCTCTCCTATGCCCGCACCCTGGAGACGCCATTCAACGAAAATCTCGTGCTCTCGAGCCAGGGTTGCTCGAACGATGTGCTGTCTCCACTGCTTCTTTGCACGGCCGGGGTGCAGGGCACGCTGCAGCCTGGCTTTCGCAACGAATTTCATGCCGGCCTGCAGCAGGCTTTCGGAAAAAATATCGTCTTCAGTGGCGAATACATCTGGAAATACACGCATAATGCCTTCGACTTCAGCGTCCTGGGTAATACTCCCATCACTTTTCCCATCGACTGGCACAATTCGAAGGTCCCCGGCTTCGCGTTACGCACCGATGTGCCCAACTTTCATCACGTCTCGGCGTTCGTCGTGATGTCCTCCGTTGCCGCTCGCTTCTTTCCGCCGCAGGTTGCCGGAGCAGGCGCGACTGTCGGCCAGCCCGGATTGCCCTTCCGCATTGATCATGATGAAAGGTTCAACCAGACGACGCACGTGCAATATCAACTACCCTTCCATTGGAGTCCCTGGATCGGCTTCAACTGGCGCTTTGACAGCGGTCTGGTCGCCGGATCGGCACCCTGCTACAACCCTCTCTCCAACAATCCGAACAGCGCGTGCGCCAACACATCGACCACACTCAACGGCCAGCCGGCGGTTGACCTCAGCAGCTTGACCGCCGACGAGGAGTTTGAAGCGGGTCTGGCGTGCGCAGGAGTCAAGGCGACGCCTACGACCCCTCTGCCGACACCATGCCTGGCGTCTGAGTATTCCTCAACGCTGCTAAGCATTCCGGCCCCGGGCACCGGCGATAACGACCATAATCCGTCCCGAATTCGCGAGCGGAATCTCTTTGACGCCTCCATCGGAGAAGACAACCTCTTCAATGGTGATCGCTACAAGTGGAGTCTCCAAGTGACGGGAGTGAATATGGCGAACAAGTACACGCTTTACAACTTTCTGTCGACCTTCAGCGGCACGCACTACGTCACGCCAAGGTCGCTGACGGCGGAACTCGGATTTCATTTCTAAAGTGGATTCGCATTGCTGGATCGCCGAAAACCACATTTCACTTTTACGGCGACGCGGAGATGGTGGTTATGTGCGACCTCCAGCCAGGGCTTCGTCCGCGCGCAGCGCCAGGCCGCGGGCAACGGAGATGAACTCATTGCCGGTGCGGATGCGTTTTTCACCAAACCGCACCGTGAAGATGCGACGGACGGCGGGGACGAGCGAGCTGCCGCCGGTAAGAAAGACCCGGTCAACTTCGCGGCGGCTGATGCCTGAGCTGTGCAGGAGTGAATCGACACACTGCTCAATGGCGCGAAGTTCGTCGGCGATCCAACCTTCAAAGGCAGCGCGGGTGACGGGGATGCGGATGTTCATGCTGCCGTCGCGAAAATGGAACTCCGACACCTCGGAGCGGGAAAGCTCGAACTTGACTTGCTGGACAGCCTGGTGAAGGTGGTAGCCGAGGTCTTCGCCGATCAATGTGATCAGGGCTTCGATCTTTTCCGGTTCGAGAGCGCGGATGCGAGCGCTCTTCAGAATTTCCACGACGTTCGCCGTCCGCAAGAACGAGAGGTAATGCCAGCGTTCGAGGTTGGCATAGATCCATGCCGGCACGGCGGGCAAAATCTTGTTGAGCGAACGCGCGAAGGATTCCGACCCTAAGGCGGGGGAGACGAGCTTGCGCACGATCCTGGCGTCGAAGGCGTCGCCGGCGAGACCGACACCGCTGTTGCCGAGCAGATCTTGCGCCTTGCGGCCGCGCTTGCGCACGCCGGGGCCAACGTGAAGCAGGGAGAAGTCGCTGGTGCCTCCGCCGAAGTCACCGATGAGGATGAGCTCGTCGTGATCGAGGGTAGATTCGTAAGCGTAAGCCGCCGCGACCGGCTCCATTTCAAAATCGACCCGCGCAAAGCCGGCAGCCGCGAACGCCTGGCGCAGGCGGGAGAGGGCAAATGCTTCATCTTCTTCGCTCTCCGATCCGACAAACCGCACCGGCCGGCCTACCATGGCGTAGTCGATAGGGGTGTGGAACTGCCGTTCGGCGTGGCGGCGCAGATCGGCGAGGATGCGGGAGATCAGATCTTCGAGGGTGCGATGGCGGCCGAATACCGCCGTTCCTGTCAGCGAGCGATCGGACAGGTAGGATTTGAGCGATTGAATAAGCCGGCCCTTGTTCTCGGCCGCCAGGTAGTGCTCGATAGCGGCTGGTCCAGCCCACGCATGTGTTTGTGTCCGGCCTCCGTGCCTGTCCTGCTGCAGGTAGAGGACGGATCGAAAGGAAAAAGTATCCCCGGCGCGCGTGGGGAAGGAGACGAGTTCGACCTGCGAATTGCCGGATGCTCGCCCGACCGTGCTGTTGGTCGTGCCGAAGTCGATACCGATCGCAGGGACCTGAGTTTGCGTTTGCCGCATTCTATTCATTATTTCGCACTTGTGCGCAACCCTTGCGTGTGCGTTTGCGGAGCCTTAAGCCGCAGTGCGAAAATGGCAGCATGCAAAGATCATGTACAACGGTAGGAGCTCTGTTGGCGGCTGGTATTGTCCTCGTGGGGAGCGCAGTCGCCCAGCAGACGCCGGCGGCGAATCCCACACCACCGGCGAAGGCGCAACCGAGCACAGGGACGACGAAGACGCAGCACACCAGCACAGTGACAAAGCCCAAACCCCTGGTGTTGGAGACAGAGAAGGATAAGGCAAGCTACGCCATCGGCCTGAATGTCGGCAAAGGCCTGCACCGGGATTCCATCGATGTCGAGCCAAAGATTTTGCTTCAGGGTATAGAGGATGCCATGGCCGACGGCAAGCTCCTTTTGACCGATGATGAAACTAAAACTGTGTTGGTCGACCTGCAGAATCAGGTGCGACAAAGGCAGGAAGAGAAGAGGCTAGCCCTAGTCGAAACGAACAAAAAGGAAGGTGACGCATTCCTGGCTGCCAACAAAACAAAAGAGGGAGTGGTGACGCTGCCGAGTGGTCTGCAATATAAGGTCCTGGTCGCCGGAACCGGTGCCAAGCCATCCGCTGCCGACACTGTCGTTTGCAACTATCGGGGGACCCTACTCGACAATACGGAATTTGACAGTTCCTACAAGCGCGGCCAACCGTTGACTTTCTCCGTCGGTGGAGTCATCAAGGGATGGACCGAGGCTCTCCAACTGATGCCCGCGGGATCGAAATGGCAACTGTTCATTCCTCCGGATCTCGCCTATGGCGAACGTGGCTCGGGCCCCATTGGGCCCAATGCCACGCTCGTTTTCGAAGTGGAGTTGGTGTCCATTCAGGCTAAGGCTGCGCAGACGACTCCCTGAACTGCTTACCGTCGGAATGAGTAACCGCAGGTCCCTCCACTCCGCTCCCCCGGATTTCCTGTCGAGGTTGGTGGCGCAGGGAACTTCATGCGGCTTTCTTTACGGAAAGCCGCACACGCGGCGTTGGCGGGCGCTGCGCAGTAGGAAATCCGGGTGCGCTTCGGTCGGGATGACAAAGGGGAGGGCGGTGCTTCCATCCAGAGCAGACGCCGGTTGAGGGAACTGCAGGTCCCTCTGATTTGTTCGCATTTCTGCGTGGAACTCTTGACTACCTCCGGGGCAGAGACAACCCGAGCAGCACAACGGGGTCAACGTACACGCCTTGCCAACGCACACTAAGGTGGAGGTGTGGACCGGTGACACGGCCTGTAGCCCCGCTGAGGCCCAGGCGTTGTCCTTTGCTGACCCGATCTCCGACCTTCACTTCTATTTTGGACAGGTGCATGTACATCGTCGTGAACTGCTGCCCGTGGTCGATGACCACCATGTTGCCTTCGTAGAACATGCCTTGGGCGATAACCACCTCTCCGTCGTTGGCGGCGACAACTGGCGTTCCCGAAGGCGCGTGGAAGTCGGCTCCACGATGGATACTCGCGAGCTTGCCGTTGAACATGCGGCGGGTCCCGAAGGAATCGGTCGGTGAGAAAGGTACGGGCGATCGAAAGCTGCCCACCCACAGCGACTGGCTGATCTGGCGCGCGAACGCCGCGTCCTTCACCACCTTATCCGCCGCGATACGCTGCAGCGTTGCGGCATCCGGCTCCACGTACTTTTCCTCCACGTGCAGCGTCGTGGTTTTGTAGCGCCCCGGCAGCACTACGACTTGCTTGATGGCGTGCAGCTCCCGCCCATTCGGTCCGGTTGCGCTCAGCTCGAGCGCAAATGTCCCCGGCGCCTGCTCAACATCGATCCCCGCAAGCGCGTACCAGGTGTTGCCTTCGTGGGCCTTGGTAAACACGATTGCGTGATTGAGCCACGTGCCATGCAGTTCATCGGCCGGCTGGCCCAACTCTACCCTGAACAGCACGGGTGAGCCGCTTTCCAATCGGAGCGGAGACCAGCTGATGAGCTGGAAGCCCACATCTTTCTGCGCCCAGCCAGCCGGAAGACCAAGAAACAGCAGAACGAACGCAGCCCACTGAAGACGGCGCAAACTGCGATGGTAGCCATCATGACGGAGGATCATTTTCCTATTCTCTCAATGGATCTTGAAGGGGACCGGCAACGTCAGCATACTGGACCGCGAGGAAGCATCATGCGACGCAGGACTTTGCTCCGCCCCAATGTCCGGTCCTGCAACTTTTGTGGTACTCGCCCTGAGGTTCAAGTGGTTTCGCAACTTTCACTGGTCTGCT
>Ga0182015_10007841_pt1 | contig 10330 bp, 4 predicted proteins | sample 712P3MmetaG_FD_120478 | JGI IMG/M metagenome (GOLD analysis project Ga0182015, IMG submission 120478) | Permafrost microbial communities from Stordalen Mire, Sweden - 712P3M metaG | ecosystem: Environmental > Terrestrial > Soil > Wetlands > Permafrost | place: Sweden: Stordalen | collected... | reverse complement strand
GGCTGCCGAACTTTCGCTTCGTCATCTTTACGACCTGGGTCACCGCACCATTGCTTTCATGCGCGGGCAGCCGTATAGTTCCGATTCCGATGCAAGGTGGCAAGGCATCGTTCAGGTAGCACAGGATCTCGGCCTCGTGATCCGGCCCGAACTGACCATCCAGTTAGAGAAAGACCTGACCTCGCCGGAACTGGGTTATCCGGTAGTCAAGCAACTCCTGGCTCATCATCGCAGCTTTACCGCGGTTCTCTCTTTCAACGATATTGCCGCCATAGGTTGCATTCGTGCGCTCCATGATGTGAAGTTACGAGTGCCTCAGGATGTATCCGTAGTTGGATTCGACGATATTAAAGAGGCGGCTTTCCAGACACCGAGCCTCACCACCATTCGCCAGCCCCTTCACCAAATGGGTGCATTGGCGGTCAAGACGCTGCTTCAGCAACTCCGCCCTTCAAACAACCGGGAGCATTCCCAGATCGCAGTGGCGCCCGAATTGATCGTCCGCGAATCAACCGGGCCCGCGCGAGGAAGGCTAAGCAGAAATGGCAACCGCGGAGTGCCCGAGACCTAATTTCCGTCCCTGCAGGGGCAGATGAGCTAAGCTGAACTTAGCCCAGGACGTTAGTCCTGGGTTCGATTTGAAAAGACGACCCAGTCCCGCAGGGACTGGCTGAAAATAGGCCGCGACGCCATCCTGGAAAACCTTCAGCCGTCCCTCCGGGACTCAATCATGTTTCATGATGTAACCAGGAGTAGGGTCCTGGGCTAAGTTCAGCCGGAGCTGCTTGACTGAACGTGGAAATGGAGTTCTCACACACCCTCCAAAGCCCTCATCCAGGCGAGCGACATATGGCACGGCTGAACCGGTGCCCTTCGTTGAAAAAAGACGGGGTACCAGATTTCCTGGTACCCCGGAGGACCTACTAAAACAAGTAGGGTGTGTTTAAAACGTTACGTGCGCACTGAGCTGCACGGTGCGACCGGGATCAGTCACGCTGGTAATCGTCGACGTGCCTGTCGCAATCGCGCCGTATCCACTGCATCCAGCGGACAACGTGCCGGACGATGGACATACAGTGAGGTTTTGACCCGGCAAATCGAAGGCTGGATGATTGAACGAATTGTTCGCGTCGGCGCGGATCTCTAAATTGATCCCCTCCGTGAAGTGGAAGGTTTTGCCGAGTCCAAGGTTGACCCGCTCGAATGCAGGCCCGGTCAGCTGATTCCGGCGCTCGTCGCCGAAGGTTCCAGGGGTTGGGGCGGCAAAGGCAGCCTCATTGAACCACTGTTTCGGACCGCGATTTTGCAGTTTAGGGTTCCCGATAACATTGGGAAACCATTGAAAATTATTGCCACCCAGCGAGTACGAGTTGGTGCCGCTCGACATGATTGCACTAAAGGGCTGGCCGCTCTGAACAATGATCGTGGTGGCAACCTGCCAACCGCCGACAACTGCATCGAGCAGGGTGTTGTTGTTCAGGAACTGCTTGTTTCTCCCGAACGGCAACTCGTAAATACCATAGCCCCTGAATGCGTTCCTAATATCGAAGTTGGAGTTCCCATAGCTCGCGGAAGGAACATAAGAATTCTGGACGTACTGGGCGCCTCCATGGCTTCCCCAACCGGCGACGTCAAGATCATCCAGGAAGTGGGACCAGACATAGCTGAACTCAAGATTGAGCCCCTGGCTCATGCGTTTTTCGATGATCGCCTGCAGCGAGTTGTAGTTTGAGACTGCATTCTCATTGGCCGGCGCGCCGGAGGTATTGAGCGAGCCAAATTGCGGATAAGGCCGCGATCCCTGGTCGTTGGCGGACAGTAAATTCTCCGGCACCTGGTTGATGTCAACCGGGAAGGGGAGGTTATGACCATGGGTTGCCACATACTTGAGAGAGGCCACAAAGTTGGTGCTCAGTTCGCGTTGTACCTGGAGGTTCCATTGATAGGAGCCACCGACAGGTTCGTGGTACGCGTTGTAGTTGAAGCTCTGTCCGTTGTAGGCACCGGGAGCGTTCGAGTTTGATACGTAGGCAAGGTTCGACCCCGATCCGGAAAACGCAACCACGGGAGTTATGCCGTTTGTCAGATCGGTCACGTTGCCCTTTGACCCCAAAGCCTGACCCATTCCGCCGCCGTATATATCATTACTCCAGTTATACGCGTAGAGGCCAAAGCCGCCTCCTATCGTGGTCGCCGGATTGAGCAGGTAGGAAAATCCAACCCGGGGGAGAACGGTGTTGTAGACGGGTTTTTGCAGGTGGGTGCGGCCGTTGGCATGGGTAGATCCGAACCAGATGGCGCCCAGGGTATTCGATACCGGGTTTTGCACTGTCGGATCGAAAGAGGCCTCATTGCCCTTGACCTCGCTCCATCCGGTCTGGATCTGGTAGCGCAGGCCCAGATTCAGGGTCAGGTTGGGCTTGATCTTGTAATCATCCTGAACGAATATCTGCGGAAGCTTCTCGCGGCCGCCATACTCCGGGGTTTCATTTGCTTGCCATTGGTGCGCCTGCCCAAGAAGGAAGTCCGCGTAGGGCGTACCAGTTGTCGTGCTGCCGACATATTGCGATGTATATTGCCCCGTGAAGTTCAACTGTCCGGCTTGGATGTTGCCCCAAGCCGTGGAGTTGTTCTGGAAAATCAGGAACTCGCCTCCGAAATGCAGAACGTGTTTCCCGACGATCATGGTAACTACGTCGGATGGATCGTACGCATGCTCCTTGTAGACCGCGTTGATATTCGTGGAAAGTACGGTATTGTTATTGAAGTTGTTGAAATTTGTGATGTTGATGATGGGGAAGTTATCTGATTTGGCGAATTGCCATCCCAGCTTGGCCGGGTAGCCCTTGTCCAGGGTGTAGGGCACAAAGAAGTTAAGCTGGTTGGTATAGCCGAGTCTAGCCTCGTTGGTCACGTGCGAGGATATGCTCCACACGTCCGTCACCTGGCTGTTAATCCTGCTCACGTCACCGCTCTGGCAGCCGATAGGGCAGTCTCCCCAGCCGAAATTTTTGCCTGGATTATTTCCTTCCGTCACCGAGCCGTTGATCTTGTTGGTGGGGGTAACGTTGTAGTCGATACGGCCGAAAAACTTGGTGAACGGATTGATATTCGGAGCGGTGTAGGTGTAGTTGTTTTGCGCCTGGCCGTTGGAGACGGTCCCGGCTGTGTTGGGAGCAGGGAAATAAGCCTGTGCAGCCTTGGAGACAGCGTCGAACCGGTCAGCGGGAATCACGTTCCCCGGGAAAGCCGTGCGGCCGATGCAAGGGCATGTGGTCGGGGAGCTTGCCCCTGGATAGGTGTAGGTGCCTGTCTGCTGGATCACGGTCGTGGTCGCAGGGTCATAGATAGGGGGCAGTCCGGCAAAATTGCCAGCCAGTTCGGCCGCCGTGGGGACGGTGTAGAAGCTGGCTGCAGTGCCTCCGTTGTCGATGATGTGGTCGTAGTTGAAGAAGAAGAAGAACTTGTTTTTGATGATCGGGCCGCCGACCGTACCGCCAAACTCGTGGAAGTGGATGATCGGGGTCGGTGAACTCGAGCCGAAGGCGTAATTGTTCGCGTTCAGTGCTGTGTTTTGGAAATACTCGTATGCCGAACCATGAAAGCGATCGGAGCCGCCCTTGCTGATCTGGTTGTAGAGAATGCCGCCCACGCCGTACTGCGCATTGAAGGCTGAGCTGCTGGTCTGCACCTCCTGAATATCCTCCTGGACGGTGATATCGGAGTTGGCGCTGGCCGGCAAAGTGGTTTCCGCTCCATCTGCGAGTACCGTGCTGAAGGGCAAGTTGCCGTTCACCGACAGCATGGTGCCATTGGAGGTACCGGCACCCACCACTCCCTGGTTTCCTCCCGGTGCACCGGCGGCCCCTGCCTGCAGAATATTGAAGCTTGACCAATCCTGCCCTATCGAGCTTACCTGTGGCAGCTGGGCCAGGGTCTGTGAGTTGAGGGTGGTCGATATCGTTCCGCTCTCTGTGTTCAGGAGGGGAACATCGGTATTGACAACCACCTGCGTGTTGACCGTACCTACCGCCAACTGAGCATTGACGGTTGTGGGTCCAACAGGGACCGTGATCGAAGACCGGACTAGCGTGCTAAAGCCGTCTCTGGAGAAGCTGAGCTTGTAGTTTCCGGCAACAATGGAAGACGTGTCGTATACGCCGGCATCATTTGAGGTGTAATCCTTCGTAACCCCGGTATCAATGTTCAGAACCGTCACCTTCGCACCCGGCACCGCAGCGCCCGTACCATCGGTAACAGTACCGCTGATGTCGCCTTGGTTTACTGCTTGTCCGAAGGTTGCTGCGAATGATCCTGCGAGAAGAATTCCGGCCAGTAAGGCCAATTTTCCTGATTTCATACCTAACCTCCCCAAAATTGTTGCTGCTCTATCTAGTTTTTGTTCCTGAACATCGTCTTCGCCTGTGAATCCGACAAGACAAACGGTTGTCTATCGTCACATCGGCGCGCGCGAGCAATATAACAGGATGCCGCATAAAGTTGTCAAGGATTAATCGTGATCCCGTGGAAAGCCTTGTAACTAAAAGGACAACCGTGTGTCTTGAGGCAAAAAAACACTTCCACCTCCTCGGAGATATCCACTTTTGCCCCGCCGGTGCACGCACCCGGGAGGGGCCGTCCTGCAGCCGGTCAAGGGGATACCTGAAGGCCGGCCTTTCTCTGGGACGGGATGGCGCGGTATGATTCGGAGGCGATGTGCGTAAAAAAAAACTCTGTACCCTGTTGCTGGCGTTCCTCCCCACCCTCCCCCTCCTTTCCCAGGCGTCCGGTAGCCACCAGGACCAGGTCGCAGAGCATTCCCGGCTGGCCCAGCAATACCTGAACCAGCGCCGGCCCGACCTCGCCATTCCGGAATTCCAGGCCCTGGTCTCACTCCAACCGCGCAACCTGGATGCGCAAGCCAATCTCGGGGTTCTGCTCTTCTTTCAGGGGGACTATGTCAAAGCTGAGCCCCATCTGCGCGCGGCCCTCGACGTGCAACCGAACCTGACCAAAATTCAAGCCCTGTTGGGGATGGCGGAGAAGCGAACCGGCGACACGGCAAATGCGCGCACCCACCTCGAAACATCGTTTGCGGCCATCGACGAACCAAAGCTAAAAGTGCAAGTCGGCATGGAATTGGTGGAGCTGTACACCGCCACCCAGGATCTGCCAAAGGCCAGTTCGGTGGTAAACGCCATGCGCCAGGCCGACCCAGCCAACCCCGCGGTACTTTATGCGGCCTATCGCGTTTACTCCGACCTTGCCGGCGAAGCCATGCTGAGCCTGGCACTGGCCGCTCCCGATTCCGCCCAGATGCATCTGGTCATGGCCCATGAAGAGGTAAAACAGCGCAACAACGCCGGCGCCCGCGTGCAATACCAGAAGGCCCTCGAGATAGACCCGAAAATCCCCGGCATTCATTTTGAGATGGGAGAGTTGCTAGGCCTTTCTGAAGATCCAAAGATCAAGGCGGAGGCAGAGTCGGAGTACAAGGCGGCGATCGCCGAGAACGCCCTGGACGAAAAAGCAGAAACCAGGCTCGGGGACTTGTCCAGCCGCAAAGGCGATTCTGCCCAGGCCCTGGAGTTCTACACCACCGCTTTGCGTCTGCAGCCCGAAGATGCGGAGGCTGGCTTCGGACTAGCCAAAACCTTGATCGCGATGAACGAGCAAGCCAAGGCATTGCCTATCCTCGAGCGTGCGGTGCAGTTGGAACCCACAAACGCTGCCGCCCACTTTCGCCTCAGCACCCTCTACCGTGAAATGGGCCGCACCGCCGACTCACAACACGAAGTAGAGGAGTACAAGAGATACAAGCTGATGAAGGAAAAGCTGGAGGCGGTTTTCAAAGAAATGCAGCTCCACCCAGCCGGAATGTCCACCGAGGACGAGAACAAGTAACGACCGCCGGCACCAATCCGCGGGAGCGATGGATGCGAAGAGCCCAAAGGTTTCGAAACGTAGCTCTTCCGTGCCTCTCGCTTGCAATCTTCTGCCCGCCTCACGCCAGTCGAGCCCAGCACCCTACCCCACAACCAGCCAACCAGGCGCCCGCGCCGCAGCCCGACTCGCAAATCCCTCAACTCGTCGACGTCACGCGTTCCACGAAAATCCAGTTTGATCATCTGTCTTCCCCGGCCAAGAAGTACATTGTGGAGTCAATGAGCGGCGGAGTCGCACTCATCGACTACGATCGCGACGGCTGGCCGGACATCTACTTCACCAACGCCCCCGGCATCGACATGGCACTAGCCGGCCGCAAAGCCCGCAGCGCGCTCTTCCACAACAACCACGACGGAACCTTTACCGATGTGACAGACAAGGCAGGAGTCGCCAATCCTTGCTGGGCCATGGGCGCTTCCATCGGGGACTACGATAACGACGGCTGGCCCGACCTGTTGGTCACCTGCTTCGGCGGGGTCACGCTTTTCCGCAACAATCACGACGGCACATTCAAGAATGTAACCGCCCAGACCGGCCTGAGCGTTGATGCCGGCTGGGCCACAGGCGCGGCCTTTGGTGACTACGACCGCGACGGCTGGGCTGACCTGTTTGTCGCCCACTATGTCGATTTAGACCTCAAGGATCTGCCGGAATTCGGCTCCAAGCCCACCTGCCAATACCACGGCATCGCCGTGCAGTGTGGTCCTCGCGGCCTGAAGGGGGCGCCGGACGCGCTCTACCACAACAATGGCAACGGGACCTTCACCGAGGTCGCGAAAGCGGCTGGGGTGGCCGACCCGCAGCGCTTCTTTGGCATGACCGCGGTGTGGAGCGATTTCAACAACGACGGACACCTGGACCTGTTTGTAGCCAACGACGGAGAGCCCAACTACCTCTATCGCAACGACGGCAATGGCCACTTTACCGATATCGCGCTCGACGCTGGAGTCGCCGTCAACCTCGACGGCAGCGAACAGGCCAATATGGGTGTGGCCTTAGGCGACTACGAACACAAGGGCCTGTTTTCCATAGCCATCACTCACTTCAGTGAGGAGTATGCCGCGCTGTACCGCAACAATGGCGCCCTCAGCTTTACCGACGTCTCCTACCCGTCCGGAATCGCCCGCGCAACCATGCCCTACGTGGGGTGGGGAGACGCCTTCTTCGACCTGGATAACGATGGCTGGCCCGACCTCATCATCGCCAACGGGCACGTTTACCCACAGGTGGATACGAAGGATATCGGCACCAAATTCCGCGAGCCTAAGGTCCTCTACCTCAACCAGCACGACGGCACCTTCCGCGACATCAGCAAGCTTGCCGGTGCAGCCATACAGATTCCGCAGGTGAGCCGTGGGCTGGCCGTGGGCGACCTGTTCAATGATGGCCACCTGGATGTTGTGGTCGAGAACCTGGAAGGTGAACCGATGATTCTGCGCAACCAGGGCGGCCCCCACAATCATTGGATCAGCTTTGAACTGGAAGCGGCAAAAGGTAGTCCGCTCGCGCTCAACGCCCGGCTCCGTGCCACCGCCGGTGATCTTGTCCAGCAGGACGAGGTTCGCAGCGGGGGCAGCTATCTTTCGCAAAGCGACCTGAGGATCCACTTTGGACTGGCCGCCCACGAAAAGCTGGACAAGCTGGAGATCTTCTGGCCCTCGGGAAGAGTCGAGACGCTGAACAATCTAAGCGTGGACCATTTCTACATCCTGAAAGAAGGCCAAGGCGTTGTGCCCACCCGCTGAGGAATATAGACAAACTCTTGTCTACGCGGTCGACGGCTGCTATCTTGTTCATACAGACAAGGACATCCGAGTTCAATGGCCAAGCGCAAGAGTGACAGCAGCCAGCCTGACGCACGTGTCAGTCTCAAGACGCTTGCCGCTTATCTGAATCTCGACCCCACCACCATATCGGTCGTCTTGAACGAGGTGCCCGGGCGCTCCATCCCGGAGGCTACCCGGGAGCGAATCCGCAAGGCCGCGCTCAAATTCAACTATCAGCCCAGTTTCCTTGCCCGTTCCTTAAGAAATCGTCGCACCATGACCGTCGGCATTTTAGTGCCCGTACTGGCCGACGGCTATCACGCGGAAGTGATGACCGGTATCGGAGACCGGTTGCTCAAGGAAAACTATTTCTACTTCATCGCCCACCACCGGCACCGGACGGACCTGATCGAGCAGTACCCTCGCATGCTGATCAGCCGCGGCGCCGAAGGTTTGATTGCGATTGATACCAACCTGGCCCACAAACTCCCCCTTCCCGTCGTGGCCATCGCCGGCCATCGGCGTATGAGTGGAGTCACCAACGTAGTGCTTGACCACCACCGCGCCGCGGAACTATCGCTGCGTCACCTTTACGAACTGGGGCATCGCAACATCGCATTCATGCGCGGCCAGCCTTATAGCTCTGACTCCGACGCAAGGTGGCAAGGCATCGTTCAGGTGGCTAAGGATCTCGGCCTCGCCATCCGGCCCGAAATGACCGTCCAGCTGGAAAAAGACCTGACCTCGCCGGAGCTGGGATATCCGGTCTTGAAGCAGCTCCTGGCCCATCATCGCAGCTTCACTGCCGTTGTTTCCTTCAACGACGTTGCGGCGATTGGTTGCATTCGTGCGCTCCATGATTCCGGCTTGCGCGTCCCTCAGGACGTGTCTGTGGTTGGATTCGACGACATTAAAGAGGCGGCCTTCCAAACACCGAGCCTCACGACCATTCGCCAGCCTCTTCAGCAGATGGGCGAACTGGCCGTCGAGCTACTGCTCCAACAACTCCGGCCTTCTGACGCCAAAGCCCTTCCCCAGGTGGCAGTCGCGCCGGAACTCATCGTCCGTGAATCAACCGGGCCGGCGAGGCAGAAATCAAGGCAGGCGAATGCACCTCGATCTGCCCGGCAGCCTGTCTCGTAAGGGCAAGCTGCGGCGTAGCCGGTAAGGGACTTTGTTCATGTGGTCAACGCAGGGTTTTTCCTCCTCAAAGTTTATGTTCATGTAAAAGAACTCTGCCATATTTTTTGTCAGCGGTTTGCGACAATGCTGGTACGAATACCCGTCGCGGGTGGGATACATCACCCGCTATGCCGGCCCCAGTCCGGGCTCGATGACAGATCGACATCCAGTTGAAGAACGACCCCAATTTTTGAGGAGAGCCAAATGCCCCAAACTTCTCGATTCCGTGTCTTCGCCCTGCTGATCCTGCTCGGCGCCTTGATTACCCCGGCCTCCCGCGCCCAGACGGCCGTCGATGGCGCCGTAGGAGGCACGGTGGTCGATGCCTCAGACGCCATCGTCGGCGGCGCAACCGTCACCGTTGTCAACAACGCGACCAACGCAGAACAAACTGCCAAGGCCGACAGTGCCGGGTATTTCCGCGTCATTCACCTGCAGCCAGGAACCTACAGCGTGACCATCACCGCGCCGGGTTTCGAGCCATACAAGTCGGTAGACGCGACCGTCCAGGTTGGCCTGCTGACCACGATCGATGGTCATATGCAGGTAGGATCGACCTCGCAGACGATCGAGGTTACCGGCGCCGCTCCCTTGGTGAACACCACCAATCCGGATTTTGCCGGCATCATCGATCAGAAAGTTCTTCACGATCTCCCGGTCAGTAACTACCGCTGGTCCAGTTATGCTCTGTTGACGCCTGGCGTGGTGAACGACTCGAATGGCTACGGCCTGCTCAGCTTCCGCGGCCAGAGCACTCTGCTGAATAACGTAACCATTGATGGCACAGACGACAATCAGGCCTTCTTTTCCGAAGAACGGGGCCGCACCCGCGCGGGCTACTCCACCGCCAAAGAGTCGGTCCAGGAATTTCAGGTCAACACGTCGAACTACTCGGTTGAGTACGGCCGCTCGGCGGGCGGTATCGTGAACTCAGTCACCAAAAGCGGTACCAACAGCTTTCATGGTGTGGGCTACTACTTCGACCGCGACAGCGCATGGGCGGCCACCAACAGCACGGTGACTCACCCCGTCGAGGTTTCCAACACTCCGCCTACCTACAAGGTGGTCCCCTTCAAACCAACCGACCTTCGCCGTCAATATGGCTTGGCGGTTGGCGGCCCAATATGGAAGGACAAAATCTTCTTTTTCTTTGCCGCGGACCGCTTCTACCACGACTTTCCGGCCGCCGCCACCATCACCGGAGCCAGCGCCAACTCGAACTTCTACACGCCCGCCGATGCCGCGCTTCCTGCCGGTAAAACTTGCGGCGCCGCAGGCTCCGCCGCCCCCAATTACCAGGACGCCAACGTCTGCCAGATCGCAACCAATGCCGGACTGCCCTACGCGAGCTCCTACAACGTTTACAACGCCGGCATCGCCGGGCTTCAATCCACTCTCGGTACGGCGCCGCGAACCGGCGATCAGACCATCTACTT
>Ga0182015_10007840_pt1 | contig 10332 bp, 7 predicted proteins | sample 712P3MmetaG_FD_120478 | JGI IMG/M metagenome (GOLD analysis project Ga0182015, IMG submission 120478) | Permafrost microbial communities from Stordalen Mire, Sweden - 712P3M metaG | ecosystem: Environmental > Terrestrial > Soil > Wetlands > Permafrost | place: Sweden: Stordalen | collected... | reverse complement strand
GGGTCCGCCATGGCGCTTGCGGCCCGTCCCTTTGAGGGCGGCAGCGGCATCGGCGGCCTTTACCTCAGTCTTGGCGTCGGCGGCCGGTTTGGGTTCGGCCGTCTTGCCGTCAGTCTGGATCGCCTTCTCTTCGGTGGGGACGGCAGTAGAGGCGCCTACTACCGGTTGTTCTTGATTTTCCAAATCGCTTGCCAAATTTCCCTCGCTCCCCGGCATTCTATGGCCGAGAACGGCAGCAGCTCCTCCGGACCATGGTCCTTCAGCGCCTTCATGCCGTGGTGATGTTCCTTCTGTGTTTTCAGCTTGTCCATCTTCGTGGCGATCACAACGTATCGCCGGTTGTGGAACTCCAACCACTTTTTGAGTTCCAGATCTTTTTCCATCCAGCCCCGCCGCGCATCCAGTATCAGGAAACACAGCTGCAAGGCTTTTCGATCCAGCAGATAGCTTTCGATCAGCTTGGTCCACTGTGCCTTTACAGCCAGCGGCACCTTCGCGTAACCGTAACCCGGCAAGTCGACGAATTGGAACTGCCCGTCGACGCGGTAAAAATTGATCGATTGGGTACGGCCCGGTGTAGAGCTCGTGAAAGCCAATTTTTCCTTCCCGACCAAACAATTGAGGAGACTGGATTTTCCTACGTTGCTGCGGCCCAGAAAGGCTACTTCCGGGAGCGACTCCGCCGGGAACTGCTCCGGTTTCGCCGCGCTGATGACCAGTTCTGCGTCCATGGCTAGACCCCTGTCGACTAGCCCCTGTGCTTTCTCAAAGCTTAGTGCGAGACCCGTTCTTCGCTCGTGCGCGCAATCTCTACCGGCGAGGTGCTTGCCGCTAAAGGCAGCGCTATGATTTCGCGCTCCAGCGCGAGTTTTAGAACCTCATCCATCGAGGTCACAAATTGGAGGTTCATCTCCTTCCGGATGTTCTCCGGAATATCCGGAAGGTCTTTCTCATTATCCTTCGGCAAAATGATGGAGTAAATCCCCTGGCGATGCGCCGCCAGCAGCTTTTCTTTCAAGCCGCCAATGGCCAGCACGCGGCCGCGAACAGTAATTTCCCCGGTCATCGCGGTGTCGCAGCGGACAGGAATGTTAGTCAGGGCGCTACAGATGCTGGTCGCCAGCGTGATGCCGGCCGATGGGCCGTCCTTCGGAATGGCTCCTTCCGGGACGTGGACGTGAATGTCCAGGTTGCGGTAGAAGTCCCTGGGCAGACCTAAAAGTTGCGCGCGGGAGCGGACGTAACTCATGGCGGCGTGCGCCGATTCCTGCATTACGTCGCCAAGTTTGCCGGTGGTTTGCAACTTACCCCGGCCTTCCATCACCGCCGCTTCGGTGGTCAGAATCGACCCGCCCACTTCGGTCCAGGCTAAGCCGACGGTTGCCCCGACTTCGTTCTGTTTTTCCGCCTGGGTATCGCGGAACTTGTGCGGCCCCAGATACGCGTTGATGGTGGAAGCGTCGATGGTGGCTACCGCCGGGGCCGGGGCTTTCCCGTTGTCACCTTGCGCATTGACCACCTTGCGGGCGATCTTGCGGCAGACATTCCCTATCTCGCGTTCCAGGTTGCGGACGCCCGCTTCCCGGGTGTAATACGAAATCAGCGACTGAATCCCATCGTCTTTGAACAGGATATTCTTGTCTCCGACGCCGGTTCCCTTCAATTGCTTGGGAACTAGAAAGCGCTTAGCGATTTCCAGCTTCTCGACTTCGGTGTAACCCGAGAGGCGGATCACTTCCATGCGATCCTGCAACGCCGGGGGAATCGTGTGCAGCACGTTCGACGTGGCGATGAAGAATACCTGGCTCAGATCGTACTCGACATCCAGGTAGTGGTCCACGAACATGTAATTCTGTTCCGGATCCAGTACTTCGAGCAACGCAGCCGAAGGATCGCCGCGGAAGTCCGTCGACATCTTGTCGATTTCATCCAGCATGAACACCGGATTACGGGTGCCGGCCTTCTTCATCATCTGGATGATCTGGCCGGGTAGAGCGCCAATGTAGGTGCGCCGGTGACCGCGCACTTCAGCTTCGTCACGAACACCGCCGAGCGACATGCGAATAAACTTGCGGCCAGTCGCTTTCGCGATGGACATGCCGAGCGAAGTCTTGCCGACTCCGGGAGGTCCGACGAAACAGAGGATGGATCCCTTGGGATTCTGCACCAGGCGGCGAACCGCCAGGAACTCCAGGATGCGCTCTTTGATTTTATCCAGCCCGTAGTGATCGGACTCCAGGACTTCCTGGGCAAAATTGAGATCGCGGATTTCCTTGGACTTCTTCTTCCACGGCACCGCCAGTAGCCAGTCGAGGTAGTTGCGCGATACGGTCGACTCGGCCGACATCGGCGGCATGTTCTCCAGCCGCTTCAGTTCCGCGTGAGCCTTTTCGTGGGCGTCCTTGGTCATGCCAGCGGCATCAATCTTCTTTTTCAGTTCGTCGAATTCGCTCTTCTCACCGCGGCCCAGCTCTTTCTGGATGGCCTTGATCTTTTCGTTGAGGTAGTACTCTTTCTGGGCCTTTTCCATCTGCCGCTTTACGCGTCCCTGGATGGTGCGATCGACGTTTAGCTTCTCGATCTCGATGTCCAGCATCTCGGTGACGCGCGTCAACCGGTCCACCGGATCGAAGATTTCCAGTAGCTCCTGCTTCTCTTCGATGGTCAGCTGCAGGTTGGCCCCGACAGTATCCGCCAGCTTGCTGGGATCGTCCACCCGGATGGCGGCGATCATCGTTTCGTAGTTCAGATTCTGGCTCAGCTTGACGTACTGCTCGAACAGAGTAGTGCAGCGGCTGACCAGTTGTTCCAGTTGCGGCCCGGTTTCCACCTTAAACTGCACCGACTTGACAACCGCCCGGAAGTAGCCTTCGTCCTCGCTGACGGACACGATCTTGCCGCGTTCGACGCCCTCCACCAGCACTTTGATGTTGCCGTCGGATTGCTTCAGGCTTTGGACGATGTTGGCGATGGTGCCAACCGAATAGATTTCATCCGGCCGCGGCTCGTCGACAGAAGGATCGTGTTGGGTTGCCAGGAAGATTTTCTTGTCGCCGGCCAATGCCTCTTCCAGCGCTCGAACACTCGATTCTCGGCCCACCACGAAGGGCGTCATCATGTACGGGAAAATGACGACATCCCGGATAGGCATCATGGGTAGCCGTTTTGTGTCGGATTTATCTTTGGAAGTTAGCATCTTGGAAGAGTACAGATCTGAAAGACGGGATACAAGATGGACATCCGGCCATCCCGCCTTTGGGTTTCCTGAATTTCGCCTTACAGTCTTATCCGGCCTTCTCGAGCAAGGCCATATTGATCTTCTGAGTCATCACCATCTCCTTGGTCACCAGGAACTCGCGAACCTTTTTATAAGAGGGGAGATAGTACATGAGGTCCAACATCAGATCCTCCAGGATCATCCGTAGTCCCCGCGCACCCACTTTACGTTCCATCGCCAACCCGGCAATGGCTTCCAGGGCGTCGTCGCTAAATTTCAGTCTAACATTTTCAAATTCGAATAATTTCTGATACTGCCGAATGATGGCGTTCTTGGGTTTAGTCAGGATCTGGACCAGGGCGTCTTTCTCCAAATCTTCCAGAACTGCGACCACCGGCATGCGCCCGATAAACTCGGGGATAAAGCCGAATTTGATCAGATCGACGGGCTGGCATTGATCCAGCATATTGACGTCGCGGCGATTGCTGCTGTTGCGGCGAATCGTTTCCGGAGTCATCTCGTCGGGTCCTACGAAGCCCATGGATTTCGTGCCCACGCGCTTTCCGATCACTTTCTCCAGCCCGACAAACGCTCCGCCGCAGATGAAGAGAATGTTGGTCGTGTCTACCGGGGTGAACTCCTGGTGGGGGTGTTTGCGACCGCCCTGCGGCGGTACGTTGGCAACAGTTCCTTCCAGAATTTTCAACAGCGCCTGCTGAACGCCTTCACCGGACACATCGCGTGTGATAGAGGGGTTCTCGTCCTTGCGGCCGATCTTATCGATTTCATCAATATAGATGATGCCCTGCTGGCAACGCTGCACATCCCAATCGGCGTTTTGCAGGAGACGCAGGATGATGTTCTCCACGTCTTCGCCGACATATCCAGCTTCGGTCAGGGTGGTAGCGTCCACGATGGCGAAGGGTACATCCAGAATGCGGGCTAATGTTTGGGCAAGGAGGGTTTTTCCGGTACCGGTAGGCCCAATCAGAAGAATGTTCGACTTCGAGAGTTCTACCTCGGAGCCGCGCTGCTTATTCATCTGGATCCGCTTGTAATGGTTATAGACGGCGACCGCCAACTTCTTTTTGGTCCCGTCCTGGCCGATTACGTACTGATCCAGATATTCTTTTAGTTCCAGCGGTTTGGGAAGCTTATGCGGCGCCCCATAAGGCTGGTCGTGACGATCATCTTCGAGAATCGAGTTACAAACCTGGATGCATTCATCGCAGATGTAAGCTCGGGGATAATCACTGGGAGAGGAAATTAACTTACCAACAACATCCTGGCTTTTATGACAGAAGGAACAACGAAGGGAATCGTCGGAACCAGCTCGCTTCACACGGTGTCTCCACGGCTACAAGATATAGAAATCATCCCGGGGCTGTAACTCCAGTATACCAGCAGACCGTCCAAATATGCCCCGCAAAATTCATATTCGGCCTGCCGGTACTTTTGGCGCAGGACGGCCATCAAGCCTCCTTGCGAGCTTGCTCAAAGAGCAGATTGATCGCTTTCTCGGAACGGATGCGGTGGGCGATGCGAGCGATGGCCCCGCTCTTCTCCAGTTTTTTGCGTACTGCCGCCACCGGTTCCCGCGTCTGGCGCGCGAACCGTTGCACTTCCTTATCGACTTCGTCCTGAGTGGCGAAGAGGTTCTCCACCTCCGCAACGCGATCGACCAGCAGGGTAGCCTTCACATCGCGGAGTGCCTTATCGCGCAGGCCTTCCTTCAGCCGATCCCAATCGATGTTTTCCTTCAGCTTCTTAATGTCGATATCTTTGCCCGTGGCTCGCCGGAACTGCTCCTCGGCTTCCGTTTCGATCTGGCGCTCGACATATGCTTCCGGAACCGGGAAATCGTGCGATTCGATCAACTTGTCGATGATCTCTTCTTTGGCTTTCTGCTGAGCGGCGAACTCCCGTTCCCGCTGGATGGCGGTGCGGACCGCTTCGCGCACCTGCTCCAGGTTCTGGTAGTCGCCCAGATCCTTGGCAAACTCGTCGTTCAACTCCGGCAGTTCTTTCATCTGCAGGGTTTTCAACCTGGCCCGAAAGCCTACGGTTTTGCCGGCTAATTCCTGCTGCGCATAGTCGTCCGGATAGTGAATGGTGAATTCCTTCTCCTCTTCCGGAGACATGCCGCGCAGTGCTTCACTGAATTCCGGCAGCTTGTCCGGATCGCCGACCATCATGGTCATCTCATCCTGATGGATGGGCGGTTCGACGCCTTCCCGGCTGTCGAGCGAAATCACGGCATAATCGCCATCCACTGCCGGACGCGGATCGATATTCACAAACTGGGCTTTGCGTTCGCGAATTTCTTCGAGGCGCTTGTCCATGTCTTCGGCGGTTATTTCGGGCTCATGATAGTGAACCGTAACGCCGCGATGATCCTTCAACTCGATGACCGGCGCAACTTCGAACTCGGCTTTGAAGCGCATCGGCTCGCCGTCGTGGAAGTGCACGTCTTTAATGTTGGGAGTGCCGACAACGCTCAGCTCTTCCTCTTGAACCCGCTTTTGGAAGTATTTAGGAACCAGGTGTTCGAGGACATCCTGGCGGACTTCATTGCCGAATTTCGTGCGAATGATGCTGGCGGGCGCCTTGCCCGGCCGAAAGCCCGGCAGGCGGACCTTCTTCTGTATATCGGAGACCACGCGCTCGGTTTCCCGCTGGATCTCATCCTCGGGAACCGTGATTTCCAGTTCGTGTTTGCAGCCTTCAATCAACATTTCGTCACTGACGTTACCGCGCTGCCGTGGCCACCTTGGCGCCTTCGCGCAACGCTTCCGCCTTATCCGCCTTCTCCCAGGAGAACGAGTCTTCAGTCCGGCCAAAGTGCCCGAACGCCGCCGTCTGGCGATAAATGGGCCGGCGCAGCCTTAAATGCTCGATCATGCCCCGCGGCGTGAGCGGGAATTGCTCGCGCACCAACTCCACCAGCGTCTCGTCTTCGACAACGCCGGTCCCAAACGAATTCACCATCACCGAAACCGGCTCGGCAACACCGATCGCGTAGGCCAGTTGGACTTCGCAGCGCTCGGCCAGACCTGCCGCTACCAGATTTTTGGCTACGTAACGAGCCATGTAGCAGGCTGAGCGATCCACTTTCGTCGGATCTTTGCCGGAGAACGCGCCACCGCCGTGCCGGCCCATGCCGCCATAGGTATCTACGATGATCTTACGGCCAGTCAAGCCGGTGTCGCCGTGGGGTCCGCCAATGACAAAACGCCCCGTAGGGTTGATGTGATAGTGCGTACCGGAATCCACCATGTTCGAAGGGATCACGGCGTCGATGATGTGCTTCTTCACCTGAGTGCGCAACTCGTCGGTCGAAACCGAGTCATGGTGCTGCGTGGAGACCACTACAGCATCCACGCGCTTCGGCTTGCCGTTCACGTACTCAATACTTACCTGGCTTTTGCCGTCAGGCCGCAGAAAATCGAGAATCCCTTCGCGCCGCGCCTGGCTTAAACGGCGTACCAGTTTATGCGCCAACATAATGGGCAGCGGCATCAGTTCTTCGGTTTCATTGCAGGCGTAGCCGAACATCAGGCCCTGGTCGCCCGCGCCGCCGGTATCCACGCCCATGGCGATATCGGGAGACTGGCTTTGGATGGTATTCAAGATCCCGCAAGTTTTGCAGTCGAACCCAAAAGTGGCGTCGCTGTAACCTATGTCTCTAATCACCTCGCGGGCCAGACGGGGCACATCTACATATGTCGTGGTGGTGATTTCACCCGAAATGACGGCAATTCCAGTAGTGATCAGAACTTCGCACGCCACCCGCCCGGTCGGATCGTCGGTTAAAACCGCATCCAGAACGGCGTCCGAGATCTGATCCGCCATCTTATCGGGGTGGCCTTCGGTCACCGATTCCGACGTAAAAATGTGCCGCATGTTGTTAGCCAAAAAATGTACCTCCTGAAGAGTTAGGGAGCGAACAGAATGAACAGTATCCGTGCGTGGCGGAAACTAATGGCATTGTAGCAGTTCAAAACTGCCTGCCGACGCCGCGCGTGGGTTCGATAAAACGCCAGGGACCGAAACGTGCACCGAAACCGCGCAATGCCGTTATCGCTTGACCGCTATGCTTCTATGGGCCTAGAATTAAAGCAGTTCCGAAGCTCTCCTCGGGTGGTTAGACCTATGCACGCAAAGTTCCTCGTTCTATCTTGTGCGGTGGCCGGAGTGTTCCTCTCCAGCACACTGTGCTTCGCCGACGACACCGATAAGGATAAGGATAAAGATAAGAAGAAGGCGGACACCGATCAAAGCGAGACGGTGGCCAAGCCCCTTACCGAAAAGCAACGGAAGAAGAAAGAGGCGAAGCTCCGCAAAGAGCTGGAAACCCCTTACAGGAAGTGGTTGAACGAAGACGTTGCCTACATCATTACCGATGAAGAGCGCAAAGCCTTCTCCCGACTTTCGACCGATGAAGAGCGGCAGGCGTTCGTGGAAGGCTTCTGGCTACGGCGCGATCCAACCCCGGACACCGAGGAAAACGAGTTTAAAGAAGAGCATTATCGCCGCATCGCCTACACCAATGAACATTACGCTTCGGGAATTCCCGGTTGGAAGACCGACCGCGGCAAGATTTATATAATGTATGGTCCCGCGGACGAAGTGGAATCTCATCCCTCTGGCGGCAGCTACGAGCGGCCGATCGAAGAAGGCGGCGGCGAGACGTCCACCTACCCGTTTGAGAAGTGGCGCTACCGCTACATCGAAGGCATCGGCACGGACATCAACATCGAATTCGTCGACACCACCATGAGCGGCGAGTACCACATGACCATGGATCCTTCCGAAAAGGACGCTCTGCTGTACGTTCCCGGCGCCGGTCTGACGATGAACGAACAAATGGGCTTGTCCACCAAAACCGATCGGTTTAGCCGGACGGACGGCACCCACCTGGGTACCGGCACGCAGCCCCTGCCGGAGTCCATGAATGAGTTCTCGCGCCTGGAACAGTTCGCCAAGCTGCAAAAGCCGCCGACCGTGAAGTACAAAGATTTGGAAGCGATCGTGAATTCCACGGTTCGCTTCAACTCCCTGCCGATGAAGGTGGAGACCAACTTCATCCGGGTGACGGATTCCACGGTAATTTGCCCGATCACCATCCAGTTCGACCGCAAAGACCTGCAGTTCCAGCAGAAGGACAACGTTTCCAAAGCCAACGTAAACATTTTCGCTCGCATTTCGACGCTCTCCCGTAAGACGGTGACTACTTTTGAAGATGTTGTGACCGTCGAAGTTCCGACGGAGCTGCTCTCGAAGGCTCTGAACGGACCTTCTATCTATCAGAAGACAATTCCGCTGGCCCCTGGAACCTACCGCCTCAACGTAGTTGCCAAAGACATTACCGGCGGCAATACGACCAGTTACGAAATGGCCTTGGTCGTTCCGCATTACGACGAAGACAAGCTGGCATCCAGCAGCCTGATTCTGGCCGATTTGATTGAAAAAGTGCCCACCCGCAGCATCGGTGCCGGCCAATTCGTCATCGGCGATACCAAGGTCCGGCCTCGTCTGAACGACACCTTCGACCGCAATGAGAAGCTGGGAATCTACGCTCAGTTTTATAACTTCGCCGCTGACGAGAAGACCAAAAAGCCTTCCGGCTCCATCGAATACGAGATCACCAAGAGTGGCGCACAGCAGCCAGTCCTGGATTACACCGAAGATGTGGCCACTATCGAGGGATCGTCCGCCCAGCAGGTCACGGTGGCTAAATTGCTGCCGTTGACGACTCTGGAACCGGGTCTATACACCCTGAAAATGAAAATTTTGGACAAGACAAATAATCAAGTCCTCACTCCTTCTGCAACATTTACGGTAAAGTAATAAAAGGGCGGATTTGCCTGCTAAGTGCGATGAACAGCAGTCCGGGTAAATCGGTACTCGCGGCAGTGGCTTTAATGGCCTCTGTCGGTACCCTCGCGCCTGCCGCACCCACGCTCAGGTTCAATGGAAGTATCGCCGGGATCGTCCGCGACACCGGCGGCATTCCGCAGATGGGCGCAACGGTTCTGCTCTTCAATCGGTACGAGCGCATCATTCAACGGGCGCTCACGAATGAGCGCGGCGCATTCGGATTTGAAGCGCTGCCTCCCGACCTTTATTCCGTCCGCGTGAGCCTGTCCAGTTTCATGCCCGTCATGAAACATCAGATTGCGGTTCAGCCGGGGATGCAGAGCCTGTTGAGCGTGAATCTGGCCAGCCTGTTGAGCTCCGTGGAACTCGTCTACGCCGCGCCGGGACAAGGCGCGCTGATGAGCGACGACTGGAAGTGGACACTGAAAACGGCCACCTCCACTCGCCCGATCCTGCGCTTCGCTCAAGATATTAGCATTTCCGATCCAAACGCGCCGCGGCACGGCCAAGGCCCCGTCTTTTCGGATACCCGCGGTATCTTCGAATTTTCGGCCGGTGAATCCGACGGTGCCAGCGATATGGCCGACGAGCCCGATCTAGGTACTGCCTTCGCCCTGGCGACCTCCATCTTCGGCCGCAGCAAATTGCAAGTGAGCGGCGACATCATGCACACGTCCGGGTCCGCCATTCCGTCCACGGGCTTCCGCACCAGCTATAGCCATGACACGCTTGGACCCGACGGCAATGGACCGGAAGTCTCGGTCACCGTTCATCAGTTTTATCTACCCGCGCGAGTTGGCGGCGGCCCCGGGAGTGACAGCCTGCCTGCTTTGCGCACGATCTCCACCGCGATGATCGATCGCCTTCAGATCACCGATCACGCGCGTCTGGAATACGGTTCCTCGCTCGATTCCGTGTCCTTTGTGGACCACCTGAATTATTTCAGCCCATTCGCTCGGCTGAGTTACGAACTAGGGGACAAGGGGACCGTGCGCTTCGCTTACAGCTCAGGAGCTCCACCTACGGAATTATTCCATCAATCCGCTTCCGGAGAAGCCGATTCGGCTCTGCACCAGGATTTGTCTACGCTAGCTCTGGCACCTCGCGTGTCGCTCGAAGGCGCTCGCTCAGAGGTCCAGCGCACACAGTCGTTCGAACTCGGGTATGAGAAGAAGGTAGGCAAAGGCGCAGTGAACCTGACCGCGTATCGCGAGTCCGTTTCGAATGGTGCCCTG
>Ga0182015_10007839_pt1 | contig 10334 bp, 8 predicted proteins | sample 712P3MmetaG_FD_120478 | JGI IMG/M metagenome (GOLD analysis project Ga0182015, IMG submission 120478) | Permafrost microbial communities from Stordalen Mire, Sweden - 712P3M metaG | ecosystem: Environmental > Terrestrial > Soil > Wetlands > Permafrost | place: Sweden: Stordalen | collected... | reverse complement strand
GCGCCATAAACCATGCGACGCTCTCCTGCACCAGCGTAATCCTTAGCAGCAGACGGCCGCCCTCAGGGGGCGCAACCACAGTGAGGTCCACAGGCTCGCTGTCGCCTGGAGCAAGCGGCCGAGGCAGTACAGTGCGCTCGCCCTCGATCGGCAGCACAACCCCGTCCCTAAACCACTTGTAGGATACGTTTACCGGCGCCCTTCCGACGCTGCTCCACGTCTGCTCGCCCACGTTTCGCACCGCGACGGGTATACGCGTCGATTCATTTCTCCGTAAGCTCAGCTCGTGCACCGTCGATGAGATCTCCTGCTTAAAAGAAAAGAGTACAGAGTCAGTTTCCGTAGGTGGCTCGCCCGTGCATCCCTGCAGCATGCACATCACAACTCCGATTACTGGAAACAATACAATCCGTCCGGTCATGTGGTCCTTCCTATGATACTTCAATGCCACCCGAAGCACTGCGTCGGCCTGCGGGCTCAATTCCAGCCGGGTAGCCGCGATGCAACGTTGAACGAGAATACAAGCACACTAAATCCAGGCACACGAATCGTCTCCCGAGGCAGGCCACAGAGCTGTTCCAAAAAGAGTTGATCGACCCGTGGCGACTCGTCGTCCGCGACGATCAAAAAGGTCGGGCCGCGGTAGTAGTCCGGCCTGTACCAGTCGTTCGAGGCAAGATGGTGGAAGGGCAAGAATTTGCCATCGCTCGTGATATACAACTGGCGCACCTGGCTGGCGCCATTGGACAACACCGTAATCACTGCCGCATGCCAGAACGTAGCGTATCCATAGCGCAGCCCATGCGCGACTAGCGCCCGCGTTAGCGGGTCGTGCGAGTTGAGTGGGCGCGGAGCGTCGCCGGGTGCTGTACGCGGAATCTCGTGAAAAACATCGTAACTCGTCACCGCATACGCGGAAAGAAGCGCCGGCAATAGCGCCGCCACAACTACGGCGGTGACGAACTCGCGCCGCCAGGTATGCACGCGAATCTCGTCGATGCTCATTGCCACAATGACTATCAGCAGCACCAGGTTGTTGGCGAAGTAGCGATAGGAGTTGATATCCTGCGCGACATGGCCAAAAATGTAATAGTACAGCAGGCAGACAAAGTTGATCAGATAAAACAGCAACGCAAATCGAAGAAATCTGCATTGGAGGGCCTTGTAGCGGTATAGTAGCAGGAATGGCAGTGACATGAAAAGGATGGCGAGTGCCAGGCGGTATGCCGTCACCAGCCCATACACCGAGTATGGAATCCTTCCCGCGATCGGCAGCGCGCCAAAGTAGTCGAGAGACCCTGATAGGAACAGGCCGATGTGTGCGCTAATCTCGTCAACTGTAGAAAACGTTTGCGCCACAAATTGAGGAGTGTAAGCCGTATGGCCTCGCGCGTACAGGAAGACAGCGGTTCCGACCGTCGTCGCGAGCAGGCAGCAGACTGCCAGCACCGCCACTCTGCGGCCATACCCGCGCAACTCCGGAATGTTTCGACACTCCATCAGCGCCATGCACCCGACTGTGAGACTCAGCGGCACTGTGACGCTCATAAATCCACGCGGGCCGTCCATGGACATGACCGCTATTAGCCCGCCGAAGTAAGCGGCTGACAACGGAACCCCGCGCCAGTACCTTTGGTCGCTTCCGAATAGAACTCGGTAGGCCAGCGTCAGCGCAAGCAGCATCTCGATCGCAAAAGGACCATACGCATTTTGGCCGTAGATTATCTCGAGGAGCCGTACGGAGAAACCTGACATGATCAGCGCCAGTCCGAGCAATTTACTCACAAGGCTCGTGCCCGCCGTCTGGAAGAAAAACGCCACGGTTGCTAGCAGAAGAAGCGAGTCAATGAACCCCGACAGCGCATTCATGAAGTAAGTGCTCGGATTAGCCCCGAGAAGGCCCAGCAAGACGATGAAGATATGGCCGAAGAAAATGGGGATGTCGTTTACAAAAACGAAATGCGCTGGAAACACCTGCCCGGTCCTGAGCATCTCCGCAGCCAGGATGTTTCGGTAGGCGCCATCGGAATGAAAGCCCGTCCGATAGGTTCGGAAATGGTATACGGCCAGGAAGATAAGGCTGGCGCCCAACAAAGTTCCGAGAACGATCAGCAGGGCCGCTCCGGGCCTCTGGTCGGCGGACAGATTTCCCGTTGTGGGGCGTCCGCCCTGAGGCTCGCCGTCGCTCACAGGCCGGCTCTCTGTCGCGGAAGCGGCTGGGTTGGATTTCACGTATCCGTACCTCGCTGTAGGCCGATATAGCCTCCTTTCGGCCACGACCGCCAGAATCGTGTCACCAGCGATCGCCAAGAGAGCGCTCGCCTGATTTTACCCGGATAGAGGGGAAGAAGACACATGCCAGATCCAAGCGAATTATTGTAGCGCAAAACCGGCGCGACTGCTTTGCGGACTGCGGCCCTCGTTCGTAAAGGCTATGACACGGCATCGGGAACACGTTTCCAGGCTGTATTCCGCGGAGCATGGACAAGCCAGTTATGCGGGGCGCGACAACTGCCAAACTGTAAAGGCGGCCCCTGCATGACCTGGTCACTCATCCCAGGCCAATTAGAAGCGGACATCGAATGCCTGGCTCAGCCGCTGCGTTGCCCGAGCGAGCATTGTAGCTCGTACGCCTCGAGACGCGCCCGAGACGGCCGCACACGGCTAAGCCTAGGATTGGATTCGGCGCATGACTGGCGTGGGTGAAGTCGATAGAAGTTGACGGCTTAAATCGCAACGTCCGACTGCACCCCTTAGCGATCTCGGCGCAGTACCGGCCGCTTGAGTGCGCTGGCACCGGCGGTATCGCGATACATTTGCGTGGATATCGAGCACCCGAAGCTACCGATAGCCCGGACGCCGACATTTTGCCGAAATTATAGAGCTCGCGCTGCGAGATCTTCTGCGTGGCCGGCCCCCTGAGCGTCTCGTGTGCTTTATCCCCGTTTACCAGCAGCGCGGCATCCTGGCCACGGTACACCGTCGGGAAATGGTGGCGACGGCTGCGCTTAACCCGCACTTCTCCATCCTCTCCGAAAGCGCGTGATCAAAACGCGCGATCTGGCGCTCGGCCCCTGTCGTCTTCTCCCTATACCGTCGCACCAGACCACGCGCCGTACGCCCCAGCCCGGCCAAAATCTTCTCCCCCATTCGCGCCCCAAGCGCATTTGTATGCCCAACAGCCTTCTCCTCCAGCTCATCTTGCGTGAGATAAGACTCTGACTGTGGCTTTGTGTTAGACTGTCGAAAACATGGGGAATAACGGTCGCGACGGCCTGATGCTGCGGCTATTACACCGTTTGGCCTCGAACGGCCAGGTCTACGATTGGATTCAGCGCTTGGCGGGCGTAAGTCTCGTCGACAGAAAGCTGGCGGCTTGGGTCGCATCGTCCGATGGCGCGAATATTCTCGATCTTGGCGGCGGTACCGGCCGTGTAAGTGCATTGGCCCCGCCGGGATCGCGATACATTTGTTTGGACGTCGAGCACCCGAAGCTCCGGCGATTCCTTGCCGGACGGTCGCGAGGCCACGCGCTTATGGCCGACGCCACCCGTGTACCCTTGGCGGACAACACCATACAACTGGTAGTCTGCGTCTTTGTCGCTCATCATCTGCGGACGAGTGAATTCTCGGCTCTGTTATGCGAGGCCCGTCGCGTCCTCACGAGCACCGGCCGCTTCGTCTTTATCGATCCGGTCTCGAACCGTGGCCGCTGGCAAAGCAGGCTGCTCTGGAGGCTTGACAGGGGCGCTTACCCCAAGACCCCCGAGCAGTTACTGGCGTTCTTGTCGGAACAGTTCTCGATAGTCCATTCGGAGCGCTTTTCGATATATCACGAGTACCTGCTCGCCGTGGCAACGAACCGCCCCGCTGCGCCCAGGTAGCGGCCTCCTCCTGCACGAGCCGGCGCTCACGGTCCATGTGCTTCATCACGCCGGTGGTACCGGTTATGATATGTCCTATGGCTGTCTCGATCGTAGTCCCGGTGTTCAATGCCGAGAACACGCTTTGGCCGCTGGCGCATGCCTTGGCTGCTGTCCCGGAACTCCAGCCTCTGGAACTCGTCTTTGTTAACGACGCCAGCCGCGACCGCAGTTGGGAAGTCATTTGCGGGTTAGCCGCCGAACATGCCTGGATTCGGGGCATCAACCTGTCTCGCAACTATGGCCAGCATAATGCGCTGCTCTGCGGAATACGCGTGGCATCCCACGAAATCATCGTCACCATGGACGACGACCTGCAGAATCCGCCGGAAGCGGTGCCGCGTATGCTGGCCAAGCTCGGCGAAGGCTACGATGTCGTATACGGCACGCCGCTAAGGGAGAGCCACGGATTCTTGCGTAATGCCGCTTCGCGCATTACGAAAATCGCCCTGCAGAGCACCATGGGCGCAGCCACCGCGCGCAACGTCAGTGCCTTCCGCGTCTTTCGCGCGCATCTGCGCGACGCATTCGAGAGGTACAGCGGGCCGTACATCTCCATCGACGTGCTCCTGACATGGGGCACCGAGCGCTTCGCCGCCATCCCCGTCGTCAACCGGCCGCGCACCATCGGCGCTTCCAACTACACCGTCCGCAAACTCATCGTGCATGCCCTGAACATGATGACCGGCTTCAGCACCGTCCCGCTGCAGATTGCCAGTATCTTGGGCTTCGTCTTGACGCTGTTCGGAGCCTTGGTCCTGCTCTACGTCTTGCTGCGATATTTGGCGCAAGGAACAACTATGCCAGGATTCCCGTTTCTCGCATCCATCATTTCGATTTTCTCCGGCGCACAGTTGTTCGCATTGGGCATCCTGGGGGAGTATATAGCCAGGATGCATTCCCGAAGCATGGACAAACCCAGTTATGCAATTCGGGCTACCACGGACGGCCAGTAGCATGCATTGACCGCACGTATCTACGTCTGTTACCATGGGCGCGAGTTGCTCAGCGCGACCCCAGCCATTCCATGCCGGACAAGTTTACCCTGGACCAGATTCGCGAGTTTTGGACACAGCAGGCCCGCGAGCACGGCCAGGCGCCCACCGCATCATGGTCCGATCGAATGCTGATGGATCTGGAAATCCGCACGATATGCGAGCGTCTGTGCGATGGTGACCGAGTGCTGGATGTCGGTTGCGCCAATGGGTTTTCCACCGTACAGTTCGCCGCGCAGCGGAAAGTGGAAATTCACGGCATTGATTATATCCCTGAGATGATTGAGCAGGCCCGCTGCCGTTTGGCTGCCTTTCCCGTCTCTCTGCAAGGTTCCGTCCAATTTGCACAGGGCGATGTCACCGCGTTGACAGAACGCTCTGGGACTTTCGACAAGGTGGTGGCAATTCGTGTCATCATCAACCTTGGCGATTGGGACCGCCAGCTAAGGGGTCTCCAGGAATGCGCTCGCGTCTTGAAGACACGTGGGACACTACTGCTGTCGGAAGCAACCATACAGGGCTGGCAGCGTCTGAATCAGTTTCGCGGGGAATGGGGGCTACCGGACATCCCCATGCCGCCATTCAATCGCTATCTGGATGAAAGCCAAGTGTGCCAAGCCACCTCCCGCGATCTGGAATTGATGGACATCGTAAATTTTGCCAGCACTTATTATGTAGGGACGCGTGTCCTGAAACCCTTGCTCAATCAGGCACTCGGCAGTGTTGTCGACGTCGCGAATCCGAACATGGAATGGAATCGCTGGTTCTCGCAATTGCCGGCTTCGGGCGATTATGGCACTCAGAAGCTCTTTGTCTTCCGAAAACGATGAGCGATCCCTCCGTGCGCTACCGCATCCCGTTTAACAAGCCTGGCCTTACGGGAAATGAGTTGCGCTACGTAGCCGACGCGCTCACCTTGGGACACACTGCCGGCGACGGAGCTTATACGCGCCGCTGCCATGCCATGCTGCAAGAGACGCTGGGCGCACCACGCGTCCTGCTGACCACATCGTGCACGCACGCGCTGGACATGGCCGCTCTTCTGTTAAACATCCGGCCGGGAGACGAGGTAATCGCTCCGTCCTTCACCTTCGTCTCGACCTTCAACGCCTTTGTTCTGCGGGGCGGCAGACCTGTATTCATCGACATCCGGCCGGACACCCTGAATCTGGACGAAGCGCAACTGGAATCTCTTATTACACCGCGTACGCGCGCCATCGTACCTGTGCACTACGCAGGCGTCGCCGCGGAAATGGACCAAATCCTGGAGATAGCCGGGCGGCACGGCATAGCGGTCGTGGAAGATAATGCCCACGGACTGTTTGCCCGCTACAAACAGAGGTACCTCGGCACGTTTGGCTGTCTGGCCGCCCAGAGTTTTCATGAGACTAAGAATATCATCTGCGGCGAGGGCGGTGCTTTGGTGATCAACGATCCCGCGCTCGTCGAGCGCGCGGAGATTGTCCGCGAAAAGGGCACTAACAGGAGCCGGTTCTTCCGTGGACAGGTCGACAAGTACAGTTGGGTCGATATCGGTTCCAGCTATCTACCATCCGACATTCTGGCGGCGTTCCTATACGCACAACTTGAAAAACACGGGCAGATCACAGCCACGCGCCAACGCATTTGGACATATTACTACACGCATTTAGAAGAATGGGCTTGCGCGAATAACGTACACTTACCGCATGTACCGGCCTATTGTACACAGTCGTACCATATGTTCTATTTAATTATGCCTTCGCTGGAAGCGCGGCAGGCGCTCATCGGGAAATTGAACGAGCACGGCATCCTCAGCGTTTTCCATTATCTTCCGCTGCATCTTTCCGCAATGGGTGTCCAGGCTGGCGGCCGCCAAGGCCAGTGCCCGGTCACCGAGCGAGTCGGCGATTGCCTGCTGCGTCTGCCCTTTTATAACGACCTTTCGGTATCGGAACAGGCGGAGGTAGTAGATGTCATCCGGCAGTTTCGGGTTGTCGGGATGTGAACAGTTGCCTGGCCCGGATGACTGCGTATATGCGCGGCGGCGATCCGCGCCCATTTATCTGGGAACCACGGCCGTCCACCCGGGGTATCCGGACGACGCCAGCCAGTTCCACCCGATGTAGGTCGCTCCTCCCGTCCCGCCGTAATAATTCACGGTCACCTGTGCGGTCGCATCGTCCTGCCAGACCAAGTCCGGCACCCCGTCTCCATTGAAGTCGTTGGCCCCCACTACCGTCCACCCCGGCACCCCGGTTTCGTTCAGCCAAGCCCAGCCCAGATAGGTCGCCCCTCCGGCCCCGCCGTAATAGTTCACCGAAACTTGCCGCGTCGGCGCGTATTGCCACACCAGATCCGGCGTCCCATTTCCGTCAAAATCGGCCGCCGCTACGACCCGCCAGCCCGCTGGCTCGCCGCCGCTGTTCAGCCAATTCCACCCTTGGTATACCGCCCCGCCCGTACCGCCGTAATAGTTGACGGTCACCTGGTTCGTGCTGTTGTTTTGCCATATCAGGTCGGGTACCCCGTCGTTGTTCATATCCGCCACCGCCACTACCGTCCAGCCCGGCACCCCGGTTTCATTCAGCCAGTTCCAACCGATGTTCGTGGCCCCGCCCGGTCCGTTATAGTATTGCACCGTGACTTGGCCGGTCGGCATGTATTCCCAGACCAGATCCGGCACGCCGTTTCCGTCAAAGTCCGCCGCTCCCACCAGCACCCAACCGCTCGGCTCGCCGGGCTCGTTCAGCCAATTCCAGCCAATATCGTTTATGTCCGGCGTCCCGTCGTAGTAATGCACGGTTACTTGCTGGGTGCTGTTGTTCATCCAAACCAAGTCCTGGTAGCCGTTTCCATTGAAATTGCCGAGGCCCAATTTGCACTTATAGGTGTAGTCGGCCGCCGGCTGGAAGCTGCCGTTCACTTCGGCGGCTAACTGCATGTAAATGATTCCACCGACGGTGTCCGCGCAGGGGATGGATCCCACGGTTTGCGATGTGCCAGCCGTAGTACCGGAGAAGACATTCGTACCACCCGAAGTGGTGCCCACAATCAATTGATACTCAGTGGCTCCGCTAACGGCAGTCCACGAGAAATCTGCCAAACTGTCCGAAAGCGTGATGCCCGGTAGCGGGCTAGCGATCAGGGGAGCACTGGCGAAGGCGAGCTTCGCCAAAAAGGCGTCTATACCGCCCATGCCGATGGGTTGGAATGCTCCCGCTGTGATGGGGGTGCCTAAGGACGATTCCCCGCTGCTGGTCCACCCCGTTATGTAAGCGTCCCCCGCGGAGTCCGCCGCGACGCTAGCCGCCACGTCGTTCCCGCTGCCGCCGAAATACGTCGCATACTCCAGGTTGTTCAATTGGTTGCTGAATGCGGCCACGAACGCATCGCCGCCGCCGCCGTATGCCGGTTGCACCGCGGCATACACCGGAAAATTGATCGAATTCGTCGATCCGGCAATGTAAATGTTGCCGGAGCCATCCAGCGCGATCCCATAACTGCTATCCGGCCCGGAGCCGCCCAAGTAGGTTGCGTTCAGGACGCTGCTCCCATAAGTGTTGAGAACGGCTACGAAAGCATTGTAGGAGCCATTGTTGACGCTCTGATATGCATTGGACGTAACTGGAAAATCCGCTGCATCGGTAAAGCCGGTGACGTAGGCGTTCCCGGCCGCGTCCGCCGCGATGGCGGTCCCATTGTTCAGCCCCGTGCCGCCCAGATAAGTGGAGTACTGAACTTGGCCGGTGGCATTCATTTTCACCACAAAGGCGTCGCTTTCGCTGCCGGTTGCCTGCACCGGGTTCAACGTCGGAAAATTCACCGATTGCGTCTGCCCGGTCACATAAATGTTCCCGGACGGGTCCAGCGCGACCCCGGAGGCCGTGTCGTTCGCAATGCCGCCAAGATAAGTTGCAAAGATCAAGGCGGAGCCTCCAGCGTTGAGCTTGGCCAGGAACCCGTCATAAGAACCGCCGCCATAAAGTACCTGAAACGCGCCCGTCGTGGTGGGAAAGTCGACCGAAGCCGTATAGCCGGCAATATGCGCCTCGCCGGCCGCATCCACTGCGATTCCAGCGCCATAGTCGTCGCCGCTTCCTCCCAGGTAAGTCGAGTAAATCAGCCCGCTGCCGGCCGGGTTCAATTCGAGGACAAAGGCTTTGCTGTCACCCACGAAGCTGGTACGCAACGCGCCCGGGGTGATCGGAAAATCTCCCGAATAGGTGAAGCCCGTAACGTAGGCGTCGCCGGCCGCATCCACCGCCACGCCAAGCCCCACATCCCGGTTACTGCCCCCAATGTAGGTGGAGTACACTAGGCCGGTCCCTGTTGCGTTCCATTTGGTGACGAATACGTCCGTGTCCCCGGCCATCAATGCCTGCTCCGGGCCAAGCGTCGGAAAATCCGCCGACCCGGTTTCTCCAACTACGTAAGCGGAACCGGAGCTATCTATGGCTACGGCGTGGCCGTAATCGTCGGCACTGCCGCCCAGGTAGCTCGAAAATGCCAGTGTCGGATCGATGATTAACGGACGGCTGGGATCATGCGCGCCTATGTCGAACCCAACCTCATGCCCGCCGCTGAAGACGTACTGCCCGAAGACTTCGCGCCGGTTGCCTCGCACGGTCTGGTAGACCACTGGCCGGCCGTGCGTTACCCATCCCGAGCCGGTCTGTAACCTCAGATTGCCTTTCCTGTCGATTTCGATTTTCGTGGCGCCGCCAAATGCCAAGCGGATCGATCGCCAGGATGCGCCAGGAGCCACTACGAGGTCGTATTCCAGCCGGTTTTGGTTTCCATAGTAGATCAGGTCGATGCCAGGATAGAGATTAGAGTAATTGATGGCCTTGAACAACGGCACGCCGGTGCGCCACTGCTCGGGACGCGAGCCCGTAAAGTAATTGGCAATTCCGGCTTGCGGCCCGGCTACCCGGGGCTGCACGTTCGGACGCGCGCCTACGAACCGGAGCGTGGCCTCAGGCTGAGGAGAACCGTCCGCGCCCGGACGCTCGATAACCGCGCCGGAAGCGGCAAATGCCACGACATGCCCGGAAACATGCGTGATGAACGACTGTCCTACGGCTTCCGTCCCACGCCATTCAAATGTCAGCGGCATTTTTCCGTAGGCCGCCGCGTCGATTTCCCGGCCATCCCCCAAAAGCAAAGCGTGGGCGAAACTGGTGAGGAAAACCGCTCGTGGGCAGATCCGGAAACTCGATTTCATGCCCACTACATCGGTACTTTTGTCCGCCCGCTTTAGGGCTACACCCTTGGCGATCTAAGGTCCGCCACTGCGAACGAGAGTCTCGCCGAGACTTGGGAACGATTACCTGGGCACCACGGCCGTCCACCCGGGGAAGCCGGAGGACGCCAGCCAATTCCAGCCCTCGTATGTCGCTCCTCCCGTCCCACCGTAATAATTCACCGTCACCTG
>Ga0182015_10007838_pt1 | contig 10337 bp, 5 predicted proteins | sample 712P3MmetaG_FD_120478 | JGI IMG/M metagenome (GOLD analysis project Ga0182015, IMG submission 120478) | Permafrost microbial communities from Stordalen Mire, Sweden - 712P3M metaG | ecosystem: Environmental > Terrestrial > Soil > Wetlands > Permafrost | place: Sweden: Stordalen | collected... | reverse complement strand
TTCCAATCTATTTCTTCGTTATAAAGCCGAGAATAAGCAAGTCAGTAAACAACGACTCTGGCAGCGCTGACTCGATTGGGAGCAACAATGGTTCTGGAAATAGTACTGATGGAAGTAATTTTACTGGCGACACTCCGCATTCAGTTCATAATAGAAGCGATCCTTCCTCTCTGGACATTGCTCCTTCCGCTGTAGGAACAGTTCTCGATAGCACGAAATGGTTGGATTGGACGGATTTCAATCTTACGTATACCAATGCCACGGTCGGTGGTCTGTCGTTAATGGTAAATCTCGTTTCGAGAATGGGCGACTAACAAGATATAATAGGGGTTGAACAGCACTTGGGACGATTCCGCGCAGGCGAACCCAAATGTCCCACAACTATCGCAACCTTTCCCATATGGTAATCAACCTATCAAAGGTGTCAGTGTTGGGGGTTGGCTTGTACTTGAGGCAAGAGTCCATCATTGTTGAGCTGAACAGTAGCCATTTATAACGCCATCATTGTTCTCTTATCCTCTCTCCCTTGGAATCGTGGACGAGTATACATTATCCAGATATCTAGGCCAAGAACAAGCTGCCCTCGACATTGAAGAACATTACTTCAGCTTTCTTACTAGAGAATCGTTTGAGGGGATGCAACAAGCAGGATTCGATCATGTCCGGATCTCATTCCCTTATTGGATCATCCAAAATGTCAACCCTACCGACCCCTATGTGGAGAAGGTTGGCTGGCGATATCTTTTAAGAGCTATTGAATGGGCACGGGAAGCTGGGTTACGGATAAACCTCTGCTTACACGCCGCTCCAGGAAGTCAAAATGGATTCAATCACAGGTAGTCCTCAGTTACGTCACGCTTAACATCACAGTGGTCGGCAAGGGTCTATTGGATGGTTAAATGGGTACTTCTCTCTAAAACTTTACTGAATGAAGACCGAATGGAGAAGAAAACGCGGAATTGACAACTCAATTTCTGTCACAACTTGCGCAATTTTTCAGTCAACCGCGGTATGTGAATATCGTTACCATGGTGAATTCCTGCAGTTATTGCTGACTGGTCTAGTTTTCCATTCTAAATGAACCAGACGAACTAATTCTTAATCCATCTATGGTGAACGAATGGACAAAGCAGGCATACTCTGCAGTTCGACGAAATGGCTTCAACGGGTATATTTTGATCAGCGATGGCTTTCTCCCCACCAACGATTATATAGGGATATTTCCTCAATCAACTTATCCGGGGTAACTTCTCGCTTTGAAATACACTTACTCGACTTCCAGGTTGGTCATGGATATGCATAATTATGTATTTCTAACCCCATGCACACGATCTAATGTATTCCAGATCATTTTTAACTCCGGAAACTTAAATCTAACTCACGAAGAAAAAGTGGGCTAGTAAGATCCCGCCCTTTTACTCTACTAACCTTGTAGTGCTTGTACATCTGTAATTGCGCGTTGGTAGTAGTTTCGCTGAGATTGTAGTTTGCAAGTGTGGTAGAGCAGAGCGTTAATCCGTCGGAAGGGTAATATCCCAACAGACACTCAATCACTGAAACTTTGCTAGATTTGGCGGCCCTACTATTGTCGGAGAATGGTCGATTGCAGATACAGACTGTGCATTCTACCTCAATGGAGTTGGGGCTGGGTAAATCCGATTTCGACTAGGTTTTAACTTGTTATTACAGAAGTCGCTGGGAGGGAACATTTCCGTCGAATGGAGCACAAGGGTGCCCCAGTGGGCAGGACTGCTCTTGCACGGATGCAAATATAACTGGGTCCGATTATAGTGAGGTCTACGCACTATTTTTGAACGATTTCTTCTTTGCACAGGTCAGTAAATTTAACGTGTGTTATAGATCTGACGACTAGGCGAGTAGCTTCCAAAGTTCCTGGGGATGGTTTTATTGGTAAACATTCCCTCTTGAAAGGGTTCGGACTGATTGTAGGACTTGGGATACCGAAAATTCGACGCAGTGTATTTTGTCCCAGTGGCATGGGTTTAAGCTAATTTTTAGGGAGTTACAAAAAGATGTTGGAGGCTGGGATTGTCAGTGAGGTCAATTTTACTTGCAGCAATCCAACTCCCTTATTTCGGTCACTCGGACTACCAGAAACATATTGAATAGATTTTTGATATGCATATGTAAGACTAGTGTAGAAATACCGGAATTAACCCCTCCACCGATTCAAGAGACACCTCGACATTGATCGCATTATCCAACCCTCCTACAAGCAGCCACCTCCAACCACGCCAGGCTAGCCACTGCTTCCCGCTGGTGAGTATTAGACACCCAACACGCCTTTGCACCCAACCCAACACCCCTTCGCATCCCAGATGGCCATGCCAATGATCGAGCGCCACTGTCCTCCAACCTCCGGCAACCCCAAAAGTCCTACCACCTCGTCCCAATTGACATCCGTCACACTCGCCCCAGTACCTTTGCCTCCCGCACCGCTGACTTGCACAACCGGGGTGAGTCACGCATCCTCCTCACCCACAGATTCACTGACCTTTATCGCTCCCCCTCAAAATCTCCCGACCGTCCGGACGGTAGCGAAATACGAAAATAACGAAATTGTTGGCTACGGCTATGAGTTGTTGGTCGCCGAAATTGGATGGACACCACGACAAGGAAAGGGCTGATCCGCGGAACGTTGTGGGAGTGACGAGATATCGAATCCATTGGGTCAGTGAACCTGGCGATCCTGCCTCCTAAAGGCTAAATCCGTATTATGGCATCTCAACAATTGCAGCCTAAAGTCAACTATTTTCGATCTAGGTCATAAACAATTCCACCTCCTTCAACCTTGTATAGTAGTCAATATACAATACGTCGATACTCGCAATTATACAATTCCGTCCTTAAAGGTTCTGACGAAACAAGGAAGCGTCAATCGCATCCGGTTCAAAACCCCGTCGCTCGGCGTCCCGTATATTCCGCTTGGAGCTCTCGAATCAGTTGCATGGCGCGAACTGTGCCGCAGGAAAGATGTTCCGGGCATCAAATCGGGTTAAGGAACGATGCCAGTGAATATTCCTCTCTGATCTTGGACAATCTCTCGGTAAAATCCTTGGTTTGTGGGATACAAACTATAGTCGGTGGCGTTGATTGGTCAGCGCGCAGTTCGTAAAATCCTTGGTTTGTGGCGTCAATTGGAAAGCCGGAGATCGAGAAATGAGGATAGTTACACAGTAGGTGGAGATGATCAGCGCCCTTGAAAATAAAAAAAAACTAATTTGTGGAACTTTCTGCCGAGTCGTCGCCACAGTCTACAGATGGAAATTTATGGTCACATGTTGCAATCTCCGGAAGTGGCTTGCTGTTCATGAATTCGATTGGTCTCGAGGCATCCTGTGGCGGCTTGCCCCCAAAAAAGAGAAAACCTTATTCTGAGTGGTTCCTTGCATCCGGTCACGCGTGGTTGGACAGAAATTAATGGTCACACATGCAAGCGTAATCATGACAGAATGGCTTGATATTGATTGGTCTCAATGGTGATCCGGTGGCTTATTGTCGCTCCCTGATTTAGCGCAATGTACGAGCCCCCGCATTTGGTTTTTTACTCTCCGGGAGCGAAGTTGCCGAGCGTCAGGTATATAATGGGTGACCGAATCCATCTCTTTTATCACTTCATTCACCCCGCTCACTTCGTCCACACTTCCTCGGCGAGTCAACTTTCTCCTCCTTTATTGTCTTCATCTGCCCTCTTCATTTACTCCCTTCCAGTCTCCCTTATCCGGCCGACTTCCTCTTCTCGGTTTAATCCGCGTCTTCTCGTCGAGTCACCGTTCCGTCGTTCCGTCGTTCCCATCTTCGCATTCACTTCGCTCACGTACCGTCGAGTTCTTTCCTTCCCAGGGAATTAGTAACATAGTTCCAAGATTACCTTGTCAATGGATATGCTCGCCACCCGATTTCGCAAAGTAGCCGGAGTTGTCCCTTGTGGCACGCCCACTTCCTCCCCCGGCCACTTCCTTCACGCCTCGTCCGCTTCCCTCATTCCCTAGGTATCCCCACGGAATATTTATGCTAATGAGTTGGTAACATAGTTTCTTGATCAACGTTTTTTTTTTCCTTTTGTTCCATGGAGATGCTCGAACGCGTTTCTAAAGTCACAGGTGTTGTCCCTTGTGGCCGGGCTTGCTTGAGAGGGGTGTGTGACTTTCAGGGAAAACCGATCACTCTGGGAGTCTGTCATGACTCTTAAGACCAGACATGTTGCGGCGGGTGGCTGAGACAACCTGAACTTGCAAGCACCGGCAAGGTCTGTAGCAGTCGTCTAAACCGACCGCGTTTTGCAGTGATCCCGTCCGAGGTTTGATCGTCACCTTCGGGTGCGTGACATTCCTTCGGGGAGCCTGACAAAGCAGCCTTGCGTCCGAGAGCTTGAAGTAATACGGGGGAACCTGGGCTGCACTGTCTGGAGCAAGAGATGCGAAGGCAACATCCATCTCTTTGCGGTGAGCGGAAGAGTACCTCGATTGTTGAACCTGACCAAGTAGGTTTGGAACATGAAACAATGTTCTGAGTTTCCTCGGATATAGGATATCAGATATTCGTAGCATATTGCAAGTTCATATTCATGTTCGGGAAAGGGTCGAGCATAACGGCATGGGATATTCATAGCGTAATAGCGATAGGACAATATCACAATACATAAGTCCAACAAGTAATAATCTTCCATTCGATGTTTACTCATTAATCTAATATCCACCGTCCCCCCAATGGCTGTTGAACTTGGTTTCATTTGTTTGGGACGAAAAGGTTGAGAAGTCCTGAGGCTCTACTGGTACGAAGATGTTGAAACTTTGTTTGACACTTTTTTACGCTGTATTGGCTTAGTGCATAAAAGCTCTGAAGCTCTGAACTCTTTGAGCTTACCGCCGTCTAATGAGCGAAGAATTGTACCAATTGGGGATAAAACCGTGATGCTGATGGAGAACTGACACCAGGTGGGATCGAGAATTCAATCCGACCAGGTAACTTGGGCTCTGAAAATCTCATGTAATAGAAGCTGGCAAAGTCTATACCTACTGAGAACTCCGGAGAAAATGCAACTGGAGTGTCCTTACCCGTAGGGATAATATACGCCGGGAAACTTCATCTCTAATAATACTGGCACTAGCGGAAAGGCTATTTATTTTCGTATTTCTTTCAAATTAGTTTTCAATTGGTCGGAGCGTCCTGACATATTAGTGATTCTTCCTCGCGAACATTTATTAAGCCTGTCGTCTATGACGGCTTCGCTCCCCGCGTCCTTCTCCGAGTTTCTCGTTCGGGTAACACGAACCGATGCGTTTCTTTGCATACTTCCCGTAGATTTGTGAACTTAGAGTTGGGCACGAATTTCATCCACCCATCAACTAAATTTGGTCTCGATCCCAAAATCTGTTTGAAGTGAGCCGAGAAGTGAATCTCAGTATTCCTTTTGCAGCATATTCCCAAATTGTTCGAGCCCCGTTCTCGTATATTCCCACAACTCACGTCCCAAAACCGTGTCGAGAGAGCGGTATATGCCAGTATTTGGATAACACTGCTGCCTGTATGTATGGGTCTAAGGAGAAGGCTGTTTTGGACTCTGTGTAGTATGTACCACTCGGCGTCGGAGTATGCCACAATGATGACGGTGCCAGGTTGCCGTTTGTAGACAATGCACAAATTGCGAGTGCCTTTGAGATAACGTAGAACATCCATCGCTGCTTTGAGATGTGATGTGATTGGATTTGAATTGAACTGAGATAATTTGGAGACAGCGAAGGAGATATCAGGGCGTGTGAAAACAGCGAGATGATTGAGCGAGCCGGTAAGTCTCTGATAGTATTTGATGTTGCACATTTTGTAATCTGGCATTGCTGGCAGTAGCGGTAGAGACGGTTCGAGAGGTGAGCCTGCTGATTTGGCATTTGTAAGTCCAAATTCTCCAAGAAGACGATTGATGTGGGGGCTTTGATTAATAGCGATGAGGTGGTCATCCCAATTCCGGATGACGTCGATGACCAAAAAGCTCCTGACAGGGCCTTTATACTCGATTTTGATGCGTTTCTCCAGTTCTTTGTATACTGCATCACAGTCTTCTTTTGTTGGACCAACCATTTGAATATCGTCGACATAGACTGCGAGAAGGATGTTCCCTCGAACATGATTGCAGGAATCTGTTTCCAGTGCTACAAACCCGAGTTCTGATACCACTCCACAAAGGAAAAGACACCAGATACGAGGAGCCTGTTTAAGGCCGTAGAGAGACTTGTTGAGATGGAGAACTTGTCGGAAACCGTTAATCCAGAAAGCCTTCTGGTTGTGTGACATAGATCTCGACGTCGCTTTCGCCATGCAGGAAGGGATTTTTGCACTCGATGTGTAAGATGTAGAGATCGTTGGCGGCAAGAGCGAAGATAACTCGGATTGATTCAATTCTGACGACGGGAGCAAAGGTTTCGTTGAAATTCAAGCCAACAATTTGAGAATAGCCTTTGACCACGATTCTGCCTTTGTACTTCTCGAATTTGCCTTTGGCGTCTAGCTTGATGCGGAAAACCCATCTCAGGGGTATTGCTCGTATACCGGGAGGTAAGTCTTCGAGTGTCCAAGTACCATTTTGAATAGTAGCCATGATTTCCGCACATAACGCTCCCCACCAAAACTTGCGGTCTGGACGAGACACTAGCAGTGCATCTTTGAAGGATTTTGGTATTGAATCTGCCAGAGGGCCGGATATTATTGAGAAGATTGCATCAGGTGGAGGTTGCTCGACGACAATTTCATCGTAGGTGACTGGTTTTTGCTGCGGAGTCAGAGTCGTTGGAGTTGCAGGAATAAAAGGTGCGACAACGTGCTCGTCGGGATCGTCTTCAGAGTCTGTATCCATCGCTGATTCATCGTCTTCGTTCTGTGATCTTTTGGGATCTGGCCCAGGTAATCGTTTTCGTCCCGGAAATCGCCAAAATCTGATCGCTCAGGGAACTCCGTTTCCACTGTGAAGGTGAGATTGTGCGATTGAATGATGGGTTTTCGTGAAAAGTCGTAATAACTGTATGCTGACGAAGAGACATACCGGACAAAGCAGCCTTTAGTGTCATGATCAAACAACTTTTTGCGCCGATGTTTCTTGCGATTGTCTTTCGGTACATTGTCCCATACAATGCAGCCAAATGGCTTGAGCAATTTGAGGTCTTTCTTTTGTAAAGGATTTCCAGACCAGCGTTTGTACGGGATCTCATCATCGATTGCAGAACTCGGCAATCTGTTTCTGAGATACGTAGCCGCTTTCATAGCAGCAGCCCTGAAAGAGTTTGGCATATTCTCCTGTGCAAGCATTGCCCGAACCATGTTGTTGAGACTACGATTCATGCGTTCTGCCTTGCCATTACACTCAGGTGTTCGCGGCGGCGTTTTGGCGTTGGCTCAGCCGGGCTCATCACCTGCTGTTGTTGTGCGGACGTATTGAGGCAGTGATGGAAGTGGTAACGGACGTGCGAAGTAGATTGATTAGAGCTAACTGTGGGCGTAATGCCAGCTAGATATACTAAGATCTGCTAGGATCTGCTCGAGCTGCCTGATCTCCCTTCAGGTAGCCGACACGGCCAAGTACGACCCAGCTCCAGTGGTATGGTAAAACGTCTGGTCAGCGCAAGTAGTTCGGTCGCGGTGGCTCCTGTATTGAGATCGACTTGGAGCGCAGGTGTCAGCATAGAAGTCTGTCGGGGCTTAGATTATGCGTAGGCTGCATTGGATTTAATTCTACTAGTAGTTTTGTGTCGTTTGATATTCATGGCACTTTATCCTGAGTGAGATATGCGAATAGGCCTGCGAGCTGTGCAAAATCGGCGATAGCCGCCCGGTGGCGAGATAATAAGCAACTGGCACAACCGAGTGCCCAAATGATACTTTTTAAAGTATAACAAAGTCGAAAAGCCGTCTCCCTTAGCATGTGAGTAAAGTTCTTAAGCGATACGGTGCCACAAATTAAGTTTTTCAAAGACATTCGGAATTCCCGCGGGGGAAACGGCAAATCAATGATTGATCCGATCAGCCCGTGATTTTCGGGAATTCGAACAATTTATATAATGGTCAGACCCAAGTATTAATATGGAGTGCATGGGGGTATTTCGGAGGCTTCGTACTCAGAGCTAAACTCTAGGTGCACGTCTGAGAGCTGAAGGCCACATAAGGGAGACCTAAGTAGTTCTTGCAGGATAGTTACAACCAAGCCGTAAAAGCTTAATTCCCGTTGCGGAACGAGACGGATCATGTGTTTCTGTTTCGCATTAACTGTCTTCGCAACGCCCGCAACATTTTCCAACAACTTCGCATCACTTCGCAACACTTCGCAACACTTCCCAACGCTCGACCTCTCGGAACCTTCCAATTCATGGCTCCTACGATTCTTTGGGAGGCAGACGGCATTATCAATACAACGAACACTACCGCGACTGGTTTCTGCTCTACAAAAGACGGACTTTGGCCCGCTGTTCAAGCACTCATCGCCTTTTTGACAACAAACATTTTTGCACATGCCGCAACACTTTACCTTGCCCCTGGCGCCGATTTATCATTGATCGTATTCAGTGCATTTCAAGCGATCCTATTACCTGTCAGTGCTGGTGACTATGCAACCCACGTCCTCGGTCGCTATTGCAGACGACTCAGGAAATGGCAGATCCCGTTTAGCAATATATTTGGAGGGTTCAAGTTCGAAGACGCCGCTACTGCCGGAGCTATTGCAATATCCGTTCCTTTGAAATTCGTGCCACTGCTACAAGGCCGGTGGGATTCGATAGTTCATAATCGTCAGCACCTGGTTATGTTGGATAACGAAGATTTTTGGCACCGGGAGGTTTGGGCTGTTGAAGCTCCGCAAAACAAGTTGCCATTCACGGTCAATGGCAAATTTTATCGCTACGTTCCGTTCTTACTGCCTCCTACCACCAAATTCACAGGGTACAAGGAGTATAAAATTTCTCCGCAATCCAACTGGTTACCGGGAATCATAGCGGTGATTCAGTTGTTTCTCAGTGGGCGATCCTTATACAATAAGCACCGCACCTCTCTCCAAACATTCGGGTTGTCGTCACCGTATCTAGTCGTCGTGCCTTATCTTCTCATGACATGTATCAATCTTCTCGCGAATATACTGGTGGGAAGCTATGCACAAATCGTCGTTCTTCCAATGAAGGCCGCTAGAATCCCACAACCAAATCAAGTTCTTATCGCAAGTCGAGAAGGAGAAACAGGTTCCAGAGTAATCTCACTAATTCCCAAACAATCGTCTGCCACCGCTGGTTCGCTTAGCCGTCCTTCGAACAAAAATGAAAAGGAGAATTCCAAGGTACATGTTGGCCCTGAAGGTAGTTCGTCCGGTTGTCATCCCGTGCCCACGTCGCCTGGAGTGGTGACTGAAATAGGTCCTTTGGCCACACGTTCCTCCGCAGAGATCGACGCAATACTACCGGCAGCACAAACGAGACTTCGAGAGGCCGAACCGGAGGGGAAGGGATCCGAAAGACCGCGATTACTAGGAGAGCGATTTGAGGGTTCATTTTCACGTCAATATCAGACTAATCGAATTAGAGTTCAATGGAAGGGAGTGGGTCCGTTTCTCGGGCAATACGAAACCACCGGAGGTGGGAGAGACAGTTCACATCGAAGTTCCAATACTAAATCTCGGCTTTGTTCGGGTTGTACGTGTTGAAATGTGGAGTGCGGTCTGCTACCAACTCTATTGGGCACTTCGCCGTCCACTTCGTCGGAAGTGTTCGGAGGAAAGCGAGGCTGATAAACAAAAAGCTATGCATGAGAAGAAGTATATCGAGGACCGGAAAATCTCCGCTGAAGACGCCCAGAAGCGAGCCATTTTTTTGAGCCAAACCTTCTTTGACTGGCCGAATCCAATCAAATTTTGCGTCCATCACATTCATGTAATGGTAAACAGGAACACCATGCTGAAAGATATCAAGCACATCGGCGACGCGGTAAATTGGAATCCGATCAAGCATGATCTCAACGACACCGCAGCTGAAGATGTTCAAAAATTCAATGAATGGCTGAAAACAAACTACCCGAATATTGAGGTCGACACCGATGATTTGCACGGGAAGATGAGGGGGTGGAAGTTATGGAAGAATGAATTGGGTTATGCTAAGCTCTGGAACGGATTGATGTTAATTACTGTTTTAACTCTTGTCGTCGGCGTCCTGACGCACTTTCGCGTTGGAATCCCAAGTCACGCGTGCTGGATATTGTTGTGGCTATACGGGGGCCCACTGTTCCGCAGCAAATGGTTAGTCAATCATTCGGTACACAACAAACCATGTCGTTCATTTACGTTGTGGCTG
>Ga0182015_10007836_pt1 | contig 10339 bp, 7 predicted proteins | sample 712P3MmetaG_FD_120478 | JGI IMG/M metagenome (GOLD analysis project Ga0182015, IMG submission 120478) | Permafrost microbial communities from Stordalen Mire, Sweden - 712P3M metaG | ecosystem: Environmental > Terrestrial > Soil > Wetlands > Permafrost | place: Sweden: Stordalen | collected... | reverse complement strand
CCAGACCACGCCGAGCCCATAGTACCCGTCCGGATCGCTCACTCCCGCCTGTTTCGATACGTCGGTAAACGTACCGTCGCCGTTGTTATGAAACAGCGAGTCGCCGGCGCCGCGCAGCCCTCGCGGCCCACACTGCACATCCAGCCCCCTGTATTTGCAGAACGACGCGCTTCCGAATTTGGGCATGTCGTCCAGGTGGAAATCGACATAATTGACGACCATCAGATCGACAAACCCGTCATTATCGTAATCGCCGAAAGCCGCCCCTGTGGAATAGCGCCCATCGCGAACGTGGGCTTGTTCCGTCACGTCGGTGAAGGTGCCATCGCCATTGTTGCGGTACAAAACGTTGCCGCCGAGACAGGTGAGATAAAGGTCGGGCCAGCCGTCATTGTTGTAATCACCAACCGCCCCGCCGTTCGCGAGGCACGAAGAATTCAACCCGGATTTCGCCGTCACATCGGTAAAGGTACCATCGTGATTGTTGTGGTAAAGGGCTCCCGAAGCACGTACTCCCTTGAGTGCCTGGTCGACCATGGGCTGATTCGTGAAATAGATATCCGGCCAGCCATCGCGGTCATAGTCGATCAGAATCACTCCGCCGCTCATCGACTCCATGATGTATCTCTTCGAAGGATCGGATGCATGCGTGAAGGTGATATGCGTGGATTCCGTGATGTCTTCCAGCTGCGGAATCGGCCGCCCGCTGCACTTCGTCGCCTTTGCGCCTAGTGGCGGTGGTGGCGGCGTCGGATGACCCTCGCCCATCTGCGCGGCGGCAATGCTCATCGCGCAGAATGCAACGGCTACAGGCCGCAGGGACCTCAGCAATCGAATGAACAAACCTATGGGATCCTTTCCTGGTGGCTCTGCTGCCTGATGGCATCCGTAACACGCGCGCGCGCCCGGGCTTTGAGCCCCTTGTAAATCTCCAGCTCGCGGTCCGCATCCGCGTCGCGGCCCAGCTTTCGATAGGCCGACTGCAATTGATAGTGTATGTAATCCTTGTCCGGGGTCAGGCTGGCGGCGGCCTGCAGATGTGCCGCCGCGCTCGTGAAGTCTCCGCGATCGAGCAGAATCTTCCCCGCTTCGTACTGCGCATTCGCATAGTCCGGGTTTGCGGCAATCACCTTCAGATACAACGCGAGCGCGTCGTCGATCTTCGATTCCTGCTGATCGACAAACCCGAGGTGGTACAGGGCATCGGGTTCATCAGGCACGGTGTTCAGCTCAGCCTGAAATTCCTTTGCGGCTTCCGGCCAATGCTCCCAGCGGATGTAGGCCAATCCCTCATAGAAATGCGCTCTCGGCAGATTCGCATCCGAGTCGAGGGCGCGCTCGAGCGTCGCGACCGCGCGCGCATAATCCCCAATCTCGGTCCAGAGCTGACCCACGAGGAGCAGGGTCTCGGGCGCACGCGGTTGCGTCTCATACGCGGCCAGCACTTCCATGGCCTTCTTCATGTCGCCGGTATGGGCCAGCGAAGCCGCCCACGCGTAGCCCGTCTCGCTGTCCGTCATGCCGACTGACCCCAGCGGCTCAAACGTCCGGGCGGCATCCGCATATTTGTCCGTAGCGAACCAGGACAAACCCAGCATCCCGCGCACCGCGGAAGAGTCGTCCCCCTCCCGCACAGCCGCCGAAAGCGCGCGCGTGGCCTCCGCATAGTCCTTCGTGCGAAAAGCGCACAGGCCAAGGTTCTTCTCCAGCCCCGGCAGTCCACTGTCCCAGTGCTCGGCCTGCTGGTAGAAACCAAGAGCCGCGGGATAATCCTTCTGAATTGCATTGGCCGTCGCCAGATCGTTATAGGCGAAAGCCAGAACCGACTTTAGTGCGCGCTCCCGCTGCTTCGCCGCCGCCAGCTGTGCGACCGTCAGGCTGCGGCCCCCGGAAGCATCGTCGTGCACAGGGGGCGCCGACTGATCCTCCTGCTGGCGGGTCAGCGGCACCACCGCCACGCCCATCCCGTTGCCGCTCTCGGCCTGCGTCTTGCTCACCTCCTGCTGCGTCTGCACCATGATCTTGTTCTGCAGCTCGCGTGCCTTGGCGGCAAACGCATTACTCTCCTCCATGCGCCCGCTCTGAGCCATAATGCGCGTCAGGTCGACATAAGCGCGCCGAATCTGATAATTAGTGCGCTCTTCATCGCTGCCCGTCAGCTTAATCGCCCTGCGCATCATCGCCTCAGCTCGATCCGTCTTCCCCTCCGCATACGCGTTCATCCCCAGATAAAGTGCCGGATCGGGCGATGTGGGATCGATGCGCGCAGCCACACTCAGGTACTTATCGGACTCTTCGTACTTGCGTTCTCCAGCCGTGGTGAGACCCAGCATGTAATTGGCCAGATAGTCGTTGGGATAGAACTCGGCCTCCTTCTGCAATTCCGCTTCGATCGTCGGCGTGGGCTTCCAGTCGTTCAGAGAAAGCTGCGCCAGCCCGAGAAAATAGTGGGCGTGCGGCGTGCGCGGATCAATCGCAATTGCGCGCTGAAACTCGCGAATCGCGGCCTGCATATCGCCCCCATCGCGAAACGCGCGTCCCATCAGCACATGGAGCGATCCGCTGTCGCCAGCTATGCGCTTCATCTGCGCGAAAACCTCAATCGCCCGCTGTTTGTCCTCCGGCCTCTTCGTTTGCAGCAGGCATTCGGCCAGCGGATACAGGTTATCGACCGTAGGCTCGGCCGTCGCAATCCGCGTGAAGGGCTCAACCGCTTTGACGTATTCTCCTTTCTGGTCGAGAGCGCTGGCCAAAAGCCTGTCCGCGCCGAGATTGTGGGGATCGTCGGCATGCGCTTTTTCTCCAAGCTCAATAGCCTCGTCCAGATGCCCGGTTTGCAGTTCGGCATACCCAAGAGGCTCATCGACAGCAGGACGGTCTTCGAATTCCATGGAGTTGCGGTAGAGACCAATCGACGCGGTGTAATCGGATTCCGCCAGTTTCAGGCCGGCCAGCTCGCGCAGAGCTGACGCGATGACCAGGCGATTGGTCGCCGCCACCGTGGATGCATCGCCGGAGCGCCGTGCCTGTTCAGTGGCTGCGACCCGCGCTTCCAGTTCATCGGGCGCCACTTGCCTCTGTTGTCCCGCTGCAGGCCGGTGAGCGGTTTGCTGAGCCGCCCCGAAAGACAAAGCACCGAATACCGCGAAGAGCACCAGCCGATCGCCCCAGCAAAAACGCTCCAGAGAATGTCTCGATCGAGATACAGAGGGCGATTTCAACCGCATGGAGAAAGTTGTGTCGATTGTACTCCACAAAAAGCTGCGGAGCCTGTACCAGCGCTCCGCAGTTTTCGTTTTGGTTCTTACGTAAGGCCCCGAAATTCTCGTCTTTAGAACGAGAAGTGCAGGGAGTATTGCAGCTCGCGATTGCCTTTGGCCGTCTGCAAGCTGGTTGGCTGTCCGAGCGACGGCGTTCCGGTGACTACGCCGGGGGACGGCGACGAGGTTCCGGCGGCGGTGATCACGTTGTTGGTCGCAGAGCAGGGAGCGCCACCGCAGACAACTACGCTCGGCGTATATCCCTCGCCTTCCATGCCGCCGCTGTTGAAGTTCGGGTGGTTGAGGAAATCGAAGAAGTCCATGGCGAACTTAATCCTGTACTTCTCCTTAACCATCCAGTTCTTGGCTAACTGCGAGTCCCAGTCCTCGGTTGGAGCGCCATAGCCGAAGCCCCGGTGTTCTATGCCCGCCGGAATGGTGCCCAGGGGATAGCCCACCAGTGTGAAGGCGCCCACGTTCCCAACGTGGTTCGTTTTTTCACCCGCGTTGAACTTGGTCCCGGTCACCAGAGGACGGTTGTTGCCGTTGTAGCCGGTACCGATGAGCTGCGATATCGGCGCCTGGTTGAAGGCGTCGGTGTAGCTACCGTTGGAGAAGACCGTCAGAGAGCTCGCGTGAACCGCGTCAATGATCCCGTTGAACTCCCAGCCTCCCACGGTTTGCTTGATGAAGTCATTGGAGCCGGCAAACTTCGGCAGGTAGTAAACCTCGTTTGCCACGAAAATATCCGGACGGTTGATGTTCGTGTTGCCCTTATCCAGACTGCTGTTTCCCGAGTAGGTTTGGATCTCCTGGTTGGCCGTGCCGGAAGAGTTGTCCTCTTCCACATCGCCGATGGAGTGCCCCCACGTATACGCAGCCTGGAACGTTGATGGGCCCACCTGCGAACGGAACAGCGCCTGCAGCGAGTGGTAGCTCGCGTGCCCTTCGCGCCCAAACCCATTGATCTGTCCGAAGTTGAATGCCGGACGATACGGGTTCGTTCCGGTGCCGCTGCCGCTGAATACGGCCGACGACCAGCTCGATTGCGGGATCGGGTTGAATTGCAGCATCGAAGTCAGGTGTTCACCAGTGTTCCCCACATAACCGATTTGCATGGAGGTATTGCGGTGAAGTTCCTGCTCGATAGTGACGTTCCACTGCCAACTGTTGGGCGTGATAGCTTGCGGGACTCTGGCGAAGTTCGGCGAAACCGATCCGCCTGCAAAGCCCGGTAAGCTTGTGCAGCCCGTGGTCGCGCAGACCCAGCTCGTTGCCGAATCCAGCGGACGGTTAGAGCTTGCAGCAAGGGAGAAGGGAGCTCCTTTTTCCATTCCCTCATCCTGGCCTACCAGCTCTCTCTGGAAGAACTGCCCGCCGCCTGCGCGGAGTGCGGTCTTCCCGTTTCCGAACAGATCCCACGCAATGCCCAGGCGGGGCGCAATGTCGTGGTTGTTATTCGGAATGAGGGCATTGTTCGATCCCTGTGTTCCGTTGGAGAGGTTAAACGGTACACCCAGACTTGCCATCAGCTTGTTCGCAGCCTGGCAGGGTTGGGTGCCGGGTTGGACGATCAACCCGTTGCAGGCATCGGTGGGATTGGACGCTGCCTCTGAGGCGCTCCAGTTGGCCAGGCTCCAGTTCGCCCACTGATTGTCGGCAGAGAAAGGCTCACGGTAGAACGACCAGCGGAAACCGAATTCCGCAGTCACGTTCTTCTTGACCTTCCAGCTGTCCGAGAGATACCACTCATAGTCGTACCACTTCACCTGAGCGGTGATGTCCGTGCTGCCCTCGCTGATGCTCGTGAAGACCTGAGGCGAGGTACCGGTGCCCGGAACCAGCGCGTTGGCCAACGAGTTGTTGGTTTGCACGCATGCCGGCATGTTCGCCGTCGGAGTCGCCGTTGGCCCCGTCTGACCCTTCGCGCAATAAGGAGAGCCACCGGGGAAGCCCGGACGGTCCGCGCCGTCGCCGGAGTCCTCAACCTTGATGTTGTTGCCGTAGAAGAAACCTGCCTTCAGCGTGTGGTTGCCCCTGACTTTGGACAGGTTGTCCTGAACGGTATAGAGGTCCTCGTGGTTGTGGTAGGGAGCGATGTTCCAGAACGAAGATTCGCCCTCATAGGACCCGTACGGGTTGAAGCCGCCCCAGTTGCCAAAGAAAGCATCTTTCTCCTTCAGCGAGGCCGGGAAGGTTGCCGGATACATTGTTTGCAGCGCCGGAACGATGCTGGCCTTGGTGCCACCCAGTGTCGTGATGATGGCGTTGTGCCCATAGCCGAACTCAACGTCATTGATCATGCTGGGTGTGATGGTGGAGCTCAGCTTCGCCATGACGCTCTTGGAGGGTTGGCTCCATGCCGATTGCACCGTCGGGAAGTCAGACTCGCCCCAGAACGCGTCGCCCACGTTGGGCGTCGGATTCGTCCAGGAGTCCTGCGTCCACCGGAAGGTGGCCCGGTTGGATCGATTGATATCCCAATCCGGCCGGATGTTCCACTCGCTCCAGTTCAGCGGGTTGTTGATGGGCGCGGCCCAGTTATAACCCTGCGAGTTCAGCGTAGTTCCACTGCTGCCGACATTCGGCAAAGGATAGAACTGCGCCAGCAATGCCCCTGCCGGGTCGACGGTAGTGAGTTTATTGGCAGTACCAAGCCAGGCCGGAAAACCTGGATTGGCGCCGCCACCCGGGATTGCGGCTCCGCACTGATCGGAGGATGCGGTTCCGTAGGCGCTGAAATCGCCTCCGGATTCCGCAGCGGTCGGAACGCACGCGCCATACGCGCTTCCCCGAATTTCCTTGTTCCACTCTTGGTTCCACCACACGAAGACATGGTCTTTCCAAACCGGACCGGCGCCGTAGTAACCGTAGTCGTTGCGGCGCAGTTTGGCTTTGCCCACTCCCAGCTCGTTGTTGAAGAAGTTGTTCGCGTCGAGCGCGCTGTTCCGCCCCGCATAGAAGAAGCCGCCGTGGATCTGGTTCGACCCCGACTTTGTCGTGATGCTGATGATCGCGCCCGACGCCTGTCCATATTCGGCCCCGAACGAGTTGCGGATCATCTTGAACTCGGCGATCGCTTCCGTCGAGGGATAGACCAGAATCGTGCGGTTCGAGCCGACGTCGTTGTTGTTGACGCCGTCCACCAGAAACAGGTTATTGGTGTAAGGATTGCCGTTTACCGAGAAGTTGACGCCGCCCTCCAGTCCCTTGTCCTCGCCGTCAAACGATGCCGCGGGACTCACACCGGGAGAGAGCTGTGTCAAACCAATGAAGTTTTCGCCGTTCAGCGGAAGTTCTCGGGTCTGCTCCCCCGTCACCACTTCACCCACCTCTGCGGAGGCCGTCTCCACCTGGATTGCGGTCGCCTCAACCGTCACTGTCTGGGACGTCGCTCCTGGCGAGAGGGTACCGTTAATCGTGGTGTCCGTCGAAACGTGAACTTCCGCCCCGTCGACTTTGAATACCTTGAAATTCGGCGCGGTGATCGTAACCGTATAGGTTCCCACCGGCAGCTGCGCCAGCGAATATGCCCCGATGGAAGATGTAACCGTGTTGAACGACACGTCGGTCGCGTTGCTTGTCACCACGACTTTCGCCCCGACGACCACGGCGCCCGAAACATCAGTCACGTCGCCGACGATCGATCCGTAATAAGCTTGCGCATGAATGGCGACAGGTATTGTCGCCAGCATCAGGATCGTGCAAATCGCCCAGATCCTGCTCCTCGGTCGAGACACTGTCCCTCTACTAGTCCACTCTGTTTTCATGGATCCTCCTGATAAGGCGGTTGAAACTTCTTATTGTTTTTTCTCTGCCCGCCTCCCTTTTGGGATCGCGACCAGGACTTGCTAAGGAACCACGAGACCGCCACGAACGCTGAACTCGAAGGCCCGATACCCCGCAACGTTCGTGACAGCTTGACCTGGTCCTGTGAAATCGAGGAAGTATTCTCTCTCCAACCGACCGTTGTCAATCAAAATCTTCTTCACTTAATCGTTTTTGCCCGATGAAAGCGGCTGGTGACAGGTCTGACCAGAGTGGGTATGGAATCGCCCGGCCGATCAGCTTACCCGTGGCGCCTGCAAGGGCTGAAACGATGAGTGATGGGGCTCTTGAGATCGATCCCACGCCTGCCACTGGAGCTCATTACCCGCATTTCCCCGGGTCTCAAGGCGATCACTCGTGCTGGCGAAAGTACGCTGAGCCCCCATTTGGCTCAGCCTCATGGACCCACTTGGTTTTGGTGGCAATTTGGTGTCAAATAGCGTCGAGAGTACCGGCTATTTGCCATCCCACCGGCTTTTATCTCCTTTATTTCCCTCAGCCGGTTGACACGGTAGAGGTCAGGAGTTCGAGTCTCCTCGTGCCTACCATATTCTCAGGAATTTACAGATCCATCCGCGCGCTCGCGAGGCTCCAGAAGGCTCCATTCATGTTTTGGATTCTCTGCGTCTCGGCCTGGAGTCACCGTCAGCCCCCGTCGGGGCTTAGGCCCGCCTCAACCGCCGGTATCGCAGCACCCTGCTCCACATCCTGGCGGAGCATCTGTACGATCCGCTCAGGCGCTCTCCGCTTCTCCATTGCCCGAGCCTGTGAATAGATCTCCAGCGTGCACCGGACACTGGCGTGCCGCATCAGCTCCTGAACCACTTTGACGTTCTCCCCGTTGCCCACCAGCAACGTGGAGAACGAGTGGCGAAACGTGTGCCATCCGATTCGTTTTTGAATGCCGGCTTCCGTTGCCGCGGGACGGATAACCTTGGCCAGCGTAATATCCGGCCAGAACGGCGGCAGCCCGCACGTATGGGGACTGGCGAACACCCAATCCTCGGGTTGCCGATAATGCGATGTGTTTTGCCAGACCCACAAATCGGCCGCCACTGAGTCGACGGGGATCGGCCTGCACGATCCTTCCGTCTTGCACTTGCCGACGACCTGCTGAAATGTGGATCGCGTCAGCCGGATCTCGAGATTCGAAAAATCGACATCGGCCCACTTCAGAGCATAAAGTTCGCCGCGTCGAAGGCCGGTCGTCGCGGCCATGAGAACCTGAGTCGGAAGCATGAGTCGAGCTTCGTCAGCAAAGCGGCTGTCTCATCGACTTCCATCACTTCGGCAATCAGCATCCGTTTTGCGCGTTGATGAAGCCACACTTCAACGTCCACCGCGCGAATCAGACGGATCGATAGATAAAACAGCCGAAGAGGCCCTGACCTCCAATGCTGCACGAGCCGTTTGATCATCCCGCCGCAGGCGCATTGTTTACATGTCGCAGAAGTCCTCTTTGTATGAAGATTTGACGATTCGTGAGAACCTCGATTTCTTTTCGGGCGTCTATGGAGCGCCCGACCAGGACAGCGAATTCGTCGATCGCATGGCCATGCCCACGCTGGCCGTCGACGCTGGTCAAGCTGTTCAGCACGGCTTTCTTAGAGTAATCAATATCTGGCAACCGCAGATGGGTCTGAAGGTGCTTGTGCTTATTAGGGAACGTGGTTTCTGCTTCATCGCCCTGTGGCCTCCTCGCCATATGGCGATAATGAGCCCTGTCCAGGCCGACTTCCGGCTTGCCGGCGACTCGGGCGCAATAGGCAGAATCCGCATTCGGGAAACAAACGTCACTAAGCCACGCGGGCGCCATACAGGGACCGTTCAATATTGCGAGTGCCAAGCTACATCGCAGTGGAGATCTCTTCTTCTTCTTTGATAAGACTCTCACGCTTTGGAACGACACTAATGGTTGCTTCCATTTTGTGTTGTTGGCCTGGTGCGAGAAATATGGCCGAGCCGAGAATATTGCTTGCTTCCATACACACAAATCGTTGCCATTCATCGTTCCCGAGATCGGTGAGCGAGGCCGCACCTTCCTCCCAAGGATTCCAGACGACGGTCGTTGCAGAGTTCCCTTTCTCCGTCCGGATTATTCGACGCCACGTCTGATCAATCAACTCTGCAGCGCTGTGGACATCGATATAGGCGTTGTCAGTCCCAGCGGTAAGGATCAAGTCTCCATACTGGGCCTTTGTCCGGTTCCCATCGATGTTATCGAGATACTTGATTTGATCGAGACCACGAATGCTTACATTCGCTGCCTGACTCACCCGGAAATACGTGTGCAAAGCCTCTTCGAAACGAAAGGGGGGCTGTCCGGTATTCATGACAATCAACCGAAGGCCAAGGGATCTGCCGATGGATATGATGTGCTCCAGGCGAAACGCGTACGGCCACCAGCGGTGCGTCGATTCATCGTTCTCCGTTGAACAGGTTACTACCACGGACTCTCCATCTGCTTTCACGGACTCAAGCCGCCATTCCTTCGTGCGGACAAACCCGTGGGCTGGCGCAGTGGTGGCGTCAACCTTGGCCCCAAACCAAGGAAAGCAGACTGGAATCCCTCCCCGGATCGCGTGGCCGTCTTGCCAATTCGAATGATCGCTAAGGAAGAGCACCTCTTCGGCGTTCACCGGCTGCCATGACGTTACCTGAGCGCCATGCAGAAATATATCTGCCGAAGCAGAAGGAGCCGTCACGCGTATTTTAAGCAATCCGCCGTTCCCAGAGACCACTTCAACTACATTCGGAATACCGAATACGCGGTTCAGAGCATCGATCTGCGATTGGTTCATCTCAATCAATATTCTATCGAGAGCCGGGATCTGTTCCGGCAATTCGAATGTCGTGGAGCTCTGAGGGCGGTCTAGCTGTGAGGTTTGAACAGGTTGTCCATCTGATCGAGAACTGGGAAGCTGGGTTTGCGAAGACTCTGCGACTCAGGAGACCAGATGGACTATCACCAGAATGCCCGACTGACGATACACAGTCGAGAACGCTTAGCCGGAAGGGTTCTTGCGGAGGGATGCACGCTGAAGCTGGCTGCGGCCAGCTTCGGCGTGAGTGCGAAGACGACCGCCAAATGGGTGTGCCGCTATCGTGAGCTGGGACCGGCGGGCCTGAGGGTGTCACCCGCTGCCTGCCAGCGCCCGGATCGGCGTCGGGTGACGATCAGCGATGTTCGTAACGGATGTAACGGAGTTGAGTGATGCCATTTGTGAAGCTGGATTGTGGGATTTTAGATT
>Ga0182015_10007835_pt1 | contig 10339 bp, 9 predicted proteins | sample 712P3MmetaG_FD_120478 | JGI IMG/M metagenome (GOLD analysis project Ga0182015, IMG submission 120478) | Permafrost microbial communities from Stordalen Mire, Sweden - 712P3M metaG | ecosystem: Environmental > Terrestrial > Soil > Wetlands > Permafrost | place: Sweden: Stordalen | collected... | reverse complement strand
ATCCCTCAAATCCGGCGGCAGCAACAACTCCTGATCACGATCACACGCAATGAAGTTCTGGGGCATACCCTCATCGTCTTAAACCCGCCGGACACCACCAATTATGCAACAGCCACCGCGCGACGCGAGCGTCTCGATCCCGTCGAACTTGACGTCTGCTCTGGTGGCGAAGCGAGCGTGTGGATCGGCGCGGGCCGGAGTGCTGCTGCTTGTCCATTGCGCAAGCGACTAGAGTTGCCGGAGAGCCAGGGAAAGCTCTAGCCTCGCGGGCGGCACGCCGTACGCACGCGCGGTTTGAGCTGGCCGGGTGGTTCGTGGCGTCGGAGGTACGCTGGTCGTTGTGCTGCGTGGTCTCGATCCGGTGCGGTTGCGGGGCCGCCGGCCTCCTGCTGTGGCGGGAGTCGCGGCGACGGTTCTGTTGGTGGCTGTTTGCACGGTTCTGGTGTATCCGCTGAAGCAGGTCACCACGGTGTCTTCGCTTGGAGTGGTGTACCTGTTGGGTGTCGTGATCGTCTCGGCGTATTGGGGCTTGTGGTTCGGCGTGGCGATGTCGGCATTGAGCGCGGCGGCGTTCAACTTCTTCCACCTGCCTCCGGTTGGGCGGTTCACGGTTGCCGATAGCCGCAACTGGGTTGCGTTGGGCGCGTTCTTGGTCGTCGCGGTGGCGACGAGCTCGGTGAGCGAGCTTGCACGCGCGCGAGCTTCGGAGGCCGAGCGGCGCCTAGCGGAGGCTGATCTGACTGCCGATATGGCGCAGCTGCTGCTCGCGCGCACGGGTGTCGATGATGCGCTTGTGCCGATCGGCCGCCGGCTGGCGTCTGCGTTCGAGCTTCCGTGGGCGTCGATCAGCCTGCGTGAACAGCTTGGCGACGCGCGCCGCCAAGCGATCGCGCTGTCTGCCGGTGAGCATCGGGTGGGGACGCTTGTCGTGCCTGCGGCGTTGCGCCCGAGCGTGGCGGCTCGGCTGCGTGAGCGGGTTGTGCCGGCGCTCGCGGCGGTGTTGGAGGTGGCGCTGGAGCGTGAGCGGCTGGAGGCCGACGCGGTCGAGACCGAGGCGTTGCGACGGAGCGATACGGTCAAGACGGCTGTGTTGCGCACGGTTTCGCACGACTTGCGCTCGCCGGTGACGGCGATGATGACGGCGGGTGCGGCGGTCCGAGCACCGGATCTGACGTTGGCTGAGCGCGATGAGCTGGGAGGGATGGTGGTCGAGGAGGGTGCGCGACTGTCGCGGCTGATCGAGAATCTGCTGGATCTGTCGAGATTGGAGGCTCAGGCGGCTGCTCCGCGGCCTGAGGAATGTTCGGTCGAGGAGGTAATCGATGCGGCGCTCGTGGCCCAGCCGCCAGAGGCGAACTTCGATGTGCGTATCGACCCGGAACTCCGGGCAGTTCGTGCCGATTTCGTCCAGGTCGAGCGTGCGCTCTCGAATCTGCTGGAGAACGCGAGCCGCTATGCGAACGGTGGCTCAGTTAGCGTGAGGGCGCGCCCAGCGGGCGGGCGGGCGGTGATCCGCGTGACAGATCGTGGTCCCGGTATCTCAGCTCCCGAGCAGGAGCGTGTGTTCGAGCCGTTTTATCGCGCGCCGGCGCGAGCGGGTGAGGCGCATACCGGCTCTGGGCTGGGCCTGGCGATCGCCAAGGGGTTCATTGAGGCAAATGGAGGACGGATCACGGTGGAGTCCACTCCCGGTCAGGGAACCAGCTTCGTTGTCGAGCTGCCGTTGGCAGACGAGGTGTCGGCGTGATGGCGAGCCGGGGGCCAACCGGCCGGCGGATCCTGGCCTGCGATGACGAGTTGAAGATCCTCCGCGCTCTGAAGCTGGTGTTGCGTCCCGAGGGCTTTGAGGTATTGACCGCGGCCAGCATGGAGGAGGCGCTCGATGTCGTAGCGTTGTCGCCGGTTGAGGCGGCGATCGTGGATCTCGTGCTGCCCGATGGGGACGGCGTCGACTTGTGCCGGCGCCTCCGCGAGTGGAGCGCGATGCCGATCATCGTGTTGTCGGCGGTGGGCCAGCAGGACGAGAAGGTCCGGGCTCTGAGGGCGGGTGCGGACGACTACATAACGAAGCCGTTCGCTCCCCAGGAACTTGTCGCCCGGCTCGAGGCGGTCCTGCGACGTGTGTCCCCCGAGCCGGAGGAGCGACTGGTTTCAGCCGCCGGGTTAGAGGTCGATTTGGCTGCCCACTCCGTCCGACGCGATGGTGAGGAGATCCATCTCACGCGCACCGAGTTTGAGCTGCTTCGTGTCCTGGTGCAAAACCGAGGCCGGCTGATGACTCACCGTGCCCTCCTGCTTGACGTATGGGGTCTCGAGTACGCGGATGACGTCACGGTGCTGCGTGGCCAGATCGCGAATCTTCGCCGCAAGATCGACGCGCCCGACGGACCGCGCCGGCACTACATTCGCACCGAGCCGGGAGTCGGCTACCGCTTCGACCCCAAGTAGCGTCGAGCCGGGGGCCAGCCCGCCGCGGCCCGGTGCGCTGCGATCGCAGCGCACCGGGCGCTGCACGCAACAAGCGGGGAGTACGCGGCCGCGCACAGCAGCTGGTCGCCAGTACCGGTCGCCTCGCGCGGATCTGTACGAAATCTGTACGCCACAGGCTGATTTCGGTACGCGGCCTGTGCGCGCGACGACACATCATGTGGCCATGGATGTCGTCGCAATTGCCATCGCCGTCGCCTTCTTCGCCGTGATGCTGCTCTTGATCAAGGCGATCGACCGGATATGACCGGGTTGACCCCTTTCGGGGCGTTCGTGGCTCACATGGGCGCAGCGGACTTCTTCGGGCTGGTGGTGTCAGTGGTCGTCGTCGCGTATCTCCTGTACGCGCTCGTGCGCGGCGAGAGGTTCTAGCCACGTGACGCTCCAAGGCTGGCTTCAGATCGTGGTCTTCTTCGCGATCATTGTCGCGATCACGCCGCTGCTCGGGTCCTATATGGCCCGAGTGTATACCGGTAAGCGAGTCGCGCTGGCCCGTGCCATGGGGCCGATCGAGCGGGGGATCTACCGCTCGATCCGGGTGGACCCCCAGCGCGAGCAGGACTGGAAGTCCTATGCCGCGAGCCTGCTGTTGTTCTCGCTCGCCGGCTGGTTGCTGCTTTATCTGATTCTGCGCACGCAGAGCCTTCACCCCTTCAATCCGGAGGGGTTCCATTCGATGCCGTGGAACGTCACGTTCAACACGGTCACTTCGTTCCTGACCAATACCAACTGGCAGTACTACGGCGGCGAAACAACGCTGACGTACTTCAGCCAGATGGCGGGGCTGACAGTGCAGAACTTTGCGTCAGCTGCGGTTGGCATCTGCGTGGCGGTCGCGCTCATCCGGGGGATCGTCGGACGCAGCGGCAAGGGCCTCGGCAACTTCTGGCAGGACGTCGTGCGCACAGTGCTTTACGTGCTGCTGCCGATCTCGGTGGTCGGGGCGCTCGTGCTCGTCTCGCAGGGAGTGATTCAGACCCTCGGCCACTACCTGAGCTTCACCGGTCCAACCGGGTTGCGCGGCCAGATCGCGGTTGGCCCGGTCGCCTCCCAGGAGGTGATCAAGAACCTTGGTACCAACGGCGGCGGGTTCTTCAATACCAACGCCGCGCACCCGTTCGAGAACCCCACCGGCTTCACGAACCTTCTCGAGATGGTGCTGATCTTCTCGATCCCGGCGGCACTCACCGCGACCTACGGGCGGATGGTGGGGAGCCGCCGGCAGGGCTGGGCGCTATTCGCGGCAATGACCGTGATGTTTGTCGCCGGAGTGACCGTGCTGTATGCCGCCGAGGCGCATGGAACCCCGGCGCAGCACGCCGCCGGACTGCACACGCAGGTGATCGCGAACTCGACGGGCGGCAACATGGAGGGCAAGGAGCAGCGCTTCGGGATCGCGGATTCCGCGCTGTTTGACACCGTTGCGACCGACACCTCTACCGGTGCTGTGAACTCGTCGTTTGACTCGTTGACGGGACTTGGCGGCGCCGTGCCGATGGCGGATCTCTCAACCGGCGAGGTCATCTTCGGCGGCGTCGGCAGCGGCCTTTACATGATGCTGCTCTACGTACTGCTCGCGGTCTTCATCGGCGGGCTGATGGTCGGCCGGACCCCGGAGCTGCTCGGCAAGAAGATCGAGGCGCGTGAGATCAAGCTCGCTTCGGTGGGGATCTTGATTACGCCACTGACCGCTCTCGTCTCGACCGCTATAGCGATTGCAGATCATGCCGGGCGCGTGTCGATCTTCAACAGCGGGCCGCAGGGGTTCTCGGAGACCTTCTACGCCTACCTGTCGCAGTCCAACAACAACGGCTCGGCGTTCGCTGGCTACACCGGCTTCATCCAGCCCGCCGCCGGCAACGTTGGCTCCCACGGCATCACGTTCGCCGACCTGCTCGGCAGCTTCGATCTGGCCTTTGCTCGCTACGCGCCAATCCTGTTTGTCCTGGCCGCCGCGGGCTCGCTGGCCGGCAAGCGTGTGAGCCCGGTGGGCCTGGGCACGATGCGCACCGACAACCCCACGTTCATCGTGCTGCTGATCGGGGTCATCGTCCTCGTCGGGGCGTTGACGTTCTTCCCTGCGCTGCTGCTCGGTCCGATCGTGCAATCGCTCACCGGCCACCTCTTCTGACATGCAGATTCGCCAAAACGCCCTCACTGCCGTGCTCGCGATGATCGTCATGACGGTCCTGCTCGGTATTGCCTATCCCTTGGCGATCACCGGCATCAGCCAGGTTGCGTTCCCCGGTAACGCCAACGGCCAGCAGGTCAAGGTGAATGGCCGGCTGGTCGGCTCGAAAATCATTGGCGAGCAGTTCGCCGATGTCGTGACGGGCAAGAACGGCAAAGCCAAGCTGGACAAGAACGGCAACCCTGTCACCACACCCGACCCGCGGTACTTCCAGACTCGCCCGTCGGCAACCACGCCGCCAGACAACGCCGCAGCGACGACGTTCTCCAATCTCGGCCCCAACAACCTGACCACCGAACAGGAGATCGCCGCCAACATCAAGGCCTACCTGGCGCTGGAGAAGCCCTACGACCCAGGCCTAACTGCCGCGCAGGTTCCCGTCGACGCCGCCGATAGCTCGGCTTCGGGCGTCGACCCAGATGTCTCGGTCGCCAACGCCCGCATCCAAGCGCATCGCATCGCGGCAGTGCGCCACGTCACGCTGCGCACGGTCGACCGGCTGATCGCCTCGTACACGACCGGGCGCTCGCTCGGCATCTTTGGCGAGCCCGGCGTCAACGTGCTCGAGCTGAACCTCGCACTAAACCGCATCACGGGGAGCAGGTAGATGATGTCGACGCAACTGGCAGCCTCGGAGCGGCGCGCGATCTCGCTGTTCCGTCGTGACATCGTCACTCGGGCGCTGATCGACAGCCTGAAGAAGCTCGACCCGCGCGTGCAGATTCGAAACCCGGTGATGTTCGTCGTCGAGGTCGGCGCGCTGATCACCACGATCACCTGGTTCATCCAGCTCGGGGGCGGGCAGGCCCTCGGTGGCCATGACCCGTCGTGGTACACGTTCACGATCTCGGTTTGGCTGTGGCTGACGGTCGTGTTCGCGAACATGGCCGAGGCGTTCGCCGAGGGCCGTGGACGCGCGCAGGCCGACACGCTGCGCGCGATGCGCAAGGAGACGATCGCGACGATGCAGGACGGGACCACCCGCGCGGCCGCGGAGCTTCGGCGCGGCGACGTCGTCGTCGTCGACATTGGCGAGCTGATCCCCGGCGACGGCACGGTGATCGAGGGCATTGCGACGGTCGACGAGTCGGCGATCACCGGTGAGTCGGCGCCCGTGATCCGCGAGTCTGGCGGCGATCGCAGCGCGGTAACCGGCGGCACGCGCGTGACCTCCGATCGGCTCGTCGTCGAGATCACTCAGCTTCCGGGCCACTCGTTTCTCGATCGCATGATCGCGCTTGTCGAGGGCGCCGAGCGTCGCAAGACGCCGAACGAGATCGCGCTGGGCATCCTGCTTGCCGCATTGACGCTGGTGTTTGTGGTCGTGGTCGGCTCGCTTCGCCCGTTCGGCCTATTCGCGCACACGGCCATCTCCGAAACAACCCTGATCTGCCTGCTCGTCGCTCTGATCCCGACAACGATCGGCGCGCTGCTCTCCGCAATCGGGATCGCCGGCATGGACCGCCTCGTGCGCCGCAACGTCCTCGCGCTCTCAGGGCGCGCCGTCGAGGCATCAGGCGATGTCGACGTGCTGCTGCTCGACAAGACTGGCACGATCACGCTTGGCAACCGCCAGGCCTCCGAGTTCATCTCGATGCCCGGCATCAACGAAGCGGAGCTCGCTGAAGTCGCGCAACTCGCGTCCCTGGCCGACGAGACGCCAGAAGGCCGCTCGATCGTCGTGCTGGCAAAGCAGTACGGGATCCGCGAGCACGACATGACAACACTGCACGCCGAGTTCGTGCCGTTCACCGCGCAAACACGGATGAGCGGCGTCAACCTCGACGGCCGCCAACTGCGCAAGGGCGCCGGCGACGCGATCATCGCGTTCGCCGAGGGCGAAGGTGGCCAAGCGCCCCCCGCGTTGCAGGCCGAGCTCGACCGGATCGGCCGCGAAGGCGGCACCCCGCTCGCGGTCGCGCGCGACAGCCAGATCCTCGGCGTCGTCTACCTCAAGGACACGATCAAGGAAGGCATGAAGGAGCGCTTCGACCAGCTCCGCGCGATGGGCATCCGTACCGTCATGGTGACCGGCGACAACCGGTTGACGGCGGCGAAGATCGCCGAGGAATCGGGCGTCGACGACTTCCTCGCCGAGGCGACACCCGAAGCGAAGCTCGCGCTGATCAAGCAGCAGCAGGCCAGCGGCCGGCTCGTCGCGATGACCGGTGACGGCACCAACGACGCTCCCGCGCTGGCGCAGGCCGACGTTGGTGTTGCGATGAACACAGGCACGCAGGCGGCGCGTGAGGCGGGCAACATGGTCGACCTCGACTCCAACCCGACGAAGCTGATCGAGATCGTCGAAGTCGGCAAGCAGCTGCTGATCACGCGCGGCGCGCTCACCACGTTCTCGATCGCCAACGACGTCGCCAAGTACTTCGCGATCCTCCCCGCGATCTTCATCGCCACCTACGCAGCCCGCGCCGGCACTGACGGACCGCTGCACGTACTCAACATCATGAGCCTGGGCGACCCTCGCTCGGCGGTCATCTCCGCGATCGTCTTCAACGCGCTGATCATCCCGGCGCTGATCCCACTCTCGTTGCGCGGCGTCCGCTACCGCCCGATCGGCGCCAGCGCCCTGCTTCGACGCAACCTCTTGATCTACGGCCTCGGCGGGATCATCACACCGTTCATCGCCATCAAACTGCTGGACCTAGTCATCCACAACCTACTCGGCGCATGAGCAACACGGACGCCCTCTCGCCAACTCGCTTCGCAAGCATGGGCTCGCGGTCCCCGCGCCCACGAACGGTCTGGCTGCTGGCGCATCTGCGGGCCCTCTGGCTTGACCGCCAACTCGCTGCCGGCGTCGTGCCCTGGCACTCGAAGGTGCATGCCACTCGTTCACTGCAACTGACCAGCGATCGCAGTCGCCGCATACGCGCTCGCTCGCTCGAGCATCTGGTCGAGCACGCCGACGGGCCGACGGTGCAGCGGCGATCGGCAGCGGTGCCGCCGTGTCGTCCACAGGTCAGCGAAGCCCGACCCGTGATCCTCGCAATCGCCGCCCGGCTGCGTGCGACCGCGCCAGTGGACGTCCGCGGCATGGCGCGGCTACGGCTACTGCTCACCGATGGCGCCGGGCCCTGCTACACGCCCAGCAGCCGCCCCGACGCGCTCGCCGTCGAACTGCAAACCGTCGACCGATGGCTCGACGCACCCGAATAACCAACAACCCATCCCACCGGTGTGAGCGCTAGCCGCGGCCATCACAAGATCTTCCTCGGTATGGCCGCCAAGCGCTTGACGAAATCTTTGTGCGCGACACCCCGATTTTGATGCGGTCTCTATACGCCGCGGTCCATGTTTGTCATGACCGCTCTGCCGAGAACGGCGAAGCGGTGGAAACCGGGATGGCTCCTGCTGACGGCCGATCCACGACACGTCGTAGAAAGCGAAGGGAGGTCAATGACTGACGCCGAGCAGATCGCAAGACTGGAGGACCGCGTGCGCGAGGCTCAGGCGGCGATCATCCGCGAACTCGAGATCGAGGACGACGACGCGACGCGCCCTCATCTCCCGCAGGCGCCCGGCATCACCGTTGCCATCTTCACTGTCCGTATGGTTCGGGTGGACCCATGAGGACGCGCTGTGCGGAGGGAACACGATGACGCTCACTACTTCCTCCGGCGAGGCACCGGCGGCCCCCGGCTAGACACCCGCTCTCATGCGGCCGCGCCGGTGTCAAACGCACGTGCACTTGCGCCGCGCCGGATCGGCGGCGGGCCAATGCAGTCAGCACCGCGGTGACCGCGAGCTGATCGCCCGAGCGTGCGGTGACCTCTCCGACTGAGCCGGTTGCTCGCCCTTCCCGGTGACGGTTCGGCACCCACAGGGTCCGGTGCCCAAACGCTCCGTGACCGCTTTCGCCGGAGCAGCTACGCCCTACACCGCGCCTCTGACTGCTGCTCAGCGCGATTAGCCGTCGCGGAGGTCAACCGCTTCAGCTCTCGCCGCTCGGGGATGTGACTCTCGCCCTCGGCAATGACGGCTACTCCTGCTCCTGCGTCCAGCAGCGGAACTGTGGCGCGTGCCGCGTCGTCGATGTGGATTCGCGGCGGCGGAGGCTGACTCTCGAAGTAGGTACCGGGTCCGTAGAACTGGCTGTAGCGGATCACCACTCCTCGTAGTCGCGTCCGGAAAAAACGTGAGCGGGATGCGAATCCCGACTTTGAAAATCGGCGCGACTCATACTCGCACGCCCGACGAGAGCCCCTTCGCGCCCCCAGGCCGGCGTTATCGAGGCTCTCTTTCGGCCAACAGAAGCCACTAGCCCCAAGCGCTAGACGCGGGCTAGTCGACACAACGAACGGCCCGACCGTCGTCTCCGCGACGCGGTCCCAGTCGTCACCTGCCTCAGCCCAGGGGGGAAAGGAGCCCTCCGGTTATCTAAACAAAGCAATGGCAAGGAGCAACGATGAAAACCCGCACCATCGACCCCCGCATCACCGCCGCTGGCGGACGGCCTGCCCGGCCGAACCGGAACGACACAGCAGGCGGATACGTCTACTCCGGCATGATGACCGCGAGCAACTGGGCCATGACTTCCGTCGCACGCGCGACCCGCTACTACGGCTGTGCCTTCTGTGGTCAGCGCTTCAGGGGGCCCGGCGCCGTCTACACACACACATCGCGCTTCGCCACCCCACGAAGGCGACCTCGGGCACTGGTAGGAGCCCGCGCCCGGCGCGTCCCGCCGCGTCGGCCTTCAAGGATGGGGAAACGGTCAAGGAGGCGATATGAGCGACCGTCTGCTCACCATCCCGGAGGTCGCCGAGATCACGCGACTCTCTGTCTGGACGATCCGGCGCGCGATCGACGCCGGCGAGCTCCGCGGCATCCGCATCCGCTCGCGCGTGCGGGTCAGCCGCAACGACCTCGGCGCGTGGCTCGACGCCGGATCGACGGCGCCGGTCCCTACCGTCTCGCGCCGTGAGCCGGCGTACCGCCGGACGCAGCCGCCGGCCGATAGCTTTCGCGCGCGCGCTCGCGCGCGTCACGGATCGCGCGCTCCGCGCTGACCCGATTCTCCGGGTCGAACTCTGCGAACGCGCGGGCGTATGTGTTCAGACACATGACCGGCGAGTGGCCGAGCTGTTCGGCGACTTCGACCACACTTTGCCCGGCTGCGATGAGCAACGAGGCGTAGGAGCCTCTCAGGTCGCGCGGGCGTGAGCCCTTGAGCCCGGCGGCCTCCGCGGCGGGCTTCCACACGCGCCTGCGCCAGTTGTCCCAATCGGTTGCCGTCCACGGTCCGCCGTCTGAGCGGGCGAACACGAAGGCGCTATCGCTCACCGGGCTGCAACGATCGCGCCAAGTTCGCAGATCCTCGGCCAGCGTCGGAAGCAGGCGGACGTGTCGCTCTCGCTGCGTCTTGGAGCCGGTGAGTGCGATCGTGCGCTCGCCGACGTCTCGCCACCGCAACGCCAGTGCCTCGCTCTCAGGCCTTGCACCGCAGTACGCGAGCACGCTGATCAACGTTGCGTCGGCGATGTCGAGTTGTGCACGGATGCGCTCGGTGGTCGCTGGTGCGATGGGCTCGGGTCGTCGGGTGGGCCGCTGCCGAGGCTTGCGCACAGCCCGGACCGGGTTCGCCTGCACAAGCCCGTTCGCGACTGCGCGTGAGAAGATCGCCGATAACACGCTCGTGGCCTT
>Ga0182015_10007833_pt1 | contig 10339 bp, 7 predicted proteins | sample 712P3MmetaG_FD_120478 | JGI IMG/M metagenome (GOLD analysis project Ga0182015, IMG submission 120478) | Permafrost microbial communities from Stordalen Mire, Sweden - 712P3M metaG | ecosystem: Environmental > Terrestrial > Soil > Wetlands > Permafrost | place: Sweden: Stordalen | collected... | reverse complement strand
TGCACCGGGACCTTCTCTACCCGGCCAGGTCATCGCCGTCGCTAGGGGCACCAGTGGGCAAACGTTCATTGCAGGCACCTTTACTGCCGTAAATGGGATCCCGTGCCTCGGGGTAGCATCATTGCTTGCTGATGGCAGCGTAGACTCAACATTTACTCCGTCTTCTGGAGTTACGTGGATTGAGCCATCAGCCATACCCGAGAATCCTAGTCTAACGGCCTCAATTGCGGTACTGTCTGACGGCTCACTCTTATTAGCAGGAACGTTTAATGCCGTCGGATCAGTCGGCCAAAGCGGCGTCGTTCATTTTTTGTCAAACGGCACGGCCGATTCGGCTTTTGATCCGCTCCTAAATTCTGCGGGCAGTATTAGCTCGGTTGTGGGTCTGCCAAATGGCCTGTGGGTGATTGGGGGCAATTTCAGTTCGGTGAACTCTTCTCCAAGGGGAAACCTTGCAGCATTTTCGACAGGTGGGAGCCAACTCGACCCGTCATTTGGGGTGAATAGCGGAACCAACGGACCAGTCACGATTCTCCAGAATCGCCCGAGCGGCGGCCTATATATGGGCGGCATTTTTAGCCTCGTAGGTTCGCTGGCGGATACTTCTCGCAGGAACTCGATCGCAGCTTTGAACGCAGACGGTAGCCTGGATTCCAGCTTCGATGCGTCAGTTATTGGGGACGGAACCTCGGTGACCGCAATAGCTCCGATTGCTGATGGGCGGGCTATGGTATCGGCAAGTACGGGCTTGTTCCGCCTAACCGCAGCCGGTGCAACTGACGCGATTTTCTCGATGCCGGTATTTACTCCAACCACAACTCCGATCTCTTCAGCTGTTTCTGGCTTAGCCGTCGATGGCGAAGGCAGGGCCTATGCCAGTATCGTTCAAACTTACGTTCCCGGAAGAACCGAGATTGGGAGCCAGTGGGAGGTCTACCGCTTCAACCTGGCCGGAGCAATCGACACAACGTTTGTTGGAACCGCCGTGTCTCTGGAAAACAGAGAAATCCCCGGATCTGGGTTCCAAGCCCCGGCAACTCCGTCTGTATCGATGGCGATAGCACCAGACGGCTTACTGGCTATCGGCGGCGATTTTACGGGATTTGATGGGGAGACCGCGCCTGGATTGGTTTTAATACCCGATGCCGATAATTCCATCCCGATCGCGGCACCGGTTATATCTAATCTCGGTCCCTCGCCAACGGTGAGCGTATATTTGGGTTCATCAGCGACACTCAGTGTTACGACTATGGGAACATTGCTGGCCTACCAGTGGCAGTTCAACGGTGCTCCGATATCCGGAGCAACCCAAGCGACCTTAACCTTAAGCAATTTTCAATCCCAAGAAGCTGGTGCGTATACGGTTGTGGTCATAAATTCCGGCGGTTCCGTGACGTCATCTCCGATTCAAGTGTCGGTTGGAGCGTCACGGATTGTGAACCTTTCCGCGCGCGCGAACGTGGGAACGGGTGCCAACATTCTAATCGCTGGTTTCGTAATTCAAGGAGCGGGAACGAAGAGCGTGTTGCTTCGAGGCGTCGGGCCCACACTCGCAACTGCTCCCTTTGATGTGCCCGGTGTGCTCACGCAGCCAGAACTTACTTTAGTAATTTCAAATCCAGACGGTGGCATCGGAAGCACCCAAACGAACACGGTTTGGGGGGGAACACAGGCGCTAATCAACGCTTTTGTGCAGGTAGGGGCATTTGCTTTGCCGTCGGCATCTGATGATTCGGCTATCCTAACGAGTCTCCCCGCAGGAGCATTCACTTCCCAATTGTCCGGTTTGGACTCAACAACGGGGGTCGCACTAGCCGAAATTTACGATGCCGATGTTGGGACACCAACTGCGAATCTGGTCAATATATCCGCTCGGGCCAACGTATCAGGCGGAGCGGGTGTCTTGATTGCAGGCTTTATTATAGATGGTACGCAGCCAATCCAAGTACTTCTTAGGGGTGTGGGGCCGGCATTGGCGCCATTCGGTGTATCGGGCCCATTACAGCAGCCCACAATCGGGCTCTATGATTCGGCAAATAATTTGGTGGAAAGCGGCACGGGATGGGGCAACGCCTTGGTTTCGGGTTCCTTGGTAGCCAATGGGTTTTTTCGCCAGGCAACTGCATCCGATATGATCGAAGTTGGGGCCTTCCCCCTGCCAAACGGATCGGCGGATTGCGCAATGGTGGCGACACTGCCTCCGGGTGCCTACACCGTCGAGCTAGGAGGCATCAATGGATCTACCGGTGTAGGGCTGGTCGAAGTGTACCTTTTGCAATAGCGAGGAGCCGGTCACAGAAGAATGCAGGTAGGTGCACTGCCACCCACGCAGCCATCCCGCGTGAATGACGAGCACTTACGTTGACCGCGGGGCGCAAGCCCGAGGTGGCCTTTATCGAGTTCATTTCGAGTGCGGCTCTCTCGGCCATGGCCTCTTCCCTAGTTTTAAGATTCTTGCGAATGCGGACGCCCGCGAGCCTTCCTTCCACGCGCCAGGAGACTATTCCGTTTCGATTGGTGAACCGGGTAACGAGGAATTTCGCTTTCTTCATGTTTAGGTTGTCCAGTCAACTGGGCAACCTAGCTTCGACTTAAACTTTAGTCCTTCATGATGAAGGACTAAAATGGTGGACGCCGAGGGACTCGAACCCCCGACCCCCTCGGTGTAAACGAGGTGCTCTAACCAACTGAGCTAGGCGTCCATTCCAATCAGACCGACGCAAACGCGGCCCTCGGTCTCAGCATGCCGTCACGAACCATGAGCTCCGCGATCTGAACCGCGTTGAGCGCAGCCCCCTTCCACAGGTTGTCCCCGCTGACCCAGAAGGCCAGGCCGTTGGTAAGCGCCGTATCGATGCGAATTCGGCCCACGCCGCACTTCACCTTCCCGCTGAAATCAAGCGGTGTCGGGTACTTCCCCGCGGCGGGCTCGTCCACGAGCTGGGCGCCAGGGAAGGCCGCGACGGCATCGCGGGCCTCGGCGACGCTCACGGGACGCTCGAACTCGGCGTTGACCGCGACGGAGTGCGCGCGAACGACCGGAACGCGGACGCACGTTGCCGAGACGGGAAGCTGCGGCAGGCCCAGCACCTTCCGGCTCTCGAGCATGATCTTCGTCTCCTCACCCGTGTAGCCGTTCGGCCCAAAGCTGTCGACCTGTGGGATCACGTTGAATGCTATCTGGTGCGGGAAGACCTTGTGCTGCAGTTCCGTGCCCCTCACATGGGCAACGGTCTGAGCCTCGAGCTCGCGGACGCCCTCGACCCCTGCGCCGGTGACTGACTGGTAGGATGCGACGATGAGCCGCTTCAGCCCAAAGCGCCTGTGGAGGGGCCAGATTCCCATGAGGGCGACGGCGGTCGAGCAGTTGGGGTTGGCGATGATCCCCTTGTGGATCTTCAGGGCCTGCGGGTTGATTTCCGGGATGACGAGCGGCACGTCGGGGTCGAGCCTGAGCGCCGAGCTCTTGTCGATCACGAGGCAGCCGGCCCTGACGGCGTCGGGCGCCAGGGCCCGGGTCACCGGGGCGCCGGCGGCGAAGAAGGCGACGTCGATGTTGCCGAAGACGCCCGGCTTCGCCTCCTCCACGGAAACCTTGCCGCCCCTGAACTCAACGCTCCTGCCGACCGACCGGGCCGAGGCGAACAGCCTCAGGGACGAGATGGGAAAGGCGCGGGCCTCGAGCAGGCGCACGAGCTCTTGACCGACGGCGCCCGTGGCGCCGACGATGCCGACCGTGAAGGATGCCGTCTTTTCCATAGATTCGTCCTGGGAATCGTTTAACAAAACCCGTTCTGCGCTTGGCATCAAGCCCGCAGACCGGGTGCTCCTGGTGCGGATTGGACGCTCGACCCTCCAGTTCCGAAGGAAGGGATCCGTCGCAAGATCATATGCCATATCGACTTCCAAGCGACCCCCATCAAACATTGCCAATTCCCTCGGGACTCCGCGCGGGCTCCATGAGATCGCGGAGAGGATTGGCGCGGGCCAGCCGATCGGCATGGTCTTCAAGGCGCGCGTCCCGACCGGCCGGCACTTCTCGGAAATCCCCGATGGCGAGGCCTACAGCCGCAACCTCATCACGAGCCGGATACTCTGGCTCCGCGGTCTCGAGCCCGGGGTCAACCTCGGGGGCAACGTCGACACCTTCAGCAGGTACGTCTACATCCACGGCACCCAGCGCGAGGACCGGATCGGGGAGCCGATCAGCGCCGGGTGCATCCTCATGCGCAATGTGGACATCATCGAGCTCTACGAGGAGGTGCGCGTCGGCGACCTCGTCTGGATCGGGGACTAGGGGCCAATTGCGGCTTCCGTTCGGGAGCCCACCGCCCAAATTGTCGGCTGGAAACAGCCGATGATCGGAATCCGCGACGACACAGCGCCCCTGCAGCCGCCCCCCACCCGGGCGCCGGAGCTGGCTGCGAGGATCTTTTCGGAAGGGGGGTGGCTCCAGGCCAACTTGGGCCTCGAGCACCGGCCCGGACAGGAGAGGATGGCGAACGCCGTCGCCGCGGCGTTCCGCGATGATGAGGCGCTCCTCTTCGAAGCCGGGACGGGGATCGGCAAGTCCCTCGCCTACCTCGTCCCGGGGATCATCCATGCGACCGACTGCGGGAGGCAGATGATCGTCTCGACGCACACGATCTCGCTCCAGGAGCAGATCGACAAGAAGGACCTGCCGCTCTGCCGGACGCTCTTCAGCTCCGCGCCGGATCTCGCGAGGTATGCCGGATTCATCTCGACCGTCCTCGTCGGCAAGTCCAACTACCTGTGCACATCGAGGCTGTCCCACGCCCTCGCCGAGCGGGCGAGCCTCTTCGACGACGCCGGATACGCCGAGCTGCAGCGGATAGCGGATTGGGCCGAGACCACGGCGACCGGGCTGCGCCACGACCTGCAGCCTCCGCCGAACGCGGACGTGTGGGACGCCGTGAACGCGGACTCCTCGTCCTGCTCCCGGCGCAACTGCGACTGCGACCGCTGCTTCTACCAGAGGGCGCGGGCGCGCGTGAGGTCCGCGCAGGTGATCGTCGTCAACCATGCGCTCCTCTTTTCCCTCATAAGCGCGGGCGGTGCGAGGGCGCAGGGCGCGGGGCCGGACGCCTCCGGCGTCCTATTCGCGGGCGACTTCGTCGTCCTGGACGAGGCGCACACCGTGGGCGAGGTCGCGGAGGAGAGCTTTGGCCTCGGGATCAGCAGCCTCGGGGTGGAGCGCACCCTCAAGCACCTCTACAACCCGAGGACGCGGCGCGGCATCATGAAGAAGCGCGCCGACCCCGACCTCCGGCAGAAGGTCGCCGACACGCTCGACGCCTCGGGCCAGTTCTTCGGATTCCTCGCCGGGACGCTCCTGTCCGAGCGTCCGGTCGTGCGCGTCCGTGAGGCGGGCGTCGCGGAATCCCTCATCGCCGAGCCGCTCGCTGCGCTCGAGCGTTCCGTGGCCAGGATCGCCGACTCGCTCGAGGATGGGCGCGAGCGGGACGAGCTCCTGGAGCAGCGGGCCAGGCTCCGCGCGATCCGGGGCGGCGTTGACGAGTGGCTCGGCCTCTCGAACGCCGGGCACGTGTACTGGGCCGAGCGGGGGGGCCGCAAGCAGACGATCGTGACCTTGAGGAGCGCGCCGGTCGACGTCGCCCCCGAGCTTGAGCGCTGCCTGTTCGGTGCGGGGGTGAGCGTCATCTGCACGAGCGCCACCCTGGCGGTCGCCGGGGAGATGGCCCCGTTCGCGAGGGGCGTCGGCGCCGCGTCGGCCAGGGCCGAGATCGCCGGGTCGCCCTTCGACTTCGAGCGCAACATGCGGGTCTTCGTTGCGGCGGACATCCCGCTTCCCTCGGGGCAGGATTCCCGCTCGTCCATTGACGCCCTGGCGGACTACGTCGGCTTCTGCTGCGCCCGGGTGAAGGGGGGCTCCCTGGTCCTCTTCACGAGCTACCGGGACATGCAAGCCGTCGCCGCGGTCGTGGGGCCCCAGGTGGCCGCGCAGGGCCGGCCGTTCCTCATGCAGGGGGGTGACGTCTCCAGGACCGAGCTCGCGCAGAGGATGCGCGACTCGGGGAACGCTGTCCTCTTCGGGACGGACAGCTTCTGGACCGGCGTCGACGTGCCCGGGGACGCCCTCTCGCAGGTCGTGATCGCGCGCCTTCCCTTCAGCCCGCCCACGCACCCGATATCCGAGGCCAAGGCCGAGCTGATCAAGGAAAGGGGCGGAGACCCGTTCAGTGAACTCACTCTGCCGGAGGCGCTTATAAAGTTTCGCCAGGGGGTGGGCCGCCTGATCCGGACCCAGTCCGACCGCGGGCTCATCACGGTCCTGGACAGCCGCATCCTGGCGAAGTCCTACGGGAGGCTCTTCATCGAGGGCCTGCCCAAGGCGTCGTTCGTCAGGCTCACTCGGGAGAACCGGCTCGAGCAATTTCGTCCTTTCACATGAGGGCTGCCGCCCTATCGTAAACGCCTGAAAATGACCCTTCTGCGCGCCGCCTGCTTCTCGGATATCGGCAAGGTCCGGAAGGAGAACGAGGACCGGATACTCTTCGACGAGGAGACGCAGCTGTTCGGGGTGGCCGACGGGGTCGGCGGCCTGCCCGGGGGCGGCGAAGCCGCCCAGCTGGCCGTGGACTACATCACGGCGGCGGTTCAGGGCACCCCTCCCGATGCCGAGCTGGACCTGGTCAAGATTGTGACGGGCGCGAACGACTCGGTCGTAGCCCTGGGGATGAAGCTGAGCCCCGGACTTGGGATAGGCTCCACGCTCACCGTGGGGTGCGTGCGCGGCGGCCGGCTCAAGCTCGCCCACGTGGGCGACTCCCGGGCGTTCTCATGGAGAAAGGGCGACTTCGTCTGCCTGACGGAGGACCACTCGGTCGAGAACGAGGCCCGCCGCCGCAGGGCGCGGGGCGAGGTGGTGTACTACAGCGAGGCGCAGCGGGGCGCCCTGACCCGCTGCATCGGGCAGCTGCTTCCCCCGGAGGTCGACCTGGCGGACATACCCGTCCTAGCGGGCGACCGATTCATATTCTGCACGGACGGGGTGACGCGCCTGATCTCGGAGCGGGAGCTCAAGGCGGCGGTGGCCGAGGCCCCCGACCCCGGGGCCCTGGCCCGCGGGATGGTCGAGCTGGCGGTCGAGCGCGGCGGCCCTGACAACGCGACCGTCGTCGCCGTCATGATCGATTCGGTCTGAGTCCGCCCTAGGATACGAACGGGTTGAAGCGCAGCTCGTTGCCCGCGGTCGTCATCGGTCCGTGCCCGGGCGCGACCACCGTGTCCGGAGGCACCGCGGCCAGGACGCGGCGCAGGTGGGCACGGAGCTGCCTGTGGCAGTAATACGGGCCGCCGGCCGAGCCCGCGAAGACCAAGTCGCCCGAGATGAGGAGCGAGCGGGCCGCCGGGAGGGCCGCCGAGCGGACATGGTAGCAGTTGTGGAGGGCGCAGTGGCCCGGGGTTCCGAAAGCCGTGACGGCGAACGGGCCGGCGATGATCGTCTCCCCCTCGCCCATCGTCCTTCCCGGGGGGGCGCCGGAGCCGGACGGTATGTAGGTTGCGGATACGCCGAACCGGCGGGCGGCGTCGCCCAGGCCGCCGGCGTGCTCGGCCTCGACGTGGGTGACGAAGATCCCGTCCACCGACCGGATCGAGGCGGGCCAGACGGCTTCCAGGGCCCCGGCGCCGGGGCCCGTGTCGAAGAGGATTCCGCGGCCGTCGCCCCCGCCCACCAGGTAGGCGTTCACGACCCCGATCCCATGCGCCATCCGCAGCGGCCAGACCCGGAACGGCAGGCCCTCCGAGTCCGGCAGCGGGTACTTCCCCGACGCAAGCGCGCAGAGCCCGACCTCGTTCAGGCCAAGTGCGGCCGCGAGGCGGCCGCACTCGGCGGGCCCCAGCTCGGGGCGATAGTCGACGGCGTCCCGGATGGCGGCGACCGGCACCCGGGCCCTCTCGGAGAGCGTCTCGGGCGTCAGCCCGGCGCAGCTCATCGCCTTCTCGAGCACGTCCCCGAGTTCGTCTTCAAGCGGGATCTGCGGATTGGGCTCCACGGTGTTGGGATGGCCTGACACCCCGCATCGTAACCCCGGCGCGCGGAATATTCAACGCCCCAGCGGGCGCCTCGAGCGTTGAACTTGGATTCGGAACCGTCTGGACTCCCCGGCGCATGGACAAGAACCAGCGGGAGGTGCTCGATATCTTCACCCGGACGCGTGCGCTCCTGACGGGCCACTTCGTCCTGCGCTCGGGCCTGCACAGCGGCCACTATTTCCAGTGCGCCCAGGTGTGCCAGCACATGGACGCCGTGGAGCGGCTTTCCGAGCTCCTCCTCGGCAGGATCCGGGCCGAGGGCTGGGCGTTCTCGACCGTGCTCGCGCCCGCCATGGGGGGCCTCGTGATCGGCCAGGAGGTCGCGCGCCAGGCGAAGGCGCGGTACATCTTCTGCGAGAAGGAGAACAACGTGCTCGTGATGCGCCGCGGCTTCACGCTGGCGCCCGGCGAGCCGGTGCTCGTGGTCGAGGACGTGGTGACCCGCGGCGGCCGCGTCGTCGAGTGCCTGGACATCGTGCGGAAGGCGGGGGGGACCGCAGCCGGGGTCGCGATGCTCGTCGACCGGAGCGCAGGCTCCGTCCGCTTCGAAGCCCCGTCCGTCTCGCTCCTCGAGCTCAGCTTCCCGACCTACCCCGCCGACAAGGTGCCCGAGTCGCTGGCGAGGCTCCCCGTCGACAAGCCGGGGAGCTGACCGGGGCCGGGGGGCTACTTCGTTATGACCACGTACCTCTGGTAGCCCTGGTAGTAGACGAGGAGGAGGTTGTGGCCGGGATGGGCGAGCGCCTTGGCCGCCGCGAGGTCGTCCACAGGGGATCGGTTGATCTCGATGATGACGCCGCCCTGGGGAAGGTCCTGCGCGTAGGCGGACTTCTCGTCCACCTTGGTGACGACAAGGCCGGTGATCCGCGCGTCGATCCCGAGGTGCCTTCGGACGTCGTCCGTCAGCTTGCCGACCTCGACCCCGGCGAAGAGCTCATTCGGCTTCTCGGCGAACTGGGACAGGGTGACGTTGACCACCATCGGCTTGCCGTCGCGGGCGACGTCGAGGGCAATCTTCGTTCCCGGCATCATCTGGGATATCGTCAGGCGGAGCTCGTCATGGTTCTCGATCGGCTTGCCGTTGACAGAGACAATGACGTCGCCGCGCTTGATCCCCGCCTTGTCGGCGGGCCCGTCCTGGGTCGTGTCGGTGACAATGACGCCCTTCGCGTCCCTCGGGAGGTGCACCTGCTCGGCCACCTCGGGGGTGATCTGGTCGCCGACGACGCCGAGGAACCCGCGGGTGACCGTCCCCGTCTCGATCAGGCTCTTCATGATGTTGACCGCCATGTTGACCGGGACGGCGAAGCCGATCCCGATGTTGCCCCGCGAGGGGGACACGATCGCGGCGTTGATCCCGACGAAGCGGCCCTTCGCGTCGACGAGCGCGCCGCCGGAGTTGCCCATGTTGATCGCGGCGTCCGTCTGGATGAAGTCCTCGTAGCCCGCGACATCGTCCAGGATGCCGACGTTGCGGCTCTTCGCCGAGACGATGCCCATCGTCACGGTCTCGCCGACCCCGAGGGGGTTGCCGACGGCGAAGACGACGTCGCCGACCCGCAGCTTGTCGCTGTCGGCGAACGTCACGGCCTGAAGGCCCGTGGCGTCTATCTTCACGACCGCGATGTCGGTCTTCGGGTCGGAGCCCACGACCTTCACGGGATACTCGCGCCCGTCGGACATGACGGCGGTCAGCTCGTCGGCGTCGGCGACCACGTGGTTGTTGGTGAGGATGAAGCCGTCGGAGGAGACGATGACCCCGGAGCCGAGGCCCTCCTCCTTGCTCTCGTGGTCCTGGTCGGGGACGTCCCCGAAGAACTGCCTGAGGAGGGGGTTCGCCTGGACGCGTTCGTGCACCAGCCGGGTGGACTTGATCGAGATGACCTCCTTCTCAACCGGCTCGACAACGTCGGCGTAGCTCGAGATGACGGCCGACCTGCCGTCGTTGACCGGCGAGAAGTCCTTCTTCAGCTCGGGCATCTTGGCCGGCGCGGCGGCCGAGCCGGAGTCGGCGAGCGCCGTCCCGGACAGGCCAAGGGATGCGAGGGCGGTTAGGAGGGAAATTCCCGGCAGAGATCTGTTTTTCATGAAAATGGTTTGAAAGAGGTGACCCGCGGTGCGCCAGACGTGTTCCATCCACCCGAGGAAGCCTGGCGATTCAGAAGCCCTTGATCCTGAATAGGCTGGTTATGCTCTCGTTGGTGTTTATGCGCTGGATGGCCTGCCCCAGGAGGCCGGCCACGTTCAGCACGGTCACGGG
>Ga0182015_10007832_pt1 | contig 10340 bp, 8 predicted proteins | sample 712P3MmetaG_FD_120478 | JGI IMG/M metagenome (GOLD analysis project Ga0182015, IMG submission 120478) | Permafrost microbial communities from Stordalen Mire, Sweden - 712P3M metaG | ecosystem: Environmental > Terrestrial > Soil > Wetlands > Permafrost | place: Sweden: Stordalen | collected... | reverse complement strand
GCCTTGCGTTGAATACATTTCTCGGCGTCGCCCTGCGAAATGGCAAAACGATCATCACCGATCGCTTCGATCCCGCACAGATCCTCGATCTCATCGCAACGGAGCGGGTCGAGCGAATCGTCGGCGTCCCGACGATGATCGGGGCTTTAACCGAAGCGCAGCTCGCACATCCTCGCGACCTCTCAAGCCTCAACGTATTTTTCTATTCCGGAGCGCCGGCCTCGGCCGCCCTCATTCGTCGCGGCATCGAGGTGCTCGGGTGCGGCTTCGCGGCGGGATACGGCTCGACCGAAAGCGGTGGCAACGTTACGTACTTGTCCCCCGAAGAGCACGAGATGCTCGTCAACCGCAGTGCCGCGATGACCGACGCGTGGGGCAGGTCGGTGCTCTCATGCGGGCGGGAAGCCTCGGGCGCCCACATCCGGCTCGTTGACGATGAGTTGCGCGACGTCCCCGACGGCGACGTCGGAGAAATCATGATCAAGGGTCCGATGAATTTCAGCGGTTACTGGCAACGGAAAGAAACCACCGCTAAGGCGCTCGTCGACGGCTGGCTCGTGAGCGGAGACCTGGCACGACGGGATCCGGATGGGTTCTATTACGTCGTCGACCGCAAGCGCGATATGATCGTTTCGGGCGGCTACAACGTCTATGCCATCGAGGTGGAAGCGACGCTGGCCGAGCATCCGGCGGTCGGCGAGGCTGCCGTCGTCGGCATCTACGACCCGCATTGGGGCGAAGCGGTTCACGCGTTTGTGATCCCGCGCTCCGGTACGAGCGTCACGCCGCAAGAGCTGATCGATCATTGCAAGACGACGCTTTCCGGTCACAAAGTGCCGAAAGTCATTCATTTGGTGACGGACATGCCGCGGGCATCGATGGGAAAGGTTCGCAAGGTCGAGCTGCGCCGGATGTACACGCCGAAAACGGAAGACGGCTCGCCGCTCATGGCATAACAGAAGTTCTCCGCCGCCCGTCTCCTCAGTCGCCAACGGACAAATCTTTTTGCTGGCTCACCGCCCCGCCATCGCCGGCCTTTAGGCGCCAGAAAACGGAAGTGGACAACACGGTGAACGCCCCGAGCACGAGGAACGCTTCGTGAACGCCGTCCATGAACTGCGTTGGATTCGAGCGGACGCTATCGGGAATGAAGAAGGCCGTGGTTAGTCCCGCCGCGGCAACTCCAAAACTGATCGACAACTGTTGCACCGTGCTTGCGATCGAGCTGGCGTTGCTGGTCTTCTCTTGCGGGATGTCCGAATAAACGAGCGTGTTCATGCTGGTTAGCTGCAAGGATTGGAAACCGCCGAAGCAAGCCGCTTGCAGCACGATAAGCCACACGGGCGTCCCCGGTCCGATCGTTGCGAACAACATGAGAAGAAGTCCCAGAATGACGGTGTTGGAGATCAGCACCATTCGATAGCCGATCATGCCCAAGATCCGCGGCAGCAAAAATTTTGTGCCCAGAGCGGCCATTGCCTGGGGCATGATCAGCAAACCCGATTGAATCGGCGTGAACCCTAGCCCAACCTGGTAGAGCAGCGGCAAAAGAAACGGCACGCCGCCGATCCCGAGGCGGGTGAAGAAGCTTCCGCTCACAGCCGCGCTGAACGTTCGGATGCGGAAGAGCGCCAATTGGAGCAACGGGTACGCGGTTCGCGAGGCGTAGATGCCGTAGCCCACGATCAGCAGCAAAGACAGCGCCGAGAGTCCCAGGATCTCGGCCGAACTCAAGGTATGGTCGCCGAAGATTTCCAGCACGTAGGACAGCAGCGCGACGCCGGAGCCGAACAGTATCAGGCCGACGACGTCGAGCGGTTTGGTGTTTCGTTCGCGATAATCCGGCAGGTGCATGTACACGAGAAGTAGGCCCGCGATGCCGATCGGGAGATTTACGAAGAAGATGAAACGCCAGCTTAAATAGGCGACGATCAGCCCTCCCGCGACGGGCCCCAACATCGGGCCGATCAAGGCAGGGATGGCGACGAAGCTCATTGCGCGTACGAGTTCGGATTTAGCGAACGTGCGCACCAGCGTAAGCCGGCCGACCGGCACCATCATCGCACCGCCGCAGCCTTGAAGCACGCGGCAGGCGACCAGCAGATGGATATTGCTACAAAGGCCGCACAGGGCGGAGCCGAGGGTGAACAAGCCGATCGCCCAAGCGAAGACCTTACGCGTCCCAAAGCGATCGGCCATCCAGCCGCTGACCGGAATGAACACCCCCAGGCTCAGGGCATAACTGGCCAGCACCGATCGCATGGCAAGCGGCGCCACGTGCAACGCATTCGACACGACGGGCACGGCGGTGTTCAGGATCGTCGTGTCGAGGGCTTGCATGAAGAACGCGACCGCGACCAGCCACGGGAGAAAATCCTTGCTGGCGAGGGACGGCTTGGAAGATGATGCGGGCACGATGACTTGGGAAGTACTCTGCAAGGCACGCGGCAACCCACCGGCGGCCGGGCCGCGCAAAACGAAAAGCCGCCGGATTACTCCGGCGGCATCGTTCATCAAAGGGCAGGGCTAAGCAACGCCCGAGCCGTCGCGCGACGATCAACTGACCAGGCGCGACTCCGCTTTCTTCCAATCGACGTTGCTGAAGAACGCCTCGATGTACTTCGGTCGTTCGGCGGGCTTGTAATCGAGCATGAACGCGTGCTCCCAGACGTCCATCACCAGAATCGGCTCGAAGCCGGCGATGTTTCCGTCTTCGTGCAGCGAAATCCAGTGGTTCGAGAGGCGGCCGTTCTTCGGATCCTGATAGGCGATCGCCCAGCCGACGCCGCGCATGCCGCCGACTGCGGCAAAGTCCGTTTTCCAGGTTTCGAAATCACCGAAACTGGCCTTCGCGGCATCGTAGAGTTTCCCTGACGCCGGGGCACCGTTTCCGGCTGACGTCAGGTTATCGAAATAATACTCGTGCAACACCATGCCGTTGTATTCGAAACCGAGACGACGCGAGAGCTCGGCGAACGTGAGATTGCTTGCCGCTGCATTTCCCGCGCGAGCGAGCGCTTCGAGTTGCTCGTTCAGCAAGTTTGTGTTCTTGACGTATCCTTCATAGAGTCCGAAATGCACCTCGAGCGTATGGTCGGAAATGCCTTTAAGGCCCGCCAGGTTCCACTTCTTCGGAGTATAGGGTTGCTGCAAAACGGTTGTCACAGGGAATCTCCAGTCTGATGGATCGAGGTTTCCCTCTACCCAAAAGTACCAGCGCTACACGCGCTTACCGGATCTCTTACGTGCCGCGAAAGAAGCGAGCAAGCATGGAGTCGGCTCCTTAGCGCTTTTTCCGCCCGCCTTTCTTGCGGAGCGCGCTAGCTTTCGCCGGCACGTTCTTCACGGGCGGAGGGCCCGCGATTGCCGACTTTGGAACGACGCGAATTGCGCGTCGATGACGCAGATGTTGCAGATGCTCCTTCCATGCCGCCATCCTCGTCTGAATGTAGTCACCAACTTCGTCACTCGTTAAAAGTGCAGGCGGCGTGTGAGCGTTGTATATGCCCTTTTCGTTACGCATGGGCAGAGCGGCGACTTTCTGGGCCTGGACCAGGTCGATGTGCGACGGTTGCGACGAATTGGGATGGGCGCCGCTTGAAATAGGTACGGCGATCCCGGCGAGTGGATCGTCCGTGCGAGGCGACTTCAACGTGAGAACGTCACTGATGTCGGGAGCCGCGCTATCGCGAGCGGTCAGCGCTTGAACATCCCAGCGTAACTCGATGGTCTTGAGAAGCGAAGTGTGATCGATGGTTCCCGCCCGAGCACGAAAGACCGTACCTTTGGCAATCAGCGGGGAGACGAGCACCGCCGGAACCCGAACGCCGAAGCGGGTAAAATCGAACTGTTCCTCGCCAATCGAGTTATCCGGGGGCGTCGCGTGCCATGGCGGAGCCACATGGTCATAATTTCCTCCATGTTCGTCGTAGGTGATAATGAACAGGGTGCTCTTCCACGCCTTGCCGTTGCGAAGGGCATAATAAGCATCATGAATCAGCTGTTCGCCCAGTGCGACGTCGTAATTTGGATGCTGACTGTTTCCTGAAGACGCCCAGCTTGGCTCGAGAAATGTATATGCCGGTAAGGTGCCGTTCGCGGCCTTTTCCTGGAAATCGCGGAAGTGACCGAAGTGGCTTTCGTCCGCGTCTCTGGTGTCCGTATAATCGAGGCGCGTCAATGGGTCGCGGTTATATCCGTAGATGGCCCAGGAGACGTTCTTGTCCGATAATCGACCGAAAATGCTCGGGCAGGTGTAGATCTTCGGAGTCGTTTTGTCCGCGACGAAGCCAAGCGAAGTTGCGGCGTTTGCGAAGGCGCGGTTCGGGAACGTCTCCGTCGGTACGGATGCAAACCACTGGTCGCAGACCGCGAAGCCCTTGGCGAGGCTCGACAGAATCGGAACGCTCGCCGGCGTGTACATACCCATGATCTGCGACGCTAACGTTCCAGGCAGTGTGTCTTGATAACCTCGCGAGAGATCGGTCGCGATCGCCTGTTTGAAGTTTATGACGAAGCCCTTATTTTGAGGGATTTCGTTCGCAACCGGAACGTCCGATGAGAACAGCTGCAGGTTTGTATTCCCGTAACCCTCACCCGGATTGGCGCCGGGCGAGAGGTACGTATCGGCCGAGGGGGCGATCTTGTAAACGGCGATCTGTCGGCCGGTGTCGTCGGGGTTCGATTCATTTCCCGTCAGGCCGGCGAACGGCTGACCGGTCATCGGCGACACATTGCTCTCGTACAGAAAGCCGAGCATCTGGTCGAACGATCTATTTTCGAGCATGAGCTGCACGACGTGATCGACCGAATCGAGGAGTTCGTTCGCCATACCGTATCTCCTAACGCGCGCTAGCGTTCAACAATCAGGTATCCGACAGTGCTTTCAACAATGCAATGCCATCGGGTGCGCCCAGTCCCGTACAAGCGTCCCAACCCGTAGCCGCCGCATACGAACCATTATTGCCGACGGTGATGTCGCGCAGCACGCCGTTGGCAAACTTCGTGTATATGACTTCGTTGAGAAAGCCGCACCGCGCGCCCATTGCCTGATTGATTCGCACGATGAGGGATGCCCACAATGGAGCGGCCGCGCTCGTACCACCCACAGGATCGAGATGCTTCCCATTGACGTGCATGACAACGAGCGCCGTGATGGGGTCCGCGACTGCGGCAGCGTCCGGGGCGCCGCGGCCGATCTGGTGCGGCGGGTTGATCGAGGGCGGAACGTTTACGCCGTCCTGGTACGCCGGTTTTGTGAATAGCGAGCTGATGCCGCCGCCCCCCGCACCGTCTCCCAGGCGATCTTCGTTCCAGACGATCTCGGAGGCGATCTCCGGCGCGGTCGAACTCGTTGCGACGAGCTTCGTTCCTCCGACACCCCATACGTAGGGACTCGAAGCCGGGAAGTCGACGTGCGCGCCTGTTTTCTCGCCGTCCCCCGACCCATCGTCGCCGGAGGCGACGCACACGGTAACGCCACGCGCGCTCGCCGCTTCAAAGGCCTCGTTCACAACACCGATTTCAGCCGCCGTCCACAAGCCGTCCGGATCGTCTTCAGGATTTCCGTAGCTGATCGAGATCACGGACACGTTGTTCTTGTCGGTAATTGCGTCGTGCAGTGCATCGACCCAGCCCCGCGTGTTAAACTCGGTAAAGTACACGAAGAGGTGCGCCTTCGGGGCGAGGGCGCCCACGATGCACATGTCGAGCATCACTTCGCCGCTCACGTCGCCCTTGTCCCCGGAGGCTGTCGTGTCTGGACCGGGGCTATTACCCGGGCCATGAACGACAACATCGGTGATCGTGGGCATACTGCCGCCGAGAACGGCTGAGAAGTACGTCTGCAACGCGTCGCGATTGTAGCCACCCATGTGCGGGTCGCTATTAAAGACAAACACGGCGATGTTTTGGCCGGCTCCATCCGTGGCCGGATAGTCGTACAACGCCGCGACTTGCGGTGGGAAGAACGTCCCGGGCCAGTGATTGGCGAGGTTGGCAAGAATGGTCGTTCTGCTACGCCCGGTCCCCCGATGCTTTGCGATGGATTTGTTCCAGGCAAGCGAAATATCGTTGCCGCGACGGTAGCGAGGATTTCCCACATGCCGCGTGTCGAGACCGAACACGGCTTTGATGATGCCGACCATTCCGTTTGGAACCGAGAGCGAACCTTCGCGCCCGCGAAATCGTCCGTATGTCGGATGCTCGTACTCGCTGAGATGGGCACCGAACGCCGCCTCGATATTTTTGATCGTGCCCTCGACGAAGAGCCGGCGGTTCGTAACGCTCTGTTGGAGCACCCTCAGGTTCGTCGACTTGATCCACTGCGAGACGGCTTGTATGTCGGCCGGATCGGCGCCGAAGGCCGCATCGAATGCCGCGCCGGTGAGATAGTGGCGTCGCGCCGGCAGCTTTGCGTTCTCGCTTGCCAACCACGCGATCGCGTCGCGGCTTCCAGCCGGGTTGCGCCGCAGATACACGCTGACGCGAATCGTTTCGGCCGGATCCGACGGGCCCAATAGTTTGGCTGCCGGGACGGGACGCCGCGTGCTGCCGCGGACCGGAGTCCGGTTTGCGTTTGGCCTCATGCTCGTGCTGCTGCGGAGTCGCGTGCCATGTTCTCCCACACCCTTCGAAGGAACGCTGACGCGATGGGACGCTAGATAGCGCGCAACTGCCTTACGCGCACCAACGGTGAATCCTGCCCGGAGAGAAGCGATATAGTTGAGCCATGAAGCGATCCGTTCTCTGGCCGGTATTGTTCTTGCTCGTCACTCTCGCGCCGTGGCCGGGCCCGGCAACGGCGCAGAATGCGGGGATGGCGCTGACCGTCGAGCTTGGCGACGTCTCGGCGACCAAACTACCCTTCATTGTTGCGGCGGAGAGCGGCATCTATGCCCGCAATGGACTGTGCGCTCGCCCCGCAACGGATCATCTTAGCGACCAACACGGAGAGCGCGTCCTGTCACGTGTTCGCGCGCAACGGAATCGTGTCGCTCGCCGGCCTCAAAGGGAAACGCGTCGGTTACGGTAGCGTCGGTGCGCTCGATCACCTCATTTTCATGGCGGTTGCGAAGAAGGTCGGCCTAGATCCGGTTCGCGACATCTCGATGTTCAGCAACATCTTCGGACCGGATGTGGCTGCGAAGACCGGTATCGACGCGTACATCGGCGATGCCGCCTCCGCTAGCGAGGCGGCAAAAGACGGATTTCGAGACATTGCCGACCTTAGTCTTTTTAACATTCCCGTTCTCGGCTCGGGGATCAACGCGCTGAAAGCCTGGTTGCCGGATCACCGCGCCGCGGCCGCCGCCTTCGTCAAGTCCACCGTCGAGGCCATCGCGTTAGTGAAGACGGACAAGAGTGCGGCTTTCGCCGCGATGACGAAATGGTACGGAATCAGCGATCCGGCCCTGCTCGAACCCATCTACGATCAAGCGACGCATTTGTCGCGTAAACCCTACCCGTCGGTCGCGGGCTTGAACGTTGTCCGGTCGATCTACACGTGGCGCGAAATGGTAATCCACCCGCCGAGCTATTTCATCGATCGTAGCTTCGTTGCCGACTTGGACCGGAGCGGATACATCGACGCGCTTTACCAGCGCGTTCACTTTCCTCGAGCTGACAACACCAGACCGTAAACGCGCTGCGCATCCGGGATGGATTGGAATGCGTCGAGGCTCGCATCGTTCCAAACCGACCACGATCTGCCGCCCCGAAAAGACCACCAAAGCGGGATCTGAGCGCCGAAGCGAATGGTCCCCGCACCGTTCGCTTGCGGTTCGAATTGGATGGAATCGAGTGCGCTACCGGCATATCGCCGCACTGCCGGGAGAACGCCGTCACGTGCTACGTATGCGGCACGATCCGTTACGGTATAGCTGGTCCGCTCCCGGAAAAAGGCATCGACGAAGAACCGGCCGGCGATGAGATAGAGGCCCACGAAAACGAATGGAACGCCCCAAAGCCGGAAGAACCAAGGCGCACCGCTCGCCATGACGGTGCCTTCCCAGAAGATCGAAAAGCTGCCCCACATGAGCGAGAACGGGATCAATACGGCATCGACCCGGCGCAAGCGGAGGCCGGGGGGCGGGGCACCCGACCACAGGACGGTTTCGTCCGCCGGAACGACGGCTGGGCGTTGCGCGACGTAAAACAACCGGCATCCTCCGTATGAGCGGTTCGACGTCGTTTGCCGGTTCTCTTAGGGAGTGTGTCCGCGCACGGGAGGGGCCATGCGCTCGATCTTGCTAAGATGGTTGCGTGAGCTTCTCATCGTTTCTCCGCGCATGTGGCACCGCGTTCGCGATCGGCTCGCTGTTCGTCGCGCAATCGGGCGCATTTGCCGCACGTCCCGCCGCCGCGGCCGATGCGCCGGCCGTGATCCGGATCGAAACGTCGGACTACGATCTTTCCTCCGAGCCGTTTTACGGCGTCGCCGCCGGCATTTTCGCTCGGCACCGTATTACGCTCGACGTTCAATCGGCAGTCGAAGGCGGCGCGAACATGATTCGGGACGTTGCGGCGGGGAAGGCCGACGTTGGTTTCTCGAATCTCATCTCGATTGCCGGGGCGATCCAAGCCGGCGTGCCGGTCATCCTCATCGCACCGGCCGGATTATACGATCGTAAAGCGCCGCCCAACGCGATCGTCGTCGGGCCGAACTCCGCAATCCAAACGGCGAAGGATCTCAACGGCAAAGACATCTCGAGCCCTTCCGGACCGGGTAGTGCCGGAGCACTCGCACCGGCAGCGTGGATCGATCAACACGGCGGTGATTCAAAGACGGTGCACTTTGTTACGGGCATCAAGCCGGCGGATCTCCCGGCAGCGCTCGCGTCGGGGGCGGTTGCTGCCGGCGAAGTCGGCGATCCGCAACTCACGATCTTGCTGCAGCGCGGCGCGGTGCGCATGTTCGCCGCGCCGTTCGATGCCGAAGGCGACCACTATCTTCTGGCCGGTTTCGTTGCATCGAGGGCGTGGGTTGCTGCGAATCCGGATGTCGCTCATCGCTTCGCCGCCGCGATGACCGAGACGGCCCATTGGGCGAACGCGCACCGCGCGGAAACGGGAGTCATTCTTGCGATGCACCTGATGCTGACCGCGCCGGTGATGGCCGCGATGTCGCGGACCCTTTATGCAGAAACGTTGACGCCGGAGACGATCGCACCCCCGCTTGCGATCGCGGTCAAGTACGGCATAATCAAGCCGATGACCGCGACCGAACTTCTCCGGGTATCGGCGTTCTAAAGGATGTGTCTGCAAACGTGAGTACGCGCGGAAGATTAATCGTCAACCCAAATATACGGGTCGAGCCGGTCTACGAGGATGGTCAGATACGGTCCATTAGAATCTGGGCACCCATTCGTACGAAGTCGCTAAAATACAACGAGATTGACGCCGCACATTATCAACTGGCGTTTGATAAACTCGTGTCGGCACTATCGAGCCCCGAGGGGCTGTCAAATGCCGTTGTTGCCGAAGCAATTGAACTTCGTGACTTGGGAGTACTCATCTACCCCGATCAAGTTTCCGACCCGGTGAAATTTGAAATCCCCGCGGGCTCATCTCCGGGCCTCTCCGCGCCAAGGTTCCCATTAGCGATAGGCGAGGAAGATCTCAAGAGCTTTACAGGCGCAATCTCGTATCGGGGAGATTTGGTCTGGCATCAATCGAACGAGATAAGCGTCATCAACCCGTGGGCGACGTTCGATGAACCTTCGTTGCCGGCCGAGGCTCGTGAAGACGTGCCGGAGCCGCAAGCCGGCTTTATATCGGCGGCAAGCGAGGCTGCGCGGCGTTTTGCGACTCATGGATACGCAACCGTTCGGCTTGACTTGCCGCTAGCGCAACTCAGCGCGCTTCAGCGCTACTATGAAAACCTCATCGCCAATGGCTGGTTGAGTTTGGGCGATGAGCAGAGCAACCGGTATCATGGGCACAACGACCCCGTCGCCGTGATGCTTCAGTGGCGCGTCCTGCCGCTCATAAAATTCGTTACCCGGGCAAAGATCATGCCCTCGTACGCGTATGCGATACGATATGGCCGCGGCGCCGAGTTGCCCAAACATACGGATAGGCCGCAATGCAAATACACGGTCGCGCTCTTGCTCGATCTCGATGGTGCGGAGGTCGCCGGCGTGTCGCCCTGGCCGCTGACGCTCCATCCGAGCGGGGCGGGTGAGAGCGGGGTCGATATCCATCAGACCATCGGTCAGGCGCTCATGTATTACGGTCAAACGATTCCGCATTCAAGAGTCCCGCTAGATAGCTGTCAGTCATCCACATCGCTGCTGCTGCACTACGTGGACGAAGATTTTAGCGGAACGTTGTTCTAGTGG